>Ga0187893_10007297_pt1 | contig 18218 bp, 15 predicted proteins | sample MA1701074metaG_FD_139574 | JGI IMG/M metagenome (GOLD analysis project Ga0187893, IMG submission 139574) | White microbial mat communities from a basaltic lava cave in the Kipuka Kanohina Cave System on the Island of Hawaii, USA - MA170107-4 metaG ... | reverse complement strand
CGTCGGTCATCGCCTTCTTCCGCCGTCCGCGTGATCGCTCCCGTTGCTCCTCCAGCGCCTTGTCAAACCCCTCGGTGTCCACTGCAACGCCCCGTTCCGCGGCGATCAACTGAGTCAGATCCGGGGGGAATCCGTAGGTGTCGTAGAGCTTGAAGACCTCGGCGCCGGGAATCCGTGACGCTCCGGTGGCGAACAGCTCGTCCAGGCGACGCAAGCCCCCTTCGATGGTCTCGAGGAATCGGCGCTCCTCCGCTTCGGTCCACTTCCGGATGTGCTCCTTCTGCCGGAGGAGCGCGGGATACGGCCCTTGCATCGAGCGCATCACGAGTTCGGTCAGCGGGGCCAGCGTCGGCTCACGACGGCCCAGCAGCCAGGCGTGCCGCACCGCGCGCCGCAAGATCCGGCGGAGCACGTAGCCGCGGCCTTCGTTACTGGGGACGATCCCGTCGCCCAGCAGGAACGTGACGGCCCGAGCGTGATCCGCTAACACGCGATACGGCACGCCCGTTCCCGCGGGAGACCCCGGATATGGCGTCCCGACCAGCCGGCCGACTTCGTCCAGGAGAGGCCGGAACAGGTCGGTGTGGAAGCCGTCATCAGTGCCCTGCATCACCGAAGTGATGCGCTCGAGCCCGGCCCCGGTATCCACCGACGGTTTGGGGAGCGGCGTCAACGTCCCATCCGAGGCGCGGTCGTACTGCATGAACACGAGGTTCCAGATCTCCAGGAACCGTCCCGCCTCGGCCTGGACCTCGAAGGATTCCCGGGCGATGACGTCCTCCCGTCCTCCCGTCATCCCGTCGTTCAGCCTTTCGAGGTCCACGTAGATCTCGGAACACGGCCCACATGGGCCGGTGTCGGCCATCTGCCAGAAGTTGTCCTTGTCGCTCAAGCCGTAGATCCGGTGATCGGGCAGTCCGGCGAGCTCCCGCCATAACCCGCGAGCCTCGGTATCCGCGTGGTGGACGCTCACCCGCAGCCAGTCGGCGGGGATGCCCAGGAACTCCTTCGAGGTGACGAACTCCCACGCGAAGGCGATCGCCTCCCGCTTGAAGTAGTCGCCGAAGGAGAAGTTCCCCAGCATCTCGAAAAAGGTCTGGTGCCGCTTGGTGAGGCCGACCTGCTCGAGGTCGTTGTGCTTTCCGCCGGCCCGCACGCATTTCTGGCAGGTGACCGCCCGGTCGTACTCGCGGTGCTCCTGGCCGAGGAAGGTGCGTTTGAACTGCACCATTCCGGCATTGGTGAACAACAGGGTGGGATCGTCTTTGGGCTCGAGCGAGGACGAGGGCACCTCCCGGTGTCCCCGCGCGATGAAGTAGTCGAGAAAAAGCCTGCGGATACGACTGGAATCCATGGGGGGAATATAGTGCCCGATCCCCCCGAAGCCGCGGCCTAAACCGGGCTGGTATGCAGCGTTAGGCGCGCGGGCCGAGCACGCTGGTGACTGCGGCCGACGCCTCGCCCCCCATGAATCCGCGGCGGGCAAGGAACGCGCGCAATCGGCGCCGGAGCACCGGTCGGGGGAGCTTGCCCCCCTCGAGCTGGGTCAGGCGTTTCCGCGCCAACTCCGCCACATCGGGACCTTCTTCTCCCCCGGCACCGAGCACCTCGGTCATGATCCGATCCACCAGGGCGCGGTCCACGCCGAGCGCGGCGAGGTCTCGACGCAGCCGCACGGGCCCACGCCCTCTGGCGGCCCGCGTGGCGATGTAGTGGCGGGTGAATTCCTCGTCATTGATCCAGCCGGCCTCACGAGCCCGCTCGACGGCGGCGGCCGCCGCTTCGGGAGGATGGCCTTTGAGCACCAGGCGGCGGGTGAGATCGCGCGCGGCGAAGGGCCGGCGCTCGATGAACCGGAGCGCGGTTCGGTACCCCGCCTCGAGGTCGGCCGCCTGGCAGAGACGCTGGTACAGCGCGCTGGTCAGGACCATGCCCGGGGAGAGCTTCTCGCCGTCCACCACGTCCCGGGACACGGTCAGGAGCGGCCGGCCCTGCACCAGGAGTCGCACGCTCCCGGGCCGGCGGGGATCGGGAACGATCGACCCGATGATCGGGAACGCGGGGAGCGGTTCAGTCGCCGTTGCCGTCATCCGCAGCCGCGACCGGGCCCCCTCCCACCCCCCGCACTCCCAGGAATTCCTTGACGCGCCCTTCCACGTCGCTCATCAGCGCTGCATTGTCCCGAAGGAACAACTTGGCGTTCTCCCGGCCCTGGCCGATGCGCTGATCGCCGTAGGAATACCACGCCCCGGACTTCTGGATGATGTTCGCCTCGGTGGCGAGATCCACCACCAGCCCGGTATGGCTGATCCCCTCGTCGAACATCACATCGAATTCCGCCTGCTTGAACGGCGGAGCAACCTTGTTCTTCACCACCTTCACCCGCACCCGGTTCCCGATCACCTGTTCCCGCTCCTTGACCGGGCCGATCCGGCGGATGTCGAGCCGGAGCGAGGCGTAGAACTTGAGCGCCTTCCCGCCCGTCGTGGTTTCAGGGTTACCGAACATCACCCCGATTTTTTCGCGCAGCTGATTGATGAACACCACCGCGCAATTGGACCGGTTGATCGCACCGGCGAGCTTGCGGAGCGCCTGACTCATGAGCCGGGCCTGGAGCCCCATGTGGCTGTCCCCCATTTCTCCTTCGATTTCCGCTTTGGGCACGAGCGCAGCGACCGAATCCACCGCCACCAGGTCCACCGCCCCGGAGCGCACCAGGATCTCGACGATTTCCAGCGCCTGTTCCCCGGTATCCGGCTGCGAGACCAGCAGGTTGTCCACGTCCACGCCGAGCTTCTTGGCGTACTCGACGTCGAGGGCATGCTCGGCGTCCACATAGGCGGCGACCCCGCCGGCCCGTTGCACGTTGGCGGCAAGGTGCAACGTGAGGGTGGTCTTGCCGGACGACTCCGGGCCGAAGATCTCGGTGATCCGGCCCCGCGGAATTCCACCGACCCCGGTGGCGGCATCGAGGTTGATCGCGCCGGTCGAAATGGCCATAACCCGCTCGCGCGGGGCTTCGGTGCCCATCCGCATGATGGAGCCCTTGCCGAGCTGCTTTTCGATCTGGGAGATGGCGAGGTTGAGCGCCTTGCGGCGTTCGGTGTCGAGTTTGGGCTCCTTGACATCGGGGACGGCCATTGGAGATACCCTTGTTAGATTGTGACTGATTTTGCTACACAAAGAGACAGATATCAATCTAAAGCCGAAGATTGTCCGAAACAAGATGGCACTTTTTCACTTTTCCACACCCCGCCAGGCATCCTCGATGTGGGTGATCTGGGGACATGGGGATTGGCCTTCCCGGACCGCGATGACGTCGAACCGGTAGCGGTCTCCGGCTCGCCCAAAGCGAGCCCGCCAGATCTCGGCAAGACGTTGGAGGATCAGGCGCTTGCGGCCTCCCACGGCCTCCTCCGGCTCGCCAAAGCGGTTCGAGCGCCGGGTTTTGACTTCGATGAAGGCGACGACCTCGCGGCGGCGCGCTACCAGATCGAGGTCGTGGCGGGCCAGGCGGAAGCGATGGGCCTCGATCCGCCACCCCTGCCGCACCAGATACCGGATTGCGGCGCACTCCCCCTCATACCCCTGACGGTGGCGAGGGTCGGTCCATGCGGACACCGGCTTCCGAACCGGAGCGGAACTCATGCGGGTTATGATAGCGGTCTGATGTCCAGCGGCCGAACCCAAAACCCGCAGGGCGGCGTGAAATCGCGCACGCTGAAGCCTGCCACGATCGGCCGAATTCCGGCCACATGACTGATTGTCGTGTGGCGACCGAGAAACGGATCGTCTCCGGGCTAAGCCCGGGGATCGCAATCGATCTGTCCCCCGAACCCCCCGGAGAGGAGATCTGCTCAAGGCTTACCGCCTGACTCGCGACCCTGGAGGTTCTCCATGAGGCTCCAACACCCGCGTCTGCTGTATCCGCTGGCCTTGTTCTCAGGAGTTGCCATTGCGTGTCAGGTGCAACCGACCTCCAACGATCCGTCCCTGCTCCCAACCGCAAGTGTGCAAGGGCCGCTCGCGAACCAAGACGTCCCTGACCAGATCGAAGTGGCCCAATCGGTACCGGGCTTCGGCGGCTACTTCATCGATGAGCACCGCCGGCCGACGGTGTGGCTCACCGATCCTTCCCGGAGGCCAGAGGCGGAGCAGGCTTTGGCCGGGTTCCTGGCCAGCTTCGGCTGGACCGCCGCGGACCTCGTGGTCCGCCAAGGGAACTATGACTATCTGCAGCTCGACGCCTGGTATCGCGAGGCGTGGCCCCGGGTGCTGGCCCTGACCGGGGCGGTGTCGACCGACCTGGATGAAGGAAGAAACCGACTCCGGTTCACCGGCCTGGATGCGAGCGCGTTGAGTGCCATCGCCGGCACGCTGGCTTCTGTGGGTGTGCCCAGCGACGCCGTGGTGCTCGAGCTGCGCGGCCCGGTCCGGCGGGTCATCGCGCTCACCGACAAGGTGCGGCCGCCGGATGGGGGCTTCCAGATTCAGTTCTTCCCGCTTCCGGCCAGTCCCTTGGTACTCCTCTGCACCCTCGGCTTCAACGTCATGAAGGACGGAGTCCAATCGTTTGTCACCAACTCCCACTGCAGCAACGTGCAGGGCGGGATCACCGTCCGAACGGATTACTACCAGGCCACCCGCGGCGGGGTGATTCCCGTGCCCGACAACTTCATCGCGTTCGAGGTCGACGACCCCGACTACGCCAGCGGAGGCGAGTGCCCCCTGGCACGTCGCTGCCGGCGGAGTGACGCCTCACGGGCGCAATACGGCGCGGGTCAGATGTTTCAGATTGGCCGCATTGCTCGAACGACGGTCCTGAACGCCGCTCTGGCCTCGGATGATCCCGCGTACCTGCAGGTGGACCCGGTGAACCCGTTCTATCGCATCACCGCGGAGCAGGGGAATCCGGTGCAGGGTCAGATCCTGAATCACGTCGGCCGAACGACCGGTTGGACCCAAGGCGCCGTGACCGCCACCTGTGAGAACGTAGACGTCTCCGATTCGGACATCACTCAGCTCTGTCAGAGCCTGGTGAACGCCTTTGTGGATGGGGGCGACAGCGGTTCACCCACGTTCGGGTTCCACACCGACGGGTCCGTCTTCCTTGCCGGTATTCTCTGGGGAAGCTCGACCGATCTGGTGACCAACGCCGTGCAGTTCATTTTCAGTCCGCTCAGCAGCATCAAAGCCGAGCTTGGCGCGATGACCACCTTCGATCCGGCGATGGTTGGAAAGGGAAAGAAGCCGAAGAAGCAGAAATAGCTACGAATCGTACTCGTCGAGCTGCGAGATCCCGATCAACACCTCCCTCGGTCTGCTGCCATCGGGCGGGCCGAGGATGCCCGCGGAATGGAGCTGGTCAATGATGCGAGCCGCCCGGCCATACCCGATGCGGAGCTTCCGCTGCAGGAGTGACGTCGAGCCGCCCTGATGCTGAATGCAGATCTCGGCGGCCTCCCGAAACAGGTTGTCCCGCTCGCCCTCCTCCAGCCCTTCGCCATCCCCCTCCCCGTCTTCCTCGGCTTCTTTTGCTCGCATGACGGCCAGGATGTCCTCCTCGGTGCGCCCCTCCGCGGCGGCCTCCTGGTGTTTCCGATACCACTCCATCAGGGCTTCGGTCTCCTCGGTCGAAATGAACGCTCCCTGGAGCCGGAGCGGCTCGCTCTTGCCGGGAGGCAGGAAGAGCATGTCTCCGTTGCCGAGGAGGGCCTCGGCGCCATTCTGATCGAGGATGGTCCGGCTGTCCACCTTGGAGGCGACCCGGAACGCGATGCGGCTGGGGAAGTTCGCTTTGATGAGTCCGGTGATGACGTTCACAGAAGGTCGCTGGGTGGCCAGGAGCAGGTGGATGCCGATCGCCCGGGCCTTCTGTGCCAGGAGCGCGAGCGGCGTTTCGACCTCACCCTGCACTGTCATCATGAGATCGGCGAGCTCATCCACCACGATGACGAGGTGGGGAAGCCTTCCGTCCTGATAGGCCTCCGGCGCCGGCGCCGGAGCGCTGGGACTCGCATCGGCGCTGATGGAAGCGAGGCTCTGGACCGGGACCGCAGGGTGATGGAGCTGCTTCCCCTCGTCCACCTTCCGGTTGAAGTCCGCCAGGTTCCGAGCGCCATTGGCGTGCAGCAGCTCGTAGCGGCGCCCCATCTCGTGCACCGCCCACTTGAGCACCCGCGCCGCGTCGTGGTTGTTGGTCACCACCGCGTGCCGGAGGTGAGGCAGCGCGTTGTACATGGACAGCTCGACCATCTTCGGGTCGATCATCAGGAAGCGCAGATCGGCAGGGGCATAGCGATACACGAGGCCGGTGATGATGGTGTTGATCGCCACCGATTTCCCTGAGCCGGTGGCTCCGGCGATGAGGAGGTGCGGCATGCGGGCCAGGTCGGTCACCACCGGCTTGCCCTCGAGGTCGCGCCCCAGCGCGATGGGCATCGTTCCTCTGGCCCGGTCCCATTCCGGAGCCTCGAGCAGCTCCCGGAGGCACACCATCCGGGCCACCGGGTTAGGGACCTCGACGCCGACCGCGCCCCGGCCGGGAATGGGTGCCACCCGGATGCTCATCGCCCGCATCGTGATGGCCAGGTCGTCGGCGAGCGCCATGATCCTCCCCGCCTTGACCCCGGGCGCGGGAACGATCTCGAACTGGGTGACCACCGGACCGCTGGTCCGTCCGGCAATCGAGCCATCCACTTTGAAGGTTTGCAGGGTTTCCAGCAGGCGCTGCCCGAGCCGGTCGAGCTGGGCGCTGTCGGCGGCAGCGTCCGCCGCGGGAGGTGGCTTGAGCAGATCGATCGGTGGAAGCAGGGCATCGGCCTGAGGGCGGGAGGACGGGAGGACGGGAGGACGGGAGGATTTGTCCGTCGAGAGATGCCTGCCGCTGCCCTTTGCTCGGAAGACCGGGAGAGGCTCCTCGGGCTCCTCGTCGGATTCGAGATCGTCAACCGTCAGCGGTACAGTGGAGGGGCCCTTGGGCTTGCCTACTTCCCGGCGCTCGAACCGCGCCAGCGGGTGCCAGGCCAGGGAGGCCAGCGTCACGCCGGTCAGCAGGACGAACCCCAGAATGATCCCCCCGGGCTGCCCGATGAGCCCCACCGTCGCTCGGGAAAGGAATCCGGGGAACATTCCCACCAGCCTGGGCGCGAGCGCCCATTCGCCCAGGGGCGGAAGGTAGGCCGTCACACCCACGTTGGTGATGACGCCGATGGTAAACGGCACCACGACCGCGAGGCCGCCCAGCAGAATGGCGGCGCGCTTCATATCGAGCCGCGGCAACCGGTCGAACCCGGCGAGCCCGAGCCCGAGACCGAGCAGCGGCAGACCGACGGCGCCCACGCCGAGGCCGCCCCAGAGAAAGGTGCCTAACCCGCTTCCGACCGGACCGGTGGGGATACCTGGGATGAGAGCCAGGGCCAGGAACGCGCCGGCGGCGAGGCCGGCGACCGCCCCGAAGCGACGGCGATCATCGGGCTTCATGGCTCCGAGGTGAATTCTCGCTCGAGAAACCGGGTATCGACGTTACCCGCCACGAAATCGGGGTGGCGGATCAGACGACTCAGGAACGGGATCGTCGTCGTGACTCCTTCCAGGATGAAGCTGTCGAGGGCCTGCCCCATCCGTGCCAGCGCCTCGGTGCGGTCGCGCCCGTGCACGATCACCTTGGCGATCAGCGAATCGTAATAGGGCGGGACCGTGTACCCCGCATAGACGTGGGTATCCACGCGAACGCCGGGGCCGCCCGGAGGATGATAGGCGGTAATATGCCCCGGACACGGCTGGAAGTTCCGGGCCGGGTCTTCGGCGTTCACCCGGCACTCGATCGCGTGTCCTCGCAGGCCGTTCAGCTCGGCGGGGAAGCTCAGCCGCTCGCCCGCGGCCACACGAATCTGCTCCTTCACCAGATCGAAGCCGGTCACCATTTCGGTCACCGGGTGTTCGACCTGAATCCGGGTGTTCATCTCCATGAAGTAGAAACAGCCCGACTGGTCGAGCAGGAACTCGAGCGTACCGGCGCCCTGATACCCAATCGCCCCAGCCAGCCGGACCGCCGCCTCCCCCATCTTGGCACGGAGGTCCGGCGTGAGGGCGGGGCTGGGACTCTCCTCGACCAGCTTCTGGTGGCGCCGCTGGATCGAGCAGTCGCGTTCACCCAGGTGAACGACGCGCCCGTGAGAGTCTCCCAGCACCTGAATCTCCACATGGCGGGGCCGTTCGAGCAGGCGCTCGACGTAGACGTCACCGTTCCCGAACGCGGCGAGCGCTTCGTTCTGCGCCAGGGAAAACATCTGGGTGAATTGTTCCGCGTCCCGGGCCACCCGCATGCCCTTTCCACCCCCTCCCGCGGACGCCTTGATGAGCACGGGGAACCCGATCTCCTCGGCGACCTCCAGCGCCTGGTCGGCATCTCCCAGAATCCCCTCGGACCCGGGAATGGTTGCGACCCCGGCGTTCGTCGCGAGCCTGCGGGCGGAGGCTTTGTCGCCCATCGCCTGGATCTGCTCGGAGAGCGGCCCGATGAAGGTGATGTTCGACGCTTTGCAGATCTGGGCGAATTCGGCGTTTTCGGCGAGGAAGCCATAGCCCGGGTGAATGGCATCGGCGCCGGTGATTTCGGCCGCGGCGACGATCCGGGCGATGTTGAGGTAGGACTGGCGAGCGGGCGCCGGGCCGATGCAGACGTCATCGTCGGCGAAGCGGACGTGGAGCGATTCCCGATCGGCCTCGCTATACACCGCGACGGTCTGCAGGCCGAGCTCCCGGCACGCCCGAATGACACGCAGCGCGATCTCGCCGCGATTCGCGACGAGAACTTTAGTGAACATTCAACCGATTCGCCTTCAGGGAGCGACGTTCCGGCTCACGCCCGGCACCTCGCTGGTCACCGATTCGGGATCGGCGAAAGTGCGGTCGGAGGCCGTGGTCACGCCCGCGGCGCGGAGGCCGAACTCGCTCGGGTTGGTGGCGTAATGGAGCGCCGCCTCATAGCTGATGACCCCGGCTTTGTACCACCCCATCAGGGACTGATCGAATGACTGCATCCGATAGGAAATCGATCCTTCGGAGATCAGATCGGGGATGTTGAGCGATTTCTCGGTACTCCGGATGTTATCCGCGACCGCGGCCGTGTTGATCAGGATTTCGGCAGCGGGAACCCGGCCGCGCCCGTCGGCGCGCGGCACCAGCCGCAGACTGACGATGGCGGCCAACGCGGTAGACAGCAGGGAACGGATCTCACTCTGCTGGTGGGGAGGATAGAACGAAAGGATCCGGCTGATGGACTGGGTGGCATCGGTGGTGTGCAGGGTCGAGAATACCAGGTGGCCCGTGTCCGCCGCCTTGAGCGCCGTATCGAGCGTTTCCAGGTCGCGGATTTCGCCCAGCAGAATGACATCGGGATCCTGCCGCAGCACATGGCGCAGGGCCGAGGCGAACGAGAGGGTATCGGTCCCGACCTCCCGCTGCGCGATGTGGGACATCGAGTCCCGATGGAGAAACTCGATCGGGTCCTCGATGGTGATGATGTTGACCCGGCAGTGCCGGTTGATGTGGTCGAGCATCGCGGCCAGCGCGGTGGACTTCCCCGATCCGGTCACGCCGGTGACCAGCACCAGACCACGGGGCTTCATGGCGATGACCTCGATCACCTCCGGAAGGTTGAGCTCCCGTATGCCGGCCACCTCGTAGGGGATAACCCGCAACGCCAGCGCGAGGGTCCCGCGCTGCTGGTAGATGTTGGTGCGGAACCGGCCGACGCCGGGCACTCCGATGGCGAAATCCGCCTCCTTCCGCTCGGCGAATTCCTTGATCTGGCGTGGGGTCATGACCTGCTCGGCCAAGTGCTTGAGCTCCTCGGGGCGCACCGGCTGCATTGGCAGCGCGATGAGCTCCCCATTCACCCGGATCGTCGGCGGACGGCCCACCTTGAGGTGCAAGTCGGACGCGGCCCGCTGCACCATCTGCGAAATGGCAGCCTTGAAGTTGAAAGCCGCCTGACCCTGGCCTTCAGTCAGCTCGATCTCAGCCATTGGGATCCACCCGGAAGAGGACCTGGCCAAACTCGACCGGCTGGGCGTTTTCGACCAGGATTTCCCGGACGACCCCGCCGAACTCGGCTTCGATTTCGTTCATGATCTTCATGGCCTCGATGATGCACACCGTCTGCCCGGGAGAGACCCGGGCCCCGACTTTCACGTAGAGTTCGGCTCCCGGTTCCGGCGCCGAGTAGTACGTCCCCACCATGGGTGACTTGATCTCTTTGTACGCATGGGCCGGTGCAGTCGGCCGGGCCGGTTCAGAGGAGGGGGAGGAAACGTGGGGTTCGGCTGGAGCGGAGCTTGCGTTGTCTGACGGAGCCGCGGCGACCAGCTTTCCCCCGGAATTCCGAGTGACGACCATGCCCCTGCCGAACCACCCACGCACCTCGATCGAGCCGACCTCGGGCGAGTCGCGCAAGAGCTGAATCAACTGGGCCAGCTCCTTCAAATCGTCCGGCTTCATGGATGTGTGAGCTCCTGGTCGGGCCCGTCAACATGCGGTGCAGACTCAACGAAGCTCCAATAACTCGGTCTTCCCGTCGGTCAGGCAACGCGCCCCCTCGGGCAAGACCTGGACGTCGTCCTCCAACCGGACGCCCCCCCACCCCTCAAGATAGATACCCGGCTCAATCGTGACCACACACCCGGCCGGGAGGGGGTCCTCTACAGTGGTCGCAAGTCGTGGTGTTTCATGGACTTCCAGCCCCAAGCCGTGCCCGAGCGAATGGCCGAACGCCTCGCCGAAACCCCGCTCGGCAATGACGGTTCTTGCCAGGGCATCGGCCTCCCGACCGGCCATCCCGGGCCGGATTCCGTCCCGGGCCATGCGTTGGGCCTCGGCCACCACGGCATAGACCTCCCGCTGCCGTTCATCGGCCCGGCCCACCACGACCGTGCGGGTTAGGTCGGCGCAATAGCCCGAAAGCTGAGCCCCGAAATCGAGGAGCAGCAGGTCGCCCGATCGGATCGCGCGGTCCCCGGCCCGGGCATGGGGCAATGCGCTTCGCGGTCCCGAGGCGACGATCGTCGGAAACGGATGCCACTCGCTTCCCCGCCGGCGGAGAGCCCCTTCCAGCCGGGCGGCGAGCTCGCGCTCGGTCTCTCCCGGGCGCACCGACGGAAGCACCTCGGCGAGCGCCGCGTGGGCAAGCTCGGCTGCCCCGTGAAGAGCGGCGACCTCATCGTCGTCCTTCACCTCCCGCAATGCCTCGACCAGCCCGGTAGTGGGGACCGGCTCCCCGGAATCCCATCCTGCCATCCGCTCGGCGTCCCGCACCGTTATCCGTTCCTGCTCGAACCCGCAGCGCACCCGAACCGGGCCGGACACCAGGCGCTTCACCCGCTCCCAGAGGTTCTTGGACTCTACCTGGACCTCCGCCGCCCCCTGGGTTTCCCCAGGGGCCTGGGTCGCGTAGCGAGAATCGGTGAGCAACACCGTCCGGGCGTGATTGACCAGCAACATCCCGGAGGAACCGGTGAACCCGCTCAGGTACCGGATGTTGGGAACATGGCCGATCAGGAGGGCGTCGAGGCCCAGCTCGGTCAGGCGCCGGCGGAGCGCCGCCTGCCGCTCGACTCTACGGTCAGCGCCCACGGAGCCGGCGGACCAGCGCCTGCAAGGCGAGGCGGTATCCTTCGGCCCCCCGGCCGGTGATGAGCTCAATGGCGAGATCGGCAAACACGAGCCGGCGCCGAGCTTCCTCGCGCTTGGTGACGTCGGTGAGGTGCACTTCCACGAAGGGAGTTTTTACGGCAAGTAACGCATCCCGAATGGCCAGGCTGCTGTGTGCGTAAGCCCCGGCGTTGAGAATCAGCCCGTCAGCGGTCGAGGGCAGCTGCTGGATCTCGTCGACCAGGGTTCCTTCGTGGTTGGTCTGGACGAATCGGATCGAAGCCCCGAGCGTCGCGGCTTCCTGTCGCACCATCGCTTCGAGGTCCGCGAGCGTCGTGGTTCCGTAGATCTCGGGCTCGCGGGTTCCGAGCAGGTTCAGGTTCGGCCCATTGAGAACCGTGACCCGCATCTAGCCCTTGAGACCGCGGAGCCAGGCGTTGAACTGCTCCAGGTCTTCGGCGTCCTCCGAGCGGGGACTGTCGGCTAGCCCAGTGTCGGCGGCGCGGGGCGCGGTGGTACGGGATCCTGCGGTGGGAGCGAAGAATTCATCGAAGCTCGGCGCGGCCTGACGTTCGGGCTCCTGTGTGTCGCGTTGCGCTTCGAACGCCGGCGGATGAACGACCTTGGCCGAGGATGAGGGCCGCGACGCCGACAACAGGCCTCCGAGAAAATCACCAACCGACCTGCCGCCGGTGCTTCCGGCATCGTAGCGCCGCGGCGGCGGCGGGGGCGCGGCTGGTTCTTCCTGAGCGGCGGCCGGTTGGGCCGGCGGGCCTCCCAGCTCGGCGACCGCGCTGATCATGCGTTGATTCCCAGGATCCCGGCGCAGCAGCTGGGTGTACACCGCCAGCGCGAGCTCCCGATGTCCCTGTCGGAGGAAAATCTCCGCCATGGTCTCGGTGACGACCAGTTCCGGTTCCTCGAGGGCCGGTTCGGTTTCCGGCTCTTCCGGTACGGGTTCCGGCTCTGGGTCCGTCGAGGCCACTGGTTCCACAGGTGCTCCTTCTTCCACCGAAGGCCCGGTCGTCGGCTCGGCTTCTACCGAAGGCTCGGCCGGCAGCTCGGCTACGGGCTCCGGCGGCGGCTCCTCAGACTGCGAAGGTAGCTCTTGCACGGGCTGTGGGGACAATTCTTCCATTTCGAACCGGGGAAGGCCGGCCGTGGCAAGGACGGCCGCAGCTTCGGGCCCATCCGGCGCGCTCCCACCCGCTTCGGCGGGCGCGGTCGGCAAGTGCGATTCGATATCCAGGATTTCGATCCCCTGGAGGGGCGCTCCCGCCGGACGCAGCGTTTCGGAATCGTTCCTCAGGCGGAGCTCTGCGCTGGACAGCGCGGGAACCTCCGAGTCGTGTTGAAGGCGAGCCAGTTGCGCCTGTGCTTCCTCGTTGTTGCGATCGACGGCGAGGAGGGCTTCCAGGCGCCGGATCGCATCCGAGGTCCTCCCATCCCCCTCAGCAAGGTCCGCCAGGCACTGCAGCGCAATGGCGTTTTCAGGATCGAGTTCCACCACGCAGAGAAAATCCAGCTCGGCCAGCGATCGCTCGCCGGCGTCGAGATGACAGCGCCCGCGAACGATGTGAGCCGGAACGTACCCTGGGTGTTGGGCGAGTCCGGTGTCGAGCAGCTCGAGCGCTTTCCCGGTTTCGCCGCCCTTGCGATAGGCCTCGGCGAGGGGTGCAAAAGTTAGCCCGCGTGGATTCTCCTGCCAGCGGCGCTCGAGCTTCTCAATCTCGGTGGACACGAGCATAAGAATACTATCCTTGAGATGCCCGGATCAGGTGGTTAAGCTTCACAGTTTCATACCCTTAGGAAACCGGACCGTTTTCTCGCATGATGCAATTCTTTCGGAGCATCGCCAAGCCGCTCGTGCTGGTGACAGCAATTGCATTCTTTATCTGGCTCGTCGTCGATCTGAGCGGCCTGAGTGGCGGAGGCGGGCTGCTCACAACGACTTCGGTCGGCAAGGTCAACGGCGTTAGCGTCGATCTGCGGACCTTCCAGACGAACGTCCAACAAGCGACCGACAACTACCAACGCCAGAACGGTGGCTCCCTCGGGCTCGAGGAACAGGCCCGGATTCGCGACCAGGTCTGGGAACAGACGATTCAGGGAATCATTTTCCGTGCCGAGTACGATCGGTACCGGATCACTGCCCCGGATGAGGAGGTCGCTGCGGCCATTCGCTCCTCGCCCCCCGAGGAATTCTTTACCGACCCGCAACTCGCCCCCCTGTTTCAAACCGATGGGCAGTTCGACGCCGGCAAGTACCAGGCGTGGCTTTCCTCTTCGCAGGGACAACTCTACATCCCGGTGATGGAGGAGCGATACCGCGAGGAAATCATGCGGGGGAAGCTGTTCCGGCGGGTCGTGGCGGATGTCACGGTTTCGGACGCGGCGCTATGGGAGCGCTATCGCGATCAGAAGGAGATGGTCAAGGTCGGACTGCTGGCGATCGACCCGGGGGCTGCAATCCCGGATGGCCAGGTCAGTGCGACGCCTGCCGAAGTCGAGCGTTACTATCAGGCCCACCGGGCTGAATTCGAACGCACCCGCCTCGCCTTCGTGAGTTATCTCGCGTTGCCCCGAGAGCCGAACTCCGCCGACACCGCCGCGGCCCGGCAGCGGGTCGTGTCGCTTCGAGAGGAAATCACCCGCGGAACGCCGTTCGCCGAGGTGGCCCGCCGGGAGTCAGCCGACACGGTCTCCGGTCGGGCGGGGGGCGACTTGGGCGAGATGAAGCGTTCCGCGGTCGATTCCGCTTTCGGCGCGGCCGCCATGTCGATCCCTCTCAAGCGGCTCTCCGATCCCGTCCTCAGCCAGTTCGGCTTTCACTTGATCGAGATCGACAGCCGCACCAAAGACGCGTTCAAGGGCCGTCACATCCTGGTGCCGATCGAGGTCACCGGATCACACCGCGACCAGCTCGACAAGCAGGCCGATTCTCTCGAAGACCTGGCCGCCGAGGAGCTGACCGAGCGCGCCGCCCTGGACACCGCCGCGAGTCTGATGCGCCTGCGAATCGGCGCGATCGGACCGATCGGCGAGGGGTCGAATATCAGCCTCCCCGAGGCGGGGCGTGTACCGGACGTCAGCATTTGGGCGTTTCAGGCCGAGCCGGGTGAACACAGCCCGGTCATCGAAGCCGAGCGGGCCTTCGTGGTCGTCCGCCTCGACAGTGTCCTGTCCGGCGGGATCCCTCCGCTCGCGGAGATCCGAACTCAGGTCGAGGCACGGGTGCGCCTCGAGAAGAAGCGGGTTGCGACAATCACGCTGGCCGAGCAAACCTTGAATCTGGCGAAAGCCGGTGCACCACTCCGTCAGCTGGCGACCCAGGCAGGGATGTCGTATCGAGAGCAAGGGCCATTCGCCCGACTTACCGCTCCGCTCGGAGATCCGGCGCTGATTGGAGCGGCGTTCAGCGCCGCGCAGGGAGGGTTTGCCGGACCGGTCAATGCTGCCGATCAGGGCGTCGTCCTGGTGCAGGTTCTCGAGCGGACCCCGGCAGACTCGGCGGATTTCGCGAAGAATCTCCCCACGATCCGGTCAGAGGCGCTCCGGGCAACCCGCCAGAGCAGGGTTCAGGCGTATTTGAGCGCGTTGCGAGCTTCGGCGAGCATCGTCGATCGACGAGCGGAGATCTTCCGAACCAGCGCTCAAGCGGCGGCGAGCGCGCCCGTCACCCCGGTGCCGTGAGGCGATCGGCTACTGGGACAGGCGCTTCGGCTCGCCGCCGGTGGAGGACTGCGAGGGTGAGTCGAGGTGCCGGGGAGGAGCCTGGCGATCCTCCGGCATCTGATTGATCGCGTCGGTCGTATCCGAGAGACTCCGCTTGAACTCCCGAATCCCCTTCCCCATCGACGCCCCGATCTCGGGCAGGCGCTTCGCTCCGAACACGAGCAGCCCGACCACGAGAATGATCATGATTTCGGTGAAGCCGAGATTACCCATATCTCCCTCGCCTAGAAGAGCGACTTGGCGACCAAATACGCCAATACGACCCCGAGCAGACTCAACAGCGACAACTCGATCCCCATGGGACCGATGGTGAAGTGTATCACCAGCAAGTTGACCGGAACAGGCCCGATGCCGGCCTTGACCGCATACGTGAACAAGGCCTTCGTGGGGCTTTCCGGAAGCACGGCTGTGAGAAATGCGTTGAGGTAACCCCCGATCAGAAAGCCCACCACGAGGACCATCAGGTAGAATCGGGGCCGCCGGGGACCTTGAGGCATCAGCTCCTCCGCTCCAACACGTAATTCAGGCTGGCCCGGAGTTGTTCCCGGGCGGGCGACGGCTGCAGGCCTTCGAGGGCGGTTTCAGCGGAGGCGCAGAAGGCCTGCGCGCGCGCCCGGGCGTAGTCGAGTCCGCCCTGTTCGCCCACGGCCTCGACGACGCGGGCAATCTCCTCGTCACTCGGTTCAGGATTCTCGAGCAGGGCCTCGACCCGGGACCGTTGCCCGGACGACATCCGGGGCAAGGCATGGATCAGCGGGAGCGTGACCTTGTGCTCGCGAAGGTCGTGCCCGGCCGGCTTGCCGGTATCCGCGGCAGCGCCGACGAAATCCAGCAGATCGTCCACGATTTGAAATGCCATCCCCAACCCCTGGCCGAAACGACGCAGCGCATCGCGCTCGGCCCGGCTCCCCCGGATCCCTCCGACCTCACACGCCCCCGAAATCAGCGACGCGGTCTTGGCGCGGATGAGCAGGTCGTAGTCTTCCTCCGAAAAGGCCAGGGGATCGTGAGCCAGAAGCTGGCGCATTTCTCCCACGGTCATTTCATTGGTCACCCGGGACAGGACCTGCAGCGGTTCGAGGTCTCCGAGCTGGACCAGCTCGATCACGGCCCGGGAATAGAGATAGTCCCCCATGATGACCGCCACCTGGTGACTGAACAGCGCGTTCAGCGTGGGCATGCCGCGCCGCAGCACCGAGTGATCCACCGCGTCGTCGTGCACCAGAGTCGCGACATGAATGAGCTCGACGACGGCGGCGAGTGAAACCACCCGGGGATCGGGCACCGGTCCGATCGCCCCGTCGGCCAGCAGCACCAGGGTCGGACGGAACATCTTGCCCTGCATCTGGGTCAGGTGCGAATTCGCCTGGGCGATCAGCGGGAAATCCGCTTCGATCAGGTGGCGGAACTGGTCCCGGACTTCCGACAGGCGGTTTTCGATTCCACGTTGCAACCCACCGAGGCTCACCGTCGCGGTGCTTGTCATCGGCCCAGCTCGGTGGTCAGGCGTTGCACTCGCTCGCGCACATCGAGGAATCGGATATCGATCGCGACGGCCTGCTCGTAGAGCGGGAGGGCCTCCGCAAGCTTCCCTCTGGCTTCGAGGGTCCGCCCGAACCAGTAGAGAATGCCGATCTTTTCGTCGTCCGGGCCTTCCAGGCTGTTGGCTCGGCGGAGGACCGCCTCCGCAATGCCGTGCTGCCCCTGCTCGTAGAACACGATGCCCAGCTGCTCGGCAGCCTTCAAGCGGCCCTCCGGAGCCCGGAGCACTTTTTGAAACTGGGCGATCGCCTCCTCCATCAATCCCATCTCTTTGTAGGCGATGCCGAGATCATAGTGCGCCTGAAAGTCGTCGGGACGAAGACTCTTGTCGACGCCCCGCTTGAAATCGGCGAGGGCCTCCTGGAACACGCGTTCTTCGTCCTCGTCCTGGGGCTTCTCTCCGACCCGGATCCTGGTGTCTCCTCCCGGACGACTCGGGCTGCTCGTGTCGTCCAGAATCAGCGCCGCCAGATCCACGTATCCCGGTGACGGACCTGCGGTGCTCGAGGTGGCTGGGGTCGAAGGGGTGTCGGCCGGCGGCGCAGCACGTGGCTCCGAGAGCGCGGCCAGCCCGAGCAGAGCGGCCGGGTTCTCGGGCTCGTGAACCAGCACGCGCTGGTATACCTGGGCAGCCTGCTCGCGGGCAGGTCCTTCCTTCGAGGAGAGTACCGCCGCCAAATCGAGGTAGGCCTGAATGAGCACCGAGCGCTCACCCGAATAGTACGCGAGCTCGACCTGCTTCTGATACCGGAGGACCGATCCAGGGTCCAGGCGGGTGAGCTCCGCGGCGACGCCGAGTGCCTCATCCCAGCGCCCTTCCGATTCGAGATGGGCGAGCGCGGCTTCGAGGGGCTGAACGCCCTCGGTCCCTCCGGGGCGATGCGGCATGGTTGCCGGGCCGGCCGGGCCGGCCGAATCGGCAGTAATGAGCTCGCTCGGCGGCGGGTTAGACGGACCAGCGGCGATGTCGAGGTCGGGCCCTTCCTCGACGTCCTGGTGATAGGCCGCGCTCTCTCGCGCCGCGACTCCGACGTCGAGCGCCGCCGCACCATGGGGCGTCGCGTCCCGACCCGGATCGGCGCGGTGAGCCGCCAGCGACTCCGATCCTGGCGTCCGCAGCTCGTTCACCGCATCGTCCCGATCGGTCAGACTGCCGGGGCCGGTATCCAGGAAAATCAGATCGTTGTGGAACGCGACGCCCCGGCCGAGGTGCTCCGATTCGCCGCCGCGGGCGCGGCTCCCTCCGCCGCCTCCCCCCCCCCCCCCCCCCCCCCGGGGGGGGGGCCGCG
>Ga0187893_10007296_pt1 | contig 18231 bp, 12 predicted proteins | sample MA1701074metaG_FD_139574 | JGI IMG/M metagenome (GOLD analysis project Ga0187893, IMG submission 139574) | White microbial mat communities from a basaltic lava cave in the Kipuka Kanohina Cave System on the Island of Hawaii, USA - MA170107-4 metaG ... | reverse complement strand
GGACCCAGGCCTTGCCCTGCTTCGCCGCGTACAGCGCGAGACCAGGAGATTTCCGGTCCTCGCGCTCATCTCCGGTGACGTAACGCGTGCGGATGAGCTGCACGTGCTGGGGGCGGATGAGTTCCTGGCAAAGCCATTTTCCGCCAGCGTACTGGTCGATCTGGTCGAGCGCCTACTGCGTGAGGGACGAAGGGGGGATGCGCCGTAACGGCGTGCCACGCAAATCCCCACGTAGAATTTTGTTTGACATCCGGGCCGTTCAAGATACAATCCCCCACGAAGATCCACAGTGCTGGTGATCGGAACACAGTAGTGGGCAATATGAGCCAGCGCGCACCGCAAATCCGATATCTCCCGCTCATGTGCGCCGTCACGATCGGCGCCCTCCTGTCCGCTGCCGCCTTCGTCCTTGTAGGCAACCAGGACCGCGAGCGAGTGCAGACCGAGTTCCAGCATAAGGCGCGTGGTCACGCGAGCGCCATGCGGGACAGGGTCTATCAGTATCAGGACGCCCTTCACTCCATCGTGGGACTGTACGCCGCCTCTCGCGAGGTTGAGCGGCAGGAGTTTCGCGAGTTCGTCGCGCGCACCCTCTCCCGCCTTCCCGGGATTCAGGCGCTGATCTGGGCACCGCGCGTGCCGCAGGCCCTGCGTCCGGCGACTGAGGCGGCCGCTCGAAAGGATGGCTATCGCGGCTTCCGCATCACAGAGCGCGACGCCCGTGGCGATGTCGTGAGCGCCGCCCGTCGAGAGGCTCACTTTCCCATCTACTACGCGGAACCGACTGATGGGAATGAGACGCTGCTGGGGATGGATCTGGCCTCGGACGCCGTCGCGTGGCAAGCGATGGAGCGGGCGCGGGACACGGGGGCCGGCGCCGCCACGGGCCGGATCGCGCTTCCGGGGGCGACCGGCGACAAGGCCGGCATCCTCGTCGCGGTGCCGATGTACCGGAAGGGACGCCCGCACGAACGCGTCGAGCAGCGGCGCGACAATCTGCAGGGCTTCGCGGTCGGGCTGTTCAGGATCGGGGATGTGGTCGAGGCGACGCTCAGGGATGTTCCTGCCGCGGGCATCAATATCTATCTGTACGACCGCTCGGCCGGCGATGTGGATCAGCAGCTCCTGTACGTCCACTTGTCGCGCTTGCGGAAAGGCCCTCCCTCGCCGACCGGCGACGTGGAGCGGAAAGATCCGGCGGGTTTGACGTGGGGCATGACATTCGACCTGGCGGGGCGCCAGTGGTTGATTCAGTTCCGCCCCGCGCCGGAATTTCTCGCGGCGCACGGCACGTGGCAGGCATGGGGGGTCCTGGTGGCGGGCCTGGTGGTCACTACGATGCTGGGGGCCTACCTCCTGATCGCGTTGGGACGCACCGCGCGCGTCGAGCGTCTCGTGAAGGAGCGCACGGTGGAGCTCGCCACGGCCAATCAGGACCTGGCGACACAGATCGAGGAACGGGATGGGGCGGAGGCAGCGCGGCGGGCATCGGAGATGAGATTCCGCGCCGTGGCGCAAGCGGCGAACGACGCCATCATCGCAGCCGACGGTTGCGGCACCATCATCTATTGGAATAGAGGCGCCCAGACTCTTTTCGGCTACGCGGAAGACGAGATCCTGGGCAAGTCGCTGGTCACCTTGATGCCGGAGCGTTACAGAGACGGCCATCAGAGGGGACTGGAGCGCTATGGGAGCACGGGCGAGCGCCGGGTGATCGGCAAGACGGTGGAATTGCATGGCGTGAGGAAGGACGGTCGGGAATTCCCCCTGGAGCTTTCGATCGCCACCTGGAAGACGGAAGAGGGAGAGTTCTTCAGCGGCGTTCTCCGCGACATCACCGACCGCAAGCGGGCGGAAGAGGCGCTCAGGGAGAGTGAGAAGCGGTACCGCACGCTCCTGGAGGCGTCGGCCGACGCCGTCATCGTCTATGACGCGGGCGGACGCGTCACATATCTCAATCCGGCGTTCCAGCGAACATTCGGTTGGTCGCAGGAGGAGTTGCTCGGCAAGCGGATCGAGTTCGTTCCCGACGCGAGCCGACAGGAGACGAAGGCCGCGATCGAACGGCTCCGTCTTGGCGAGCAGGTTGTAGGCTTCGAGACCAGGCGTCGCACGAAACAAGGGACCCTTCTCGATGTCCTGGTGAGCGCGTCGCCATTGCAGGATGCCGAGGGTCACTACTCGGGGGCCTCTGTCACTTTCCGGGACATCAGCGACCGCAAGCGTGCCGAGGAGATCTTGACCAGGCGAACGCGGCAGTTGCAGGCCCTGCGCGACGTCGCCGTGGAGATCACCAGAGAGCTCGACCTGAACCGGCTCTTGGCCGTCATCGTCCGGCGGGCGACGGAGATGTTCGGGGCGTCGGCAGGGGCGGTATGGCTGTGGGATGAAGATGCCGACGTCCTCCATCCGGCCGCGTGGCATGGGCTCGAAGACTGGATACGAGACGTACGGGTCAAGCTGGGCGAGGGGTTGGCAGGGATGGTCGCGAAGCACCGGGAGGGGATGATTACCAACGACTATCAATCCTGGCCATACGCGAGCCCCCTGTTCCTGGAGCGGACCTCACTCACCGCTGTCATGGGCGAGCCGCTCCTGTACCGCGACCGGCTTGTCGGCGTGATCGTCGTCGCCCAGAGCGCGAGGTCGTTCAGCGACCAGGACCGAGAGACCCTCACACTGTTCGCGGCTCAGGCCGCCATTGCGATTGAGAATGCGCAACTGTACGCGGACGTGGCCAGCTCGGGAAAGCGGCTGGAGGAGCTGTACAACGTCGGCCTCGCTATGCAGGAGCCGCTTGCGCTCGAGCAGCGCCTGACCCTGATCCTCAAGGGGGCCCAGTCGGTTCTTGGTTTCGATCGGATCAACATCCTGCTCCCCGACGACGAGGGACGGATGCTCCAGGCCGTGGCGAGCGTCGGGGTGGACGAGCCGCTCGAGGAGATTCGGGCCCCGATCGGCCGGGAGGGAGGAGCGATCGCGAGGGCGTTCCTGGAGCAGCAGGAGCTTGTCTGGGCGGGAGAGGGGCGGGTGCCCGAGGACTGGCAGCTCGCCCACCCCTACTCGGAGATCCGAGCGTTCCGCTCCCGGGCATTCGTGAATCTCCCGCTGATCGTCCGCGGGGAGTCGATCGGGGTCGTGGGCGCCGACAACAAGATCAGCCGCAGGCCGATTACGAGTGAGACGGTCCGCCTGCTGAAGACCTTCGGTGCCCAGGCCGCCCTCGCGATCGACAGCGCCCGCCTGTACCAAGAGGTGAAGGGACATGCGAGCGACCTCGAGCAGAAGGTGGAGGAACGGACCAGGGCACTCAAAGAGGCCCAGGTCCAGTTGATCCAGTCCGGGAAGCTGGCCGCGGTCGGGACCCTCGCGGCCGGGGTGGCCCACGAGTTGAACCAGCCGCTCATGGTGATCCGAGGCTATGCCCAGGAACTGCTGGCGGACCCACGACTCGCCGACGAGGAGCGTCGGGAGGACCTGCACCGGATCGAAGCTCAGACGACCCGGATGGGCGCCATTATCAACCACCTTCGAGACTTCTCCAGGCAATCCAAGGGAAAGCGGCAGGAGACCGACCTGTCTCAGGTCGTGACGCAGGCCCTCACGTTCCTCGGCCAGCAGCTCAAGACGCGAAACGTGGAGGTGGTTCAGGAGCTCGACCCCGCCCTCCCGGCGGTGTGGGCCGATCCGCTGCAGATCGAGCAGGTGCTGCTCAACCTCATCACGAACGCCCGCGACGCGATGGAGAAGACCGGCATGGGAACCATCACCATACGCACGGAGGTCGCCGGGGACGGCCGGATTGCGCTCAGCGTGACCGACACCGGCAGCGGGATCCCCCCGGACCTGCAAGTTCGAATCTTCGATCCCTTCTTCACGACGAAGGAGATCGGCAAGGGGACCGGCCTGGGGCTCAGCATCTGCCATGGGATCATGGAGGAGCACGGAGGGGAAATCCAGGTGCAAAGTCCCGTGGCCAACGGCCGGGGCACCTGCTTTACACTCGTCTTGCCGCGCTCACTCCGGGGCCCCGGCGAGCGGGATCGCGCATGAGTGCCACTCGCATCTTGCTGGTCGATGACGAGCCGGAGATCGTCCGGCTCCTGACGCGACGCCTGTCGCGCTTGGGCTACGAGGTCGCCAGTGCGGCTGATGGCACTCAGGCGCTTGCGCTGCTGCAGGAGGCCCCGTTTGACGTCGCCATCTTCGATTTCATGATGCCGGGCATGAACGGTCTCGAACTGGCCGATCAGTGTCGGCACCGGTACCCTGGCGTGAAGATACTCATGCTGACCGGGTCTCCGGTCGTCGCGGAGATCGAAATGGCGCGCTATCCCTGCCTGAGAAAACCGCTGGAGAACCTTGGCGACGTGGAACTGGCGGTCGAGCAGCTCCTGGCCGCGCCCGGCAACGAGCCGGGCGAGGGGGACGGTTGACGGACGGACGTCGCATCCTGGTCGTGGACGACGACAGCGACGTGCGCGTATTTCTCGCCCGGCTGCTACAGCGGGCCGGCTACACGGTGCTCACCGCGGGTGACGCCGCCCAGGCGCTGGTCAAGGCCGATCAAGAGCCGCTGGATTTGATCGTGACCGATATCACGATGCCGGCCGGCGGCGGTTTCGGTGTTCTGGAGCGCCTCAAGATGTCCGCGAAGACCAGGTCGATTCCCATCGTCGTCCTCACCGGACACGACGACCCTACGATCGAGGTCCGTGCCCTCGGAGCCGGCGTGACGCGCGTCCTGCCGAAACCATGCGACAACGCCGTGCTCCTGGACTGCATCAAGGCCGCGTTGAGCGAGGGGGGGTAAGCGTGCAGACCCGGCTGCTCCTGGTCGATGACGATCCGGACATCCGCACCCTGCTCTCCCGCCGTCTCAGGCGATCGGGCTATCTTGTCGAGGAGGCCTGCGATGGGAAGGAGGCGCTCGCGCTGGTCGAGAAGGCCGTGCCGGACGTCGTCGTGACGGATATGACGATGCCCAATCTCGATGGGCTGGGACTCCTCCAGGCCCTTCGTGTGAGTCATCCGGAGCTGCCGGTCATCGTCCTGACCGGACAGGGCTCGCTGGAGAATGTCATCCAGGCCATGCGCAACGGTGCTCTCTTCGACTACCTGTTGAAGCCGTTGGCCGACGTCGCGCTGCTGGATGTCGCGGTCCAGCGGGCGCTGGAGATCCGAACGCTTCGCGCCCGCGCCCGCGAGGCGGATCGGGTGCTGGCCATGCGGGAGCTGGCCATGACCGCATGCGACCGGATCCTGAATCCCCTGAATGCGATCGCGCTCGGCCTCACGACGCTCGGCCGGGCCGAGACCACTCCGGAGGCCCGGGCTAGGGCGGCGGAGATCGCCCAGCAGGCGATCGACACGATTACTCGGATCGTCCGCCAGATGCACGCCATTGTCAGGTACGCGCCTCGAGACGTTGCCCTCGGCATCCGCGAGATCGACCTGGAGGAGGCAACCACCGAGCAGCGGGACGCCGGAGGCTGACGATGTACGGCGGACAGTGGCCGAAGGAGCTGGATCGGCTCTACGCCGTGTTCGAGGCGACCTCCGACGGCATCGCCCTGTTCGACCTCGAGGGACGGTTGCTCCTCGCCAACCTCGCCTTCAGGAAGTTTTTCGGCCTGGTTCCGGAAGGGCTGTCACAGGCCGATCCCGGCCGGACCCTCGACTTCTTGAAGTCCCGCGCCCGGGACGCCGGAGAGTTTGAGCGGCGATTCCGCAGACTGCTGCTCCATCGCGAGACGACCGAGCACGACACGGTCGAATTGGCGCTGCCGTACCCGCGCATCCTTCACCGCGTACGCGCGCCGGCGCGGGACGAGTCCGGGACGGTGGTCGGACAGGTTCATACGCTTCGCGACGTGACCAGGGAGCGCGAGGTGGCCCAGATGAAGTCGGAGTTCGTGTCGAGAGTCTCCCATGAACTTCGCACCCCCCTGACGTCGATCAAGGGGTCGCTTCAACTATTGACGGAGAGTGCGCGGGATCTCCCGCCCTCCGATCAGGAACTGGTAAGCGTCTGCCTGAGGAACGCCGATCGCCTGATCCGTCTCGTGAATGACATCCTGGACCTGTCCAGGATCGAGGCCGGCACGCTCAAGCTCAAGCTCGCCGATCAGACGGTCCCGACCCTCGTCAAGCCGGCGTTGGCCAGTGTGGGAGACCTGGCAGCCGAGCGGGGCGTCAGCGTCGAGGCCAGCCTGCCTCCCGATCTTCCTCCGGTCCGCGCCGATCGAGATCGGATCGTTCAGGTTTTGACCAAGCTGCTGATCAACGCGATCAGGTTTTCGAACCGGGGCGGCCTGGTACAGGTGATGGCCCGCGCTGGTTCAGATGCGGGGCCCGAAGGGCCAGGCGGTCCTGGCGGGGCCGCCCAGCGCGGATCGGGTGCGGCCCCCGATCGAGAGTTCATCGAGATCAGCGTGTGTGACCAGGGTCGGGGCATTGCGCCAGACAATCTCGAGGAGATCTTCGGGCCATTTCATCAGATCGACGATGCCGCCAGCGGAGACTCCCGGGGGACCGGCCTGGGCCTGGCAATCTGCAAGGGGATCGTCGAGCGGCACGGGGGAAGGATCTGGGCCAACTCGAAGGGGCTCGGCCATGGGACCACCATCACCCTGGTGCTTTCACAGATCGGCCCCCCTCGGCGTCGTATCCTGGTTTCCGAGGACGACCCGCGATTCACCAGACTCCTGCTTGCGATGCTCGAGGCCGGCGATTTCGCGGTGACCGTGGTCGCCGATGGCCGAGCCACTTTGGATAGCGTCCGACAGTCGATGCCCGACTTGCTGATCCTGGATCTGCTCCTCCCGGACATCGACGGATGGGAGGTCCTGAAGGCGCTGCGCGGCTCGGCCTCGACCAGGGAGCTGCCGGTTTTGGCCCTGACCGCTCTGGGTGTTGCCGATGCCGAGCGGACCCTCGCCCTTGGAGCGGACGAGTATCTGAGCAAACCGATTTCTCCGACGGTGCTGATTGCAACCATCAATCGCATGCTCGCGGAGGCGGAGCGGCGGCCGCGGGCGCCAGCGACGGATCGAGGCGCCGCGCAGGGGTCACCGGAGGGTCCGCCTCCGGCCGGAGGAGCGCAAGTCAGGCGACCACGAATCCTCGTTGTTGAGGACGACCGAGTCACCCTGGAACTCATGGGCGAGCTGCTCTCGTCGCTCGGTCTTGAGGTGCGCACCTGCGGCGACGGGAGGGAGGTCGTGCCCCTGGCCAGGTCGATTCGCCCCGACCTGATCTTGCTCGATATCAACCTGCCGAATCTCGACGGCTTGACGGTGGCCCGCATGCTCCGAGAGGATCCGGAGACGCGATCGACCAGGATCGTCGCGGTGAGCGCCTACGCGATCGAGGGCGAAGAGGAGCGGATCGTCAAGGCAGGGTGCGACGGGTTCATTCCAAAACCGCTCCAGATCTCGACCTTTTTCGCGACGGTCTCGAGGTTCCTGGATCGCGATTGGCCGGTCGCGCCAGGCACGCTTGAATCCGCTAGCCGGCGCGGCGACGGGGAAGGTCGGCGCTGAGCCGAGTCGAGGAGGACCCGCGAATGAAACGGGGAAGGGCAGCGACCGGGATCGAGGGACTGGATGGCCTGATCGAGGGGGGTCTTCAGGAACAGAAGGCCTATCTGGTCTGTGGAGAGCCCGGGACGGGGAAAACGACGCTTTGCCTGCAATTCCTGCTCAAGGGGCTCGGTCAGGGCGAGCCGGGGGTCTATGTCACCATCGATGAGAAGCCGTCGCACCTGATCGAGGACGCGCAGGCGATGGGGTGGGATCTCGCAGCCTACCTCGACCGGAAAGAGCTGATCATCCTCGATGCCTCTCCGTATTTCACCAACGTCCGACTCGGCAAGGAGCACGAGCTCGACGTCAGGCAGATCGTGACCGATCTGGGCAAGCATGTGAAGTCGCTCGGCGCCAGGCGCCTGGTGATCGATCCGATCGCGCCGCTGATCTTCAAGGAGGAGAGTCACGCGGGGATCATGGAGTACATCCGGAGCCTGATCTTTTCGATCGAAGACAACCTCGGCTGTACGACCCTCTTGACCTCTCACATGCTGAGCGGGAGCGAGCGGATGAGCCGGTTCGGCGTGGAGGAATTCATCGTTTCCGGGATCGTTTTGCTGCGGATCGTGCGGGCCCAGAATCGGTATATCCGCACGCTGTTCGTCCGCAAGATGCGAGGCACGGCCGTCGATCTGATAGAGTACAGCTTCGACATCATCCGCACCCGCGGCATCGTCCTCCGCCAGGCTGTGTAGCATGGATCCGATCAAGGTCCTGATCGCCGACGACGAGCCGGACGTGGCCCTGATCCTGAAGACCACGCTTCAGCGCAACGGCTACGCCGTGGTGGTGGCTCAGGATGGGGAGGACGCGCTGGAAAAGGCCAGGATCGAGCGTCCTGCCGTCCTGCTGCTTGACCTCATGATGCCGAAGCGGGACGGGTATCAAGTCTGCCGGACCCTCCGTGAGGACCCGCAGTTCAGCCTCCTGCCGATCATCATGCTGACCGCGAAAGGGGAGGCTGCGGATCGGCTGCTGGGCTTCGAGGTGGGTGCGGACGACTACGTCGTCAAGCCGTTCGATCGCGAAGAGCTGGTCGCCAGGGTTCGCGCCGTTCTTCGCCGTCGCGCACAGCCGAGCATCGGGGCGCCCGAAACAACCGGAGACCTGACGCGCACCGGCCTGCCATCGCTGGACGCGAGGCTGGGCGGTGGGCTGCCGGCCGGCACCAACCTGATGCTGCTCGGCCAGACCGGCAGCGGGAAATCGACGTTCGCGCGACAGTTTGTCGGGGCCGGTCTTGCGGCAGGGGAGCCAGGCCTGTTCATCGCGGTGGATGACAACCCGGCGGTGGTCCGGCGCGGGCTCCAGGAGGCCGCTGGCTTGGATCTCCCGATGAGGGAAGACGGAGGACTGTTCAGGCTCGTTGATGCCTATTCGTGGTGCGCCGGCAGCGCGGGGACGGGCGAGCGCTTTGTCGTCGCCGGGATCCTGGAGCTCACCCAGCTCTCGGGAGTGGTCTCCGACGCGGCGGCGGACCTCGGCCAGACCCCCGGGGCGAAGCGAGGCGGCAGGCGCGTCATCGATTCGATCTCGAGCCTGCTGGTGACCTTCGAGCTTCCCTCGGTGCAGCGATTCGTGGCCCATCTCGCCCGGTCCGCCGCCGCGTGTGGGGGCGTCAGCTCCCTCTTCCTCGTCGAGGAGGGGTCGGTCAGCGACCAGGTTTTGAATAACATCCGCTATGTGATGGACGGTGTCCTCGAGTTCAAGCGCGAGGGCGCGCGTCACTCTATGCGGGTGGCGAGCATGAAGTGGCGGCGGGTCTCGTCGGACTGGATGGAAACCACGGTTGCGTAATGGCGCTGACCTCACGCGTCCGGCGGCCGGCGTCCACCGTCGGAGCGTGATTCGGGAATCGGCGCTGCAATCACATTCTCCGACGGCTCATCCGCAAGGATTGCCCTGGGGGCAGGTACCGTGACATCGGTGAGTTCCATGAGCGGACTACCTGATTTCAAACCGGGGGATCACCTGTGCTGGCTCTACGAGACGGACGAGGAACACAGGGCCTTGGTGGTGCGGTTCGTCCGTCAGGGGATCGAGCGCGGCGAGAAGGTCCTCTATATCACCGACGCCCACACCGTTGAGGCGATCTTGGACGACCTGCGGAAGGGCGGCCTGAGCGTGGACCGCTACCTGGAACGCGGGCAGTTGAGCGTTCTCACCTCTCAGGACACCTACCTTCGAGCGGGAACCTTCGATCCGGACCGGATGATCGCCGTGGTACGAGAGGCCACGGCGCATGCTCTCACCGAGGGCTACCCGGCCTTGCGGGTCACGGGGGAGATGACGTGGGCGCTCCGCGGGCTGTCCGGGTCGGACCGCCTCATCGACTACGAATCGAAGTTGAACGCCTTCTTCCCCGGCAGCAAGTGCGTGGGGCTGTGCCAGTATGACCGGCGCCGATTTGACCCTGCCGCGCTCATCAATATCCTCGCCACCCACCCGACCGTCATCGTAGGAACGGAGCGCTACAATAACGTTCACTACATCCCTCCGGACAGCTTCAGGGCGTTCGACCTTCCCGCGGCCACTCTGGAGCACTGGCTCGGAACGCTCGAGGCAAGCAAGCGAGCGGAGGACGCCCTTGTCGAGTCCCAACGATTCATGCAGTCGACGCTCGATGCGCTGTCGGCGCAGGTCGCGGTCCTTGACGATTCCGGGACGATCATCGCCGTCAATGCCGCCTGGCGCCGTTTTGCAGAATCGAACCAGTTGGGCGTGCCGCGTTACGGGATCGGCATGAACTACTTCGAGGTCTGCCGGATGGCCTCCGGCGACGGGGCCGACGCGGCGACGGCCGTGATGGCCGGCATGCGAGAGCTTCTGGCCGGCGAGCGTCAGGAGTTCTCGTTGGAATATCCCTGTCGCGGCACCAACGGGGAGCGCTGGGTCGCGTTGCGCATGACCCGCTTTCAAGGGAGCGGCAGCGCATACGTGGTCGCGGCCCGAGAGGACATCACGGACCGGAAGCGGGCCGAAGCGATCCTCCGCGAGAGTGAAGATCGCTACCGCGATCTGGTGGAGCATAGCCAGGACCTGATCTGCATTCATGATCTGGACGGCCGGATTCTCAATGTGAACTGGGGCGCCGCGAACCGTCTGGGTTACGAACCCGAGGCGCTCCTCACGAAGACCATTCGCGACATCCTCGCGCCCGACACCCGACACGAGTTCGATGCCTACCTCGAGCGAATCCGGACAGAGGGTAAAGCCGAAGGGCTCATGAAAGTCCGGACCCGTACGGGAGAGCCGCTGGTCTGGGAATATCGCAACACGCTGCGGACTGAAGGTGTGGGCCGTCCCGTCGTGAGAGGGCTGGCCCACGACGTGACCGAGCGGATCGAGACCGAACGGGCGCTGCGTGAGAGCGAAGAACGTCTCGCGTTGGCGATGCGGGCGACGAGCGACGTGATCCGGGACTGGAACATCACGACCGGCGAGATGGGGTGGAATGAGGCCCTCAAGGTCGTCTTCGGTCACGCCGTCAAAGATGCCGACTCGCACATCGCCGGTGGGTATCAGTGGTGGGTGGATCACATCCATCCGGAAGATCGGGAGCGAGCGATCGCAGAACTTCAGTCGGTCCTCTCGGGGGGCGTTGAATTCACCTCATTCGAGTATCGATTCCGCCGCGCGGATGGGTCGTATGCCACGGTGACCGACCGCGGGTATGTCTCGAGAAGCAGACAGGGCCGGCCGGTGCGCATGGTGGGTTCGATGATGGACATCACGCAGGCGAGGCTGGCCGAGACGGAGCTTCGCCAGCGCAAGCGCGAGCTGGCCGACTTCTTCGAAAACGCCCCGGTAGCGATCCATTGGGTCGGGCCGGACGGGCGGATCATCCGCGCGAATCAGGCCGAGCTGGGCCTCCTGGGATATTCACGCGACGAATACGTCGGTCATCATATCGCCGAGTTCCACGCCGACGAGGGCGTGGCTGAGGACCTCCTGCGACGGCTGAGCAGGAATGAGACCGTGCGGGCGTATGAAGCCCGGCTTCGGCACAGGGATGGCTCCGTCAGGCACGCATTGATCGATTCCAACGTGATGTGGGAGGACGGCAGATTCGTTCATACGCGCTGTTTCACCCGCGACATCACCGAGCAGAAGTTGGCCGAACAGGCGTTGCGGCGCGCCGACGCCGAGCTTCGCCAGGTGATGAATTCCGTATCCGACTGCCTCTGGAGCGCTCGAGTGGACCGGGCCGGCCTGCTCTCCTACAGCTATTTCTCTCCAAATGTCGAAAGGATCCTGGGGTGGCCGGCGGAATTTTTCTTGCCGGGCCAGGAGCGGTGGCTCGAGATCATCCATCCCGAAGACAGGCCGCGCGCGGCGGCGGCGCTTTCTCGAGTCACGACAGGGCAGCCCGGCCGGGAAGAGGAGGAGTACCGGGTGATGCTGCCCGATGGAAGCATCCGGTGGATCCGTGACAGCGTGGTGGTGACGCGGCTCGAGGACGGCAGTCGTCGCTTGGATGGTGTGATCTCCGACATCCACGAACGCAAGCAGACCGAGGAGGCCCGGCGTGCGCTCTACCTCTCAAGCCTTGAGATCCAGACCCCGATGGGGCTGCAAGAGCGCCTGTCGCGCCTTCTCGAAACGGCCAGGACCGTGTTGCAGCTCGATCGCGTCAACATCCTTCTGGCCGACCTGGAAGAGCGATGGCTCCAGGCAGCGGCGAGCCTGGGCGCCGAGGAGCCTCTCAAGGCGATTCGAGTTCCGATCGGGCCTGAAGGGGGCGGGATCGCTCAAGCCTACCTGACGCGGCAGATGATCGTCTGGGGCGGCGACGTGCCGGTGCCGGAGGAGCTTCGGCTCAAGCCGCCCTACGATCGGATCGAAGCCTTCCGATCCCGTGTCTTCGCGAACGTGCCGCTGATCGTGCAGGGCCGGGCGATCGGGGTCCTGGGGGCCGATCGCAAGCACACCCGCCGGCCCCTCGACCCAGCCACGCTCGAGCTGCTTCAGCTCTTCGCGTCGAATGCCGCGGTCGCGATTCACAGCGCCCAACTGTTCGAGCGGATCGTCGCCAAGCGAGGACAGCTCCAGCACGTGTCCCGACGCCTCGTCGAGGTGCAGGAGCGTGAGCGCCGTCACCTGGCGCGCGAACTGCACGACGAGGTCGGGCAGCTTCTCACCGGGCTTCAGCTCATGCTGGAGGCCGCCGGTCGATCCCGGTTATGGACCGTGAAGCCCAAGCTGCTTCAGGCACAGACGCTCATAGGCGACCTGATGAGGCGCGTGCGCGAGATGTCGCTTGAATTGCGGCCTCCGATGCTCGACGATCTGGGGTTGCTCTCCGCGCTACTCTGGTACTTCGACCGCTACACCGCGCAGACCGGCACAGAGGTGATTTTGAAGCAGGGACATATCGAGGGACGGCGCTTTCCCCATGAGGTCGAAACGGCAGCCTACCGTATCGTGCAGGAGGCGTTGACCAACGTGGCACGCCACGCCCGCGTACGCGTGGCAACCGTCCGACTCTGGGCGGACGACGGGGTAGTGAACGTGCAGGTCCAGGACGACGGCGTCGGGTTCGATGGTCAGGCAGCCATGACGGGCGATGCCTCCTGCGGTCTCCTGGGGATGCGCGAGCGTGCGCTGTCGCTGGGCGGGTACCTGACGATCGACTCGGCTCCCGGAGCAGGCACCCGCGTGGCGGCCGAACTGCCGTTGAAGGGGCGATCGGAACGGCGACGGGTACAGAGAGGAGACCAGAGGTGACGAGCATCGTGCTGGCCGACGACCACCCCGTCGTCCGGCAGGGGCTGCGAGCGCTGCTGGAAGCCCAGCAGGATTTCACGATCGCCGGCGAGGCGTCCGATGGGCTGGAGACGGTCGCTCTCGTGGAACAACTGAAGCCCTCCGTACTGCTGCTCGATGTGATGATGCCCGGCCTGAACGGTTTGGAAGTCGCGCGGCAGGTCCGCCAGCGATCGCCGCACACCAAGGTCATTATCCTCTCCGTGTACAAGAATGAGGCATACGTACTGGAGGCACTGAGAAATGGCGCCTCCGGATACGTCCTGAAAGATTCCAGCGCTGCCGATCTGGTGGTCGCCGTACGTGAGGTGTGCGCCGGTCATCGGTACCTCAGCCAACCGCTGTCCGACCGCGCCGTTGAAGCCTACGTGCAGAGGGCGAAGGCCGCCCCGTTGGAGCTCTACGAAACGCTCACGTCGCGCGAGCGGGAGGTGCTCCATCTCGCGGCGGAGGGGTACAGTAACGCCCAGATCGGCGATCGACTCTCGATCAGCCCTCGCACCGCTGAGACGCATCGGGCGAACCTGATGCGCAAACTCAGCCTTCAGAATCAGTCCGACCTGATCCGCTATGCGGTCCGCCGGGGGGTTATCACGCTCGAAGGTGTCCCTCCTCAAGCGGGGGTGAAGGGCTCAAGCAGCAAACGGAGCGCGAACACCGAGCCCCGGTGAGCTGACCGAAAGCCCCGACCCTCCTCCTCATCGTTTATTCCTTCCTGTCGCATCCTGTCTACGGGCCATTGCGTTCAAAAATACAGGCCCTCCCCGATGAAATTCCGTACATTCCCCGATAGACGACAGGCCGCAGATATGCGTAGCTACAATCACTTCGCGGCAGAACGACGCTCCGGGGTGGCTCGCGCTGCCAGGCGGTCAGCACTCGGGATTTCATCAGGGAGTAATTTCGAGCGCAGAGATTGAAGACTCGGGTGAGTCGGTTACCGGATGAGGATCAGCTCGTGGCCACCACGCTGCAGCGTCCCGTGCTCCAATTGGTTGTCTTCAGCATCGAGGGGCAGAGGTACGCCCTGCCACTTGCGGCTGTATCCCGGGTCCTGCCGATGGTCGCGGTCTCAGCGCTCCCGGAGGCCCCCGCTGTGGCACTTGGCGTGATCAACGTCCACGGCCAGGCCGTTCCGGTCCTCGACCTCAGGCGCCGTTTCGGCCTCACCTCGCGCGACTACGGAGTCACCGCTCATCTCCTGGTGGCCCGCACGAGCCGGAGAACACTGGCTCTGCCGGTGGACGAGGTCCTCGGGGTCCTTGACGTGTCGGGCACAGCCGTCACCCCCATCGATTCCGTCCTCCCCGGGATCGCTCACGTCGCAGGAATCGTTGCGCTCGCGGACGGTCTCCTGTTTATCCACGACCTGGATGCCTGCCTCTCGCTGGATGAAGAACAGTTCCTCGCCGTAGCCTTGAAAGAGGTGGAAGGTTGAGACTCACGGGCGAAACGTGCCTTCACGCACAAGCACTGATGGCCAGCCGATTGGGCCTGGACTTCTCGAAAGGACGCTTGGCCGACCTTGAGCGGGGGCTCTTCAAGGCCTGTCGAGCCTCATCCGTCTCTTCGCCGGAGACCTATCTGGCATGGTTGGCGACGCTCCCGAATGAGAGCGCGGAGTGGCGGCGGCTGGCCAGTCACCTCACGGTGGGTGAAACCTACTTTTTCCGCGACCACGCCCTATTCGACGCGCTGGAGCGACAGGTCCTTCCCTCTCTTATCTCCGCCCGCAGGACAGAGGGTACTCTGCGGCTTCGGCTCTGGAGCGCAGGGTGCGCTACCGGGGAAGAACCGTACTCACTGGGGATCCTCTTGGATCGGCTGCTGCCCGACCTCCGCGACTGGTCCGTGACAATTCTGGCGACCGACATCAATCCGCAGGCCCTGGAGTCGGCCCGCAGGGGGTGTTACCGGGAATGGTCGTTCCGGGAAACCCCCCAGTGGATCCGGGATCGGTACTTCCACCGTCGGAGCGCTGAGAGCTTCGAGCTGGACGCCGGGATTCGGCGGATGGTCACCTTTGCGCCGCTCAACCTTGCCGAGGGCGGCTATCCGGCAGCCGTGACCAATACGAGCGCGATGGACGTGATCGTCTGCCGAAACGTCCTCATGTATTTCACCCGGGACGCGCAGCGGGCGACAGTGGAGCGGCTGAGGACCGCGCTCGTGCGGGGCGGATGGCTGCTGGTGAGTCCGGCTGAATGCTCCGCCGAGCTTTTCCGTCCTCTTGCACCGATCAATTTTCCGGGCGCCATCCTCTATCAGAATGAGCAACGATCGGCACTCAGCAGTCAGCACCCAGCGGTCAGCCCTCCGGTAACGGTCCGCCAGGCGGAGACGGTCGTTCCGGAATCCTCGGCCCTCTTGCCCGTCGTGGAGATGCGCGTGACTCGGGCGACGGTGCCGTCGGAGGACCAGGTGGAGGCTCTTGTTGCGACCCCGACGTACCTGGAGCGCGCCCGTACGCTTGCGGACCAGGGCGGGCTCGATCAGGCCCGTCAATTCTGCACGGCCGCACTGGCGCGAGATAGGCTCGAGCCCGAGGCCCACCTGCTGCTGGCCGCGATCTGTCAGGAGCAGGGAGACCTCCCCGCGGCCCTGGAGGCTCTGCGCCGAGCCATCTACCTGGCTCCGGACTCCGCCCCTTCACACTTCCTGCTGGGCAGTCTTCACTTGCGGGAGGGGCGGCGCGAGCGGGGGCGGCGATCGATGGAGACTGTGGTGAGCCTGTTGAGATCGGCTCCGCGCGATCAGACACTGCCTGGGACCGGCGGCCTGACGGCGGGCCGCCTACTGGAAACGGCGCGGGCATACTTGGAAATGAGCAGTCAGCCCTCGGAAAACCGCAGGTGATGACTGTTGACCGCTGATGGTTGGATTCGAATGGCTGATCGCGCGAACCGGCAGGAATTCGACAGGCGGCTGACGCACGCAGGCCGGGCTCTGGAATCCGACGGAAACCTTGCTCCTGAAAAGGTCGCGCGGATTCTTAGGGATCGAGCTCTGGCATTGGCGAAGCCGCTGAAGGAGGCTCCTGTCCGCACGGAGGAGCTGGAGCTACTGGTCTTCTCGCTCGCTCAGGAGCGCTTCGGGATCGAGACGGCCCACGTTCTGGAGATATTCTCATTGCTGGGGCTGACGCCGGTGCCGAGTGTGCCGCCGTTCGTGCTCGGGGTGGTGAATCACCGGGGCCGGATCCTTCCCGTTCTGGATCTCCGGAAGCTGTTCCAGTTGTCGGCGCAGGGGATCGCGGAGCGGGGGCAGGTCGTGGCGGTGACCGCCGCAGGGATGACGTTCGGGATCGTCGCCGACGCGGTTCCGGGCACTGTCCGGGTTGCCATCGAGGATGTGTCGGTCCCTCCGATGACCGTCACCGGCGACGATCAGGCCCTCATTCGAGGCGTGACCCAGGACATGGTCGCGGTGCTCGACCTGGTAGCCTTGGCCCGCGATCGGCGACTCATGGTCAACGAGGAAGTTGTCTGAATAGGGTCTCCGAACAGGAAGGTCAAGGAGAAACGCTGTGCTCAACCGCATCAGCCTCAAGACGCTGCTGACGATAGGGGCGATCGCGGTCGCCTTGGTGCCGCTTGTGGTGTTTGGGGTTTTTGCCATCCGCACGACGACGACCGAACTGACGCGAACCGCTTTAAGGGAGCTTGAGCGGACTTCCTTGATCAGCGCCTCGGAGATCGGGCAGTTCTTCGAGCCAGCAAGGAGCGATATCCTTATCTTGAGCAAGGTGGGCGCTGTTCAAGAGTTGCTGCGAGCCCGAGTCAGCCGGGACCAGGCCGGGATCGAGCGCGGACGGAAAGCGGTCGAGCAGACCTTCGTGGCGTTCTCAGCTAACCGGAAGGTGTACAACCAGGTTCGCTATATCCAGCAGGACGGGCAGGAGCTGGTGCGGGTGGACTATGACGGTATCAACCCACCACGGGGGATCCCGCGTGAGCAGCTTCAGAACCAAAGGCAACGGTACTACTTTACAGGGACGATAAAACTCAGCCAGGGAGAGGTATTTGTGTCTCCGATGGACCTGAATCGCGAGCGTGGGCAGATCGAGGTGCCCCATCGCCCCGTCATCCGCTACGCTACGCCGGTCTTCGATGAAGCAGGAAATCGGCAAGCGATCGTGATCACCAATGTCTTGGCAGGCAGCATGCTCGAGACTGTTCAACAGCAGCAACGAACAGATCAGAAGTTAGTGCTTGTGGTGGATCAGGAGGGGTTCTACCTCTCGCACCCCGATCCAAAGAAGCGTTGGGGTGGTCCGGGGGATCTCAACACCGGCCAGCGGGTGCAGAGAGACCTCCCGACGTTCGTCGCGCAGTTCCTGTCCGGCCAGGGCGGCGTGAGTGACACGGATCCTGAGCGAATCATTGCTTTCAGCCCGGTAGTTCTTGCCCCCGGAAGCCCGGGCCGCTTCCTTGTCCTCATCGAGCTGGTACCCAGGAGCGTGGTCTTGGTAGGGGTCACGGCACTCCAACACTCCCTTGTGATCTTTCTGATCGTGGTCGGAATTGTTGTGATGGCGATGAGCGTCTGGCTTGGAGGACGCATCGTTCGCCCCGTCCAGAATCTGGAGAGAGTTGCCAGTATGATCAGCCGAGGTGATCTGGAGGCCAGGGCTGAATCCGGAGGCTCGCGGGAGGTTGTGACCCTGGCTCAAACCTTTAACACGATGGCGGAAAAATTGGGTACCTCGTTACGAGAGATCCGTGGAGCGGTCGAGAATCTTGCGTCAGCGACGGCCGAGATCCTCGCCGCGACGACCCAGCAGGCCGCCGGGACCGCCGAGGAGGCGACCGCCGTCCAGGAGACCTCGACCACCGTGGACGAGGTCAAGCAGACCGCGCAGGTGGCGGCCCAGAAG
>Ga0187893_10007295_pt1 | contig 18233 bp, 14 predicted proteins | sample MA1701074metaG_FD_139574 | JGI IMG/M metagenome (GOLD analysis project Ga0187893, IMG submission 139574) | White microbial mat communities from a basaltic lava cave in the Kipuka Kanohina Cave System on the Island of Hawaii, USA - MA170107-4 metaG ... | reverse complement strand
GCGAAGCGCAAACCAATCAAAAGCAACATGCTGGCAAGCAGGCTGCGCACCAAACGATCCGGAAGGCGCACCGCGAAGCGAGAGCCGATCATGATCCCGGGCAAGGAACCGAGCAGCAAGCTCACCAGCAAGGAGTAGTCTACGGTGCCGAGATGCGCGTGACCCAATCCGGCGACGGCGGTCAGGGGTACCGCATGGGCGATATCTGTACCAACGATGCTCACCGCGGGATACCTTGGATATAAGAAAAACAGCACCGCCGCGCCGAGCGCACCGGCGCCGACGGAAGAGAGTGTCACTAACACCCCGAGAACGGCTCCCGCAGCGACGGTCATGGGAGTCCGTAGCTGGCGGTGCATCGCTTTAACGGCCGCAAGTTTCTCGTGTCTGCCGATTTGAAGGAGTTGGTTTTTGAATAGCAGCACGAGCGAGGTGAGAATCAACGCCACACCCAAGGTCGTGGTCATGACGTTTTCATAGTTGATCCCCTTGGCGGTTAAGGCCTTAAGGACAGCGATTGTGACCAGCGCCATGGGCACACTACCCAGGGCTAACAGCGCAACGACTTTCCATTCTACGGTTTGCTGTCGGTGGTGGACGAAAACCCCTCCGCTCTTGGTGATGGCGGCGTACAGCAGATCTGTGCCCACGGCGATCGCGGGTTTGATACCGAAAACCACCACCAGAATGGGCGTCATTAGAGACCCTCCTCCAACGCCCGTAAGGCCTACGATCAGCCCCACGATAAACCCAGAGAGGGTGTATCCGATGTCCATGTTCAAGTCCCTATAGCGTTTAGACTTGGCAGAGTAACTGGCCAACGCTATAATCAAAAAGAATAAATAGAAATATATTTATTCTATGAAGGTATGAAGCTTCAACAATTACGTTTTGTCTGGGAGGTTGCGCGGAATGATCTGAACGTATCTGCTACTGCGGAAAAGCTCTACACCTCGCAGCCCGGGATAAGCAAACAGATTGGCTTGTTGGAGAGCGAGTTGGGTGTTCAGCTCTTTGCACGCAAAGGTAAGCACTTGACTGAAGTCACCCTCGCGGGCAAAGCGATCATTGAAGCCGCGGGCCGTGTATTAGCGGAAGTAGAGAACATTCGGCGGATCAGCAGCGAGTTCACCGATAACCAGCGGGGTAGTTTGTCTATCGCGACCACCCACACCCAAGCCCGTTACGCGCTCCCCCCGATCATTAAACAATTCATAAAAAAATACCCGCAGGTGGCCCTGCATATGCATCAAGGGACGCCAATGCAGATCTCGGAGCTGGCGGCAAAGCGAACCGTGGATTTCGCCATCGCCACCGAGGCACTTGAGTTATTCGGCGATCTGGTGATGCTGCCGTGCTACCGCTGGAACCGCAGCATTATTGCCCCGCTCGGGCACCCCGTTCTGGAGCGTCAGCCGCTGACTCTGGAAGCCGTGGCCGAGTACCCTATCGTTACTTATGTATTCGGCTTCACCGGTCGGTCTCAGCTCGATCAAGCGTTCAATGAACAGGGATTAGAACCGCAAGTGGTGTTTACCGCGGTGGATGCCGATGTGATCAAAACCTACGTAAAGCTCGGGCTAGGGATCGGTATTATCGCCAGCATGGCTTACGACTCGCGAGTCGACCAGGAGCTGCAGGCGCTAGACGCCAGTCATTTGTTCGAACCCAGCATTACCAAGATCGGATTTCGCCGTGGGATGACTCTACGCGGATATATGTATGATTTTATGAATCTTTTCGCGCCGCACCTGACCCGAGACAGGGTCGATGACGCCCTTCGTGCCGATTCGCGTTCAACGCTCGACGCTATGTTCAGCGACATCGCGCTTCCCGTGCACTAGCAGCGCTCCGGTGCTAACGTTAAACAGTGCGGCATATCCCCATACCGCCGGGCAGTTCGAATTAATCGAAGTGCCCTACAGTCTGCGCAGCCCATGATAGGCAAGGACTAAGCCTGCTAACCCTTGCGCGAGCCAACCTCCACCGACTCCGCAAACAAGCCCAATCAAACCCCAGCGTGCCCCAATGACCGCGCCGGCGAGTCCTAGGGCAACACCGCCCCAACTCAAAACCGTGAGCCCGTGCAGGGCCTTCGTAGAGCCGATAGCCCCCACGATGGTGCTGCCGAAGGCGGTTAACACTTTCGCCAAACCCGAAATCAACACTGCCAGCACCAACGCTGCGGCAAGTGTGTATCGACCCTCCAAAAGCCAGTCTACAAGCAAAGGAGTCACGAGCTACACGACCGTGCAGGTCAGTGCTATAACAAACGTGACTGTCGCTCCCTCGACGAGTAGCAACCGGTTGCGCTCCGAGACGACTTCGCGGCTAGCAGTCGTGGGGCAGGGTATGGCCGACCCCCTGCTGGAGGATGCGAAACGGTGATCCCACAATGGCCGCCAGAACGGCGAAGGATTCCTAAGCCGCAAGCGCCGCTGCCTCAGGAATCGCGCACGGTTTGATCCCGTAGAGGTAGTGAGCTTTTGAGACTTGGGCAGCCCACTTGGGCAGCGCACGGGTTCACTGCTCTTTGGAGGGGATCACCTGCTACGTTCGGGGCGTTGCTCGTGGGTTCCGTTACGATAAACACGTCATGCTGCCGTTGTGCTTTCTCTTTGGAGCCCAAACTGGCGGATCTGCCTCATCTTCGCCGCGAAGCGCTTGTACAGGGCGAGTGGTCCCTTCACCAACAGATCAGTCTTGGGCGCTCCGAAAACGCCCCGCGAATCCGTCGATTCCCACCCCGACACGCCCAGGCATGATGGCCTCGGCCACCCTCACCATCTTTTCGCGGTAGCTCAAGTGAATCGAGCGGGGTTCAAGCGCCGCCATTGCCGCCGGTAAGGGTGTGCTCTGAGTTCGCGAACCGCTCGCAGTGCCATCGCCACCGATGAAATGGTCGATGACCACGGCATCGGCACTTCGCTCAATCGCCCTGAAAAACGCGTTCGGATCCGCGATCGGCAGCAACGGAGCAACGGTAACGACGACGCGCACGCCCGCTTCCCGCAGCGTTTGCGCCGCCTCTAAGCGCCGATACACCGAGCTTGCCGGAGGGGGTAGTCCCGGAACATGCTGGCGGTCGGTCTCGATGGAAATATGCGTGCGCAACTGGCAGCGCGCGCCGAGGAGCCGATAAAGCTCCAGGTAGCGCGCGACGAGATGGGTATGGGTCTGAATGATCAACCCATCGGGCGGTTGATCCACCATGGCCTCTAATAGCGCGTGGGTGATGCCAAAGCGTTGCTCCTGGGGTAAAAAGGGATCGGTGGAACTGGACATGAAAATGACGAACCTGCGCCCGCCTCGCTCTGCCCAACAGCGCTCCTTGTGGTATTGCCTTCGGTAGAGCTCTGGTGCATTCACCCGCGCATCGAGAAAGCTGCCCCAGCGCTCACCACGAGTGAGAAACGTATTGTGCTGCACGTAGCAACCCACGCCGCATAACGCGTTGCCGAACGTGCAACCCCTGTAGGGTTGCAGGGAGTGGGAGGCAATCGTGTGCAGGTAACCGCAGGTGCGGGTGAGTATGCTGTGCGCTTGAACGATATTTATCTGCACGTCCGCTTGCCCTTGAGGGGGCCTACCCGCGCGTTTCTCAGTGCTTTCTAGGAGCCTGTCGGACTTAGGGGATGGTAGCGAGGCGAGTGGGAAATCGAGGACAGTTTTTCGATCATTTGAGGCCAATAGCGCGTTCTATTTAACGAAAATGATTGGAAAAATGGACCGATTTCCCACCGCCGTAGTAGATTCATCCTAAATCCGGTAGGCTGCTAGGGAACCCGAACTCGTCCCGGTGCACGGTCTGCAGCGAAAACGCGGGTAAGCACACGGCAATATACTCGGCGCCTTGTGGGTTCGGGGTGCTGTAACGAACCCACTCGCCTTTGGGGGCGATCACTGCCTGCCCCGCCCGCACTTTGTAGGTCCCGGTCTTTGTCTCGACCAGCAGGAGACCCTTTAGCACTACCGTATATTCATCGAATTGCGGCGTTTGGCCCGGCTCCTCCCACCCGCCGGGGCTTTTCATGCGTGCGATGCTTAGCCGCCCCGTATTGGAATTGACCCGACCCACGTATTCTTCAATCATCTTGGGCTTGTTCCCCGCCGACTGGATGATCGAACACGACACAATGAGCGTTGCCATCGCTTTTTTCTCCGCTGTTGATTGGCGTCCGCCACCGAGACGCTTCCGCCATGATACGAGCTGTGCGGGAAAACCTGGTAACATGGCGCCGGGATCCGGTTAACCATATCTTAGAAATCGAAAAGATCCATGCGAACACTGATGGGGGGGTCGCTCATTGTGTTAGGCTGTTTAAGCGGTGCGCCCCTTGGCTTCAGCGCTGAGTTCAACGTGTCCATCCCCTTGGAATACCGGGAGGGATTCGGCTACTTCATGAAAATGCCGGTCGGCAATGAAACTTTCGATCTCCTGGTGGACACGGGTTCCACGGTCGGACTCATCTTTCCCGACCCCATCGCGGCCACTTTGGAGGAACAGGGTTTGATCCGAGAAAGCGGTTATCTCGCCCGGGTGACGCTGGCCCATGGCGGCTCCACCAAAGTGGAGGTGTTTCACGCCACGGTTTCCTTCGGTGGCTGCAAGGCCGATGACATCGACATGATCTTCACCGTCAATAAACGCCATCGCTACGGTATTGTTGGCTACACCTTGCTCGAGCGGTTCGCTCCTTTTAAGATCGAGGTTCGGCCGCCGCGGCACATGCTTTATTTGACCTGTAGAAATTAGTGGACCAAGTCGCATTGTGCGGATCGTGGAGGAGAGAAACGTTTGGCTTTAATCCGCACGCAAGCAATCGGCCTCCTGACATTGGCTGGCTCATGGGCGGTCTTCGGCCAACCGCCGGTCCCAACCGGGCAGAACGCGGCGATGTCTCGGCAGCAGGAGATCATTACCGTGCGAGCGCCGGCAGAGCGGGTGACACGCCAGGGTCTACCGGCCTTTGTCGGGATCTCGCGAGCGACGGCCGGTTCCACCGGGATCTCCATGAACCTGGTGCGCATTCCGCCAGGCACGGCAGCTAAGGCCCATTATCACCGGGATCACGAGAGCGCGATCTACCTGCTGCAAGGCCAAGTGGAGACACGTTATGGCGAAGGCTTGTGCAAATCGGTGCTCAACCACGCGGGCGATTTCATCTTCATTCCGCCCAACGTTCCCCATCAGCCACGCAATCTCAGTAAGGGCAGCCCCGCGATCGCGATCGTCTCCCGCAACGATCCAAACGAGCAGGAAAACGTGGTTGCGTACAATGCCGACGGGGTACCCTGCGCCAAGCAAATAAAAAAATGACGCCACTTATCATGGGACAAGAATGGAACCAAAAAAAATCAATTCCTCGCAAGCTTTGAGCTGGTATGCGGAGGGCTGGCGCCTTTTTGCCAAAGACCCGGGTCTCTGGGTGTTGTTGACCTTTTCGTTCGTCGCCATCAACCTCGCCATGACACTCGTCCCATTGCTCGGGCAAGTGGCCATTGCCGTGCTGACCCCGGCCTTCTATGGCGGTCTATTGCACGGTGCGCGGGAGTCTCTCCAGGGAGGCAAGTTGCATTTCAAGCATTTGTTTTCAGCCTTGATGGATCCCGATCGGCGCGGCCCGATGTTGATGCTGGGGGTGCTCGCGCTTGGCGCTCAGGCCATCATGGTGGGCATAGCGATGGTTTTAGGGTTCTCTGAGCTCTTGGTCATCGCGCCCGGTCAAATGCCGGCTTTGAACCTTAGCGGGGGCGCCATGCTGGTTTTGCTGGTGATATTGACATTTGGTGCGCTTATGAGCATGGCCCTGCTCTATGCCGTTCCGCTGGTTTTTTTTGATAGGCTGGATCCTCTCGCAGCGGTCAAGAGCAGTTTCGGAGCCTGCTGGCGCAACATCCGCCCCTTGACGGTCGCTGGATTGATCTACCTTGGGCTCGCGGCCCTCGCTTCTTTGGTGTTTTTTTTAGGGTTTCTCGTTCTGATCCCGGTCACTCTAGGAGCAGTGTACGCGAGCTACCGGGCGATATTCGAGCCGTCCCCTCCCTCAGATTTCATCGTGATCGAATAACGGGCACCTCGATATATTGCTTCCCTGCAATTTATCGAATCGCAAACAAAAAACACGGTTTTTGCTTTGCTCCATTGGTCCATCCTTAGGACCGATGTCCTCACGTCCCGCAACGCAGAGGCAACTCGCCCGCAACAGGGATACAAGCCGTCAGTGTCAGAAACACGACAAATTTTTGCAATAAGCTTTCGCAGTTGCTTTACTTGATCTCATGGAAGAAGAAAACGCCTCCCACCTAATACCCCCACCGGCGGTCGTAGTTATCGAAGATGATGCCGAGAAACGGCGTCACCTGCACCAGATCTTCGATTTTCTCGAGTACGAGACCGCTACCTGCGATCACAGCACCTGGGAATCGTACCTGGACGGCGAACCGGCCGTTAAGCTGCTCTGCCTAGGAGACTGCGGATCGAATAAGGCCCGACTAGACGTTTTTCGCCGCATCAAGGCGAAAGATCCGTATCTGCCCGTGGTGTTGCTCGGCGACAAATCAACACTGCAGCGGGTTAGCCTTGAACTGGAGGTCGGGATTTTGGCTCAAATCGAGCTGCCGCTACGCTATCAGGAGATTTGCACTACGCTGCAAAAACTCGAAGCCTACCACCAGAACCGCCACCCCAATGGACTCCAGCGCGCGCCCGAGCTTTTCCGCAATCTGCTCGGCGATAGTCCCTGCATACAACGCGTGCGCAAAATGATCGAAAAGGTCGCTTCATCGGATGCCAGCGTTCTGATCACAGGAGAGTCCGGCTCCGGAAAGGAGGTGATTGCCCGTCATATTCACTACCAATCCAGGCGCCGCAACAAACCTTTTGTGCCATTGAACTGCGGCGCCATCCCACCGGATCTGTTGGAAAGCGAACTTTTCGGCCACGAGAAGGGGGCGTTCACCGGCGCCATCACCGCGCGTCAAGGGCGCTTTGAAATGGCAGACGGCGGAACGCTTTTTCTTGATGAGATCGGCGACATGAGCCTGTCGATGCAGGTCAAATTGTTGCGTGTGCTCCAGGAACACGCATTCGAGCGTGTCGGCAGCAACAGGAGCATAACCGTCGATGTGCGTATCGTCGCCGCGACTCACGTAAACTTGGACAAGGCGATCACGGAGGGACGCTTCCGGGAAGATCTCTTTTATCGCTTGAACGTATTTCCGATCGAAGCACCTGCGCTTCGTGAGCGCGTGGAAGATTTACCCCTGTTGATCAATGATCTGGTGGAAAGGCTTGCCCATGATGGCTACGGGCGAATTCGTCTCGCCCCATCGGCTGCGCAATCCCTGTCACACTATCAATGGCCCGGAAACGTGCGAGAGCTTGCCAATCTCATTGAACGCTTGACGATTTTGTACCCGAATAACGTCGTTGAATGGCACGACCTTCCGGAAAAATATCAAAGCCAAGCACCCACCAACGACTCTCGAACCGAGTACACGGTGGCTCCATCTGCAGATCTCACCGAGATCTCAGTAGCGCCGCGTTTGCCGCGGCGCGGCATCGATCTGAAGAGCCATTTGTCGCAACTGGAGTTCAACTATATTAAAGAAGCATTGGAAGAATGCGATTGGGTGGTTGCCCGCGCCGCTAAACGATTGAGCTTGGGGCGCACAACCCTAGTAGAGAAGATGCGTAAATTCGGGCTTTTGCGACAGGACAGTTCCTACCCGCCGCCCGCCCCAGAATAACCTGAGCCCGCTGTCAACGAGCAGTCGGAGGCGGCGCTCTTGCAGCCAAAATCCCGTCGCCGGGAACGGTTTCTCCCTCAAATCTTCCGATATATTTCCTTAATATCAAGGCGTTGCAGCAACAGCGCCCGCTTGGCTTTGTTATTGCACTAACGCGCTGGAGCTAGACTGCACTCGAGCGGAGCGCTCGGCCATTCAACCACAGGTTGCCTTTCTTACGGACATTAAATCACGGAGTGTTTTTTAAAGATGCAATCGCTGAACTCAAGCGAAAATACACTAACGGCCCCTTCTTATCGGTCTGTGATACGCACCCTTGCTGTCACCAGCGGCAAAGGAGGAGTGGGGAAGACGACCATTGCCATCAATTTAGCAACGGCTGTTTCCTCGCTGGGATACCGCGTGATACTGCTCGACGCAGATCTCGGATTCGGTAACGTAGCGCTCATGCTTGGCATCGAGGCCAGTTACGACTTGTCCCACGTGATCGACGGCAAACGCGCGCTCAAAGACATCCTGCTGCCTGGCCCGGCAGGGGTCAAGATCATACCTGCTTCATCCAGCACCAAGGCACGCCTTGATAACAACACTTGCGCGGGATTGGTGTACGCCTTTAGCGAACTGAGTGAGATGACAGATTTCTTGATCATCGACACCGGGGCTGACATGTCATACGCCACGCTCAATTTTTGCAGCGCCGCTCAAGAAATCTTGCTTATCGTTTGTGACGATCCGGCTTCTATCGCGAATGCGGTGGCCACGATCAAGGTATTGCATAAGGAGCACGCGATCCATCGCTTTCGCGTCCTGATTAACATGACACCCGTGAAGACAGGGATATCGGTTTTCCATAGGCTCGTCGAATCCGCGCAAAGCGAGGTGGACGCGACCTTCGATAACGTTGGGGTGATTCCCTACGATGTGCAGCTTCGAAAGACCGCGCACTCTCAACAAGCGCTGGTTTCCGCGAGCCCCCAAAGCCATACCAGCAAGGCTTTCGTCAAGCTCGCGCACCGAGTCAGCCGCTGGCCTACCCCAAGCATCCCAAGTGGCAAGCTGGAATTTTTCCTCGAACAGACTATAGGACCGCGGCAAAAAAGAGGGAGCACTTGATATGACCAATCCAGCGTTGCATGTCCTCACTCACGACACCCAAGACCATACCATGCTTCGATACGCGTCTCTAGTCAATCAGGTGGCATCTTACTTGATAAACAGGCTTCCGCCGTCTGTCGACATCGACGACCTGATTCAAGCGGGAATGATCGGTCTGCTGGAGGCATCAAAAAACTATGATCCGTCTAGGGGCGCAAGCTTCGAAACCTACGCCAAGATCCGCATTCGAGGAGCAATGCTGGACGAAGTTCGGAAGGGAGATTGGGCGCCTCGCTCCTTGTACCGAAAAGTGCGTCAGATGACCCAGGCCGTGGGAGAGATCGAAGCGCAACAGGCGCGAGACGCGAAAGATGAGGAGGTTGCCAAGCAGATGCAACTGGAGCTCTCAGAGTATCACCGCCTGTTGCGCCAGGTGAGTGAACATAAGATCCTCAGCCTGGATGACATGCCAGCCGATGGCGAAGAATTCTCGCAGGCCGTAGCAGACGCTGCGCCCACCCCCCAGCAGCAGTTTGAAAACCACCGCACTGAGAAGGCGCTTGCGCAGGAGATAGCGGCTCTGCCGGAGAAAGAGGCGCTGGTTATCGCCCTGTATTACGATGAGGAATTGAACATGCGTGAGATCGGGCAGGTTCTCGGCATAACGGAATCGCGTGTATCTCAGCTTCGGTCCCAAGCCTTAAGTCGCTTGCGATCCCGCATGAGTCAGTGGTTAAGCTAATTTTCGATTAAGGGCGCTTCGATAAATTCGGAGTGCCCGCCCTCACAGGGAGGTGAGGACATTGCTCAATCACCTGAAGTGATTGAGCAATGGAGCAAGGCAAAAACCACGCCTTTTGCTGCTTTTTTCCGCAAATAGTAAGGAATCAGTCGAAGTGTCCCCTAAGAAGCGGACAGGTTAACAGGCTGCGCGTGGAGCACTGTTAACTGTTCCCCGCACCACTGCTCCGTCGACTTTGGGCTCGTGGATGGCTTGTTGGGTTCTTGCTATCATCGATCCTGAGTGCCCTGGTAGCTCAGTTGGATAGAGCGTCCGCCTCCTAAGCGGGAGGTCGCCGGTTCGAGTCCGGCCCAGGGCACCATCTATGCGTTCAGCCACCGACCGAAGAAGTCCACAAGACGTTGCTAAGTTAGTAATCTACCAGCCGGGCCCGTGCAACGAGACGTTGAAGCATCACGCCGCCGGACTTCGGGTGAGCGCCGAGCAGTTGGCCAGCAAACCAGCATTCTGTTACGCTCAGGGGCGTGATGCTTAACCAAACGTAGTTTCCACCAAGCGCTGCCCGAGTGATAAGAAGATCACCCGTGAGCGGTCGAGTTCTAACGTGGCGCTCAAGCCGACCGCTCTCCGCATTGCTCCGCGCGTCGGCGTAGCTCTGCGTTAGGAGTCAAGAATGGCAGAGCAAATCTTGTTGACCCCTGAAGAAGCCTCCGAGCTTCTCCGCGTCACGTCTCAAGATGTCATCGCAATGATCGAAGATGGTGCTCTTGCTGGGTTACAAATCCGAGGTCATTGGAGGGTCACGTCAGAAAGCGTCACACAATTTCTCTCCGAGAATCTTCGCACCCAAAATCTAAGGGCCCTTAGTCGGAAACTTAACGACCATAACGTTTGGGCGAAGCTATTGGAGGAATCGCCGGAGTTTAAGAAACAGATTGAAAACAAACACTTCGAGCCGGGGTCGATGGGGGCATTTCTGCAAGAAGCTCTTGCAGTTGCCAGAGGTACAAAATCTGGCAACGTAGTTCAGTTTAAGAATTCCACGGATGAACCGAAAGACTCCTAACTATGTTTTCAACCGGACGCGGTGTAACGTCGGCGCAGAGTTTGTCGTGCCCCGCGCCGGTTAAAACGGCGTTGGGCGACAATAAGAAAGCCATGTCCTCCTGTTGTCCGCCCGATGTCCGGTCAGTCGCACCGCTTCGGGGATTTATCGATGTGGTAGCCCCGACAGTCGAATCGGTCTTCGTCTAAGTGCAGAATAGGTCCGTAGATCTCTGGCTGATCCTGCCCATTGGGCGTTAAACCGGTGAATGCAATGAAGACGGTGCGCCACCAACAGGCGATTCCTCTACCACCGAGGCCGCATCTGGCTGCACTCCTTCCCGAGGAGCTTCGGATCATCGAGAATCCGCAGACGGCGATTCCGGCTATCGCCAAGGACTCTCGCCTCGGTAGCCTAATTGCTAACTTGGTGATGCAGGTGCCCACGGAGCACACAGTGCTGGTGGGCGACGCAAGAGACCTGGAACTGCCTTCTGAAAGTGTCCATCTTATCGTCACCTCGCCCCCGTACTGGACACTGAAGAAGTATCGCGACAGCGACGGCCAGCTCGGAGACGTTCAGGACTACGAGCAGTTTTTGGCTGAACTGGACCGCGTGTGGGAGAGATGCTTCAACAACTTAGTGGCCGGTGGACGCCTCATCTGTGTCGTTGGCGATGTGTGCCTCTCTCGAAGAATGAACTCGGGACGTCATACGGTTGTACCCCTCCATGCCTCGATCCAGGAACATTGCAGGCGGCTCGGCTTCGACAACCTTGCGCCGATCATCTGGCACAAGATCGCCAACGCCGTGTACGAGGTTGAGCATGGATCTTCGTTTCTGGGAAAGCCCTACGAGCCGAACGCCGTGGTCAAGAATGACATCGAGTTCATCCTGATGCAGCGGAAACCCGGAGGGTACAGGACCCCGGACGTTCCAAGCCGCCTTCTAAGCGTCATCTCGGCGGAGAACCACCAGAAGTGGTTTCAGCAGATCTGGTCAAGTCTGCCAGGCGCGTCGACCAAATGCCATCCCGCCCCTTATCCGGTCGAGCTAGCTGAACGCTTGATTCGAATGTTCAGCTTTGTAGGCGATACCGTTTTCGATCCTTTCTTGGGCACCGGCACAACGACGGTCGCCGCCGCGCGCTGCGGTAGAAATAGCATTGGTTGCGAGATCGATGCGGATTATTTTGACTTTGCCAAGCGCCGAATCATGGCCGAGACCGGCGGCCTTTTCGCGCACGCGAACATTAACGCCTTGTCTTCAGGTTTCCTCGAAAACGCTGTCCAAAATGACCACGATTCTTCCGCCCTTCGAGGATCATCTTCGGAAGGCAGGGGCGCACTACTGGCAAACCTCTATCGGGAGTGAACTATGGCCGGGTTACCGGAAACGAAAAACATGGCGTTGTTTTGTGATTTTGAGAATATTGCTCTCGGCGTGCGCGAGGCTCAGTACGCCGAGTTCGATATCAGCAAAGTGCTGGAACGCTTGCTGGTCAAGGGCGGCATCGTCGTTAAGAAAGCTTATTGTGATTGGGATCGTTACAAAGAATTTAAGGGGACCATGCATCAGGCGTCATTTGAGCTGATAGAAATTCCGCATGCGCGCCAATCCGGAAAGAACTCCGCCGACATCCGTATGGTCGTCGATGCGCTCGACCTCTGCTACACGAAGGAGCATGTAGACACATTTGTCATCATCAGCGGTGACTCGGATTTTTCGCCGTTGGTGAGCAAGCTTCGCGAGAATGATAAGATCGTGATCGGCGTCGGCGTCAAGAATTCGACCTCAGACCTACTGCTTGCAAACTGCGATGAGTTCATTTATTACGATGATCTGGTCCGAGACCATGAGAGTCAAAAACAACGTCGCCGGAAAGCGAAGACTAAGGGCGCTGCCGGGACTCCTTCCGAGGCGGCTTACAAAGAGCATGAGAAGCAACAACAAGCCCTGAACCTCGTCGTAGAAACCGCCGACGCGCTGGCGGCGGAACGCGGCGAAGAAGAGAGACTTTGGGGCTCGATGGTTAAGCAGGCCATCAAGCGGCGTAACCCAGGCTTCAACGAATCGTATTACGGCTTCAGCTCCTTCAGCAAGTTGCTCGAGGATGCGGAAGCGCGAGGTTTGCTGCAACTGGAGCGTGACGAGAAGTCGGGCGGATATATCATCAGGACCGTCGCGCACGCGCGATAAAGCTGCTCTCCCCACAACCGCAAACTGCGCGATACCTGTGGCCGCAGGACTCGATGCGCCTTGCTTGTCTGATATAGTCTTAGCAGGGTCTCGGTTCGCGAGCCCGCTCAGCCGCAACGCGAGTAGCCGACTTGCAAGCATGGAAAACGTTTTATAATGCCTTTGATCGCGCTGGGTTTTCGGGGCGCTCCAGCCAGGGGAGTGATCTCTTATTCGGCGAGCGCTTCGGGAAAATATTCAGTTTAACTGCACGGCTTGAAAGAGAAGTCGTGAATGCGGTGCCGTGGCCTAACATAACTCCGCCCTACGCGCGCGTGCGCGAGGCCGGGTTTGGAGGGTAAAACAGCAAGTTAACTAGTTACCGTGGTTCCGGCCCAAGCACCCTTTTAACGTCGGATTATGGCCCTTATTTGGTACAATTTCGAACACTTCGACTCAGAGTCGAGCCGATAGAGGTGTTCCCTTGCATCAGCCGAATCGATGGACAGGCTCCCGCGAGATGAGGCGGACTGACGGATGATCATTTCACAGAAGTACGAGGTCTTGAGCCAGATCGGCCAAGGGAGCATGGGTGTCGTTTACCGGGTACGCCACACCGCCCTGGAAACCATCTCCGCCCTCAAGGTATTGCCACAGCATTTCACCCAGAACCCCGAGCTCGTCAAACGGTTCTACCGCGAGGCGCGGGTGTTAGCACGGATGAACCACCCCAATATCGTGCACGTCAGCGACATCCACGAGGACAAAGAGCTGCAGTCGCATTATATTGTCATGGAGTATATCGAAGGCAAAACCCTGCGCGCCCATTTGGGGGAAATGGGTCCTCTCCCGGTGTCCAGAGTGATCGCAATCGCGAAACAGGTCGCAGACGCCCTGAACTACGCCCATGTCTACGACCCACCCGTCATCCATCGGGACATCAAACCGACTAATATCATGATCGAAGCGCGTTCTGACCGTGTGGTGGTCATGGATTTCGGGATCGCCAAAGACATGGGCGATAGCGAGATGACCAAAGCCGGGACCGTACTGGGAACGTTGCGGTATTGCCCTCCCGAGCAAATGCGTTTCGAAGATCTGGATGGCAGTGCGGATGTCTACGCGCTCGGCATGGTGATCTATGAGGCTCATACCGGGGGTCACCCTTTCGCCGGCTTGGGTGAATACAGCGTGGTGGCCCGGGTACTCGATGGAGAGGAGTACCAAATCGGATTCCCCGCCGATACGCCGCCTTCCTTTAGGTCTTTGGTAAAGCGGGCTATTGCCAAGGATCGTTCGAAGCGCTACCGCTCGATGGCTGAACTGCTGAAAGACCTCAACGCCTGTTGGTTCGAGTTGGACCAGACTACCGTCGACCTCCAGCCCACGCCGACTCTTGACGTAGAGCGGGAGCGCCGCTCGGTTCAGCGCCTCGAAGAGCAGCTCGCCGAACACAAGGATCGTGCCGCACGAGAAGGTGCCGCACAGCTTGCCGCCACACTGTTCGAGCACGCCTGTCAACTGGAGGAACAAGGGCACAGGCATTTTCAGCAAAAGGAATACGGGCATGCCCGAGCTAGCTATGAAAGTGCGCTGGCCTCGTTTAAAGAAGCGTATGAGCAGGCTCGCAATGAGGCAAGCCAAGCGCGGGATCGAACGGCGGCGGCTAGGGTCAAGGCGGACCGCTCCGGTGCTAAGGACAAGGCCGGAACCTATTATTCACAGGGTTTGGCGCTGCAGACGCAAGCCGATGAATTATGGGAGCACCGATCTTTCAGCGAAGCGTGTCAGCTTTACGGGCAAGCGAGCAGCCTGTTTGAAGATGCCAAGGTGCTTGCCCAAAACCTGCTCCAGGAGGAACAAGCCAAGGAGGCTAAGGAGGTTCAGGCGCAAGTGCGAAGGGCGCGCGATGTAGCGGTTAAGCAAGGCGTGGAGGAATATGCAGCGGAGGCATTCTGGGAGGCGGTGCGCGGCGAACGTCAGGGGGATACGGCGCTGGTGCAGGAGGACTATCAGCAAGCGCGCGAGATTTTTTCTCAAGCGCTCGCGCAGTATGAACATGCGCAACAGCAGGCACATTCTGAGCAGCAACGTCGGCAGGCGTTCAGCACTCAGCGCGAAACGGAACAGGCTCAGGCAGACGCAGCAGCGGAGGGAGCGACGGCCGAGCAGCTCGCCTATCGGCAGGCCGAGGAGGCGCATCGACGCGGCGATAAACAGATCGCTCAACAAGCCTATCTAGAGGCGGTCCAGAGTTATCAGCAAGCGCAACCGCTCTATAAACAGGCGGCGCAGGAGGCCAAGCGAGCTCGCCTGCGGCAGGATGCACAGGGGACTCGTCAGAAGGCCGAGCGATCGCGCGCGCAAGCTCTGGAAGCGGGTGCCGACCAACGATTCAAATCGGCTTTCTCTCAAGCAGAGCGCTATTGGAGCGAGGGCTGTGACGGTGAAAAACGCGGCGCCCACCGGGAAGCTCAGGAGGCTTTTGAGCAAGCCGCTCAACTGTGGTCGCAACTGCAAGCAGATGCTCGTTCGCAGAGAAGTCGGGAAGAGGCAGAGGCAGCACGAGAGCAGCTTCTGGAAGTAAAAAAAGGGTTGCCGAGCTTGCGGGAGTGGGCGAAGTTGGCGTGGGCCAAAGCCGATCAGCATGCGCAGGAGGCGGAAACGGCTTTCAAGGGCGGGCAATACGCCGACGCTATTGGCCTCTACGGTCGGGCGGTGCAGGCTTTTAGCGACGCCCGGTCCGCCGCTGAAAGAGCCCAGGCCGAGCAACAGGCACGCGCTGCGCAAGAGGAAAGTGCGCGCGCGCAAATCGTAGCCCGGGATTTAGAGGCACCCCGTTACGGTCGCGATGTTTATTCGCGGGGGCAGAAGCTACAGCAGGACGCGGAACGAGCGATCACGGCGGGTCACTGGAGTGAGGCTGAGCGCGGTTTTCGCGAAGCGGCGGCCTTGTACCAGCAAAGCGGAGCGCTAGCCAAGGACACCCGGGGACGTCAAGCAGCCGAGGCGGCCCGCGCATCCGCCTTATCCGCCCAAGCGCAGGTGAGCCGCGAGCTTGAGCGAGGGGTATTTCAAGACAAGCTTGCCGCCGCAAGCGAGCTCTTGCAAAAGGGAGAGCAAGCGCTTAGTCAGGAAGAATACGAACGCGCTCGAAGAATACTGGAGCAAACGGCGGCCGCCTTCCTTAGGATTCAGGAAGAAGGTCTAACCCATCTGCAGCGGCAGCAGGCGGAGCAGGCGCGTGCCCAGGCCTTACGCTTGGAGGAAGAAGCAGGAGATGCTCGTGGCTGGTCGGTGCGGCGAGCGCGCAAGGCATTGCAGCAGGCCCACCACTTTTATGAAAGCGCCGATTACCCGCAAGCGGCGATCGGCTACGAGAAAACGGCCGCGCTTTTTGTGGCGTGGCAGCAGAAATCCCAATATTCCTCCCAGCCAGGGCAAGCCAAAGCGAGCAGATCCACGAAGCTATATCCCTGGCTCGCGGTGATGACGCTCTTATTGGCGAGCGGGGGCTTGTATCTATCGCGCTTGACACCGGAGCCGGAGAAAAAACCAACTCCAACACCTCGGCCCGCGCCTACACCGCCGCAAGCCGTGCAGCCGACCGCGCCATCCTCACCCCTGAGAGTGATACCCGATCCCGATCCTACGAGGCGCGTGGTGCTGGCAGAGGGCGCACAGAAATCCTTTTCGGTAAGACCGCAACAAGGGACAGATCCCGCATCGCTTAACTATCGCTGGCTGCTCGACGGCGTGCCACAAACCGATGAGGCGAGCTGGACCTACACACCCAAGTATAACGCGGCGTCTTCGAAACCACGGGAGGTGAAGGTCTTGGTCACCGATGCCCACGATCGGTCAACCGAAATCGCCTGGGGGCTGGAAGTAGTCAACGTAAACCGCGAGCCAAAGCTTATTCACGCCGTACCAGAGGAGCAGACTCTCGCGCCCAAACCAGGCGAGACCATTTCGTTCGAGGTGAAGGGTATGGACCCCGATCCCGAAGATCGACTGAGCTACCTCTGGACGCTCGGCGATAAAAAGGTCTCTGAGGAGCAGAAGTGGGAGCTCAAAGCGGATCCCGCTGGAAGCCGTCAGCGCGTGCAGGTAGCGATCGTCGATCCCGGCGGCTTGTCGGTTAGCAAGACCTGGGAGGTGGAGGTAGGCCCGGCCGAGCCCAAGCCGTCGCCTTTGCGGATCGTGGAAGTCCAGCCCGATTCGCCAGCGGATGGGGTCATCGCACTGAAGGAAGGGGACGAGCAGCGCTTTTCCGTGGGAGTGAGTGGTGGGAGCGGGCGCCCGTTGCGTTACAAGTGGTATCTGGAGGGGCGCCAGCAGGCTACAGAACCTGTGTGGACATACCGACCCGACTTCGGCCAGGATGGCAACAAGATAAGACGGATCCATGTCAGCGTGCTCGATCCCGAAGGGAACCGGGTGGAGCGTTTCTGGCAGGCGCGTGTCGAGGATGTGAACAGACCTCCGAAAATCGTAGGTTTCACCCCGCAGCAGCGGTGGCTCGATATCGAAAGCGGAAGCTCTAGGCGATTCTCCGTTGAGGCTGCGGATGCAGATCGCGCCGATCCGCTACAATACGCTTGGTTGCTCAATGGCGAGCTTCTTGCCCGCGAGAGCAGCTTCGATTTCCCAAAGACGGTTTTGCAGGGCAAGCATACCTTAGAGGCCCGAGTCTCTGACCGAGCCCAAGCCACGGCGACCCAGCGTTGGAGCATTGCCGTCCTCGCCCCTGCAACGCCACCCGAAATCGAGGCCAAACCTCCGCCGCTGAAAAAACCACCATCCCCAGCCATCGAGGAGGCCGAGGTGAAAGCGTGGCTAGACAACTACCAAAGCGCCTGGGAGAATAAAGACATTAACGCGCTGATTGGGCTGGGGGAAGTTACCAATGCGAACGCGGAAAAGCTGCGTGGCGTCCTGGCCGGATACGGCGATTTCCGGGTCGAACTAAAAGAGCTGCAGATCCAGATCGAGGGAACTCGCGCCCAGGTGTCTTTTCGGCGAGCAGACATCATCGATGGCAAAAAGCTTGTGCAGCCGGGGCACAAGGTGTATGTCTTTGTTAAACAACCAAACGGAGACATCAACGTGAAAAAATGATCACGCTTTCCCCACGCCTTGGAGTTACCGGGCGAACTACTCCGTTGTTAGACCTCCCGTCTCGGAGGCGAGAGTTTCGTCGCAGCCTTTGTTTGCCGATAAAAAGCTGAGGGTGAGCACCCGCCCAATGCGAACTTTGGTGCCCGGTTTGATCTGGGCCCGCTCCCCTTTGTTCACCGTTGCGCCGTCGACTTCGGTAATGCTTCCTTCGGATACCTGGCGCAGAAAAAGCCCTTCCGCATCTCGCCTGAGCTCAAACTGCCAGCGACTGATACGCTGGTTTTGGCTTGGATCTGGGTG
>Ga0187893_10007294_pt1 | contig 18235 bp, 17 predicted proteins | sample MA1701074metaG_FD_139574 | JGI IMG/M metagenome (GOLD analysis project Ga0187893, IMG submission 139574) | White microbial mat communities from a basaltic lava cave in the Kipuka Kanohina Cave System on the Island of Hawaii, USA - MA170107-4 metaG ... | reverse complement strand
CTTGTCACTCGGCTTGTGGCCGAAGGAAAAATTCACGGCATCATTTCTCTAGGGGGAACGCAAGGGACGACTTTGAGTACCAAAGTCATGCGTGCCCTTCCGTATGGTCTTCCCAAGGTAATGGTATCGACGATTGCATCGGGGAACGTCGCTCCGTGGGTGGATATCAAAGATATCACGATGATGTTTTCCGTCACCGACATTCTTGGCCTGAACCCCCTCACCAGAAAGATCCTTGCCAACGCGGCAGGGGCCGTCTGTGGCATGGTCTCTGTAGAAGAGCAACTCAAACCCGGCGACAGGACTCTGGTAGCTGTAACTACCGTGGGAATCACTACGCAGGGTGCCATGAGAGCCGTTAGAGTGTTGGAAGACGCCGGTTACGAGACGATTGTGTTCCACGCGATTGGCCCGGGAGGTCGCGCCATGGAACAGCTAATGAAGGAAAAGATCATCGGCGCGGTTCTGGACTATTCCACGATCGAAGTCTCCAATGAAATGCATCACGCCCTGCTGGCGGGCGGTCCGGAGCGTCTGACAACGGCTGGGAAGCTTGGGCTGCCGCAGGTGATTTGTCCAGGCGCTATTGAAGTGTTGGTGTTCAATGAACCGGAAACGGTACCGCTTCCGTATAGAGACCGCACGCTGATTCGCCACAGCCCGCAGATTACGGATGTACGTTTGAACAAGGCCGAAATGGCCGAGGTCGGCAGGGAGGTCGCCCGCCGTTTACAACACACCACGGCGCCCGCCATTTTCCTGGTCCCTACTGCGGGATACGACAGTTATTCGGTTAAGGGCCAGGGCTTCTACGACCCTGACGCCGATGAGGCGTTTTTGTCGGAGTTGAAGGCTGGCGTTCCTAACAACATCCGCGTCATCGAACGCAATACTCACATCGAGGATCCTGACTTTGCGACCGAGGCCGCGCGGTTACTGATTTCGCTCATGGAGAACCAAGGAACCAAAGGGGTGCACACTTAGCATGGCAAAACGCTATTCACGCCAGGAATTTCTCGACCGGCTGCGGAACGAGATCAAACGAGGCAAGCCACTAGTATTGACTGGGGCCGGCAATGGCATCGCGGCAAAATTCATCGAGCAGGGCGGTGTGGATATCATCGGAGTTTACAACACCGGCTATTTCCGGATGCAAGGATACGGCTCGCTGGCAGGCATGCTGCCCATGGCAGACGCGAATGAACTGGTGTTCCAGGCAGCTCGCAAAGAAATCTTGCCTCAGGTGAAATCCGTTCCGGTGATCGCTGGCATCAACGGAGTCGATGTCCTCAGAGACATGCCCCTGTTCCTGGAAGACTTCAAGCGGCTGGGAGTGTCTGGAGTCCACAATTTTCCGACGGTGTCGTGGTTTGACGGTGAGTTCCGCAGGACGCTGGAAGCAACCGGCCTCGGTTATCAAAGAGAACTTGAGATGCTCTGTGAGGCGCGGAAACTCGATCTGTTGACCATCGGATACGCTTTCAATGAAACCGACACTGAAGAGTTGATGGGGAAAGCAGACCCAGACATCTATATCTTTCACGCGGGAATCACCCGGGGAGGCACGACCGGGTACACGGGAGGCTCATCTCTCGAGGAAATGTCCAGGCGCAGCCAACACCACTTTGCGATTGCCAGGAGATTCCGCTCAGACATCATCTTGCTCGCCCACGGTGCAGCTCTTGTCGATCCTGAGGATGCCGAGTATCTGTACCAGCAAACCGACTGTCATGGAATACAACTGGGATCCAGCATTGAGCGACTCGCCATCGAAGAGCCCCTCAAGGACCGGGCAGCTCGCTTCAAGGCAACCGCGTTTCGACCGAAACCAAACGCCTAGTTTGTCTACTGGAATGGGTCCGCGGTTGAGCTGGCGGAGAATCCAACCCCACGCGCTATCCGCTTGATCACACGATCGTTTCTGAGGGGACACAGATGGCTCTGGTGCCGTTCAATGATTTGATGAGCAGGGCAACTAAGGGCGACTATGCCGTAGGCTACTTCGAGAGCTGGAACCTGGAATCGCTTCAGGCCGTCGGCGATGCCGCAGAATCCATGGGATCTCCGGTCATCCTGGGGTTCAGTGGCATTTACCTGCCTCATCCTTCACGGACCGCAAAAGAGACCTTGAGTGTCTATGCCGCCCTGGGACTTGAGATTTGCAGAAGTCTTTCAGTTCCGTCCTGCCTGTTGTTCAATGAATCGCCTCACCTGGATTGGGTAAGTGAGGCGATCGATCTCGGATTTGGCCTCGTGATGTATACGGACGAGAAACTGTCCTTCGAAGAACAATCGCAGCGAGTGCGTGGAATTGTTGATCAAGCCCATCAACAAGGTGTGGCCGTGGAAGGGGAAATAACATCTCTTCCGGGTGTCGGTGGCGAACTATCGGCGGCACCCGAAGAGAACTGCCTGGATGATCCCGAAGTTGCGCAGTCATTTGTGGAGAGTACCCACGTAGACGCCTTTGCCGTCAACATTGGTCAGGCTCACCTCCACGGGCGCAGCGAAGTTCAGCTCGACCTCCACCGTTTGAGAGAGCTGCGGGAAAAGATCTCTGTCCCACTCGTGCTTCACGGCGCAACATCGATATCAGAATCGGACCTCAAGAATGCGATTCGGCTTGGCGTGAGAAAAATCAACGTCGGCAGTGTGCTCAAACGATCCTTTTTCGAAGCGATACGCAGCGCCTGTTCAAGGGTTGGCGAGGGCTACAACCCCTATGAGGTCGTAGGTTCAGGTTTCGAGAAAGATGTCCTAAACTGTGGGCGAGCCGCTTTGCAGCGAAAAGTTGAAGATCTGATGACCATATTCGGAAGTGCGGGTCGCGGCTGATGCATGCGCAAACAGGCATCCGCCAACATCGAGATTGGTCAGACTAGATCGCCTGTTATGTGACCCTAACTTGCCCAGAGGGGACGCTGTGCCTTTCTGCGGCAGGGGTTAGAGAGAACCCCCTCTTGATCTCCCCTTGTTCGCTTCACCCGCCGATCTGCAGCGAGCGTTCAGTCCCGTCGCTGCCCGCACCACCCAAGCCTCATCATTTTCGGGTAACTTGTCCTGGCTTCTCCCATTATCTTCCACTCTTGCGAATGCCTTCCCACACCTTCGCCCAGAAGTCGAGTTCCGCCCCGAATAACCGGCTGCCCGTTTGAATTGTGTCGCCAAACTCCATGTGTTGTTCGGAATCCTGTCGGTACTCGGGCCATTTCGGAACCAAAGGGCCGTTCGGATCGCCCGTTGCAGCGAAGCGCGCCCACGTGGAACTCACCGCGTCGGCGATTTGTTGGTCCTTGGGTTCGAACTTCAGCACTGCAGTCCCCAAGCCAGCACCGGGATTGCCAAAAACATAGCCAATATCTCGCCCGTGTACCGCGCCCAAGTTGGCGAAGGGAGCATGCGGATTCACTCGCGTGAAGTGGAACATCCAAGTCTTTACATCCCTGGAAGAGACCGTGCGCGCTACCGTCCGAGCCGCAGAGTAGAACTGAGAGGCGCCGAAGACTTCACCCGCCAAGAAACGGATCTCCTTGCCCGCGGTCGTCGGGTAGCGCTGGAAGACCTCGGGAGCGTAATTCAAGAAGGATGCGTTGACCCACTTCTCATAGTCCGCGACTTCGGTCTTGCGACTCAGTGCGGCAAAGAACCCGCCCTCGTTGGCACAAGTTCCCACCAGCAACGGGACTCGATGAAAACGCCCCGCTGCAAACATTTCCGCGGGATCGGCCGGAACCACCCAGCCGTCCACAACTGGCCAATAGTCCCGGGTTAAAGAGAAAATATCGGTCCCTGCGGCCGGTTTTGCCAGCGCCAGCACTTCCTGGACCGTCTTGGCCCGCAGTGTCGCTATCTCACTTCCATGTTTGCTACCCAAATTCTCTGCTGGCTGAATACCGTAGCGGGCCTGTCTCATATGCGGCGTGCATGAAGGGATGTTCCCGCTTGAGATGATCGCTCGGTGAAACAGTCCCTTGGCGAGAGGCGAAATCATTAGAAAGGCAACGCTGCTGCCGCCGGCAGATTCGCCGAAAACCGTGACTTTGTTCCCATCGCCGCCAAACCTGGCGATATTGTTCTTCACCCACTTCAGCGCGGCGATTTGATCGAGCAGTCCGTAGTTTCCTGAGACGCCCTCAGGCGACTCTTTGGCGAGATCCGGGTGGGAGAAGAAACCAAAAACATTCAGCCTGTAGTTCAGAGTTACCAACACCACACCAAGCCGCCCGAGCCCCGTTCCGTCAAAGGCAGGCCATCGCCCTGAGCCGAACTGGAACCCTCCGCCATGGATCCAGACCATCACCGGCAGGCGCTCACCTGGGCGCTTGGCTGGGGTCCACACGTTCAGAGTCAGGCAATCCTCGCCGCCAGGTCCTGCGAATGCCCCGGGACCACGGTATACACACTGTGAGCCAAACTCCTTTGCCTCTCGAAGTCCGGCCCAGGGCCGCAGGGGCTGCGGCGGTTTCCAGCGAAGCTCCGCTATTGGAGGCATTGCATAAGGAATACCTTTGAAGACCGAGACCTCACCCACTGTTCCTGCAATCAGGCCGGATTCGGTGCGAACCGGATTCTCAATTGCAGAGACTGCCGGAGCCCGACTCAGCGCGAGAATGAAAGCAAGCACAACTGCGCTCCTACTCATTCGACTGGACACGGCTTCACCTCCTTGAATCCGCGCTCCTATGGTGTCTTTTTTCAGCAAACGCTGTGAGCCGAACCTCCCAGCCCGCAGTGCGATAGCCAAGAACGCCTGCAACTCGCCAACCGCAACTCGTGTGAGCATAGATATGGAGTCAAGGTCTAGCTTCAGCCAGTGCGTTCCTGTGGCGGCTGGCGATCCCGCTGGTTAGCCAGTTTTGGGGGCACTATTTTGGACTGTCTGAAGGCTCATGGCAATGTCCTTTCCAAAAGGACTATTTGTTGTGGCATCCGCCGGGTGGCGCAGACATGCGTTCCAAGCATGTCTGCGAGATCAATTCACCGGACGCTGCCTTTCACAGAGCGCATACCTGCGCCAGCCAACGAGTTCCATGAAGAACTGCCTAACTCAACGAGAATCTTAAACGGATATCAGCTCTGAGTTGAGGGCCGAAGATACAAGTTGATCGCAGACATCAAACGGTCATGTCTGCGCCACCCAGCGCGGGCGAGAAGGCATGTTGCATTAAATCGTTGACATATATCCGATACGGATATATTCTGGAAACGTGATAAAGAAAATAACCAACACGCCCTTGACTCCCGCGGTGCTTCACATCCTCCTCGCACTTTCCACCGAGGAGCGGCACGGCTATGGAATCATGAAGCAAGTAAAGTCTGAGTCTCAAGGCAAGGTGAAGATGGGCCCGGGAACGCTTTACGGGTCGCTCGGCCGCATGATGGAGGCGGGCTTGATACGCGAGAGCGACAAAAGAGTCGATCGCGAATTGGACGATGAGCGCCGAGTCTACTACAAGCTTACAAAACATGGACAAGCGGCGCTTGCGGCGGAACTGGAGCGATACCGCGCGGTCGTTGCGCTCGCCAGAAAAAAACAACTTGCGCCGGGCTCCTTCGCCTATGGAACCTGATCCTTTGATACGACGATACCGAAACTGGTACACACACCTGCTTCGCCTCTACCCGAAGGCGCATCGCGAGCGCTTTGGCGAAGGCATGGAACAAACCTTCAACGACCTCTGCCGCGAGCGAGGAGCAGCGGAAGGAGGACTATTCAGTTTCGTTGTTTGGATGTTCGTCGAAACATCTGCGGGAATCCTGAGAGAAAACGGAAGGACCATCGTTATGCAAAACAAAAGCATTGTTCGCATTGCGCTCGTGACAGGATGCATCTTACTCGTGCCCTTGCTGGGAAACCTGCTCATGGGATGGCACTGGCACCCAATCGCTTTCCCTCTCTGGGGCGCGCTCCTGTTCGGTACGGGTCTCACCTATGAACTGATCGCCAAAAAGGGGGGCACGATTGCGTACCGAGCCGCCGTCGGCATTGCATGTGCGACAGGGTTCGTCCTCGTGTTTATCAACGCCGCCGCTGGCATCATCGGAGACGGTCCCGTCAATGTGATGTATTTAGGAGTGCTCGCCGTCGGATTCATCGGCGCACTCATCGCGCGCTTCCAGCCTCGTGGAATGTCGCTGGCGCTCTTCGCGACAGCGGTCGCCCAGATGTTGGTCCCCGTCATCGCGCTCGCGATTTGGAAAGCCGGCTGGCAAGCTCTGCTCACTGATCCCAACTCACCCCATCCGCCGTTCCACCCGGGTATCGCGCCGGTTTTTGCGTTGAATACGGTTTTCGTCATGCTGTTTGTCGGATCGGCGATGTTGTTTCGACGGGCAAGTGCCAGTACGGACTGAGGTGTAGTGCGGAAGACCAATCGGCGGGTGACGCACATCAATGGGATTGGTAGGAGAACGTATCGATGTCCCAAGGGAGAACGGACGCGGAGCACCGCGTCCTACCTATTGAGCTCGAATTTGGCTAGTAGGGACGCGCTGCCGGCCGGGTGGCGCAGACATGCGTTGTAGGCATGTCTGCGAGATCAGTTCACCGAACTCGGTCCACCGAAAGAACGCTGTTATCACCCAAATCGTAGAACCTCCAACTCGACCAGGGCCATTTCCTGGGCTTCCACCAGGCTTCTCGTCATAGGATTTCCAAGCAAGTTTTTCCAACCGCTTTGATTCACTCCAGACATTGAAGTCATAGAAGCGCCGTTGCCGAACTTGGCTTCAAGCCTTCTCGGCGCGAGTGAATCGTGCACGAGCCAACCCGGACGACCAGCTCTGGTTGAAGCCCAACACACGTTTACCGCAGACATCAACCTGCGATGCCTGCGGCACCAATCCTGCGCTCAAGTCCTCTGACAAGAGTTGTGGCTGTTCCCAGGCCGCGAAGTTACCGACGGGACCGTGACAGGAACTAAAACTGCGCCTTACGCGCGAGAAGGAGAGCTTGGCGGGACCTCTGCGTTGCGAAGCGACCTGTTCCAATAGCGCCTATTCCTCCCTCAACGCCTCCGTCGGCTCGATCCGCAGGCTGCGAAGGGCGGGGCCAAGCGTCGCCAGGAAGCCCACTGCGATCATGACGACCGCCACAGCAGGCAGAACGACCGCCATGTTGCCTCGCATGATGACGCCGCCCGATCCTCTTTCGAGCACGACTCCCAATGCCACGCCGAACGCCGCTCCGGCGGCAAGCTGTAGAAAAGCACGCGAGAAAAGGCTCGCGACGATACGCTTCCAATCGGCCCCCAGCGCCATCCGAATCCCGATCTCCTTCCGGCGCTGCGACACGGTGAACGACATGAGCGCGTAGATTCCCGCCGACGAAAGCATCAGGACGCTCACTGTGATGCCTACGAACATTGCCGCTGTCAGGCGGCTGATCCACTGCTCGCTGCGCAGAGCCTCGTCCAGACTTCGTACCTTGCGCAGAGAGAGGTCGGAATGGACCGTTAACGCGATCTCCCGCAGGCGTTGGGTGAAAGTAGAGGGAGTGCCGTGGCGCAGCCGGATCGCGATGGCCGCAGGCTGCAGCTGTCCGGGCGCGACCGCGTGATACATCTTGTCCTTTGTGTCGCGCATTCCCTGGCTTACACCGGTGGGGAAATCACTGACAACACCGACGATCTCGTACCAGTGCCCAGGCGCCGCACTTTGCTCGGCCGTTCCTCCGCTGCTGTTGACATAGCGGACGCGACGGCCAAGGGCGTTGCCGCCGAAAATCCGTTGAGCCAACGGCTGGTTGACCACGACCGCTCCGCCGTCGGGCCAGTCTTCACTTTGGAGGCTGGGCCTGGAAGCGATATCGGCAGGCTCGAATCCTCGGCCTCCCAGGATCGGAACCTCGAAGACGCGGAAGAAGTTGACATCCACGCGGTTAAACCGCACCTCGTAAACTTCGTTTTCCCGTCGGATCGCAGAGCCACTCAGCCCCAATTCCGATTGTGACGGAAAGGCGGCGCCCTCTGCCTCCATCCGGGCGTTGCCTTCGTCGCCCGGATTGAACATCGCGAACGTTACGCTGGAGACACGAGGCTCGGCTTCCAGGCGCCGCATCAGCTCGGTCTGCCGGCCTGCGAAGCGGCGGGGGAACTCGGCCGTGTCGGAAGCCACTGTTGTGCCCGTTCCTGTCACCGACTCCATGCTCAACTGCGCGGACAGAAACCGTTCAGCCGCGAACCCGAGACCGGCAATCCCGTCCTGAGTGTCCTCCCAAGCGCTGGAGATCGCGGGGGGTAAGATCGCAACGGCGAAAGTGACCTGCGCGATGATCAGGATCGTCCAGGTCTTTCCGAGAATCATGCCACCGGCCCCGGCTACTCTGGGACCGGTTTGTAGCCCGCGTCTGGTTGCCTGGAGCGCAGGCACGATGCCGACGATCGCCGCTGCGAACACACTGAGGACCACGGCATACAAAACTGCTTCCGGCAAGAACCGGAACGACATCCAGAAGGGCAGCTCAGAGGCGATGTCCAGCATGGCCGTGGCTACCTGATGAAGACCGAGCGCAGCGATCGCGACTCCCGCCAGGGCCGCCACAGCAGACAGAACAAGCGCCTCTATGAAGAGTTGAGTCACAATACGGCCGCGGCTCGCGCCGAGCGCGGTGCGAACGCCGATTTCCGCCTGGCGCATCGCGGTTCGTGTGTACACGAGAATCGCGACGTTCAGACAGACAAGCACGAGCATGGAAACCAAAAGACCTTGCGTCTTGAAGAGATTGGTCAGGTCTTGGGCTCCGTGCAGGCCAACAAAAGGGTGGGCATAAGGCAGCACCTGGGGACGGAGCTGCGCGTAGATCTTTGGAAACGCAAGGGCCGTGTGCTGGCCGATGACGGCCAGTTCGGCCTGCGCACCTGTCAGCGTCGCACCGGGCGCAAGCCGCCCGAACACCATGAGGTCCAGCCCCATCCGTGGCTCGGGCGGCGGCAGGCCCAGGCGTAGCGGTACCCAAAAGCGATCGTTGACAGGGAAAGCGAAGCCCTTGGGCATCACGCCGACGATGGAATATGGAGTCGCTCCTAATTGGATGGTTCGTCCAAGAATGGCATGATCACCCAAGAAGCGGTTCCGCCACACGTTCTCGCCGATAACGATCACCGGAGGCGCGCCCTCGCGTTCGTCTTCGTCCTCGAGATAGCGGCCCATCAGCGGCCGGACCCTGGCCACCCGAAATCCCGCGGCGCTCATCGCCGCAACACGGACGCTCTCGGGCTGAGCACCGGCAGCGATCAGATTTGGCGCGAGGATTCTGAATGCGCTAATTTCTTGAACGGATTTCAGCCCTTCGCGCCAGACATGGTAGTCGTACTGGCTGCGGGGTTCAGGCCTGCCTGCTGCCGGGTCCCAAATCTCGATCGAGACAATGCGGTCGCCCTCTTCGAGCGGCAGCGACGAAACCAGTAAATTGGTGTAAATGAAGCTGTACGCGCCGGCGGCGATTGCAACGACCACAGCAATCCCGGCCCCGCCAGCCAGCGCAAGGCCGGGGTACTTGACTAACATCCGGACGCCGAGCTTGACATCCAACCACCAGGAATCGCGGGCCCACCGTCGGGCGGCGGGCGTGCTCTCCTTCGCTTGTTCGGCTGCGGAAGGTAACTTGTCCTGCAGGGGTTCGGCAGGACCCGATCGGAAAACCGAAAGCAGACGAAAAAAGAGATGTCGGATCGTTATCACATTCTCTCCCTGAAGTGGGCCGGACGCTGTGGCGGATACTCTGTTTCGCCAGTTGGCAACATCATAACCATGGCTGCCTGTCTGGCCGATCCCAGTTGCTCATTCTCCATGACGGTAAGGCTGCGGGACTATTGCACGACCGCTGGAAATTCTCGACCAGTGCCTTGGCTCGCAGTTTGGACAAGTCGTAACGCAGCGAGCCGAGCTTGTAATCGCTGAGGGTTCGCCCGAGGGCTTCAGCCGTGTCGTTGGGTGGCGCAGACATGCGTTGTCGGCATGTCTGCGCGATCGATTCAAGGGACCCGTTCTATCCTGAGAACCCGGGTATCCCAAATGATAGAACCTCCAACTCGCCACCCAGCGGCCGCATAGAAGGAAGCCGTTCACGGCACCTTGCAGACGAAGTTCGCCGCGTCGTTCGTGCTGCCCACGCCGGTGTACTGCGCGGCTTGCGGATACGGACAGACTGGCCGCGTCATGTTCACACGGTTGTCGCCGACTCGCGATGCGATCAATCTATCGGGGGCCATTCCGGATTCGCGCCAGCGTTCCAGCGCGGCCATCCAATTCACTTGGTTGGGGCCCGGCCCGCCCCCGCAATGCGCCATACCGGGCACCATGAAGAGTCGCAGCCAATCCTCTTGCTGCGGCCCCATCCTTGCCAACACGCTCGAATAGTAGTTGATGCTGTTCTGCGGCGAGATCGCCCCACCCGAGCCACCGTCATCCCAGCCGTGGTAGATGAGAAGTTTTCCACCCCGAGCTCGAAAGGCTGACAGCTCCGGATTCACGGCGTCGATGAAGCCCGCTTTCGTGTCGATCAGGGAGGTGTCGCGATCCAGGTCGAACGTGCGCCAGTCCCACGCCGGGTCTTCGTGGGCCACATACCTGAACATGCCCACGTCGATCCCTCCAGGTTCCGGGCTGGTGGCTGTCAGCATGGCCCACCCAAGCTCGCCGCCAGGCACTAACCCGGGGTAAATCAGCTCCCCCGTCGTTCGCATGGCGGGGGCGTAGCCCATCTTCATGGCTTCGACCTGTGGCGCCGTCAAGCAATCGTCCCTGTCGGCTCCGCGGCACTGGAGCGATGCCGGATCAAAACGGCATTGGTGTGGATTCGTCAGGAGCCTGTCCGTCACTCCGTCGAGGGCGTCGCAAGCGGCGAGTACAGCCGTATGGACGAGGGCGAGCTTGGAGCGGGGGACAACGCTCGCCGGCGCTTGGAGGATCTTGGCTTCCACCGCGATCCGCCAGGCACACAATTGCGTCTGATTGTTCGCAGGAGCGCCGGCGATGATCCCGTCGAAGTCTTCCGGATAGCGCTGAGCCGCCATCAGGCCCTGTCGCCCGCCTGTGGAGCAACCCGTCCAGTACGAGAACCGCGGCGCGCGGTCGTAGAAGGCGGCGATGATGGCCTTCGATTTCACCGCCAGCTCGTGGACGGCGCGATAAGCGAAATCGATAACCTTTTCCGGATGTCCGAGCGCGAACGTCGCATTCCCACCGGCGTGTCCCGTGTCCGTCGATGCCGTCGCGTAACCCTCCTGCAGCGCGGAGGCCATCGCGCCATAGCTGATGGTCCCCGCCCAGCCGCCGTTGCCGACGGCCTGGAACTTGCCATTCCACGCCACGGCCGGCAGCCAGACTTCGATCTTGATGTCAGAGTCTGAGGAGGGCGTAAGCGTGGCCGCCACACGGCAAAAGGCCGGCAATTGGCTGAATTGCGGCACTGCCGGACCCGCAGGCAGAGTGAATCCTCCCGCGGGCACTATCTGCGCCAAGGCAATTGAAGTGTTCGGGAGCTTTAGGGACGACAAGCTCTCGCACGACGCCGCGGCGCCGAGTGCGCGTCCGTCCATCATGAGTATGAGTGCGACGAGAACCGCGCACGATCCGCCAGCTACTGTTTTCATCGCACCGTCCTCCGAATCTTAGACGCCAAGGCCAGCGTACCTAATCCACTCGCGCAAGAGTTCCTGTTCTGTTGTTCGTCTAACGCCAATTCGTTCTGGTGGCGAGCAGCCGGACGCGCACCGAGACATCTGGTTGAAACGTATGCACGGCTCCTTGTCCCCTGCAACCAAAGTCAACCAGGCGGGCCGCCCGGTTTCAGCTCAAGCAATGACAGAAGCTCCCCGATGTTCTCTATCGTAGCGTCTGCCTCGACGACGCGGGAATCCGTCGGATCCCGACGCCACACCGCTTGCAGGCCCGCATTTCGTGCGCCGCTCACATCAACTTCGGGGTGATCGCCCACGAAGACAGCTCTACCGGGATCCGCTCCCAGCCGCTGCAAGGCTCGGCGAAAAATCTCGGCATCCGGCTTACTGATGCCCTCTGCCGCCGATATCAGGATGACGTCCAGCATCGACGCTAGCGACAGGCACTCGATTTTCCCGCTCTGCATGCGTATGGAGCCATTCGTGATGAGCCCGAGCTTCAAGCCGGATAAGCGAATGGCAGCAAGTGTCTCAGGGACATCCGGGAAGAGGAGGCAACTGCCGGGAAAACTCGCACGGTAGTCGGTCAGCAGATCTTTCGCTAAGCCAGGCGCGAGATGGAACTCGTCCACCAGGCCAGCGAAGAGCTCTTCTCGTGGTGCGTAGCCATCCTGATCGAGTCGAATCAGTCTCTGAACGTAAAGGTCGGGATGAACGAGCTGTAGGGAGGACGCGAACCGGTTCCATTGATTTCGGGCGAACTGTGCAAAGCTTCGCCGACGGTCAAGTAAAGTCCCGTCAAGGTCGAACAAGATTGCCTGAATGTCGGATCGCAGCTTCATAGAGCGCCACCCGGCGAAGCCGACCTTAACCGAGCCGTCTACTGATCCTCACCGTGACCAACCTTGCGCCCAATATAAGCGAATAGCCAAGTCAGGAAAACGATTTGTGTAATCGGGGTCACGAGAACCAAAGGACCAAAAGGGTATGTAAGTAAGATCGTCGGCAGATGCAGGATGAATGCCGCAACGTTGGAGATACTCTCCATTTGGCTCCGAGGGGCCAGCGCGCTGTGACGCATCATCCCCTCGATGAAAGCTGGAAAGAAAACGGCCAGTGCAATCGCTTCAAACAAGATTGCCTGTAAGATGTATTTTGTCTTGCCTTTGCTAATCACATCCTCTTCCCTGCTGAGACGGGACTACGACTGGCACAAAGTCAGCCGTCTAACGCCGGGATTTACCAGCTGCCGGAAGCGGGAGCGCCAGCGGCGAGTTCGCCTCCATTGGTGACATACAGAATGTCATCGGCCATGAGTCGCTCTAGCGACCTCCCATCACCTTCAGCGACGGCGGCGCGCCATTCCTCCTCTGCTTTCATGACCTCGCGCTTGAACCTTTCCTTCTCACTCTTATCCTTCACTTGGCTGTAGGTCGGTATTGGCGTCATCAACAACAATGCCAGGATCATGATCTGTTTCACAAGCTTTCCTTGTCATTCGATAGTCTCGATTCTCGTGGTCAGAACCTCTGCACAACCTACCCAAGGTAGAAATGCGCTGCCGATCATCCGTACTCCTGCAAAACCGATCACGCGTGCAGCGCCACCAGCCTATCGCCAACCCAACCCCCGCCGGATAGCCAACTCCACAGGTGAGTAGCTGCCTGCATCCGCTCGATGAAGTTCGAAAGGTTCGGCCAGACCCAGTGGCGGCTGAGCCATGAAACGGGGTTGAGTGCCCCGATTGATCTGGGCTGCATGAACCAAAAAGGGGTGGCAAAGATACACTGTCCCCGCTTCTCCTGTGGCGTCCACCTCGGAGCGTCCAGCGGTGGTTCCCAGGGTTGCGGCCAGCTCCCTCAACGACAGACCCGCTTTGCCCCTCGGCTCAAGCGTTTTCGCCACTTCCAGATGAGAACCCACCCTGATCCGTGTCGGTGCGTCCTTCACGCCGACGTCCGAAAAGAGGAATAGCATCAGCAAGGCGCGGCCGCGCGACTTCACGTTGATGCGCCACGACAAGAAATCATTCGGATCAGAATCTTCTCCCGCAAAGCTGGCATCGACATGCCAACCGGTGTCGCCCGTGTCCTCCTGGCTCGGAAATCGCACTGGAAACGTACCGAGACTGTGCCGCGGCTCCCAGCGCCCCTTTCCCACCAGCCGGTCAAAGGCAGCGTGTAAGCGCGGCGTGTTCACCGCTCGACGAAACGGTTCTTGATCCTGATCCCCAAGCCACACGACCGGCCTTGTCCAGGTGGTTGGGTCATCGGGATCACAACCGGTATGTTTCCAAAGAACTTCACGACCCTGGTCCGCCAGGTCTCGGGGGAACGCTTCATCCAGGCGGACGAATCCCTCGTCGATGAATTGTTGAATCTGATCGTGATTCAATGAGTTCATTTCTTTCCTGAACTCCCCCTTAATAGAAGACAGAGGAGGGTGAAGCCTTCAAGGATTGTGGCTAGGTAGCGCAGGCATGGGTTGGCTGCGTGTACGCGGCGGCCCAACTTCCCGCTAGTCCTGTCTGCCGGACTCTTTCTTCAACCTCTCAACATATTCGGGCACAATCGAATTCCTGGAGCCCTGGGTTTTGTGCACAAGCTCCCAGCCCTTGTCATAGTTCCGCGTCACGTCGATGTAAAGGTAAGCCAGCGAATTGTAAGGTTCGCACGAGCATCCGTCTGCCGTGATCCCGAATTCTATCGACCTTTCGAAGTCGGAGATGGCGGGATCGTATTGCTTTTTCTCGAGGAAGGAACGCCCCCGATTGCAGTAAGCGTCAGCAATCCTCGACCTTCCCAGCTTCGGATCCAGCTCCATCTCATGCGTGTAAGCGGCGATGGCTTGTTCAAACCTGCCGGTCTGCTCCTCGACGAGGCCAAGGTAGTCGTAGGCCCTGGAATGCCGGGGATTCTTCTCAATCGCCTTCATGAAATCGGCCCGGGCCGCGTCGAACCAGGGCGTGTGATCGACGGCCGGTTCGTTGGCCAGGGCCGCGCGGTCATAGTGGGAGAGGCCGCGGCTGAAGTACATTTCGGCATTGCCCGGATCGAGCGCGATTGACCGATCGTGGTCGTTAATGGCGAGGCCGAACAGACGCCGGTATTCCCCGGGAGTGATAAGCGCCCGCAGGAGCGACAAGCGGGCCTTGTCGGAGTAGCCTCGCCCTCGGTCCGCGTGCGCGGCCGCGCGCTGGGTCTCGTTCGTGGCGGTCTCAATGTCATGCGAGGCGTTCCGGATTTGGCGGTCATAGCTGTCCAGTACGTTGCAGCCGCAGAAGAGAAAGACGACGGAGGCGCACAGCATCCCGCCACCCCGGACAGCCGCTTTCCTCCCAAGACGCAGGAGCTGTATACATGCTAGGACTGGGGCAGTGTCAGGAAAAAGCAGCGAAGTGAGGTTGGTAGGCACGACTCGCTTCCTTTATGAACCATCCATGCCAGAACTGACCGATGGATACAACAGAGGGGTTGGCACGGCGATAGAGCCGATCCTGAGTGACCAATGAAGGGCTATGCGCTTTGCGGGGACAGATTAGTACACAAAATGCTCCGGCATCAAGACGTAGCCCGCCAGCCGGAAGCTGCAGAACGATTACCTTATCGACCGAGTGGCGGTCCAGAGGTCCGGTGGCGCAGACATCCGTTGGTTGCCTGTCTGCGAGGTCGATTCACAGCGGTCGACCGCTCACACAGCCCATACCTGCTCCAGCCACAGGGTAAGGCTGACCTTACTCAACGAGAATCCTCGACGGATCACCAGCTCGGAGTTGAAGACCGGAAACACCGGTTTATCGCAGACATCTAACGGCGATGTCTGCGCCACCCAACGGCTCAGCGTAGCTTGGCCACAGCAGCTTTAGCCACTGCGATGACCGTCGTTCTTGCCGACGCCTCTGTCGCCGGCGCCTTAATGTCGAGTTGAACGATGAGATCATTCGTGCCCACCTTGACATAGAGTGGTGCAGAGCGCTTCAATTTCGGGTTCGGACAGGATTCGAAGAACGCGTCGTCGCCAACCCCCGCCACGTTCTCCCTCTTGCAGCCCTCTCGAAGCTTGAAAGTTCGGGCCTTCTCGGTCCAGCCTTTCCCGGGTATGAGGACGAAACTGAGCATGGGCGGATGGTCGCCCGGCATGAAAGACTCACCGCCATACTGGCACGAGGACCCACCGCCCGCACCCTCCCCAAGAGGATCGCCATCGACAAAGTCTGGATAGTTGTCCCGCCCGGTGATCTTTCTGATCTCAGCAACGCTCAGCAGAGCGCATGCCGGGGTGGGCGCCTTCTGGGCTTGTTCACCCACCGAAAGTTCTGAGAAGGCTCCGCAAACAAGGACCGGGGCGATGAAGAGCAACGTTCGAGCGAGGGTGCGCATGAGAGCTCCTTTTAGAGGTGTGATCGGAGAGGCACGTTGTCTGACAGAAGCCCGAGGCAGCGGCACAATTCAGGAGCGTATTGTACGTTAGGTGACCGCATTCCTCAGAGAACCTCTCAAACTTTCGGCGTTGTCGAGGGGTGGCGCAGACATGCGTCGGTTGCATGTCTGCGCGATCGAATCATGGGATTCGGTCCATTGCGAGAACGCTGGCATCGCTCAAATGGTAGAACCTCCAGCTCGACCAGGGCCACTCCGCTGGACTCTCCACGAGTCTCCTCTTCACAGGATTTCCATGCATGTATTGAAGCTTTTCCAACCGCTTTGATTCGCTCCAGACATTGAAATCATAGAAACGCCTTTGCCAAACCCGGTAAGTGGACTCGTCGTGAACGCTTTCGGGCAAAACGATCCTGTTCAGCATACCGCGGCACCAAGGCTCTTTAGACTCTTTCAGATTCTCAATGATGTAGCGGGCCGTCCGTTGCTTCAGACTACCCACAATGCGAGAAGGGCTGTGAGCTTTGCTGGGCCAGACTAGCAGATGAAAGTGCTCCGGCATCAAGACGTAGCCCACGAGCCGGAAAGCAAACTCAGTTCTCAACTGGTCTAAGGTTTCGAGGAAACGCTGTCGGAATCGAGGTGAATCAAGCAAAGGAACGCGGCGATAGGTGCTGGCCGTAATGAAATGAAGGGGGCACCCTGCGGAATAGTGATGTTGCCTCGGCACAGTGGGTGCTACCTTGCGATCCGCGCCAGCCGCTGAGTGAGGCTGACCTTACTCAACCAGAAGCCTCGACGGACAACCAGTTCGGAGTTGAAGACCGGAAACACCGGTTTATCGCAGACATCAAACTGCGATGTCTGCGCCACCCGCCGGCATGGAAAACTCCTTTTAGGGGTGTGATCGGAGAAGCGCCTTGTCTGACAGAAGCCCGAGGCAGCGGCACGATTCAGGAGCGTATTGTATGTTAGGTGACCGCGTTCCTGAGACCACATCTCAACCTTTCGGCGCTGTCGAGAGAGATCGATGTGCCGATCGATGTTCAAAGGCTTCTCGCAGCGTGAGCACTCAAGCGGACGCAGAGTTCCGTTAGTGAGCGAATTCGGAAGCCTGGCGCGTGCTTGTAACGGGTAGGGACGCGCTGCCGCGCGCAGGGAGGTGCGGATAACGAAGCGCTGAACGGTGCGTTACAGAGCTCATCGCCGGATCACGGGAGACAATCGACATTGATACATGAAGGATCGAACGAACCTAACGTGCCACAAAGATTCTGGGCATGGGTAGTGCTACTCTATGATGCACTCGCATCCGAACACCTGACCATGGCAGACGGGGCATTCTTCCCAGTCGCACCCTTCTGCATGATATTCACCTGGGGCAGCGCTGCAATCGTGGCAAGGACGCATGTCAGTGTGACCGCTGCCGGTACGCGTCTCGTCACCGTACCTGATTCTTGGCACCTTTGCGACAAACGTCGTCCTCGATTGCTCCCGCGCGAGCTTCTCTGGCCAGAAGCTCGCCACCTCCGTGCCCCTAAACTCAATCAGGTCTCCGTTCCAAGTCAGCTCCGGCAGATCGTCTCGATCAGTGTCTTTGCCAAATAACTTCTGGACCACTACCTGATGAAGGTCGGCAATACTGTGTTGTCGGAGGTCTATGTAGCCGGTCGTCGCATTCAAGCCTGGAATCTCGCTGTCGTCTAGCCGAACCGGCAGAATGTACTCTTCCCGCTCGCGGAACGCCCGGGCTTGGGCTTGGCGCAGCTCATGAGTGGTCCATAGCTTCCTACCGTATGCCGCGGACACGAACACGATGCAGTATCGAGCCTTGTCACGATAGACTACCTGCAGGTGCTGATAAAGATCCTTGCCCCAGAGCGAAGCTTTCTCGTACGCATCGTAGAAGACGCGCACCCCGTCCTGAACCAGTAGACTCGCCAAGGTCTCCGCAACGACACGATCCTCACTAGCAAAGGACAGCGCGAAATCGTAGTCGAACTGCGATTCTTGGTTCATCGCTACGTCCTGTTAGCTAGCGCCGCCGTTCAGCGGGATGTAGAGAAGAGAGCTGCAAAGCAACACACTGCGTTCCCCGCTTCCTCTGCAGCGGGTTGATACTCATCAAGGCCTCCCCTGGGAGCATATCGATTGGATATGCTCCTGGAAGTATCCAATTTCCATGAGGAGGAGACCTGATGAGATTCTATACCCAAAGTCACCGCTATTACTGCG
>Ga0187893_10007293_pt1 | contig 18241 bp, 18 predicted proteins | sample MA1701074metaG_FD_139574 | JGI IMG/M metagenome (GOLD analysis project Ga0187893, IMG submission 139574) | White microbial mat communities from a basaltic lava cave in the Kipuka Kanohina Cave System on the Island of Hawaii, USA - MA170107-4 metaG ... | reverse complement strand
CGGACCGCCGCCGCACGCGACCGGTGAGTCCGGCGTTAAGGGGACGACAAGGTCGCGCTGCTACGGTCCGCCGCGCCTCAACAACAGGACCGAAGATGATCGCTCGCACGCTCGCCGCCCTGATCATGGCGGCCTTCCCGATTCTGACGACGATGTCGGCTGCGGCCCAGGACGTGGAGCGCGCCGCACCGCCGGATCCGATGGTGCAGATGGACCGCATCCTCGAAGCGCAGCTCAAGGCCGTCAGCGACCTCCTCTCGCCAGACCTGCAACAGAGCCTGGCCGCCAGCCAGCGGACCTGGATCGCTCATCGCGACCAGCATTGCGCCTTCGAGCTCCAGTTCGGCCAGGAGCAGGGCCGGGCCAGACTCCGCGAAGACAACGGCCGCGAAGCGACCTGCGTTGCCCGCTTCAACCAGCAACGGCTGACCGAGCTGCAGCGCTACCTGACGACGCTCATGGAGTTTGCGCGCAAGCCGCAGAAGTCGGACCTCGATATCCCGGCGCAGAGATGCCGACTTGCCGGGCTGCCGAAGAAGTTCGAGGTCCACGCCGTTGGAACTTATGCCGGACTGACCGTCGCCGGCGTCAAGCTCGACGACAGCACCGAGGAAGTGCGGAATGCCAAGGTCATCGTCAATCGTCCGGTCGGCGTTCCGACCGTGCTCGTGCTGATGGCCTTCGATCCGGTGGTCTGGCAGGTCAGCCACACGCCGGGGACGAATATCATCGCGGTCGTCGTCGGTGGCCACTATCGGCAGGCCGTTCTCGGCGTCCCCAAGGCGACGCCGGTCCAGCTCAACACCCGCAGGGACAACGACGGTTGCGGTCCTTTCTATGCCTATGACGCCGGCGCCGACCTCGCCCGCGCCAACCAGCTCCTCAAGCGCATTACCGGCCGTGCTATCGACCGGCTCGTACTCCGGCCCGCCGGCGACCGCTTCATCGTCGGAGACGACAGCGGCATCGACGAGGCCGCCCTGGTCAGTTCGCCGGAGCGCACGATCGGCGAATACGGCGGGATCGCCGTCGGGATCGGCGAGGCGGGCATCGCCGCCTTGGCCGAACAGGGCAAGATCCGGCCGGCGACGCAGGCCGACATCGCGGCGTGGATGACCAAGCGGGCCGAAGCCAACCGGCCGGCGCGGCATCGCATGAAACCGGAAAATACCTTCGTCATCGTCGAACCCTTCGACATGCCCGCCGGCCTGACGGAACGGACGGTGCCGTCCTTCATCCTGCCGGAGGACGCGCCGATGCCGACTGGCCAGATCAAGCACGTGTGGTTCTATCGGATGGACACCAGCGGCGGCTGTCAGTTCGGCCGCGCTCGAACGGAGTGCCTCAAGTGACTGCGGCAGGCCGGCCCTCGGGGGTCGACTACGAGCCCGTCAGCCCCAGCACATCCGCCATCGAGTAGAGGCCGGGGGGCTTGCCCTGCGCCCACAGGGCGGCGCGCAGGGCGCCGCGGGCGTAGATCTCGCGGCTGGTGGCGACGTGGTTGAGCTCGACGCGCTCCCCGTCGCTGGCGAAGATGACGCGGTGGTCGCTGACGACGTCGCCGCCGCGCAGCACGGCGAAGCCGATGTCGCCGCGCTTGCGCGCCCCGGTGATGCCGTCGCGCACACGCTTGGCCACATGATTGAGGTCGACGTCGCGGCCCGCCGCGGCAGCCTGACCGAGCGCCAGCGCCGTGCCGGAGGGCGCGTCGACCTTGCCGCGGTGGTGCATCTCCAGCACCTCGATGTCCCAGTCGGGGTCGAGGGCGTGCGCCATCTGCTCCACCATCCGCAGCAGGAGATTGATGCCGACGCTCATGTTCGGCGCCAGCACGATCGCCGTGTGCCTGGCCGCCCGGTTGAGCGCCGCCAGCTGCGCCGGCTCGAGGCCGGTGGTGCCGACGATGTGGATCTTCCTCTTCTTGGCCGCGATTTCCGCGTGCTGGACGGTGGCGACGGGGCTGGTGAACTCCAGCACCGCATCGGCGTGATTGAAGAGATCCTGGGCGTCGTCGGTGACGCTGACGCCGAGGCCGTCGATGCCGGCGACGAGGCCGAGGTCCTTGCCGACGACAGACGCGCCCGAACGCTCGCTGCCGCCGACCACCAGGCAGCGGTCGCTGGCCGCCACGGTGCGGACCAGCATCTGCCCCATGCGGCCGGCGCAGCCGACGATACCGACCTTCAGCGCCGACGCCCTGGTCCCGGAATTCTTCGCGTCATTGCCCGCACGTCGCGTCACGGCCTGCCTCAAGCCTTTTCCTGCCCGCAGGCTTATCTGTAATCCGCCTGCGGTCAAGCGGCCAGAGGACCCGCCTCCGGACGCCAGCGACTGGAACGCTTCCAAAGAAGTCGCGAGCGATTCGGCGCTGGGGCGAGGGGCGCTCCCCCTACAGGCGCCAACGGCCAGTGAGAGTTATTCCTTCAGGTCCTCGAAGAACTCGCGGACCTTGGCGAAGAAGCCTTCGGATTCGGGGCTGTGGGACTTGCCCTTGCCGGCGGCCTCGAATTCCCGCAACAGCTCCTGCTGGCGCTTGCTCAGATTGACCGGCGTCTCGACCTGCAACTCGACATAGAGGTCGCCGCGCTGCGGCGAGCGCAGCACGCTCATACCCTTGTTGCGCAGGCGGAAATGCTGGCCGGTCTGGGCGCCGGCGGGAACGTTGATCTTGACCCGGCTGCCGTCGATACCCGGTACTTCGATGGTGCCGCCGAGGGCGGCCGTGGTGATCGGCAGGGGGACGCGGCAGTGCAGGTCGTTGCTATCGCGCTTGAACAGCGGATGGGCGGCGACGGAGAGGAAGATGTAGAGATCGCCCGGCGGCGCCCCACGCATGCCGACCTCGCCTTCCCCGGCCAAGCGGATGCGGGTGCCGTCGTCGACGCCGGCGGGGATGTTGACCGCAAGATTCTTTTCCTTGCGCACGCGGCCGGCGCCGTTGCAGGCCTTGCACGGCTTCTCGATCACCTTGCCGACGCCGCCGCAGGCATGGCAGGAGCGCTCGACGGTGAAGAAGCCCTGGCTGGCCCGGATGCGGCCGGTGCCGCGGCAGGTGGGACAGGCAACCGGGTGCGTGCCCTTTTCGCCGCCGTTGCCGCTGCAGCCCTCGCAGATGGCCGAGCCGGGGACGCGGATCGTCGTCTGCTTTCCGGCGAAGGCCTCCGACAGCGTGATGGTCAGGTTGTAGCGCAGATCGCCGCCGCGACCGCGGGTCTGGCCGCCACGACCGCCGCGGCCCATGAATTCGCCGAACATCTCGTCGAAGATGTCGGCGAAGCCGCCGGCGGTGAATTCGAAGCCGCCGAAGCCGCGGGCGCCCGCGTTGCCGTTCTCGAACGCGGCATGTCCATAGCGGTCATAGGCCGCGCGCTTCTGGTCATCCTTGAGGATGTCGTAGGCCTCGCTGATCTCCTTGAACTTGTGCTCGGCCGCCTTGTCGCCCTGGTTGCGGTCAGGGTGGAACCTCAGGGCTTGCGCCCGATAGGCCTTCTTGATCTCGTCGGCATTGGCGCCGCGCGAGACCCCGAGCATTTCGTAGTAGTCCTGCTTGGCCATGACCCGCAACCAGCCGTCAGCCGTCAGCGATCGGCTTGGTAAGGAAGAACATGTCGAGCTTGTCCTTGCTGATTGCTGACCGCTGATTGCTGAGGTTTGACCTTACGCCGTCCCGCCCTTCCGTTTCTCGTCGACCTCTTCGAAGTCGGCGTCGACGACGCCTTCCTTGGCCGTGGCGCCGCCGCTGCTGCCGTCACCGGCCGCGCCGCCGGGTTCGGCGGTAGCCTCGGCCTGCTGGCTCTTGTACATGGCTTCGCCGAGCTTGTATGACGCCTGGGCCAGCGCGTCGGTCTTGGCTTTGATGGCGTCGGCATCATCGCCATCCTTCACCGACTTCAACTCGGCGATCGCGTTCTCGATGAGCTGCTTGTCGGCAGGACCGATCTTGTCGCCATGCTCCTTCAGCTGCTTCTCGGACTCGTGGATGAGGGCGTCGGCATGGTTGCGCGCCTCCACCACCGCCTTGCGCTTCTTGTCCTCGGCCGCGTGCGCCTCGGCGTCCTTGACCATGCGCTGGATGTCGGCGTCGGAGAGTCCGCCGGAGGCCTGGATGCGGATCTGCTGCTCCTTGCCGGTGGCCTTGTCCTTGGCCTGGACGTTGACGATGCCGTTGGCGTCGATGTCGAAGGTCACCTCGACCTGCGGCACGCCGCGCGGCGCCGGCGGGATTCCGACCAAGTCGAACTGTCCCAGCAGCTTGTTGTCGGCGGCCATCTCGCGCTCGCCCTGGAAGACGCGGATGGTCACGGCGGTCTGGCCATCCTCGGCGGTGGAGAAGGTCTGGCTCTTCTTCGTCGGGATCGTCGTGTTGCGATCGATCAGGCGGGTGAAGACGCCGCCCAGCGTCTCGATGCCGAGCGACAGCGGCGTCACATCGAGCAGCAGGACGTCCTTGACCTCGCCCTTGAGCACGCCGCCCTGGATGGCGGCGCCGACGGCGACGACTTCATCCGGGTTGACGCCGCGGTGCGGCTCGCGCCCGAAGAACTGCTTCACCGTCTCGATCACCTTGGGCATGCGGGTCATGCCGCCGACCAGGATGACCTCGTTGATCTCCGACGCCTTGAGGCCGGCATCCTTGAGCGCGTTGCGGCAGGGTTCGACGGTCTTCTGGATGAGATCGTCGACCAGCGCCTCGAGCTTGGCCCGCGTCAGCTTGATGTTGAGATGCTTCGGACCGGCCTGATCCGCCGTGATGAACGGCAGATTGACCTCGGTCTGCATCGAGCTCGACAGCTCGATCTTGGCCTTCTCCGCCGCCTCTTTCAGGCGCTGGAGGGCGAGCTTGTCGCGGCGCAGGTCGATGCCCTGCTCCTTTTTGAACTCGTCGGCCAGGTAGTCGATGATGCGGGCGTCGAAGTCCTCGCCGCCGAGGAAGGTGTCGCCGTTGGTCGACTTCACCTCGAACACGCCGTCGCCGATCTCCAGCACGGAAATGTCGAAGGTGCCGCCGCCGAGGTCATAGACCGCGATGACGCCGCTGCCCTTCTTCTCGAGCCCGTAGGCGAGCGCGGCCGCCGTCGGCTCGTTGATGATGCGCAGCACCTCGAGGCCGGCGATCTTGCCGGCATCCTTCGTCGCCTGGCGCTGGGAGTCATTGAAATAGGCCGGCACGGTGATGACCGCCTGGGTCACCTTCTCGCCGAGATAGTTCTCTGCGGTTTCCTTCATCTTCTGCAGGATGAAGGCGCTGATCTGCGAGGGCGAATACTTCTTGCCGTGGGATTCGACCCAGGCGTCGCCATTGTCGCCGGGGACGATTTTGTAGGGAACGAGGCCCTTGTCCTTCGTCGTCATCGGATCGTCGTAGCGGCGGCCGATGAGGCGCTTGATGGCGAAGAACGTGTTTTCCGGATTGGTGACGGCCTGCCGCTTGGCGGCCTGGCCGACCAGCCGCTCGCCCGAGTCCGTGAAGGCGACCTGGGACGGCGTCGTGCGGGCGCCCTCGGCGTTCTCGATGACCTTCGCGTCCTTGCCCTCCATGACGGCAACGCAAGAATTGGTCGTGCCGAGGTCGATACCGATAACCTTACTCATATCATCCTCACCCTTTCAGCGAGCCCTTGGCCGGCCTCACGATGAAGCACCGACCCGACCCCTGTCATTGAACCCGGCGAGTCCGCCGCCGGGTCGAAATTGCGGATAAGCCTTTCGGCTAGCGGATATATAGGGATGCGCCTTGGGCACGCAAGGTTCAGAAGCCCGTCCGAATCAGGGCTCTGGGGGCCGCAGACCCCGTGAGCGAGTCTGGCTTGCGGTTCCCTGCCTGGGCGGTGCAGCAACTCGGTCCCTGCCCACGCCCCGGCGGGCAGTCGCCCCGGCGCGTGACCCCCATCACCCCTTAACTGTTTGGTAACCCTAGCTTTGCTAGAGAAGTGTCCTATGAACATGGACGACTATAGCAATTTCGAGAAGCCGATCCTCGGTCGCTACGGCGCGGTCCGGATGCTGATCGCGCTGTGCGGCATCGTCGGCGTGGGCGTGGCCCTGATCGGCGGCATGTCGCTCGGGTCTTCGCCCCTGGCTACCGGCGGCGCCGTCCTTGCGCTGATCTGCGCCGGCCTCTTCATGCTGACCCGGCTCTACGAATAGCTCGCCTGACCTGACGCCGACCCGCCGGCTTGGGCCGGCGAATCGGCGGCCTCGGCGCGAGCCTGGCCCGGTGCTGTTGCTCCGCCGGGCGCCGCGACCTATGGTTGCCGCCCAAGTCCGGGCAACGACACCATGAGCGATCCGCCGACCACGCCCCGACGCGAGTTCATCTATCGCACCATCCAGCTCCTCATGCTGGGCGACGTCGCGCTCGGCTTGGTGCTGCTCGTCCTCGGTCTCTTCGTCTTCGAGTCTCCGGCCCTGGCCGTGGGCGGCGCCGTCCTGGCCGGCATGGGCCTGGGATTGGCCCTCATCTACCGGATGCTGGCCCGCCGATCGGCATCGCCGACCGCGGGAACGGCGGCGACGCGTCAGAACCCGCATCAGCTCCGGCGCTGATAAGCTTTCGGTGGGGGGTAGGCGGGGAGCGGTGGCGCTCGTCCCTACGCGATAGGCTCGCCCGATCCGTTGGTCGCCGGCGCGGCGCCGTTGCCGCCAGCGGCCAGCTCCGCCTTGGCAACGCCGACCAGCGCCGGACGCAACAGGCGATCATGGATCGTGTAGCCGGCTTCCATCACCTGGACGACCGTTCCTGCCGGCTGCCCGCTGCCGGGCACTTCGAACATGGCCTGGTGCAGGTTGCTGTCGAATTTCTGGCCGAGGGCCTCGATGCGCTTGATCTGGTGCCGCTCGAAGGCGGCCAGCAGCAGGCGCTCAGTCATCTCGACGCCGGTGGCCAGGGTGCGCAGCGCCTCGTCGGTCTCCAGCGCATCCTTCGGGATGGCGTCGAGCGCGCGGCGCAGATTGTCGGCCACGGGCAGCAGCTCCTTGGCGAAGCCGCTGGCGGCGTACTTCACGGCATCGTCGCGATCGCGCTGAACGCGCCGTCGGACGTTCTCGGTTTCCGCCAGCGCCCGCAGAACCTGGTCCTTGAGCTCGGCGATCTTGCCGTTGGCTTCCGTCAGCGCCCGCTCCAGCTCCGCGGCGCGCGCGGCTGCGTCGCCTTCATTCGCGTTGTCGACGATCGGCGACGCCAGTTCGTCGCCGCCGGCTTCCGGGGGCACGTCCATGATCCTGTCCTTGTCGTTGCCTTGCGCCATCGCCGATCGTCACGCCAGGATCCGGCCGATCACCTGGGAGGTGTAATCGACCATGGGAATGATGCGGGCGTAGTTGATGCGGGTCGGGCCGATGACGCCGACGGCGCCGATGATCTGCTCGCGGCTGTTGCGATAGGGCGCGATGATCATCGAGCAGCCGGCCAACCCGAACAGCTCGTTCTGCGCGCCGATGAAGATCTGCACGCCCTGGGCCTGGTCCGCCGCCTCCAGCAGCCGGACCATCGCCTCCTTCGTCTCGAGCGCGGCGAAGAGGGCGCGGATGCGCTCGAGATCGGACAGCGCCGTGATCTCGTCGAGCAGATGGGACTGGCCGCGGATGATGAGCGTGCCGCCCTTCTTTTCGCCGGCCCAGGTGGCGAGCCCTGCCTCGACCACGCGCGAGGTCAGCGCGTCGAGCTCGGCACGGTGCTGCTCCAGCTCCTGGAGGACGCCGAAGCGCGCCTCGTTCAAGGTGCGCCCGACCAGCCGCGCGGTCATGTAGTTCGTCGCCTCGACCAGCGACGAGGGCGGCAGACCCATGGGCACGTCGATGATGCGGTTTTCGACCAGCCCGTCCTCCGTCACCATGACGACGAGGGCGCGGCCGGGTCCGAGATGGACGAACTCGATGTGCTTCAGCGTCCGCTCGGTCTTCGGCGCCGTGACCAGGCCGGCGCAGCGCGACAGCCCGGAGAGCATGGAGGTGGCCTCCTCCAGCACTTCGGCGACGCTGCGGCCGGCGGCGGCGCACTTGCCGTCGATGTTCTCGCGCTCCTCCTTGCTGAGGCCGCCGAGCTCGAGCAGGCCGCTGACGAACAGGCTCAGGCCGCGCTCGGTCGGCATCCGGCCGGCCGAGGTGTGCGGCGCGTAGAGCAGGCCGGCCTCCTCCAGGTCGGCCATGACGTTGCGGATCGTCGCCGGCGAGAGGGACATGCTGAGGCGGCGCGAAATGGTCCGCGAACCCACGGGCTCGCCGGATTCCATGTACGCATCGACGATATGGCGCAGAATTTCGCGCGACCGGTCATTGAGGTCGGCAAGGCCGGCGCGCGGTTGTCCTTCGGGCATCAGCATCCCTCGATTCCCGCAAACGCGCGTGGAATGTAGTGACGGCCCCCGGGAGCGTCAACGCCGGGCGCCGATCGGCGCCTTGGCGCTGGACCCGCCGGGCGGCGCGGGTTAGCGTCCGCGCCACCCGTTCTCGACCCCGCGAGGCCCGCTATGCGTCCGTCCGGCCGCGCCGCCGATGCGCTGCGTCCGATCCGCCTGGAGCCCGGCATCAACAAATATGCCGAAGGCTCCTGCCTGGCCCGCTTCGGCGACACCCAGGTGCTGTGCACCGCCAGCATCGAAGAACGCGTGCCGCCGTTCCTGCGCAACACCGGCCGCGGCTGGGTGACGGCCGAGTACGGCATGCTGCCGCGCTCGACCGGGACACGCACCGATCGCGAGGCCGCCCGCGGCGGCCAGGGCGGCCGCACCCACGAGATCCAGCGGCTCATCGGCCGCTCCCTGCGCGCCGTCACCAAGCTGGAGTCCATCGGCGAGCGGCAGATCAAGATCGACTGCGACGTCATCCAGGCCGACGGCGGCACGCGCACGGCCGCGATCACCGGCGGCTACGTCGCCCTCCACCTCGCGTTCCAACACCTCCGCAAGACGGGCGCCCTTGCGGCACTGCCCCTGACCGATCATGTCGCCGCCGTGTCCTGCGGCATCGTCGAAGGTACCGCCGTGCTCGACCTGGATTACCGCGAGGACAGCGCGGCCCAGGCCGACGCCAACTTCGTCTTCACCGGCGCCGGCGGCATCGTCGAGGTGCAGGGCACGGCCGAACGCGAACCGTTCAGCGCCGATGCCTTCCAGGCGATGATGGAGCTGGCGCGGCGCGGCATCGCCCAGCTGGTCGCCGAGCAGAAACGGGCGCTGGGAATCGCAAGCCCGAATTGACATGTTGCACATGCGATCTGCGAGACGTCGTCAGGACCGGGATTCCTTTGTCGGTACCGAGTCACACCCCCTCACCCTATCCCTCTCCCGCGTTGCGGGAGAGGGGACTCGATTGTGCCGTTGGCTCGGTCAGTCCCCTCTACCGCGAAGCGGGAGAGGGATAGGGTGAGGGTCCGCGGCTCGATGGCGACCACCTGAGCGCGGGACGGCAACGTCGTGACTCACCGTCGATACACCGAGCGGCAGCTGATCATCGCCAGCCACAATCCCGGCAAGGCGCGCGAGATCGCCGAGCTGCTGGCACCGTTCGGGATCGAGGTGATCTCCGCGGCGGCGCTGAATCTGCCGGAGCCGGAGGAGACCGGAACGACGTTCATCGCCAATGCCGAACTGAAGGCGCGGGCGGCGGCGACGGCCGCGGCGTTGCCGGCCTTGGCGGACGATTCCGGCCTCGTGGTCGAGGCGCTCGGCGGCGCGCCCGGCATCTTCTCCGCCCGCTGGGCCGGACCCGGCAAGGATTTCGCGATCGCGATGAAGCGGGTCGAAGACGAGCTGCAGGCGCAAGCGACCGCGAACCGTCGCGCCCACTTCATCGCCGCGCTGGCGTTGTGCTGGCCCGACGGGCACTGCGAATCCTTCGAGGGCCGGGTCAACGGCGCCCTGGTCTGGCCGCCGCGCGGCGGCAAGGGCTTCGGCTATGACCCCATTTTCGTGCCCGACGGCCATCGCCAGACCTTCGGCGAGATGGAACCGGCGGCCAAGCACGCCATCAGCCACCGGGCCGACGCCTTCCGCCAGCTGACGGCCGCGTGCTTCGCGCGATGAGCGCGGCCGCGGCAATGCCCCCTCCCCAGCCCTCCTCTGCTCCCCGAGGGCGGGAGACGGGCTTTGGCCTCTACGTGCACTGGCCGTTCTGCCTGTCGAAGTGCCCCTATTGCGACTTCAACAGCCATGTGCGGGACCGGGTCGATCACGAGGCGTGGCGCGCGGCGCTGCTGCGCGAGCTCGACCACTACGCAGATGAGACGGGCGGGCGGGCGCTGACGAGCATTTTCTTCGGCGGCGGCACGCCGTCGCTGATGCAGCCTGCGACCGTGGCCGCGGTCATCGAGCGCGCCAGGCAACGCTGGCGATTCGCCGACGACATCGAGATCACGCTCGAAGCCAATCCGACGTCGGTCGAGGCCGCCAAGTTCGCGGCGCTGGGCGTCGCCGGCGTCAACCGCGTCTCCCTCGGCGTGCAGGCGCTGAACGACGCCGACCTGCGTTTCCTCGGGCGGCATCACAGCGCCGCCGACGCCCGCGCCGCCATCGGAATCGCGCGCCAGAACTTCCGGCGATATTCGTTCGATCTGATCTATGCGCGCCCGGGGCAGACGGTGGCGGCCTGGCGCAGCGAACTCACCGCGGCGCTCGACCTCGCCGGCGACCATCTCTCGGTCTATCAGCTGACCATCGAGCCGGAAACGGTGTTCGGGGCCGCCTTCCGCCGCGGCGAGCTGCAGGTCCCCGACGAGGATACCGCAGGGACTCTGTTCGAGCTGACGCAGGAGATCCTGGATGCGGCCGGACTGCCGGCCTACGAGATCTCGAACCACGCCCGACCCGGCCGTGAGTGCCGGCACAACCTGACCTATTGGCGCTACGGCGACTATGTCGGCATCGGCCCCGGCGCCCATGGCCGCCTGACCCTGGGCGGCGAGAAGATCGCCACGCGCCAGCACCGGGCGCCGGAAGCGTGGCTGGCCGCGGTCGCCGCGCGCGGCCACGCCACCCGCCAGCGCGACCCGGTGCCGCGGCCTGAGCGACTCACCGAACTGCTGATGATGGGGCTGCGGACCATCGAAGGCGTCGATCGCGCCCGTGTGACCGCCGAGTGCGGCCGATCGATCGAGGACGCGCTGGACCGGCCCAAGATTGGCCGGCTGGTCGACGGCGGCTTTCTCGTTCTCGACGACGACGGCCTGAGGGCGACGCCGACCGGCCGTCAGCGCCTCAACGCCGTCATCGGCGAACTGCTTCGTTAGCCATCAGCAGTCAGCTATCAGCAGTCAGCGGCTCCCGCCATATGTGTTCAGTGTTTTTCAGCTCAAGCCTCTTTTGGGTCCGTCGCTTTCTGCGACGCTGTCGGACCTCAGCTTTTTCAGGAACGCCGTCAACATCCGCTTTAGCTCGATGACACGCTCTTCAACTTCCTTTGGACCGCTGATTCCAGGTAACCCAGGTCACGGGCTAAGATGAGGAGGTACTCAACTTCACTGGCCGATCCGATAGCGATCTGTGCGAAGCGGCGAAGTCGGCGTGGCTTCCGCGACCGCTGCCCTCCGCAATATTGGCCGGGATCGAAATGGCTGCGCGGCGAATTTGGCTCGTCAGCGAATAGGCCTCTTTCGTCGGAAAGGAAGCGCTCACATCGTAGACGGCCAACGTCAGCTCGTGGCCCCTTTGCCAGACCAGCAAGTTACGGAAGTTTCGCATTCGGTTCTGACGGCTGAGTGCTGAGTGCTCTCAGTAGATGACGTCGTCGAAGCTCCGCGGCGCCGGCTCGCGCACGTCGACGAAGCCGTCGCGGACCTCCATGATGGCAAGGCCGCGGTCGACCGTGCCGTCGGACTTGAAGCGGAAGATGCCGTCGACGCCGGCAAAGCCGGCCGGATCGGTGAGCGCCGCGGCGCTGAAGTCCGGCCCGCTCGGGCCGCCGGCCAGCAGGATCGCCAGCAGCGTCGCATCGTAGGCGATGGTGGCGAGACGCGGCGGATCAACGCCGTAGGCGGCCCGGAAGCGGCCGCGAAAATCGCGCCAGGCACCCGGATCCGGCGCCGCATACCAGCCGCCGACCAGCGTGGGATCGCTGGCCAGCGCCGCATCGTCGTCCCACAGCGTCGAGCCGAGGAGACGGACACGCGTCGGATCGATGCCGAAGGTGGCGAACTGTCCGGTGATGCCGTGCAGCCGCTCACTGGTCTCCGGCACCAGGAGGGCGTCGACGGCACCGCCGCCGCTGATGAACTGAGCGGTCTGGCCGATCGCTGCCGAAGCGTCGATCGATCGCGGATCGTAGAAATCGACGCGGACGACCTGGGCGCCGGAGCTGCGGGCCGCAGCCCGCAGGGCCTCGCCCACGGTCTGGCCGTAGGGCGACTGCGGCAGCAGCGCGGCGACGCGCTGCAGGCCCTGACGACTGGCATAGGCGACGACGCGCTGGACCTGCACCCCCGGAAGGATGCCCATGACGAAGGCGCCGGGCTGGGCCACCGACTTGTCGGTCGAGAAGGAGACGACGCTGACGCCGGAGCCCTTCGCCACCGGCGCCACCGCGGTGACCGAGCTGCCGAAGACCGGGCCGAGGATCAGCTCGGCGCCCTCGCGGATCGCCTGCTGCGCCGCCTGCGCCGCGCCGAACGGGCTGTCGCCGGTGTCGCGCACGAGCAGGGCGACGTTGGCATCGGGTGCCTCGAAGATGGCGAGCTGGGCCGCCTGCAGCAGCGACTCGCCGAGCGGCGCGTTCTCCCCGCTGAGGGGGAGCAGCAGCGCAACCTTGATGTGGTCGGCGGCCACCGCCTGTCCCGGCTGAATCGGCGCCGTCGGCGCCGTCGGATCCTGCGCCGTTGCCGGCGGCTTCGCGACCCGCGAAGATGGACAGGCCGCCAGCGACAGCAGCACCAGGAGAAGGACAGCGGCCGAACGGACCTGCCGAGAGAATGGCGAAGAAAAAACGAGAGTCGCAAACATCGGGAACGGCTGCATCACGCGCGACGTCCTCCCCCCACGATCGTGCGGTCGAGGGTAGCGACGCCCGGTCGATAAGTAAACCATCGCCCGGCCTCGTCATCGTCGCGACGCCGATCGGCAATGCGCGCGACATCGCGCTGCGCGCCCTCGACGTGCTGGGCCAAGCCGACGCCGTCGCCTGCGAGGACACGCGGGTGACCGGCAAGCTGATGGCCCGCTATGGCATCGGCACGCCGCTCGTCGCCTACCACGAACACAACGCAGCGCGGATGCGCCCGGTCCTGCTGGCGCGCCTGGCGCGGGGCGAGACCATCGCGCTGGTCTCCGATGCCGGCACGCCGCTGGTCTCCGACCCCGGCTACAAGCTGGTGCGGGCCGCCATCGACGCCGGCGTCCCCGTCAGCGCCGTGCCCGGGGCGTCGGCGGCCCTGACGGCGCTGGTGACCTCGGGCCTGCCGCCGGACCGGTTCCTGTTCGCCGGCTTCCTGCCGCCGCGGGCGGCGGCACGGCGCAGCGAGCTGCGCGAGCTTTCCGGTGTCCGGGCGACGCTGGTCGTCTTCGAGTCGGCGGGGCGGCTGGCCGAGACTCTGGCCGACATGGCGACCGTGCTCGGTCCGCGCAACGCGGTGGTCGCGCGCGAACTGACCAAGCTGTACGAGGAACTGAGGCGCGGATCCCTGGCCGATTTGCAGGCGCACTATGCCGCTGCAGAGCCGCCCAAGGGCGAGATCGTGATCCTCGTCGGACCGCCGCCGCCAACGGCGGCCACCGACGAGGCGATCGATGCGGCGCTGCGGTCGGCGCTCGCTGCGGCCAGCCTGCGCGATGCCGTCGCGACGGTGGCGACGGATCTCGGCGCGCCGCGCCGCCGGGTCTATGCCCGGGCCCTGCTGCTCTCCGGCGGCACATGACCAGCACGGGTTCCGGTCCGCGCGATCGCCGCGCCGCGTTCCATCGGGGACGGCGCGGCGAATGGCTGGCGCTGTGGTGGCTGCGGGCGCGCGGCTATCGCATCCTGGCGCAGGACTACCGCTCGCCGGTCGGCGAGCTCGACGTCGTTGCCCGCCGCGGCCGCACGCTGGCCATCATCGAGGTGAAATCGCGCGACACCCTGGACGCGGCCGTCGAGTCGATCTCGCCGCGCCAGCGCGGCCGCATCATGGCCGCCGCACGCCTCTATCTCGGCCATCATCCGCGGCATGCCGACTGCTCGGTGCGCTTCGACGTCATGCTGGTGGCCCCCGGCCGGTGGCCACGTCACATCGCCAACGCCTGGCAGCTGGACCAGGTCTTCTGACGGCTTCGGGTGTTCGCTCGCTGCTCCTTCAACCTTGTCATTGCCGGGCTTGACCCGGCAATCCAGCCGACGCGCAAAGAACGCTTGCATTCATGCGACTGCCCTGGATCGCCGGGTCAAGCCCGGCGATGACACCGTTGGGTGGATGTGTTGTGCCCCAACCCGACGACCTGCCCGTCCAGGATTGCCCGCCGCCGCTTTCGACGGCAGGATGCATGGCATGAGCGAGGTCGAATCACCGCCGGACGATCCTAAGGCCCTGCTGCGCCGGTGCGGCGGGATCGATGATGACGGGATCGACCTGGGGACGACCGCGCTAGCCTTCGCCGCGCTGGCCCGGCCGGGGGCGTCCATTGCGCCCTATGCCGCCCACCTGCGCGCTCTGGCGGCCGATGTCGCCGCGGCTGCGAAGGGCGGGACGCCCGATCTGACCGAACAGATCCATGCGCTCAACACGGTGCTGTTCGAGGCGCACGGCTACGCCGGCGACCGCGACACCTACGACGACCTCCGCAACGCCAACCTGATGAGCGTGATCGACCGGCGCCGCGGCCTGCCGATCGCCCTCAGCATCGTCTATGTCCATGCCGCCCGCGCCCAAGGATGGCGGATCGAAGGGGTGAATTTCCCGGGCCACTTCCTGCTGCGCCTGCGCGACGGCGGCGCCGGCGTCATCGTCGACCCGTTCAACGGCGGGCGCATCCGCAGCGCGGCGGACCTCCGAGAGCTGATCAAGACGATGGAGGGAGACAAGGCCGAGCTGCGGCGCGAGCATTGCCAGCCCGCCGGCAACCGGCAGATGCTGCTGCGGCTGCAGAACAACATCAAGCTGCGGCTGCTGCGCGACGACAAGATCGCCGAGGCGGCCGCGGTGGTCGGGCACATGCTGTTGATCGCGCCTGACGATCCCGGCCTGTGGCACGAGGCGGGCGTGCTGCACGGTCGCGTCGGCAACCTGCGCGCCGCCGTCGCCGCGCTCGAGAAGCTGGCGGCGCTGTCGCGCGGAAGTTCGGACCACGGCACGGCCGCGCAGCTGCTGACGGAGATGAAGTCGCGGCTCAACTGAGCGATGTCTCGTGAGGACTGTCGGAAACGAAGCTTGGACACAGATGAACACGGATAAGCACAGATGAACACAGATGCCGCATCTCAGGCCCCGCCCCTGCTTGTGGTCCGTCCGTGTTCATCTGCGCCTTATCTGCGTTCATCTGTGGTCTCTTTGCATTTTTTCCTGTCATTCCCGCGAAAGCGGGAATCCAGGGTAACGGCTCCGTCGCTCGCCCTGGACCCCCGCTTTCGCGGGGGTGACACCGAAAGGAGGATTTCGACCGGATCCGCCAGGGGACGCCCATGAGCCTCGCCGTCGCCATCCAGATGGATCCGATCGAGACCGTCAACATCGACGCCGACAGCACCTTCGTCCTGGCGCTGGAGGCGCAACGGCGCGGCCACGCCCTGTTCCACTACCTGCCGCGGCAGCTGTTCTTCCGCGAGCAGCGCGTCTATGCGACCGCCCGGGCGCTGCAGGTGCGCCGCGAGCACGGCAACCATTTCACGCTGGGGGCGCCGCAGACGATCGACCTGGCAACGCTCGACATCGTGCTGATGCGCCAGGATCCGCCGTTCGACATGTCCTACATCACTGCGACGCACCTGCTCGAGCACGTGCACCCGCAGACCCTGGTGGTGAACGATCCCGTGCATGTCCGCAACGCGCCGGAGAAGCTGTTCGTCACCCATTTCGAGGGCGTGATGCCGCCGACGCTGATCAGCGCCGACCGCGGCGAGATCATCGAGTTCCGCAAGCGGCACCGGGACATCATCGTCAAGCCGCTGTTCGGCAATGGCGGCTCCGGCGTCTTCCACATCGGCGAGAGCGACGAGAACCTCAACGCGCTGCTGGAGCTGTTCACCCAGCTCTATCGCGAACCGGTGATCGTGCAGCGCTATATCCCGGAGGTCCGCGACGGCGACAAGCGCATCATCCTGGTCGACGGCGTCGCGGTCGGCGCCATCAACCGCATCCCGGCCGCCGGCGAGGCGCGGTCGAACCTGCATGTCGGCGGCACCGCGGTGAAGGCCGAGCTGACGACCCGGGACCGCGAGATCTGCGACGCCATCGGGCAGTCGCTCAAGTCGCGCGGCCTGATATTCGTCGGCATCGACGTGATCGGCAACTACCTCACCGAGATCAACGTCACCTCGCCCACCGGCCTGCAGGAGATCAACCGGTTCGACAACGTCCGGCTGGAAGAGCGGATCTGGGATGCGATCGAAGCCGCCTACAAGGAGCGGCACAGCGGCCGGGCGACGTGACGGTCAAACCGGCGGTTCGATCGCTGCCGGCAGTCGCCTGAGTTTTGCTTCTCGATAGAGGATGTAGAGTCCGCTGGCGATGACGATGGCGGCGCCCAGCAGGATGGCCCAGTCCGGCACCTCGTTCCAGATGGCGAATCCATAGGAGACGCCAATGATGATGGCGCCGTATTCGAACGGCGCGATGACGGCGACCGGCGCGAGCTTGAAGGCGTAGGTCATCGTCAGCTGGGCCGTGCCGCCGATCAGGCCGATGCCGATGAGGACCATCCAGCCTTCGAGGTCCGGCCTGACCCAGGCACCGAGCCAGCCCGGCGCAATGACCCCCAGCGGCCAGCTCAGCAACCCGACCAGCGCCGCGAACAACGTGAAATAGAAGACGATCGTGGTCGCCGGCTCCACCCGGCTCAAACGCCGGATCGATACCATGGCCAGCGCATAGAAGAAGGCGCCGCCGAGGGCGATCAGCGCCGCCGGATGAAAGACGCCGCTCCCCGGCCGCACCATGACCAGCACGCCGACGAAGCCGACGAGCACGGCGGACCAGCGGCGAATGCCGACGCGTTCGCTCAGCAGCGGCACGGACAGGGCGGTCAGGAAGATCGGACCCGACATGCCAAGGGCCATGGCATCGGCGAGCGGCAGCAATCCGAGCGCCAGGAAAAACAGCGACATCGAGGCCACGCCGACGAGGCCGCGGATCAGATGGCCGCCGAGGTGCCTGGTCCGCAGCGGCATCGCGGCGCCCGTATGCCAAAGGAACAGGAACACCGGCACGAAGGCGAGGAAATTGCGGAAGAAGACGATCTGGCCGGTCGGGTAGTCGCGCGAGGCCCACTTGATGATGGCGTCCATCGACGAGAACAGAAACACCGACAGCAGCATGAGAAAGATGCCGCGGAGCACGCCCGCTCCGGCGCCGGCCTTGCTGGCTATGTCGGTCATGATCCCCTGCGCCTCCTGCAGACCCCAGTCTAGTCCACCGGATGCCAGAACAGGTGCGATCGGAGAACGCACCTGCCTTGCCACCAATGCAACGTCGGTGACAAGGGCTTGGCGGAACCGTGCCGAATCGCCTAACGTCGCCCGCAAAGAGCGTGGTCGCATACGGGAGCCTTCTTCATGACCAAGATCGCTCCGGTTGCGGGCAGCGGCAGCGGAAGCAATGCCGGTGGGGAGACGATGAGATGAAGCTGCGTCTGGTGGGTATGGCCGCCGTCGCGGCCGGTCTGCTGGTCTGGAGGCCAGCGTGGCCCGACGGCGAACTGCACATCTACAACTGGGCCGACTACACCAGCCCCGAGCTGATCGCGAAGTTTGAGAGCGAGCACGGCGTCACGGTGATGCTCGACACCTACGACTCGAGCGAGACCATGCTGGACAAGGTCCGCGCCGGCAGCGCCGCCTACGACGTCGTCGTGCCGGCCGACCACGTGGTCAAGGTCATGATCGAAGAGGGCCTGCTGGCGGAGACGAAGCCGAACCAGATGGACAATTTCAAACATGACGATCCGCGCTGGATCGATGTGTACTGGGATCCCGGCCGCAACTATAGCGTGCCGTGGCAAGTCGTCCTCACCGCGTTCACCGTGGACAGCGCCGTCTACGCGGGCGACATCAACACGCTTGCGATCCTCTTCGACCCTCCCGACGAACTCAAGGGCCGCATCAACATGCTCGAGGACATGACGCCGACCAT
>Ga0187893_10007292_pt1 | contig 18241 bp, 17 predicted proteins | sample MA1701074metaG_FD_139574 | JGI IMG/M metagenome (GOLD analysis project Ga0187893, IMG submission 139574) | White microbial mat communities from a basaltic lava cave in the Kipuka Kanohina Cave System on the Island of Hawaii, USA - MA170107-4 metaG ... | reverse complement strand
TTCAAATAAAGAACTTTTTCTTTTTCTTCCATTAAATCGCTGTTAATCCGTTTAATACATTCCAAACCATTTTTTATCATTTTTTGACGAATTTCTTTGTTAGTTAGAATTGTCTCTATTGCCTCTTTGAATGATTTTGGATCATTTTCTACTAATAAAGCAAAGTCTTTAATTAAATCTGGGTTTGGTTCTAGCTTATTTTTTGGTAGAATAACTGGTATTCCAGAAGCAGCAGCTTCTAAAGCTGGAATAGCAAAACCTCCATATTTTATTGGTAAGGCAAAAACATCAGCTGCAGCAAAATAATGTTGGATCTTTTCATGAGGTATAGAAGTTTCAAATTGTACTTTTTTTTCAATGTTTAATTTTTTTGTAAGATTTTTTAATTTTTCATATTCGATACCATTACCAACCAAAAGTAATTTTACATCTAAATCTTTTATTGCCTCGATTAAGCATTCCTGGTTTTTTTCTTTTATTAATCGTCCAACACAAATGACAACTGGAATTTTTTCTTTAAAAACAGGTTTGATATGTGGAGAAAATTGGTCAAGATCTATTCGATTATAAATAAGGTTAATGTTCCTTGCTCCCATCTTTTTTGCATAATCTCGAATAAATTCATAGATGATAATTACCTCATCTGCACTACTAAGCGAAAATTTCTCTAAAGTCCTTTTTGTATACTGTAATTTGAAATATCCTTTATAATCACGTTTTTTTCTAGCATGGAATCGAAGATCACGGTCATAGTCTCCATGTAAGGAAATAACCAGTGGAATTTTCAATTCTTTTTTTGCTTGAGCCGCCATCCACCCTTGAAGAAGTGGATTAAATGATCTTATTACTTGTGGATCTATTTTTTTAATAATATCAATAATTTCTTTTTTCTTTTTATTTTTGTTCAAAAGTGTGACTTTACCAACAACATGAATTTTGAATAATGCTTTGCCAGCTACAATGTCAACATTTTTTTCTTTCACATCATTGTCAAATAAACTAATGACGTGTACTTCATCAAAAATATTTTTGGGGTTAAAATATCTTAGTTTAATTTCTCCTTTTTCAAAATACGTCTTAAGGGGGTCATTAGGAAAAACACAAATTTTCATTATGTAAATTCTCAAAATTAACAGAAAAACTTGTCTTATTAATTAAACGGTTTATTGAAGATGGATCTAGAAATTATTTTTCACACGGAAAAATTACGCGAACAATCAATTTTTTGTAGACAAATTAGATTATTAGTTTAATTATATGCAAGTTTTCAATTGAGTAGTATTCGTGTAACATATTCAGGTTTAATTGGATTTGTTATTGGTATCATTAGCGTCATTACGGGAATGGTATTCACGTTAATTGTAACTCGAAGATTAACTCCTGAGGAATTTGGAATTTGGGCTATAATAGGAAGCATGATAGGTTACTTTCTTTTTGCTGAATATATTATCTCATATTGGTCTACAAGACAAATTGCCAGAGGCGAACCCATAGGAAAAACTGCTCTTGTAAGTAGTAGTATATTTTCTGTTGCTGTAATTCCAATTTACATTTCTTTAGCACTTTTAATGTCAAAAGTACAGGGGGAATATCTTGACACAATGTTACTGGCAACAGTTCTAGTACCTCTTACATTTGTAAGCCAAACATTAGCTGGTATTAATCTGGGTTACAAACCTCATGCGACAAGCTTTGGAGTATTAGCTTTTGAATCCTTAAAAATACCAGCAGGATTGGCTCTAGTATTTTTTCTAGATCTTGGAATTAATGGAGCAATTATTGCAACAATGATAGCATACTTTGGAAAACTTTTAATTCAAATTTATTTTGCAAAGGAAAAATTAGGTGGCTATTTTAAAACTGAAATTATTCGAAAGTGGATTAAGCTTTCTTGGATCACATTATACAACAATATATCTCATTTAATATGGACTTTGGATGTAGTAATTTTCCCATTAATCACAGCATCAGTTATTGGAGTTGCATATTATGCTGCATCATTAGCTGTTGCAGCAATAATTGGGCATACCAGTATGATTTCTCAGGCTCTTTATCCAAAACTTCTTGCAAACGGTAGTAAAGACCATGTTCAAGAAAATTTTGTACGGCTAATGTATTTTGCAATACCGTTTCTTGGAATTGTTATTGTTTTTTCAAGACCGGCACTTTTTGCTCTAAATCCAGAGTATATCATTGCATCAGAAGTTGTTATTTTATTAGCATTTAGAGCTTTTTTCTATACAATTAATACAGCTTTTAACAATGTACTTTTAGGAATTGAAACTATTGATGTTGAAGAGAATCCTTCATTTCTAAAGTTATTGAAAAGCAAACTTTTCTTTATTCCCACTCTAATTAACATTCATTATTCGTTGTATATAGTAATTTTAGTAATCATGCTCTTTATTCAAAGTCAAAATAATGTAGGGGATTTGGAATTAGTTAAAACATGGTCATGGATATCAGTTGGTTTGTCAATTCCATTTGCAATATATTCAGGAATATTAGTAAAGCGTAATGCAACTTTTTCATTACCACTTAATGAAATTTTAAAATATGTTTTTAGCACAATTATTTTAATAATTATATTTATCATTACATCTGAGACTATGATAAAATATGAGATAAGCATCTATGATTTTCTTCCTGGAGTAGTCCTACAATTTTTAATTTGTAGCTGTGCATATATTGCAGTAACCTACCTAATCGATAACAAAACAAGGATATTATTGAAAGCAATCGTAATGGAAATTATGATTAAAAAATGAATGATTAAATATGATCACTTTAGAAATTTTAAAGGAAGCTGATAAAGACTGGAATACTTTAATTTCTAACTGTCCTTATGGAACAATTTATCAGACAAAAGAATATGCCACGTATGTTGAATCTAGGTTGAAATCTAAACCGAAATTTCTAAGATTTTTTACTGATTCTGGTGAATTGATTGGGCAATTACTTTTATTTCAATCCTTCAGAGGACAGAAACGATTAGCAGGAACGATCGGAAGAGGTTTAGCATTCTCATACATTACAAAATTACAAAGTATCTTACCAAAATTTAATTACTGGACTTACGGACCTGTAATTCTTAATTTCTTATACCAAAATGAGATTTTTAAATCATTAGGAAATTATTTGATAGAAAAAAATATGAAGTTTTATGGTTCTCCGCATCCACTAAATGCAAACTTTTCGTTCGCTAAAAAATTCGGTTTTAATGCAAAAGAAAATGGTACTTTTATAATAAATTTACAGGATAATTTAGAACAAATTTTCAAGAACACCGATAAAAAGTCAGTTCAAAAAAATATTAAACGATCCCAAGAGAGAGGTGTTAAAATTACCCAAATCAATTCTCGTGATGATCTTCTAGTTTATTATGATATTTTGAAAAAATTTAGGGAAGAAAATAACCTGGCACCTTATTATTATGAAGATGTTGTTGAAGGATTTGAATTTGTGAAAAAAGTTGGCCAAAAAGGCTTCTTAGCGTGGAAAAATGATTCGGCGGTTGGAGGACTTTTTATTTCTACCTTTAACGGTTATATCAATGAATGGGGCATCGCCCGTACACAAAAAGATTATGAAGAAAAGTTGTATTCTCTTGAATCTCTTAGATGGAAAATAATAGAATGGGGAGTAGAAAACAAATGCAAATACTACGACTTGTCAGGTGTAGAAGTTGATATTAAAACTTCAAAAGATGCTGGAATTTATAGAAATAAACAAAAATGGGGCGGCGAACTCATCAAATATCCATCATGGTTTAATTAATTTATAAATAAAATTTTTCGTAAAAATCATTTCCAAATTTTGTCTTTTTCCTTAATAATTTTAAGATCATTTTTTTTGATGGCTTCACATATATCAAAATACCTATTTGTTAATTTTTCAATATCCCAATTTTCATCAACCCATTTTCTGTTTTTCGTTCCAATCTCTTCACATAATTTTGGATTTAAAATTAATTTTTTTAGTTTTGTGTAAATTTCATTACTAGAACCAACATTAATCAAACTATTAGGGAAATTATAATAACATGCTCTAAAAGATTCTTCATCTAATTCTAGAATAACAGGTTTAGCATATTTCATAGCCTCCATAGAAATCATTCCCATTGATCCAATACCAAATTGATCAACAACTACATCACAGAGGTTATAATGGTACTCCATTTGAGTTGCATCAAGTGGCGGAACAAATTTATAATTATTTTTAGCATTTCCATTTTCAAGAATTTTTTTTGCTTTCTCTAGATCTGGACCTCTCTCAGAAATAATGAGATACACATCATTTCTTTCAGAACAGAGTTTCTCAAAAGCCTCTAAAAATAGATTATTTCTTTTAAGTCTCCAATGTTGAGATGCCGGATGAAATATGACAAACTTATCCTTTAAATCATCTTTTTGAATTTTTCTGATTTGAAAATTAACATTCCTCGGTGCGGTACAAAAGACAGCTTTTCTTTCCAACCCTAATTTTTTAACAAGATAAAATTTATCTGGTTCTCCCCAAATTACTAATCTAGCAAATTTATACGATAATCTATACAAAAATCCTTTCAAAGAGTTTTCAAAAGCAAGTTCTCTCATATCAGAACCAGTAGAGAGTGCTCCATAAGGCTTCCCACAAAACATAGCAAAAATTGAAAATTCTGTGAGTGCGATAATAGCATCATAATCCTTTCTCATCTCTCTAATTACTTGGAACTTCCAATTATTCAAACTAAAACTGCGATTTTTGTTATCATATGTAAAAACCCAATCAGGATAACTCATTTTGACTAATTGGGGATACATAAATTTTGGATCATCATATTTATGAGGATATCTTGGCATCAATAGTTTTGCATCAACTTTCTTTTTCCTTAAGGCCTTGACAATTTCAAACCCCATATTTGCTAAATTTCCTGCTACAAGTACTCTCATTTCTCATCATTTTTCTTATGCTGCAACTTCATTTAAGTGGTAAAAACACTTGGTTTTTCCTTTTTCGAATTTTCCTTAAAACAATTTCATAATAGTTTTTGTTTACACAAAATAGGATAGGACCCTCCTTGAGGTTTTTTGCTTTTTTAGAAGAAATCACTGGAAAGGGAAATTTAAAATTTTTTGGGGGGTAATCATCTATTCCATACGATATTTTCATTTTTTTAAGATTGGTATGGAAAAATAATAAACTAAATAATTCACCAAGACCAAAAACAGCAAGTGAGGAATTTGTCTCAAGATTTTCTAAAAATCTATTAATTTTAATAAAAACTCTGAAATAATATTGTATGGATTTTTTCACTGTCGTTTTATGATAAACTATTTTGTCATCTAATTTTCTAACAGATTTTTTGAAAAAATGAAGACTAAAGTTATCAATTGGCCAATTTCCTACTGCTTTTTTTATTTGAACCAAATTAGCAATCTTACCGTATTCTTCAATATGTTTCGAAGAAAAGTGGAACAAATGATCCAAGAAGAAAATATCATAATAAATTTTATCTTGATGTGGTTGACCTAAAATCAACATTCCATTTGGATTAAGTGAATTATAGATATTAGTAAGAAATCTCTTTGGAGAATGTGTATGTTCAATTACTGCATATGAAATAATAATATCTGCTTTAACATTTTTAAGTTCATTTAATTTTCTTATGTCTAACCCCTTTTTTCTTCCAAGTTTTCTTGCAGTATAATTTAATTCGAAGCCTATGATTTTTTTCTTTGGAAACTTTTTTGCAAATTTTGATAGTAAGTTTCCCTCACCACATCCAACTTCAATGATCGTCTTAGCAGTTTTTAATTCTTCATTAGGAATTTCATCTAGAATCCATTTGAAAATATGTACACTACGTTCTTGAATGCCAAATGTTGTAAAAAAAATTGCATCACCTTTTACAGATGGGTTATATGAATAATTATTAGTATATTGTTCAAGGATTTCTCTTTTTTTTATATTCCAATCACCACAAACTAATCCACATTCTTTACATTCGAATTTTTTTAGCGAGCTACTTACGAATCTTCGATCACTCAACATAGATGGTCCCTTTAAACTAAGGAGTATTACAAATTGATTTGAGCCACATAGATCGCACCAGCGTTTAAAAGTCATATTCTATCTCTATTTTTATTTTAAATCATTATTTTTAATGAAACAGGATATTAATTATCCTTGTCCACTACGATAAGTTCGTTTATCAGGATCACATCTAAACTCTTCAACTGTTTTTGGAGGTATGGACCAATAACCCAATACCTGACCCAGCTTACCTTGTTTGTCATATTTTTTTCCGAGGTAAGAAGGAAGATCAATTTGTTGCTTGATAAATGGTCTGGTGTATTGGTGGTTAATCGCTCTTCTTATAATATTACTTTTGTTGGATCCCCCACGATGAATTAACATACTATCGAAAACCATTACAGAACCTGCCTTTGCATTTACCTGAACTACTCTTTCCTCTAAGTATTCTTGAGAAGGCCAATTATTTTGCAGGTGTGTTCCTGGAACAACCGATGTCGCACCAGTTTCCTCATTAAAATTATCAATCATCCAAAGTGCATTAATGGATAATGGTTTGTTACTGACAAAATCTTTGGCAAAATCTCTATGAAAGTGACTTTGACCATGCTTTCTTTCTGGATAGACAATAATTGCGTTTTGGAGGTGTAGTATCGCAGTTTCACCTACAATTGCACTTATGATGGGGTATACCTTTGGATGAATAACTAATGTTGAAAAATATTCATCCTTTTTCAGAATAATTCTTAATATTCCAATTTCATTAAGTTTTTCTAATCGTTCCCTCCCAAATTCATTTCTTTCTTCTTCATCAAATTTGTCTAACTTTTCAGAAATTATTTTAAGCTCGTCAGGAGTTAAAACATTTTCAATAATAGTATAACCATCGACGTTAATTCTATCAATATGTTTTTCATATTCACTATGTGTTAGTGTTAATTCCATAAATTGGACAAAATTTGTCTAGATAATAAGTTTGTGGGTTGATTTTTAAAGAATACAAAACTACTCAGAATATACCGCATAACCAAAACCTGTAAAACCATAATTATTCCCATTATATAACATAAATTTTTGACCATTTTTTTTAAACACATAAGGATATTCCACTGATTTTGAATCCCAGCCCGATTTTGACGCTTTCAAGCCTGAAAGATTATCTTTCCGTATCCATTTTTTTCCATCTTTTGATTCAGCATATCCTATTAGATAATTATTTTTGGCAACAGAATACCACATTTTATACTTACCATTTTCTTTAATCACAGTGGCTCTTCCCAAACCTTTTTCATCTGGATTCAAGTTGAGAGCAATTTTTTCACTTAATTTCCAATCTATGCCATCTTTTGATTCGGCATATTTCAAGAAATAGGGAGCTATCCACCTGTCTTGGTATTTCTTCCATCCACTTGATGAAACATACCACATTTTCCAAATGTTATCATCTAAAATTACCGTCGGGGAACCTACGAAATACGGATCGTACACATTCCTTGAGATTATAGGACCTTCAGAGAATTTTACAAATGTTTTTCCTTTATCAAAGCTGAATGCTAAACCTATTGACCAACTAAATGGTGTGCTTTTTGTTGAGGTCCACCCAGTATAATAGAGGAACTTTTTATTTCTATAATTAACTATACAGGAAGCCATTACTCCGTTTTCATCAAAGGTTCCAATACTTCCAGGTCTTAAAAGGGGCTTTTTTGCGATTTTTCGAATTTTTGCTGGATTATCCAAATCTAGTTCTATAAATCCTGTAGACGCACGATTCTTTGAATCACGGGTACTGAAATATATCCTGAATAATGAATTGTTTATTTTTTCAGCAAAGGGAAGGGCAGCATGAGATTTCATCCAGCTTTTCTTTTCTGTAATTTTGAAAAGTAAACCTTTTTTAATCCACATAAAATTTCAACCTGGTTTCTCGGGTTAAATGTTTTTCAAATCTTCACTCTTGATAGAAAGTAATTTCGTTGCGCGAGAAGTATATACTTCATTTTCTTTAGTATCTTTTAATATTACCGAACCTGCTCCAATCACACATTTTCTAGCTATATGGATGCCATCCCTAATAGTAGAATTTACTCCAAGAAAACAATAGGGTTCAATTGTCACTTTTCCTGAAATAACAACATGGGATGCCAAAAAACAATGATCTTTAATTATACAATGATGACCTATGTGATTCCCACTCCAGATGATCACATTGTTCCCAATCTTTACATATGGTTGGATTACATTATTTTCAAGAATGAAACAATTTTCCCCCACCACAAAGTCATCCCAGTAAGTGGCTTTTGAATTGACATATGTTATTAATTCATAACCCTTCTTTTTAGCTTCAGTAAAAACATGAGCCCTTACTTGATTTAGTTTGGTATATGGTAGAGCAATAAACATTGAGTAGTCATTTGGCGGATATCGCTTCTCCACTACTTCAAATGGAATAATTGGTAGACCGAATAATTCTTTATTTTTGATTTTATCTTTATGGGCCGAAAAAGCTACGACTTTGTAAGGACTATCGTGAGTAAAATAAAAATGTACTACTTGTCCGAAATCACCAGGACCAAAAATTATCACCTTTTTTTTATTATTCATATCATAGCATCACTTTAATCTTGCACTAGCTTCTCATACGGGTATACATAGAAATTTTTAAAATTATCCTTAATATTTGACAAACCAATTTCTTTTATTCTAATCTTATTGCCATAAATGAAATAATTATAATGAAAATCAGAGGCATCCCACCCTTTTTTGAATAGATAAAGGGACTTTTGATTGATATTTGTACCTCCAAAATTGTAATATTCAGCGTTTTTACCTAAAGATTCTTTCATAGATTTCCAGATCAGTAAGCTTGTTGCTTGTAAATCACTTTTTTCAAATTCATAAGCAGGCATATAGTACTCAGTAAACGATTTGAAGTAAAAAGTAAGTAAATATGCAATTGATTTAGATTCATGTTTTGCAACAAAAATGTCATAATCTTTTCCTTGTTTAAAACACTTTTTTAAAAAGTAAAAAAAAGACTGTGGTTTTGTTTGTCCCTTTTTTGAGGAAATATTTTTAACGTGAAGATGATGAAAATGCTCAAACAATTTTTTATTTAGTATTGGGCGCTCCACAATAACCAAATTTTTTTCTGCTTTTCTAATCGCTCGTCTAACTCTTTGTTCAAAATTATTCCATAGTTGTTCAATTGATAGTCCGTCTAGTTTAATACATTGAATTAGTCTATTTTCCTTTTCATTAAATTTATAATATTTATTATAAACTTCTGACGAATCAAATGGATTCGAAATTATAACAGATGATAAAATTTCATTTTGTTTGTTGTACTGATTCATGAATTCAATAATTTCTTTTTTCACATTAGCTTGACTTGCTATTACTCCCCCATAACTGCCAAAAAATGGGAGGGAGTTAATCACATTTCCAAATTTTGTTTTTTTTTCAAAAAATGGGAAAATTCCTATAATAGTCTTATTTTCTCTTGCTATAACATACCTTGATTTAATTTTTAATAGCTTTTCTAAAAACATAAGATGTTTTGAGTATTGATAAAATGTACTCGAATTCTTTTTTAAAAAGTAATTATATTCATCTAAATTTACATCACCAAGTTCAACTTTCATAATTAATACTTTCACCATTACATCTTTATAGATTAGCATCTTGGTCAACACTATTTTTTGGTTTAATGATTTAAGCTTACGTAAGACCTTTAATCATGAATTTTGAGTAAAGAATAGGAATGGAAAAAAAAATCTCAAACAAAATTTATAATTATTATCAGAACCTATTAAATCAATATGGATACGATCCTCGTTCCGTTGGTTGGGGTAATCGCAAGGGCAAACAATCGCTCCGCTTTGAAATTTTATGCCAAATCGGAGATTTATCAAATAGTTCTATTTTAGATGTAGGGTGTGGTTTTGGAGATCTTTTTGGATATCTAAATTTTAGAAAAATTACAGCAAAGTATCACGGTGTTGATATTAATCCTAACCTACTTGAAATTGGTAAAAAATTGTATCCTAAAGTTTCATTGGAATTACGAGATATTGAAAAAGATAGATTCAAAAGAAAATTTGACTGGGTTTTAGCATCAGGAATAACATCACATGGCAGCACCTATCCCCATCTTAAAAAAATCATGAAAGAAATGTTCCGAATTTGCAAAAAAGGTTTTGCCATGAATTTTGTAAGCGACAGAGTTGATTATAGAAAAAAAGGTCTATTTTATAGCTCCCATGAAAAAATTTTAATTATAACAAAATCGATAACAAATAGATTTGTTTTTAGGCATGATTATATGCCCTTTGAATTTACATTATATGTTTACAAAAATAACAAGAAAACTCTCAATAATATTTTTGTAGAATATTCCAAGGATTCAAAAATAAAAATAACTGATGAACAATGGCTTCCAAAATTTAAAAAATGCTAATTTAATCATTTATTTTTTTATATTCCATTCAATAAACCTAGTCACTCCATCCTCAAGTGATATTTTTGGTTTATACCCCAATACCTTTTTGGCATGTGATATATCAGCCAAGTGCCTTAGAACATCACCAGGCCTTGGTTTTCTATAAATAAACTTAGAGTTAACTTCCTTACCTGTAAGTTCATGAAATTTTAATGTCATTAACTTTGCAATTTCTTCTATCGATACTTCCTTTCCTTGTGCTATGTTGAAGGTTTCACCAAGTGCCTTTTCTTTTTGATCCGCTAATAAAATTCCAGTACAAGTATCATCAACATATGTAAAATCTCTAGTTTGTTTTCCAGACCCATTTATTATGCAAGGTTTTCCTTTTTTTAATCGTTCAAAGAATTTAGGAAAAATCGCACCATATACATCACTCCTCATAAACTCTCCATAGCTGTTAAAAGGTCTGATAATTACCATTTTTAACCCATTAGTTTTCTCAAACCCTCTTACATACAGCTCTGAGGCTGCCTTTGAGGATGCGTATATTGTTGATGGGAGTAATGGATGTTTCTCTTGCATTGGTAAAGAAATTGCTGAACCATACGCCTCACTAGATGAAACATGTATTAGTTTTCGTTTATATTCAACACATGCTTTAGCAACCAAATAAGCTCCAAAATCATTGACTCTTACTACTTCTTCTGGTTTCTTGAACGACATTACAAGAGGTTTTACAGCTAAATGAAAAACTACATCAACTTTTTTACAAATATCATTTAGTTTTCTTGCGTTAAATAAATCTCCTTTTACCAGCTTTACAATCTTTGGGAGATTTTTTATTCCACTACCATTTGAAAGATCGTCATAGGCTATTACATCATAACCATTTTCAGACAATTTTCTACATAGATGTGAGCCAATAAACCCTGCACCACCAGTAACAAGAGCTCTTCGATTTGCCATTAAATTTATCTCCCAAAGTAATTATAATATCTTTTAGGAACCAACATAAAAAAGCAACTTTCAAGCAAGAGTTTTTTTGATTATTTTAGTGATATATTCTTGATCCGAATATGAAAGTTCTCCATGAAGAGGCAATGAAATAGAATTTTTGTATAAAAATTTAGAATTATCTAACTTTCCAATTTTAGGAATTTTTTTGAATGTTAGAAGACAATGTAAAGCATAAGTACCTATTTGCGACTCAATGTTTTTCTGAGATAACTTTTTCATGATTTTATCTCGTAAACCTTGTTTTGTCACTATGCAAGTATACGATTGATAAGTGTGACGAGATTTTTGGGTTTGTCTTTGTGGTTCTATAAAATCAATTTTAGATAACAACTCATTATAGATTTTAGCTTGTTGTATTCTTTTTTTAATAATTTTTTCAATTTTTCTCATTTGAGCTAAGCCAATTGCACTATGAATATCAGACAGCTTGTAATTTGTTCCAACATCAACAAACTTTGTGCCCCTCTTCCCAAATGTCTTAAAAGAGCGAATTTTTTCGTCCAGTTTATTGTTATTTGTTGTAATCATTCCTCCTTCTCCCGTTGTGATTATTTTTCTGGGATGAAAACTAAAACATGTAACATCTGCTAATGACCCTACAAATTTGTTATTCACCTTGCTACCTAAATTTGTGGCACCATCTTCAATAATTTTCATTCCTTGTTTTCTCAAATTGTAAAAATCCCTGTTTAATGGATTACCAAAAAGTGAAACTGGGGCTACAAACTCTACTGATTGGTTTAATACATCTTCTATTATTTCTCTAGTTACATTCATACTAAATTTATTTACATCTACTAGGATTGGTTTTCCTCCTGCTTGTATTATGGCAAGAATAGTTGCAGGAAATGTAAAATCAGAAACCAACACATTCTTTCCCTTTATGTTCAAGCAATGAAACATAGCATGTAATGCAGTTGTTGCAGAAGTAGTTGCAATTGCGTATTTAGTATGAGTGTATTGTGCAATTGCCTTTTCAAATTGATGTGTAACTTTACCTTCGGTCAGAAATTTCGAATGAATTACCTTCTGGATTTCTTTAATTTCTTCAGAACCAACACTAGGTCTCATTAAATAGATTCGTTTACGCATGTTTCTTCTCTATATTTCATATCAAACTAATGGCAAATAATAAAGAATATTGTAGACAAGTAAAAGCAAAAACTAATAATTCTTTGACTAATTAAAACCTTATAATTCATGAAAAATGAAAAAGATGTTGTCGCTGGCCTAGGTGAAATTGGTTATCCCATCTTAAAACTAATCTCAAAGACTGTACCTGTTATTGGGTATGATATTAATCCCCGTCTTTTAGACCAAAGGAAATTAAAGAGATACCAATCATTTAGAACCCGATTTTTGCATATTTGCATCCCATTTAATGACAGTTTTGAAAAAAACATAATTAAGTTAGAAAGGAAATTTAGCCCAAAAGGAATTGTGATACACAGTACAATTAGCCCAGGAACGACAAAAAGACTACAACAGAAACTTTCTGCCCCCGTTATCTATAGCGCAACAAGAGGCATACACCAACGAATGCTACATGATCTAAAGCGTTACACAAAGTTTTTTGCAGTAGAACCTAAAACACCAAATGAAAAATGGGCTACAAGAGAGTATTCTACTTTGATGAAAAAGTGCGGAGTTAAGCCAAAAAAAATGTCGACTCCAAAAACACTTGAGCTTGCAAAGATTGTTACAGATACTTCATACTATGGATGGCTGATTAATTATGCTCAAATCAGCAACATGATAGCTCATAACCATGATGTAGATTATGATGAGATGTGGTCATTTGCAGATGAAATACACAAGTTTCTTGGGAATAGACCAAAAATGTATCCTGGGTTTATTGGTGGACACTGCGTAATTCCAAATTTATCATTAATTAATGAAGAATCCTTATGGCAAATTGATAAAATCAATAATCTTTATGCACAAAAAGTTAAAGATACAAAATCAATTAACAAAAAATATGTTAAAAGAAAATAATCCTATGACAAAATTCAATAAGCTGCAAATCCCAAGGATAGTAAATTAAAGGAATAAACTTTATCCACTCCGCTAAACATAGAGCAGGATTGCTTGATGAAAGATTTGAAGAAGAAATACTATCCTTTTGAGATTCTAACTGGTCTAGTGATTCCATAACATCTTGTTTTTTTATTGGCAAGACAGGTTTTAGGGCTTTTAGCATTGAATACAAAAATATTGAAAATGATGCTCTAGGAGAATGAATCTGACTTATTTTTCGATATTCAATATTTTTATTGTAGCAAAACTCTTCCATTTTACCACCTGAAGAAAAAGCAGCTATCCTACAGTTTTTTTTTAATGCTAATGATAACACATTAAGAGTCTCTGCAGTATTACCAGATATGCTGGTAGCAACGACCAAGGTGTTTTTATTAACAGTATTTGGAAGATGATATCCCTTTACTACACATGTATGAATGTCTGATTTCGATAATATCGCTACAAAAATATCAGCTAGTGCTCCAGAACCTCCCATTCCAGAGAAGACTATATTGTCTATTTTGTCATATGAAATTAGATTCGTTTTAGCATTAAATGCGTCTCTAGCCATCATGGACCAGCTGTCATAAACCTGGTACATTTTTTGGGAATCAACTTTCTCAAGTATAGAAAGATTAAGCAACCTGTATTGGAGGAATAAATCCTTCAAATATAATGTTTAAAGTACTAAACTACCAAATAAAATAGAATTCGTTTTAAATACACCACAAAATTAACCAAATTAAATTGGCAGAACAAACAAAGAACCATTCTTCTCTAAGAACAGTAGACTGGAAAGACAACAAAGTGGTAATGATTGATCAGACCAAACTTCCAAAGGAGCTAGTCTTCGTAGAGTTTTCAGATTATCGACAAGTTGCTAATTCAATCAAGACGCTAGTGGTAAGAGGGGCTCCTGCAATAGGAGTCTCAGCTGCATTTGGTTTGGCATTGGCAGCTTTGCAAAGCAAAGCAACTACCAAAGATGAATTACTAAAAGATCTTGAAACAGCTAGAAAAATTCTTTTTGAAACACGACCGACTGCAATCAATCTAAAGTGGGGTCTTGATAAAATAATGCAGGTTGCAAAACAAGGAACCGATGTGAATCAAATCAAAGAATTAATTATTAATACTGCCAAAAAAATGGCAGAAGAAGATATAAAAATAAATATGATGATGGGAAAAAACGGTTCAGAATTAGTTAATGATAATGATACCATAATGACTCATTGTAATGCAGGAGCATTAGCAACAGTTGCATACGGTACAGCATTAGGAGTTATTAGAGCAGCAAATGATAGTGGAAAAAAAATTAAAGTTATTGCAACAGAAACCCGTCCAGTTCAACAAGGATCACGTCTTACAGCATTTGAATTAAAATATGATGGAATAGATGTAAGTCTAATTCCAGATACTGCTGTTGGTTATACTATGGCTAAAGGATTAGTAAATAAGATAGTTGTTGGAGCTGATAGAATATTACGTACTGGTCATGTTTTCAATAAAATTGGAACGTATCAAGTTGCATTAATTGCTAAACAACATAAAATTCCATTTTATGTAGCTGCCCCACTTTCAACATTTGATTTGAAGAGTAATCCTGAGGATGTAATTATTGAGCAAAGAAACGGTAGAGAGGTTACTGGACTAGGCGATAAAAAAACTGCTCCTGAAGGAATTAATGTCATAAATCCAGCCTTTGATATGACACCACCCGAACTAATTTCAGGTATAATTACCGAAAAAGGGATAGCTAAAACTCCATATAACGAATCAATTAAAAAATTATTCGAAGCTAATTAATAGAAAGTTTTTATTGTTTTTTGGAGAGCTTATAAAATATGAGTCACGTAACATCTGAAGCAATAAGAAATTCATTAAAACAATGTATGGATCCCGAGGTTCCAATCAATATTGTTGACATGGGTCTAATTTATGGAATAGATGTTGCAGAAAACGACGATGTAAATATCAAAATGACCATGACAACCCAAGGTTGTCCATTACATGAGACATTAGTTCAAGATGTTACAAGATATGCAAAAAAGGTTCCAGGTGTAAATAATGTTAAAGTCGATATTGTTTGGGATCCTCCATGGTCAATGGATAAAATGTCTGATGAAGCAAAAGCCACTCTAAAAAATATGGGTGTAGGCATGTCTACCCCAGCACCCATTGATTATGAAACTGCGTTACCTCAAGGTGTTGGAAAGTTGGTCCAACAAGAAGATGGTTCTTTAGTTTTAGCAAACGAACATGATCAAGGCTTTATGGTAAATCAAGCAATTGTCGAATTCTGGAAATCATGTAATGGAAAACGAAAGATAACAGAATTAGTTGAAATTTTTGCTCAACAGACTCGATTGCAAAGAAATCAAATTGAAAAAGAGGTAATGCAGCTAGTTAAACAGTTAAGCGATGGTGGCTTGATTATTATTCCAAATCAACCTGAGAAACCAAATGTAGAATTTAGAAAATAATTCTAAGTGATATGATGACCGAAGTTTAAAAAAAATTCAGGAAATCAAAATCAAAAAAACTAGAATTCCAGCACTTCAGCCCTCTGTTTCATTAATCTAAAAATTATATGAACAAATTTGACGACTAATTTCATAGTTTTCAAAAACTTGATGAATAAAATTTGTAAGCAATTATAGATCAATTCTTGTTTTAGTCAAGGCCTTGTTGAGGTCTTCCAACCTTCCTTTTTGTTCTAGGTCTTCCAACCTTTCGTTCTTTTCTCAAAGGTCTAGTTCTTTCTCTAAAATCCATACCTTTTTCAAAGATCTCCCAAATCAACAGTTTAACCACTTTTGTGATTCTTTGATCCAAATTTGCTTGATATTCAGGACTGTTTAGAATTGTTTCCAAATCCATTCCTTTGATTGTAATTCCTTTTCCTTCGATAGAACTTGCAATCAATTCCTTTGCCAAAGTTAGCCCCACATAGAATTTTACTCCAGATCTTATAATCTCATTATAGCTTAATCCATACTGTTCTTTAATTCTCTCAATTTCATCAAACTCATCATCAGGAAATCTTGCTCTCAGAGTAATCCATTCTGTCATTATCTACACAAATGTATCTTTCCTAATAATCTCTTGGTTCGGTATATTATCTAAAATACAAAATTTGAATTTGCACCATCAAAATTAATTACCACACCAGATAGATATTTTATTTTATTTTCTACTATACTCTTTATAAAATCACCAATCTCTTTTGGCTCTCCAAGTCTTTTCATAGGAAGAGATTTTTGGTATTCTTCTACATTATCAATTAACTCTTTTGTCCTATCAGTTTTAATTAAACCAGGAGCAATATTGATGAGGCTGATATTTTTTTCAGCAAAAGACTTACTAAGTATTTTGAACACATTTGTAAAAGCTGACCGATATGCACTTGAAATCACCAGTTTTGAATTGGGTTCTTTGATAACACTTGAGGTAATCAAAAAAACATAGCCCCCATCATTAATCTTAATTTTTTGTAATAATACACAAAATCCTAAAAAAAGTTGGTTATGATATTTTAACCATTCTTCTTCTGAAACTGAAAAAAATTCCTTGGCAGGAGGTCCACCCGTATTCAAAACCAAAATATCTGTTTCATTATTACTTTTTACGAAATTCTTTACGCTATTGAGGTTTGAAGTATCTAATTCCTTTTTTGAAGTAGCAATAACATCATATCCAATTGAATCAAGAGAATTTGCAATAGCCTTTCCTATTCCACGGGAACCACCTATAATCATAGCTTTATTCATATTAGAAATGAAAAAAACTAGATATTATATTGATTTATCGCAACAAAAATGAATTATAACCTATATGAATCAAAATATGTTCATGGAAAAAGATTCTCATACTGACGAACAGATTAAGGAAATATTATTTTTAACGAATATAGCGATAGTTGAGATGTCGAAGAATTCTGACAAAGCATCCCACTATGTTCCAAAATACTTGGCTGAGCATGGATTTAACATAATGCCAGTTAATCAAGACGAAGATCAAATTTTGGATAGAAAATGTTACCATAGTATTGATGAGATCAAAAAAGAAATTGATATTGTAGATATTTTCAAACCTTCATCCGAAGTTTTGCCATTAGTAAAAGAGGCACTAAAAAATAAACCAAAAGTAATCTGGATGCAAGAAGGAATTCATAATCCAGAAGCTGAAAACCTTGCGAGAAAAAATGGCATAGAAGTAATTTTTAACCGATGTATGCTTAAAGAACATCAACGCTTAATGCCATCAATCAAAAAATTGGGGCGTGAATGTTTTACTGAATTAAAAGAATATGATGATTCTACTTTACAGAAGCTTTACGATGATCATTATTTTCAAAGCAGGAATTATGAGAAGTATAAAAATTGGTATGTTAAGGCTGAATTTGTAAAGAAAATTCTTTCAGCAAAGAAAATTCTTGATATAGGTTGTGCCGATGGTAGACTTGTAATGGAATTAAGTAAACTTGGAATCGATTCGTATGGAATAGATGGCAGTACGTATATCTTGAACAAAGCAAATCCCACGATAAAAAATAAGCTTTTTCAAGTGAATTTAAATGAAAAGTTTCCCTTTAAAGATAATGATTTCGATGGAATTACAAGCTTACATACAATTGAACATGTTCATAATTTAGATAATTTCATGAAAGAGCTATTTAGAATTATGAAAGAAGGAGGCAAAGCATGGATAGTTACTCCAGATACTCCAAAAGAAGAACAAAATACT
>Ga0187893_10007290_pt1 | contig 18244 bp, 13 predicted proteins | sample MA1701074metaG_FD_139574 | JGI IMG/M metagenome (GOLD analysis project Ga0187893, IMG submission 139574) | White microbial mat communities from a basaltic lava cave in the Kipuka Kanohina Cave System on the Island of Hawaii, USA - MA170107-4 metaG ... | reverse complement strand
CCTGCTGGACGTTGTTCGTTTCCAGCTTGTCGAGGGCATCGAACAGGAACGGACCATTGACGACGTAGGTGCCCACGTTGATCTCGCGAAGCTGCGCCTCCCGGCCCGCGGCATCCCGATCCTCCACAATCCGCACGACCCGTCCGTCCAAATCCTCTTCTCCCGGTTCCCGGCGCCGCACGACCCGCCCGTAGCCCGACGGATCGTGGAGGATGGTGGTCAGGATCGTGACCGTCGCTTGCTCGGTCTCATGGAGCCGCACGAGCGCTCGGACGGTCTCCTCGGTCAACAACGGCGTGTCCCCGTTCAGAATCACATAGGTGTCGGCCGGTCGTCCGTGCGCGCGGAGGAGCGCGGTCCGGGCCTGCATGACGGCGTGGCCCGTGCCAAGTTGCTCCGCTTGTTCCACCAGGCGGACATCGGTCTGCGCACACCCCTGGACCACGCTCTTCACGCAATCGCCCTGGTAGCCCACACCCACCGCGACACCGCACTCGGCCAGCCGTTCGGCCAGATTCACTGCGTACAGGATCATGGGCCGACCGGCCACCGGATGCAGCACCTTGGCCAGTTTCGAGCGCATGCGTTTGCCCAGGCCGGCAGCCATCACGATGGCTCCCAACCCAGAAATTGGTGATTGATTCATTAGAGGTTCAACGTTCGACGTTATACCGTGCTGCTACAAATCACCAGATCAGTAAATCGCCAAATTCCCCAATCCATTCCAGATCATGCGATGGGCACCTCCAGCCCCGCCTTGGGCGTACCGGCCTTGGACGGCGCAGCGCCGCCCGCAAGGGTCACCGCCTGCGCGGGCTGGTAGAGTCCGCCCGACACGATCAGCTTCATCGCCTCATCCACACTCATGTCGAGGGGCACCACGTCGCTCTCCGGCACCAACAGGAAATAGACGGAGGTCGGGTTGGGCGAGGTCGGCACATACACGTTGAGCAAGGGAGAGGCGGAAACGGTCTGCACCTCGCCATGCGTCATTCCGGTCACAAACGCGAAGCAGTAGTTCCCGTCTTTCGGGAACTGGATGAGGACGACGCGGTTGTACTTTTCCCGCTCGGTGAACGAGAGAATATCCATCATGGATTTCAGCGTCGAGTAGATCCCCCGAACGACCGGGACCCGGTGAAGGAGTCCCTCCCAAATATTCACCACCTGCCCGCCGATAAAATTGGTGGCCAGAAGACCCGTGGCCAAGATCAGGAGGAACAACGTGAGGATCCCGAGCCCTGGCACGTAGGAATCCGGAGTGAGGACCCTGGCGACCACATTCCCCAGAATCCCGTCTACCGTGACGAAGAGCGTTTTCAGGACGAGCACGGTCCCCCAGATGGGGGTGATGACCAGGAGGCCGGTCAAAAAATAGCGTTTGAGGCAGGCGCGAAATGCCTTCACGAAGGTCCTTCCGGTGAATGGGTCATAATACTAACTTTACCCTGGTCCCGCAAGCCTTTTCTTGCTATTTTCAAGCACTTGGAATAGGATGCCGCCCGCCAAACCGGGTGGCATCGGAGGGGAAAAATGGGGGACAGACGCCATCGCCACAGGGGGGTCTTCATTACCCTGGAGGGAATCGAAGGCTGTGGAAAATCCACCCAGGCGAGTCGGCTGGCCAAGCGCCTTCGTAAGGTAGGCTATCGAGTGGTGGAGACCCGGGAACCCGGCGGCACCCCGCTTGCCGAACGCATCCGTAATGTGCTCCTCGGTTCGTCGGCCGAACCAGTCACACCGGAATGCGAGGCCCATCTCATTCTCGCCGGCCGCAGCCAGCATGTCGCGCAAGTGATCAGCCCGGCCTTGCAGAATGGTGCGATGGTCCTCTGCGATCGATTCTCAGATTCCACGGTGGCTTATCAGGGCTACGGCCGTGGGCTGGACCTCAAAGCCCTCGTGCGACTCAACCGGTTTGCGACTGGAGGCCTGGCCCCGGACCTCACGCTGCTCCTGGATCTGCCCATTGCCACCGGGTTGGCGCGGCGCCGACGGGAACAGAACCAGAACCGGCTGGACCGAGAGGCACGCAGCTTCTATCAGCGTGTCCGCAACGGGTTTCTCGAACTGGCCGCTCAGCAGCCGCTCCGAATCAAGGTCATCGACGCCAGGCCTGATCCGGACACGGTGGAACAGGAAGTGGCTATCATTGTCACGCGATACCTGGGAAAGCGTTAGACCGCCGACATTCACACTTTCCAACCTTGAGACTTTCAAACTTTACCCACTATGCCCTTTAGCGACATCATCGGCCACGAGCGCCCCAAAGCCATCCTGAAGGCTGCGCTGCGCCACGATCGGGTGGCCCACGCGTACCTGTTTCACGGTGACTCGGGGATCGGCAAGCGGCGGACCGCCTTCCGCCTGGCCCAGGCCATCAACTGTGAAACGGACCCGGCACCGAACGACCCGGAGGCCTGCGGCGTCTGCCGCTCCTGCCGACAGATCGAAGGACTCACCCATCCGGACTTCGTGTTGATTGCCCCGGATCAGGAACAGGCCAATCCCCAGATCAAGATCGAGGACATCCGGGCGCTGGAAGAGCAGATGATCTATCGGCCCCTGGTCGGGCGCCGACGGGTCGTCGTCATCGACGACGCGGACCGGATGACGCTGGGAGCCGCCAACGCCCTCCTAAAAACCCTGGAAGAACCGCCGGGATATAGCGTGCTGGTGCTGGTCACCAGCCGGCCCTTCGCCCTACCCGCGACGATCCGGTCTCGCTGCCAAGGGCTGCGATTCGCGTCCCAGGCCCGCTCGCAGGTCGAAACAGCCCTCATCGCCATGCGCCGGGTCCAACCGGCGGATGCTCGCTTCCTGGCAGCAGTCGCCCAGGGTCGTGTGGGCGAAGCCTTTCAGACCGACCTGGCTGAGGCGCGTACCAAACAGCGTGAATACGCTGCGATTACGGCAGCTTCCTCGCTTCAGTCGGTTGCGACACTGTTGTCGAGCGCTGAGGCACTGCACCGTGAGGAACGTTCGGCCGAGGCCCTGGAATGGATTGCGCGGTGGGTCCGGGACCTCATCCTGGTCGGGACAGGAGCGCCTACGGACAGCCTGCTGAATCCGGACCAACTCACGGAACTTCAACAGGTGGCTCGCCAAGCCCGCTTCGATGTGCTCCTTGACCTGCTCGATGACATCGAGACCATCCAACGCTCGGCCAAACGCAACCTGAACCTTCAACTCGCCTTGGAGACCGTTCTCCTTCGTCTGCGGGACGCAATAACTACGTCGAACGGCTGACAGGCTTACAGGTATCCGGCTGACAAGCTGACATTCAGCCTACTGGTTTTGGGGATAGACGACCTGGTATCTTTCGGAAGCTGACATGGTGCTGACAGGCTGACAGGTTCACAAGCTGACATTGGGGATTCATCCATGTCAGCCTGTTAGCATTCAACCTGTCAGCTTGTCGGCATCGTGCTTGTCAGCTTGTCAGCAGTGGTCTATGGCCGCCACCTTCTACATCACCACCCCTATTTATTACGTCAACGATGTGCCGCACATCGGGCACGCGTACACGACCATCGCAGCCGATGTCCTGGCGCGCTACCATCGCCTCCGTGGAGACGACACTTTCTTCCTGACCGGTCTCGACGAGCACGGACAGAAGGTTCAGCAGGCAGCCGGAAAGGCCGGCATCGACCCGCAGGCCTACTGTGACGGCATGGTGCCCCGCTTCCAGGACATCTGGAAGCGGTTGACCATTTCCAACAACGCCTTTATCCGTACCTCCCAACCCCGACACAAAGAGGTCGTCCAAAAACTCCTCCAGCAACTGTTCGACAAGGACCTGATCTACCGGGCCGACTACACCGGCTGGTACTGCACTTTCGACGAGCGGTTCTGGACCGAGAAGGACGTGGTCGACGGTCTGTGCCCCGACTGCAAGCGTCCGGTCGACCGGCTCAGCGAGAGCAATTACTTCTTCCGGATGGGCCGGTACCAGGATCGGCTCATCGCCCACATCCAGGCCCACCCGGATTACATCCGACCCCGGTCGCGCTGCAACGAGGTGCTGGGCTTTCTCCAGAACCCGCTCGAGGACCTGTCCATCTCGCGGCCAAAGGCTCGTTTGTCCTGGGGCATCGAGTTGCCGTTCGACCGGAACTACGTCACCTACGTCTGGTTTGACGCCTTGGTGAATTACTACTCGGCCTTGGAGTACCTGGTTCCCACTCCATCGGTTGAACGCTACTGGCCGGCAACCCTGCATCTCGTCGGCAAGGACATCCTGACCACCCACGCGGTCTACTGGTCCACGATGCTCATGGCGCTGGACCTTCCCCTGCCCCGAACGATCTTCGCCCACGGTTGGTGGACCGTGAACGGCGAGAAGATGTCCAAGAGCCGGGGCAACGTGGTGGACCCGAACGCGATGGTGGACGAATTCGGCGCGGACGCGTTCCGCTACTTCTTGTTGCGAGAGGTGCCTTTCGGCTTTGACGGCGACTTTTCCAGAGTGGCGCTGATCGGCAGGACCAACAGCGATCTGGCCAACGGGCTGGGCAATCTTCTAAGCAGAACCTTGACGATGATTGAGCGATACGCGGAGGGCCGCATCCCCGCCGAGGAGGAGACAACCAACGTCGAGGTGGACAACCTGCTCCAGCAGGAAGCCAGGGGACTGCCGGGAGTCATGAACATCCATCTCGGCAACCTGGATTTCCATCGAGCCCTGGAAGCGATCTGGAGCTTGGTCCAGATCGGCAACCAATACATCGACAAGACCGCCCCATGGGTGCTGGCCAGGAAGCCTGAGAACAAAGCGCGCCTCAACACAGTGCTCTATCGCGCGGCGGAGGCGCTTCGCTTCATCAGTCTGTATCTGTATCCGTTCATGCCGCAAACTGCGGAGGAGGTCAAACGGCAACTGGGACTCACCGTGAATTTCGCCAAGCCGGCCCTGGCCGGCGACATCGACGGTACCATCACTTGGGGCGGCCTCCTGCCCGGCACGGAGATCACCAAGGGGAATTGGTTGTTCCCCAGAATTGACACGACTACAGCGCAAGGAGGTCCTCGCGTGACGCACGAGCAGCAACCCACGACACCTTCAATGCCGTCCACACAGCCGGCCGCGGCCCCGGTCTCAGCCGAGGCTGCGCCGCCTGCGGCGCCTCAGATCACTCCGGCAACGCCCCAAATCACCATCGAGGATTTCCAGAAGATCCAGTTGAAGGTCGCCAGGGTCTTGACCGCCGAACGGATCCCCCGCTCCGACAAGCTGCTCAAGCTCCAAGTGGACTTGGGAGGCGAGCAGCGCCAGATCGTGGCCGGGATTGGGAAGAAATACGAGCCCGAGGCCCTGGTCGGACGCCGGGTCGTGATTGTAGCCAATCTCAAGCCGGCGAAGCTGATGGGGGTGGAGTCGCAAGGGATGGTCCTTGCCGCCGGCGACAAAGAGGTTGGGGGCCTGGTCACCATCCTGGAAGACGTGGAGTTAGGTACGAAGGTCAAATAGGCGGCAACGTGAACACTGGGACTGCCGTTTGGTTATTCCTCGGTCCATTGATGGTCTGGCCGCTGGGGGCGGACGGCGTGTACGCTGCCGGCCCGCGCGAGTCGCCGGCCCCGCCATCTTCCGCTCCGATACCGACCGAGGTGGTCGTGCGTGTCGTCGCACACGGCGCGATGGTGCTGGGCGACGAGGTAGGCGGAGCGCGGGTGACGATCACCGAGGTCACCACCGGTCGCATGCTGGCCTCCGGAACCCAACAGGGCGAAACCGGCGACCAGAACCAGATCATGCGCACCCCGCGTCTGATGGAGGAACCTCGCTACTCGTCGCGGCCCGCCGGGTCCTTCCGCGCAACGCTTGAACTCGATCGCCCGACCCTCGTGGAAATCTCGGCGGTCGGCCCTCTGGCTTATCCCGCGGCCAGCCAGCGAGCCAGCAAGACGGTTTTGCTGATCCCCGGACAGGACCTCGGCAACGACGGGATCGTGATCCATCTCTATGGGTTCATCGTCCAGATCGAGTACCCGAAGCCTGGAGAGCCGCTGATCGCCAAGGAGGACGTGCGGTTGCGCGCCAGTGTCCGGACCCTCTCCGGCACCCCGCTCCGGCCCTACGGCGACTGGGACTCGCGAAAAACAGACATCTTCGCCGAGGTGCTCGTCGGAGACCTCGTCGTCGAACGGCTCCAAATGTACTATGCCGGGGACAAGAGCTATTTTGAAGCGCCGTTTTTCGTACCCCTGCCCGCGGAGGTGCCGAACGGCATTACGTTGCGTGTCGTGGCCGCGGATCGCAAGAGCGGAAATTTCGGCATGGGTCAGGCCCAATATCCGGTCCTGCCGGAGCAACTCCGGCCTAAGAAGGAACCTAGGTGACAGGTGTCAGGGGCAGGTGTCGGGTCTTGGGTGTCAGGTTTTAGGTGTCGGGTTTCCGGGACCCCTAACACCTGAGACCTGACACCTAAAACCGGTCTTCAAGAGATGAATCCGAAGCAAAAACGGTTCTCGACCTGGTACATTTTCATCGCCCTCTGGGGACTGGTGCTGTTTCAACTGTTTGTCGCCCCCTTCTTCAACCCCACCGAGATCCCCTACAGCGAATTCAAGGCGGCGGTCGCGGGCGACAAGGTCGCTGAAGTATCGATCTCACCGGCCGTCATTCACGGACGCATGAAGCCGGAAACGGCATCCGGCGCAACCCCCGCGGAGAAGGAAGGGCGCGTCTTCCATTCGGTACGCGTCGAAGACCCCGACGTGGTGCGTGAACTGGAGGCCCATCAGGTCAAGATCACCGGCGTGATCGAGAGCACGTTGCTCCGGGACCTCCTCTCCTGGGTTGTTCCGATCGCGCTCTTCTTCGCCGTCTGGCTGTTCATGATGCGCCGCGTGGGACAGGGTCAAGGCGGGTTCATGACCGTGGGGCAGAGCAAGGCGAAGATCTACATGGAGAAGGAGGTCAAGGTTTCCTTTGCAGACGTCGCCGGAGTGGACGAGGCCAAGGAGGAACTCCAGGAGGTCATCGAATTCCTCAAAACACCGGAAAAATTCGGGCGGCTCGGCGGAAAGATTCCGAAGGGCATCCTGTTGGTCGGCCCACCCGGCACCGGGAAGACGCTGCTGGCAAAGGCGGTAGCCGGTGAAGCTGGCGTGCCTTTTTTCTCGATCAGCGGCTCGGAGTTCGTGGAGATGTTCGTGGGCGTCGGCGCCGCGCGCGTGCGCGACCTGTTTCTTCAGGCCAGGGAGAAAGCCCCCTGCATCATCTTCATCGATGAGCTGGATGCGCTCGGCAAGGCCCGCGGGATGGGGCCGATGGCGCACGAGGAACGCGAGCAGACGTTGAACCAATTGCTGGTCGAGATGGATGGGTTTGATCCTCACGTCGGCGTGATCTTGGTGGCCGCGACGAACCGGCCGGAGATTCTGGACCCGGCCCTGCTGCGGGCCGGCCGCTTCGACCGGCAAGTCCTCGTAGACCGTCCGGACAAGATCGGACGCCTGGCAATCCTGAAGATCCATGCACGGGGTGTACCTCTGGTGTCCGATGCCGATTTGGACGTGGTGGCCGCCATGACAGCCGGGTTCGTGGGCGCGGACCTCGCGAACGTCATCAACGAGGCAGCCCTGCTGGCAGTCCGGCGCGGGAAGGATCAGGTCGGGGTTTCCGAACTTCAGGAAGCCGTGGAGCGCGTGATCGGTGGGCTGGAGAAGAAGAACCGCGTCCTGAACAGGATGGAGAAGGAACGCGTCGCCCACCACGAAGTAGGCCATGCCCTGGTCGCCTTCTCGATTCCCGGCGCCGACGCCGTGCATAAAATTTCAATCATACCCCGCGGTATCGCCGCGCTCGGCTACACACTCCAACTGCCCACCGAGGACCGGTTCCTCATGACCAAGGCCGAGCTCGTGAACAAGATCGCTATCCTGCTCGGCGGGCGGGTCGCGGAAGAAATCATTTATCACGAAATTTCGACGGGGGCGCAGGACGACCTGCGGAAGGCAACCGACATTGCCATGAGCATGGTCAAGAGTTACGGGATGAGCGAGAAGCTCGGCCAGATCAGCTTCGAGCGGGACCGCCAGCCCCTGTTCCTCCAGACCGGCCAGACATCCGGGCGCGGCGACTACAGTGAGGAGACGTCGCGCGAGATCGATTGTGAGGTGCGGCGCATCATCGATGAGGAGTACGCGCGGGTCCGCACCATCCTGTCTGCCCAGGAGGGGACCCTGCGGGAAGCAGCCCTGGTTCTGCTGGGCAAGGAGATCATCACCGGGGAGGAGCTGAAGGCCATCATCGCCAAGGCGGGAGTCCGAACGTGAACCACGCCGCTCGCGCGGTGCTCTTCGACCTGGACGGCACCCTGATCAACACCTTCCATCTCTACATGGAAAGCTTCCGGCGCACCCTTGAACCGCATTTCAACCGCCGGCTGTCCGATGCCGAAATCATGGCCTTCAATCCCCATGCCGAACAGCGTCTCCTGCTTGACCTCATACAGGAGCTGGAATTCACCCCCTATTTCGAGCGCTTCTTGACCTTCTACTCCGCGTTGCACGACGCGTTGTTCGCCGGCCCTTACGACGGCGTGCTGGATATGCTGCGTACGCTTCAGGAAAATGGCTACCTGCTTGGAGTCGTGACCGGGAAGAGCCGCGACGCGTGGCGCATCACGGCAACCCGGATGGAAGCCGAGGGATTCGAAGACTTGTTCCACATCGTGCTGACCGATGATGACGTCCAGGATCCCAAGCCGAGTCCCGAAGGGCTCCTTTTGGTCCTGGATGCGCTGGAGATCCAGCCGACCCAAGCGGTGTTCATCGGCGACTCGCAGTTGGACCGCGAGGCTGCCCAGGAGGCGGGCATCCCCTTCGGCGCGGCGCTGTGGTCGCGGGGACAGGACGGGCGCGCAGCCTTTGCCCAGCCGATAGGTCCGGATGACGGAGGGCTGATCTTTCGACAGCCGGCCCACCTCTTGGACTGGGTCCGCGGGCAAGGGAAGCAAGGCGGAAAATCCGGGACAGATTTATTTTCACAACCCACCTAAGCAATGGAAAGCGCGAAAATGAATCTGTCCCGGTTTTTCCTACTGTTCCTCATAACGGCCGCTCCGGTTCTGGCCCAGCAGGGCCATGACCAGCAAGGGGAGCATCAGCATCGAGGTCCCAGGGATACCAAGCAGTATCTGGAGATCCTCGACAGTTCCGAGCGGGACAAGGACCAGAAGCCATCGCAGGTGGTGGAAACGCTGGGGCTCAAACCGGGGATGGCGGTGGCGGACTTGGGCTCAGGCTCCGGCTATTTCACGCGGCGGTTCGTGGAGGCGGTGACCGAGCGCGGCAAGGTCTATGCGGTGGACGTGGAGCCGGAGATGCTCAAGTATGCCGAGGAGAGCCTCATCCACCTGCACATTCCTTACACGGCCGAGTTCATCCTGGCCAGACCTGATAACCCGAAAATACCGACCGGCGCGGTGGACCTGATCTTTGTGTGCAATGTCTATCACCACCTGGAGAACCGGCCGATCTATTTCGAGAGCCTCAAATCGGCCCTCAAGCCGGGCGGCCGCATCGCCATCGTGGACTTTTACCATGATGAGCGGTCCGGCGACGTGGGCTTCTCCAAGCAACACCTGGTCCCTCGCGAGACCGTCCTCGACGAAATGACCAAGGCCGGCTATAAGTTGACCCGCGAGCACACCTTCCTGCCCAAGCAATACTTCCTGGAGTTCGTCCCCACCTCATAACGCGCACCTCCGTCCGGGAAGGCGCCCCCTTCTGGACCCATGGCACCCTCCCGTGCCAAACTAGCAGCATGGAAGCGCCACATCTCAATTACCGACAGCTCCGCCATCGCCTCCATCTCGCACTCATCCTCAACGGGACCATCATTGCAGCGGAGTTTATCGGCGGGATCCTGATCGGCAGCGTCGGCTTGATGAGCGATGCGGGGCACAATCTGATCGATCAGGGATCGCTCTTCCTCGCCCTCTACGCTCACATCCTGGCCGCGCGCCCGGCGACCGAGGCCCGCACGTTCGGCTATCACCGGGCCGGGATCGTCTCGGCTTTCGTGAGTTCCTTCGTGCTGTTGCTCACGGCCGGCGGCATCGCAATCCTGGCCGTCAAACGCATGCTCGCGCCACTCTCGATTGAGGGCGGATGGATCATCGCCATCGCCCTGCTGAGCTTTGCCGCCAACCTTGCCGTTGCGCTCCTGCTGCAGCGCGGCGCCCAAGACGATCTGAATATCCGGAGTGCCTTCTGGCACATGCTGGGAGATGCCTGGGTCTCACTAGGAGTGGTCGCAAGCGGGATTGCGATCCTGCTGACGGGTTGGACGATTTTGGATCCCCTCGTCAGCCTGGTGATCGTGGTGGTGATCGCGAAAGGGGCCTGGCCGCTGCTGCGGGAATCGCTGGAGGTGTTACTGGAATCCACCCCACCGGGGATCAAAACGGCTCACGTGGTCGAGGCGATCGAGAAGGTCCCCGGCGTCAAGAATGTACACGACCTCCACATCTGGGCGGTCGAACCCCGGCTTATCATGCTGACCTGTCACGTCATGGTGGAAGGCGACGATTCGTCGCTGACGGACGAACTGCTGCGGACGATCCGGGCGCGCGTGGCCTCTGAGTTCGGCATCAAACACCTGACCGTCCAAATGGAGACCCAGTGCTGCCACCCCGACATCGTGCATTGCGATCTGAACGAACTCAGCGGTCATGGAGCCATGCAAAGCTGACAGAATGAAGGGCTACCACGTTTCAGGCTGACAACGACGAACCTGAGCTTGTCTTGTTCTCCTGTCAGCGTGTTAGCTTGTCAGCCTTCGTTCGCGAGAAGCCTCCCCACCGGAGTAACAGCAGCGCCGCGCCGACCCCCAGAAAACCACCGATCACCCACCCGCCCAGCACATCGGTCACATAGTGAGCGCCGACGTATACGCGCGCGAATCCGACGATGGCCACGACCGGCCAGGTGACCCACCCTGACGCGGGGTACAACACCTGTGCAAATGCCGCGGCCGCCGCGGTGTTCAAGGCATGATTAGAGGGAAAGCTGAAGGTGCCGCCGCAGCCGACCAGTTGATGCATCACCGTCAGGATATGGCAGGGGCGGTCCCTCGCCACGAGGTGTTTCACCTGCGCGCCGAGCAGATCGCCGATCAGAACCAGGGCGGTTAACGAGGGAACCAGGAGAAGCGCCTGTCTCCAGTTCCGCCACAGGAGGTAGGCCATGAGGAGGAATCCTGGGATCCAGAGCGTGGACGGCCGCGCGAGCATCAGCATGGCCGCGTCCGCAAGCGCGGAGCGCTCGGCCAATCCGTTGATTGCGTGGAAGAGGGTTTGGTCCCAGTTCACAGGTGAGATGACAGCCCCGCGCTACTCCGTGCGGAAGTGTATGCGGACGGTAATCTCCCCGTCAACCGGATCATCTCCTTTCAGTTGAGGATCAAACCTCCAGCGGTTCAACGCCGCCAACCCTGCCTGCGTCAATTCCCGGTGCTTGGCAGGCTCCAGAACCACGACCGTGACCCCGGCTTCCTTGCTCACCAGGAAACGCGCCTTCATCCAGTCATCCAGCGGCTGCCCTTCGAGCGACTTGGGGATCGCCGGCCAGGGCGTGTATTTCGGCACCGGCCCCAGTTGCTGGTCCTTGTTGAGCGGGAGCCCGTGGATATGGATCGGCTCCAGCAGGATCACCGGGTCCTCGGCATGGTCCGACTGGTGGGTCGCCTTGTCGCTATCCCCCGCCGCGAGCGCCGGCGCCGCCAGCACCATTATGGCCAGCGCCGCCCATACCCCCCACCGCATTCCAGTCACCCCCATTGGCAATCTCCGCGAGACGTGCGCGACGTGCGCGACGCGAGGAAGACTAAACTCGTCTCGCCCCTCTCGCGCCTCTCGCCTCTTCAAAAAAACCACTGCATCCGTCCGAAGAACGACCGTGGCGCGCCGGCATGCGCGATGCCCAAACCGATGCTGCCTTCGCCGGCATTGTAGAAGTATTTCTGATCGAACATGTTGATGATGTCAAATCCCAGGAGGATCTTTTGCTTGTCCCATGGAAGCGGGATTACGTGGGTCACGGACGCATTGTAGATGGTGTACGAGGGAACGTGCGACGAGTTGGTCAACGCGCCTTCCTCCGCCGTCCTGAGCCCCGACCCATAGAGCATCTGACCGGAAATGTTGGTCCGCTCGCGGAACCGATAGGCCAGCACGGCAGAGCTCGTTACGAACTGTGAGTGATCGCAGAAGACCCCGCCTTTGGAATTGATGTCATCAATCTCCTTCTGCTCCAACAGATACTGCCCCGACTGCAGCCCGTACCCCTTGCATTGCCCCCAGGCCACGCTGGCGCGGCCGGTCAGGTCGTCTGTCAGCTTGACCTTGAGCGCCCCATCGATGCCGCGCTGCCAGCCACGCTCGAACGCGAAAAAGTTCAGGAGCGGGGTCGAGCCGAACTGGCCGGCATCGGACAGGTAGTGGCTCAGTTTGTAATAACCGGTCAGCTCCAACGTCGCGTACGTGCCGATGGCGTGGTAACTCCCCACTTCGAAATAATCGGCGCGTTCCGACCGCGGCCTGAAGCCGGTCGGGTTCTCCGGCTCCGCCGTCGTCCCTTGGGTGTTCAGGTTGACAAACGCGACCTGTTCAATGTTCGGCGGGGTGAACAAGCGGCCGTAATAGGCATGGAAGACGTTCGACTGGTTGGCTTTATAGGTCACGCCCACCCGGGGGCTGAGCTGCCCTTCGTCGTAAAATCCGCCATGGATCTGGTCGAACCGGAGGCCCAGGTTGAACGTCCACTGCTCGGTCGGAGTCCATTGATCCTGCACCCAGAACTCCTCGCGCCATTGAATGGTCTGGTTGGTGGCCTGGCGCGTGATCACCGGACCGACGGGAAGCAACGTGACCGGATCGCGGTCGAAGGCGAAGACCTGCGCTTCATTGTCCGCCTGGCTTCGATCGATCTGAAAGCCGGTCTTCACGAGATGTTGCCTGTTGGCCTCCCAGGTGTAATCCAAACGCAGGCCGCCCGAATAGGCCTTGCGCTTCTGATCGGCGGCGGAGAACGGCTCTGCCGGATCCGGCGTATAGGCCAATTCATTGAATGGGTCGCTCGTGAAGTTCGCGTAGCCGGCCCGAAAGTAGGCCCCCAGGCTGAAGAAGTTCGACGCATTGAGATCATGCCGCCAGACCAGTTGCGTGTACTGATTGTTTTCCTTCTGGTTCTGGTTGACTCCCTGGGAGGCCACCGGCGTGAAGGCAGGGTCTTGGGCCTGCAACAGCGTGAGCACATCCGGGTTCACCTCCAGACCCGGGAGCGTCGGAATCTGATACTTGGCCACGGAGTTCAGAAAAATCCAACTGAAGTTGTTCCGATTATTGGCCTGATAATCGCCGCGGAGATAGGTGTTGTTCTTCTCGTTCTGATTGTGGAAGTTCGTCTTGCCGAGCGTGGGCGGCTCGATCCCCCGATTGGTGGTGAGAAAGCTGTTCAGCACGTAGTACCGAAACTTTTCCCCGACCGTCCCCCCGTACTCGAAGGAAGGGTTCACCGTCTCATTCGAGCCGCCGAACATCTGGATCGAGCCGAACCCCGGCTTTGTCCCGCTCTTGCTGGTGATATCCAGGATCAGCGCCGTCTTATTACCGTACATCGCCTCCATGCCTCCCAGGATGATGTCCGCCCGTTCCCAGGCTCGAGGCGGCACGATGTCGGCAAACGCCCCGCTTACCGTATCCGGAATGGGGATCCCGTCAATGCGGAACTGTTGGTTGGCATGGTCTTGCCGGACATGCGTTTGCTTGAGCGCTCCATAGGCGACGCTCGGCACAGTCAAGAGCACCTCATACACGTCAATGTTGTTGCCTCTCGGTAGAATCTCGATATCTTTGCGGCTCAGGGCATAGGTCTCGCTCGACGCCTTATATTGAATCGGTGGAAGCGGCGAGACCACATCCAACGCGATTTCCTGGGTGACCGCCAGGGTCAACTTGAGCGGGGCGGGCTTGTCGGTTCCGATCTTGAGGATCACGTACTCGCTTCGATAGGTTTCGTTGACGGCGCTCACAGAGTAGGTGCCCTCCTCGGGGACCGTCACGAAAAACTCGCCTGCGTCGTTGGTGACGCCGGAGGTCACGACGTTCCCTTCCTGGTCTTTCACTTCCACCACGGCGGAGGGCACCCGGCGCAGATCCTGGTTCTGCACAAAGCCGGTGATCGTCCGCAATGCGTTTCCGTTCTGCTTGGCTTTCTCCTCCGCCGCCTGTGCCACGGAAAACCCGTCCATGGACAGCGCGACGGTCCATATCAACACGAACACCAGACAACCAATGCCGCAGTGGTTCGGTCCCATCTCCCCCTCCTGATCCTGAAGCACACGATAGGTGAAAGCCGAGAACGCACACAGGCTGCCGGGAAGGGTCCCGTCACCGTGTGCGGCCTATCGGCTCGTGGCTACTGTGGGGATCAGAGACTCGGAGGTGCGCGCGGGGAACTGGTGGAAACGAGGCCGGCTGAAAGAACGACCGCCTGAACCGGCGGGTCACATTCCTGTGGAGGAGCGAGGGACCCCAGGTCCGAGGCGCCGAGATCAACCGAACCGGCGCTATGGTGCTGGACCCACTGGCAGAGATCGAAATCCGAGTGCTGGTGGCCGTCGTGGTCGGCCTCGGCCAGCGCATGGTGGATCTCCAGCGCCGAGGCAAACGGCGCCAGCGCCAGCAGCACCAGGCCGATGGCCAACGCGACAGCGGTACGCGTGACCCCTGGGGCAAGACCGAATGGGCGGGAAGCACTCATACTGGCGGGAGTTTTAGCACGGCGCTTTTAGCCTTGTCAACGGCGCCACCCGCCGTTCCGATTCCTTCTCATGAAAGCGCGAATTGCCTTCCCCTGTTGCACAAACCCAGGCTCATAAGGGATAATGCGCCCTCGCCCATTATCACGTTCGAACATTATAACGTTCACACGATGTCTTTGCGGAAAGGTTTTACGTCATGATCAGACCGATAGAAAACCAACACGTCATTGAAATCAAAGCCCTGGTGTCGCCGCGGGAGGTAAAGACCCGGCTGCCGATCACCGACGCCCTGTCCGAGATCGTGTTCCAGACACGCCAGGCCATCCGGGCGATCCTCCACGGCGCCGACCGGGACCGGTTACTGGTGATCGTCGGCCCCTGCTCGATCCACGATCCGGCCGCGGCGTACGAATACGCCGATGCGCTGAAGAGGGTGGCCGACGCGACGCGCGATCGGTTGCTGATCGTGATGCGGACCTACTTCGAGAAGCCGCGGACGACCGTCGGGTGGAAGGGGCTCATCAACGACCCCCACCTGGACGGCTCCTGCGACATCGGGGCCGGGATCGAACTCGCCCGGACGATCTTGCTCAACATCAACCAGCGGGGCGTCCCCTGCGCGAGCGAGTTGCTTGACCCCGTGACACCGCAGTACACCGCGGATCTCGTCAGTTGGGCGGCGATCGGCGCCCGGACGACCGAGAGCCAGACTCATCGCGAGATGGCAAGCGGCCTGTCCATGCCGGTCGGCTTCAAGAACGGGACGGAGGGCAACCTCCAGGTCGCACTCAACGCCATGATCGCCGCCAGCCAACCGCACCACTTCGTCGGGATCAACGCGGACGGCATTACCTCGGTCATCAAGACGACAGGCAACCCGGACCGTCACATCGTATTGCGCGGGGGCGGGGGCAAGACGAACTATGGATCGGAAGACGTCGCCCAGGCGGAAGCGGCCGTCGCGGGCGAAGGCATCGTGCGACCGATCATGGTGGACTGCTCACACGATAACTCCTGCAAGGACCACCGACGCCAGGCCGATGTCGCCCGGGATGTGATCAAGCAGTTTGCCGGAGGCCGTCAAAGCATCATGGGCCTCATGCTGGAGAGCAACTTGAAGCCGGGCAAGCAGACCTGGCGTCAGGGCGAGCCGCTTGCCCATGGGGTCTCCATCACGGACGCCTGTCTGGGTTTGGACGAAACCGAGGCACTGCTGCACGAACTGTCCGAAGCGGTCGCCTGCAAACCGGCGTGACCGCACAGGCGATCTCCTCTTTCTAGTTTCCCCCGACTGGGTTCACCTCGACCGAGATCCGCTCAATCCCCAAAGAATTCATGCGGTTCCGATCAGCGTGACAGGGCAACTGCCCACCACAGGGCTCCGGGCTATCCCCTAAGAAATGCCTCAAGTAGGCCGAGATTTTGCCGATATATCAGAAGGTTTCATACCTCGTCCAACGGTGCCCACACGCCTATGCCTATGCTCAAAGCGGCCGTAAAGCCACAGACCCAGCCCCTCGACATGCGATCTGATTCGATGGCCCTCAAGCCTTCGAATCCCTCCCAGATGATCCTGCTCCACGCGCTCGTCACGATCGTGCTCAGCTACCAACTGCTCTTCAGCGTCCAATCGCTGCTCCGCTTCGAGCTCCAAGAACTGGTGGTCCTTGCCTTGATCGTCAGCGTGGTCGGACTCGCGAAGATTCCAGCCCGATATTGGACCCGGGCCTGGCTGGTCAGCACGCTGGTGATCGCGGATACCATCACCACCACGAGCATCATCTATTCGTCAGGGCAGGCCACCTCCGGGCTTTACCTGGCCTACTTTTTGATCATCCTGATTGCCGCCTTCGCCCCCACGCTGACCCAGATGATCTGGCTCTCCGGAGTGCTCTGCGTGACCTATGCCGGCGTCATCTACCTGGAGGTGGGGCAGCTCGGCGCCATGCTCGAAGGCCACCTGCTGCAGGTGCCGGTGCTGCTGATCCTGGCCATGTTCTACGGCGTCACCATCGACGCTGTGCGCAGGTTGGATCGGGAAAAATCGTCCCTGGTCGTGGACCTGGAAGAGCAGAAGCGCGTGGAACGGGCGCTTAGAGAGAGCAAGGAACACTTCGAAGCCTTCATGGACAGCAATCCCTCGGCGGCGTTCATGAAGGACCTGGAGGGGCGCTACATCTACGCCAACAAGTCGTTCGAGCTGCGGTTCAACCTGGACAAGGCCGCATGGTACGGAAAGTCGGACACCGACCTCTGGCCGCAGGAGGTTGCCCAAGCAGTCCGTAAGAACGATCACATGGTCCTCGCCGAACGACGCACATTCCAGTTTCAGGAAACCATGCCCCTCCCCCATCTCGGCGTGCGGTCCTGGATGGTGCTCAAATTCCCCTTGCGGGATTCACTCGGCCACCAGTATCTGGGTGCGCTGGCCATGGAGCTGACGGAACGGGAACAATTGGAAGCCCAGTTTCGCCAGGCCCAACGGCTGGAAATGGTGGGCCGTCTGGCCGGAGGGATCGCCCATGACTTCAATAATCTGCTCCTGGTGATCCTGGGACATTGCGACCTCCTGATCAGGTTTCTCGGTCTCCAGCCGAAGGTCCGGAGCCAAATCGAGGAAATCAAGAAGTCCGGCGAGCGGGCGGCGTCACTGACCCGGCAGCTTCTCGCATTCAGTCGCCGCCAGATGCTGCAACCCAGGGTGCTGGACCTTAACGCGATCATTTCGAACGTGGAACGAATGCTCCGGCGGGTGATCGGCGAAGATATCCGGCTCGTCACCAAACTTGGAGAGGACCTCGGGTGCGTGGAAGTCGACCCCAGCCAGATGGATCAGGTGATCATGAATCTGGCCATCAATGCCCGCGACGCGATGCCCGAGGGAGGCGAGTTGACGATCGAGACTCGGATGGCGGTCTTCGAGCAGTCCCCGGTCATCAGCGGCATCGCGATCCAGGCGGGCCCCTATGTGATCTTGAACGTGAGCGACACCGGCAATGGAATGGATGTCGAGACGAAGGCCAAAATCTTCGAGCCCTTCTTCACGACAAAGGAAGTGGGGAAGGGAACGGGCTTGGGGCTTTCCACCGTGTACGGGATCGTCAAGCAAAGCGGCGGCTATATTTTCGCGGAGAGCGAAGTAGGCCGGGGGAGCACGTTCACGATCTATCTGCCGCAAGCCCAGGGAGCGCCCGTACCGTCTCCGGCCGACGACGGATCAACGCGCGCGCGGGGCGGCTCGGAAACCGTGCTGCTGGTAGAGGATGATGCGACCGTGCGAGCCCTTCTGCGATCGGTGCTTCACGGCCAGGGGTATACGATTCTCGAGGCGCCGAGCGGGCCCGAGGCCCTGCGCATCAGTGACCAGCACCAAGACCCGATTCATCTGGTGATCACCGACATGATCCTTCCCGGGGGGCTGAACGGTCGCGAGTTGGCTGAGCGCCTGAGAACTAAACGTCCCGAACT
>Ga0187893_10007289_pt1 | contig 18244 bp, 13 predicted proteins | sample MA1701074metaG_FD_139574 | JGI IMG/M metagenome (GOLD analysis project Ga0187893, IMG submission 139574) | White microbial mat communities from a basaltic lava cave in the Kipuka Kanohina Cave System on the Island of Hawaii, USA - MA170107-4 metaG ... | reverse complement strand
GAGAACGTTCGAGCTCTGGCGCTCGCGGCAGGACTTTCTGAAGAGGAAGCCTCGGAACGGCTCGACCGGCGGATCCTGGTAACCCACGACGCGAATGATCCGGCGTCACTCCAGCTGATCAGTGAATTGATCCGGGTCTTAAGCCGGACGGTCGCAGTCGCTCTTGGGGCACCAGACGGTATCAGTCCCTACGCTGCCGAGCTTGTCGTCGGATGCGCAACTCCGCAGACGGGCGGACCGCATGTGTTCGCTGTCCTCTGCGAGGATCGTTGCATTATCCGCCGGGAGCGCTCGGAGAAATTGGCCGGAGCGCCCACTCATGCGCTCCTTGCATTGATCGCGGCCTGTTACGTCTCGGCTGCGGCCATACACTGCGCCGTTGGCGACGGCCTGCCGAACCCGCCGCCCCCCGAATTCGACATTCCCTTCGATGCTTTTCTCGACGGCGGAGTCAACCTCTTTGCCCCGGTCGACCTTGGCGACGCCTATCTCGCCGGAGCCGGCGCAATCGGCAATGGATTCTTATGGGCCGCACGTCATGCGCCGCTGCGAGGGCAATTGCATGTCGTCGATGATGATATCGTTTCCGCTGGTAATCTACAGCGCCAGATATGGTTTGATGGCGATGACGTCGGCAAGCCAAAAGCCGAGAGCCTTTGCCGCAAGGCACAACCTCTCATGCCCAACCTCCGCCTAATGCAATCTGTCTGCCGTCTGCAGGAGCATCGAAACCGCAGTGATGGTGCTTGGCTACCGCGCCTGATCGTCGCCGTCGACAGCCGGCGCGCTCGGCGTCATCTGCAAAACGAGCTACCCGGCGAAGTTTTCGACGCATCGACTACGGGAAGCCAGGAGATTGTGCTTCACTACAACCGTCAGCCGACCGACTTGGCGTGCTTGGGATGCATCTACACTCGCGACGAGCAGGAAGTCACGCACGAGCAGGCGGTCGCCGCGCATCTGGGCGTCAGCATTGAGGCTGTGCGGCAGGAGAGAATAGACTCCGCAACCGCACGACGTATCTGCGCGACCCATGCTCATCTCGCTCCGTCCTCGATTGAGGGGCTAGCCTTTGACACCCTCTACAAACAGCTTTGCAGCAGCGGCCAGCTCAAATCGGTATCGGGCAAGCAAGTAGTGGCGCCATTCGCCTTCGTCTCTGTGTTGGCGGGTGCGCTGCTCTTGCTGGAGGTCGTTCGGCGCCACAACGGAAACGGAGACGCACTTGCGAATGATTGGCGTGTCAATCCGTGGCGGCCGCCTGTTGCAGAAATGCGCCACCGGCGGCCGCGGCGACCGGGCTGCGAGTGTTGCGGCCGAGCGGAAGTGCGGCGCGTGAATGCATTGCTCTGGGGCGGTAGGAACTCGGCAGGGTCAATGGCTGATGCTCAATCAGCCTCGACTTGAAGTCAGCGTGGCCCAAGAAGCTCGTCGACTACTCGCCTCGGCGGTTTCTTCGACGCCAGCGAGAATCTCAAGCCCGACAGCGGTCTCGTATCGGCACGGTCGTCTGATATAGAACCTCGGAGGACTATCGTATCATCCGAGGGTATATATTACGCCCATGAGTATGAACCCGCTGCGCGCACTGGTGGTTAGCAAACAACGATGAGATTCGTCCACGCCGCCGATCTTCATCTCGACAGCCCCTTGCGCAACCTGGCACTGCACGACGACGCCGCGCTCGAGCGCATGCGTCGAGCGACGCGCGACGCCTTCGAGAAGCTGATCGATTTCTGCCTGGATGAGCGTGTTGCATTCCTGCTGGTGCCCGGCGACCTCTACGACCGCGACACGCCGAACATGCAGATCGCGGTCTTCCTGCGCAAGCAGCTGCTACGGCTGCAGCGCGCCGGCATCCGCTGCATCGTCCTCCGTGGCAATCACGACGCCGCCAACAAGATCACATCGGCCCTGGCGCTGCCGGACAACACGCGCATCCTCGACGATCGCCAGCCGGAGACCGTGATCTTCAACGATCTCCCTTGTCCTGTCGCCCTGCATGGCCAGAGCTTCGCGCCCGGCCCGGTGCTTGAGAACCTCGCCGCCGCGTATCCTGCGCCGCTGAGAGGCCACCTCAATATCGGTCTGCTGCACACGTCGCTGGCCGGCAGCCCCGAGCACGATCCCTACGCACCCTGCTCGCTCGACGATCTACGCACGCGCGGCTACGCCTACTGGGCCCTCGGCCATATCCACAAGGCCGCGGTGCTGCACGAAGACCCGTGGATCGTCTACCCCGGCAATCTCCAGGGGCGGCATGCCAAAGAGACCGGTCCCAAGGGTTGCGTCCTCGTCGACACCGATGCCGAACAGATACGATTCGTCACGCCGGTGCCCCTCGACGTCATCCGCTGGCACCACCTCGAAGTGGATCTCGAGGGCGTCGCGTCCGAACACGAAACCACGGAGCGACTACGCCATGCCGTCGCCGCTGCGCACCGCAACGCCGACGGCCTCGCCTCGGCCATGCGGCTCACGCTTTCCGGCCGCACCGCCCTCGCCTCCGACTTCGAGCGGCGACCGCAACGCTGGCGCCAGACGGTAATCGAACTCGCCGACGAGATCTCCGCCTCGCTCGGCGGTGAGATCTGGATCGAGAGGCTGATCGATACGACCCACACGCCGACAGCGGCACCGCGCCACGAGAGTGCCGAGGATCTGATTGCGCTGATGCGCGAGATCGCCAGTGATCCGCACCGCCTCGGCTCCATTCTTCAGGACATCGCCGAACCGCTGCGCGCCCGCCTGCCGGAAGAGCTCAAGGATCTGCCGATCCTGGCGCAGCTCCGCGACCCAGCGCAGGCGCCGGACCTGATCAAACGCATCGAGCCGCGCATCGCTGCTCGCCTGCAGGGCGAGGAGACCGAATAACATGCGCATCAGCCGCTTGTCGCTGAAGGCCTACGGCCAGTTCACCGACGCCGTCCTTGAGTTCGGCGACGCCCCCGGCTTGCATGTCGTCCTTGGCGACAACGAAGCCGGCAAGTCGACGACGCTGCGCGCCCTGTCCAGCGTCCTCTTTGGCTATCCGCATCACGCCGTCGACACCTTTCGCCACGACACCCTCAACATCGCCGTCGGCGCCGAGCTCGTCGCCAAGGACGGCCGCCGGCTCGATTTCGTCCGCCGCCGGCGCGGTAAGCAGCTTCTCGCCACCACTGATGGGCAGCCGCTCACCGAGGGCGACGTCACCGTACTGCTCGGCCATGCCTCGCAGGACCTGTTCGAGCGCGTCTTCGCCCTCGACCATCATCGCCTGCGCCAGCACGCCCAGGCATTGCTGCTTGACGGTGGCGCCCTCGGCCTCAGCCTAGTGGAAGCCGGCGCCGGCGTCACCGGCGTCAAGGAGGTGATCGACGGGCTCAGCGCCAAGGCACGCACGCTCTTCCTGCCGACCGGCCAGAACCCGCGCATCAACACGCTCATCCGTCAGCTCGTCCAGCTGCGCAAGGAGGCACGCAGCCAGACGGTGTCGCCAGACCACTACCAGAAGCTCGAAGCCGAGCTCGCCGGAGCGACCGCCGCTGTGCAGGAGAACCGGTCGCAAATTGCGACCCTCCGGGCGACGCTGAACCGGCTTGAGCGGATACGCCGCAACTTGCCGCGCCGTACCGAAATCGCCGCCATCGTTCACCAACTGCAATCGCTCGGCGCCATCCCGCTCCTGTCGGCGGATGCTCCGGCGCAACGCCAGCAGGCGAAGAGCGACGGGGCCGCCGCCCGCCGGCGGCTCGCCGACGCGCTCGCCAAAATCGCGCAAATCGACGAAATGCTGTCCAAGTCCACAGTCGACACCGCCTTGCTTGCCCGGCGTGCCGACATCGCTGCCCTTACCGATCGCCGTGGCGCCATCGCTAAGGACCACACCGACCGTCCGGCCGTCGAACGCAATCTGACGCAGGAGCGCGAACGCGCGTCCGACCTGCTGCGCCAGGCCGAGCTCACCGGGGATGTCGAGAACCTCGATGCCATCATTCCGTCGGCCGTGAAGCGCCAGGCGATCACCAGCCTGATCGATACCGCCAAGGTCGTCTCGACCAGGCGCACCGCAGCGCAAGAGCGGCTCGACGCCGCTGCTGCTGAATTGGCTACTTCCGAACAAGCGCTGGAAAAGCTTCCCGCTGCCGTCGATACCAGCGCGCTTGAGGCAGCGATCCGCGAGGCCGACGGCCTCGGCGACGTCGACACGGAGCTCGACCGCCGCCGACGGCGACTCGCCAGCGACCGGCAGATTTTACGTGAGCGTTGCATCGGTCTTGGTGTTGCCGATGGCGACATTGGCGCCCTCCGCCACGTGGCCGTGCCGGCGCGTGCGCTGGTCCGCCAGTTCGCGGACGATTTCGCGCGCCTCGACAAGGCAATTGACCTCCTCGATAACGAGATCGAACGCCAGCAGCAGGAAGCCGAAGCCAAAGCGTCGCAAGCCGCCACCCTGCGCGCCACCGACGATATCGTCTCTGAAGAACAACTGGCGGGACTCCGTCGGCAGCGTGACCATGGCTGGCAGCTGATCCGCGGCCGGTATCTCGACGGCCGTCAAGAGCTCGACGCCGCACTCAGCGAATATGCCGGCACCGCCGGCGGGGCCGGAGCACCTGGTGCAGCAGCCGCCTATGAACGTCAGACCGCCGCTGCCGATCACGCCGCCGATGCCATGCGCAACAATGCTTCGAGTGTCGCCACCCTGACCCTGCTGGAGGCCGCAGTCGAGGCCGCCGAGGCCAAGATCGCCGCCGCGACCGACGAACGCAACGAACGGCTCGCCAGCCGCGGCACGCTGCAGCAGAACTGGGCCGCTCTGTGGGCGAACGCCATCCCATCGCCGGACAATCCCCCGGCCATGTCGGAATGGCTCGACAAGCGCGATGACCTGCTCGCCCGCGACGCCGCACTCGCCGGCGAAGAGGCGGATCTGGCCGCGCTCTCCGAAAACACCGAGCGCATCGCTACCACCTTGCGCCACGCCGTGGCTGCACACGATCAAGCCCTGGAGCCGAATGCGAACCTGACGGCCATCCGCGACACCGCCAAGCGCCTCCAGACGCGGCTCGCCCGCGCCAACCAGCAACAGCGCCTCGCCGAGCAGTCCGTCGCCGACAAGGCCGCCCGGCGCAGCGCAGCACAGATCGCGCTCACCGCCGCCGAGCGGGCTACCGGCGAATGGCAGGCGACCTGGCAGCAGGCACTTGCCGCAGCCGGGCTCGCTCCGGATCTGACGGCCGAGCAGGGCGCGGCCATCCTGCAGAGCTTCCGGGACCTGCAGCACGCCAGCACGACGATCCGCAGCCTGGCACGACGCGTCAGCGGCATGACCCGCGACATCGACGCTTTCAACGCCAATGTGGCCAAGCTCTGGCAAGCGATCGCCTGCGAGGCGATGCCGGACGATCATCTGATCGCTGCACGGATGCTAGAAGACCGCCTCAAGTCTGCGGACGAAGCAGCTCAACGGCATGCCGACCTTGGGGTGCAGCGCCAAGCCGAAGAAACCATCGCCGCCGCAACCCGCCAGGATATTGCCGACACCGACGCCATCATCGACAGGCTGTGTGCCGATGCCAAATGCGACGACGCCGCACAGCTCCCAGCGATCGAAGAGCAGTCGCAGCGCAAGCGGAAGCTCACCGAGCGCCGCGAACAGCTCGAAGCCGACATGCTACATGACGGCGCTGGCATGGCACTCAGCGAAATGCTGGCCGAATGCGCCGGCGTCAGCGGCGACGCGCTGCCGCCCGAAATCGATAGCCTCAAGGAGAACGAAGACCGTCTCGAGCAGCAGTACCGCCGTCTGGTAGAGACCGAGACCAACCTGCGCGCTGAGTTCGACCGGCTGCTGGCCAGCGAACAGGCGACGACCTTGACGCAACGCGCCGTCAACACTGAGGTGGAGATCGCCGACGCCGTCGACGCGTACGCCTGCCTGGCGTTTGAGGAAGCCATGCTGAAAGCCGCCATCGAGCTTTATCGCGAGCGTCACCAGGGCCCGGTCTTGCCGCGCGCCCGCACTCTGTTCGCCGAGCTGACGAACGGCGCCTATCGCGGTCTCGCCGTCGACAACGACGAGTCCAGCCAGTCGATGCTTATCGCCGAGCGCAGCGACGGGACTCACCTCGATCTCGCCGCCCTCAGCGACGGCACGCTCGATCCGCTCTACCTGGCCCTGCGCCTAGCCGTCGTCCAGGAATACAACGACCGGCAAGAACCCCTGCCATTTATCGCCGATGACCTGCTTTTGACCTTGGATGACAACCGGGCACAAGCGGCCTTCCGCGCCCTGTCGCAGATCGCCATATCAGGCCAGGTGCTGTTTTTCACCCACAACCCGCACATGCTGGCCCTGGCGCGCGACGCCGTGCCCGCCAGCCTGCTTGCGGAGCACCGCCTAGCCGCCGCGGCCTGATTCGGCCGGCAAGAGCGAACCGCCCCATGTGGTCGCGATATCTGAGCGTCTCGCGGCGGTGCGAAGCCTCCCGGCACAGGAGATGAGAAAAGTCATAAGGACCAATTCGCAACGCGTATCCGTGTTCGCAGGTTTGGGTGCGGGAGTATTGGGGATGGCTGAACAAACCGGCCTTCATCGCCTATCGCATTTATGCGCGGGTCCGCGGCAACAGGTCCCAGAAGACGGGATCGCTATCGATAAGTGCCTGCGCAGCTGTGGCGGCGACGGCTGTCAGGTCGGATCGGAAATGAACGTCGCTGACGCCGACGGGGATGGACCCGCGTATCGCCGGAACATCCGCAAGATGGAAGAATCTGAGGGAGGAATCGGCGAGCTTGATGTCGAAGCGCGTGGACAGCGCCTCGCCGAGACTTGCGCCAAGCGTGGCGCTGATGACCTCATGGAATTTAAAGACAAGATCGGCGTGCGCGGCAATACGCGCCGCAATCTCATCAATGATCGATCGCAGCGCAATGCCGCCGGATGCGCGCTCCGCGAAGAGCGATGCCACGACGGCGATCGTCCCCGGCGGCGGATTGCATTGCTCATACGAGAACGTGTGGACGCGGAGCCCGCCGCTGGCCGTCTTCACGTCGAGCCGGATATCGCCATCCGAAAAATCGAACCGGGCAGTGTCATCACTGCGCCATGCGGCGACGGCCCTAACCGGGTTTGCGCTGCGCCATAGCAGGTACAACTCGCCGAACAGGCCATTGACGGGACGTGCCGGCGGCCTTTGCATCTTCTGGAAGATGGCCGCGAGCCGATTGATGGCGCCCGCGATCTCGCGAGCTGTGGGCTGATCGCCGCCAATGCGCAAGATGGTCTCGCATACCGACAGAAAATACCGGATCGTCTCCCGGTCGGGCGAGCGGCAGCGGATGACGGTGAAGGTACCTTCGCGCTCTGGCTCCCTGTCCTTTCGCAAATGACAGTGCAGCTCGAACTGCACGTCGAGACTTTCGAGCCGGATCGGTGGCTGAAGTCCCCCCAGACGATCCGTCGTGGCAACCAGAAGGCAGGCATGGCCGTCGCCGTCCTTGCCGATGAAATAGCTGCCTTGGCCGGGCACCGGCAGAACGGCATAGAGAGGCCGGTCGGGGTCGCCGGCGGGGAGCTGCGGGACGGCCGCGAATATGTCGATGAGGCTTACGGCGGTCATCCGGCCTGAGGCGGCTGGTCCTGATTGATCCATGCGCGCGCCAGCCGCGCCGGAATCCAGATAGCAACGACCGGAACATCCTCCAGAATGATGTTCTCGTCGCGCGTCAGGTTGAGCGCGTGAATTTGGATGGTGACGGTGTCGTCCTGCCTGATCGCGCGATCGCCGGGATACACCTCGCCGCGCCGGTTCCGGGGCTGCACGGGCGCCTCGCCTTGAAAGAGCTGCATGACCTCGCCGTTTTCATCGACGCCGCGGCGGCGCCTTGCGGCGGGGCTCATCCTGTAGACGGCGCAGACCTCATCGGGATTGTCCTCCAGCGCCTTGCTGAGCTGAAGCAGCAGGCCCGTGTAACGCTGGGAGTCCGTCGTGCCAGTTATGCGCAGGCCGACAAGAAGCTGCTCCATGGCGGCGCGAAGCGGGACATCGCGGCTCACATGGTGCCGCTGGATATCGGTGCGGTCCGGGTGACCGTCATCATCGGCGAATGCGAGATCCTGGATAAACGCCGTGACGGCGCCGCGATTGGCCCGCAGGATAGGATCGGAGGCGAGCGCCACGCGCGGCGTGAACCAGTCATCGGCAAAACGACCGCGCATGTAGTCGAATTCCAGCACGTTGTGCCGACAGGGACGCATAGCGAGATCGAGTACAAAGGCCCTCTTCCACTCGTTCAGCGGTCGGCCGTTGTCGCGGAACTCCGCAAGCTGCGAGCGGATGTCCTCTTCGTGATCCACGTAGCTCCGAAACGCGTTGAGGGTGCCCTGCTCAAGATATACCCGGCAGAAGCCGAGATAGCTCCTCTTATAGCCGAAGAAACGGGCGCGCTGCTGCACGGTGTCGGCGTTGCCGACGCCGATGCCGCGCGGCATGTAGGTGACGGTGAGACCTTCGACGGTGAAGCCCCGGTCCATCGCCTGCCCGCCGACGAGTATCCAGCCGTAAGCGCTGCGCCAGTCCACATCCGGCGTACGGCCGCCACGCGCATTTACCTCGAGGATGCGCGTGTTCCGGAAGGCGAGGCGGAAGGACGGCAGAAGCTCCTCGAAGGCGGGCAGGTCGTCCTCGACGGTGTCGGCCACGTCGCGGTAGGCCTCGCGCAAATCCTCGATCAGCTCCTGCTTGTCCGGATCGGCGTCGGGGAGGTTGAGGATACGCTTCCATTCCTCGAAGATGTCGCGGACCCAGTTGTAGTAGCCCTGATGTTGGGCGGTGCGGTGCGAGGGGTGGACGAGCATCGAGCGGTTGCCGGTATTCGCGCTCCGGCGGATGCCCGCCGTCACGCCGGCCATGAACACGCGCAAGGCTTCGAGCAGCGATTCCGGCGGCTCGGTGAGAAGATTAGTACTGGTCGGCACGTCCTGTGGGGGAATCACGCGGACGTAGCGGCGATTATCGCCGAAGAATTCCCGTCCTCCGACATACTCATCGCCGGGCTCCAGCACCTCGACGAAGTTCGGCGACAGGGAATCGATGATGCTGACGAGCAGCGGTGCCTGCGGCGTTGCGGTGTATTGCAGGTAGGTGTGGCTGGGAAGGGCCTGACGCAGGTCCATGAGGCAGCGGTACGTCGTGCTTTCCTGCCCCTGCGCCACCTCGTTGTTGAGGCTGGCCTGGTCGGCCTCGTCGTCGATGATGAGGACGGGAACTCGCTCAAGGCCGAGCGACCGGAAGAGATCGGCGAGGTTTTGCAGGCGCCGGTGATTCTTGAGGACGGTGATGAGAACGGTCTTCTTGTATTCCTCCGGCGTGCCGGGATCGCGCCAGTCGTCGAGGACATCGCGTATCGCCTGCATGGTCGCGTCTTCGTCGCCCGGATTCTGAAACTGAATCCATCGGCGCGCACGGTCCGGATCATCAAGCCGCAGGTCGCGCCGGAGGCGTCCCATTGACTGGTCAAGCAGCGGATTGGCCGTGCCCGCGACGACGACGACGATCTGGAAGCCGTTGTCGCGGGCGAGCGCGGCGACCGCCTCGAACGACATGGTCTTGCCGCTTTGCACATATCCGACCACAAGTCCCGTTTCCTGACCGGCTGGTACGTTCGGGGGCACGGCCTTCGCAAGGATAGACACGGCCGCATCGCGGACGCTCCCGCGGCTGCTGACGGGGACCACGAGCTGAAGGAAATCGATCGCTTCCGGACCGACGCCCGGGGCCCAGCGGCCACCACCGGCTTGCGGGGGAATGGGTTCCACGATGATCGGGTTGTCGGCGGCCATGCAAGGGCTCCGCTGGTCTCACGGCTCCGAAAGGGCGTCGTGGAGTATATCGTTGATATTGCGCCGGACGGTACCGGCTTTGCGGACGCCGGAGTCGCGGGCGAGCACTTCCGCCAATGCGATGGCGGCCGCAACCCTGAGCAGCGCCTCGACCTCCTGTGAATCACCATGCGCGAAGCGAACCATGAAGGGGTGGCTCATCGACACCCGGATGTCCATCCGACGCGGCTCCTGCCGCGTCGCGGCGATGTCGCTAAGCACGAGCCACTGGCTTTCGGCCGGATCGTCGGTTAGCTGGACATTGATCGACCACGCCTTGTCGCGGAAATCGATTTCGAAGCGCCGGGCGGCAAGCTGCGGCTGGGCGGGAGGCGCATGCGCAGGCGTGGCAACTATCGGCCCGTCGGCGACGGCAGGAAGGACAGCCGGGAGCTTGCTCTGCAGCGCCTGTGTCGTGTTCGTGACGGCCTGCCGCGCCGCCGTGACCAGCCGGGCGCGGGGCACCCGCGCTCGGTGGCCCTCCGCCTGCTTCAGCAGCGGCAGGTCGGCGCTGTCAAGGTGCTCGCGCAGGAGCTCAAGGAAGGGCTGCTCGTTCTCATCCCAGCGGAAGCCATCCTTGGTATGGCTGACCTCGAAGCCGTCGAGATGCAGCTCGCCGAAGATGCGTTGGAACCGGAAGCTGTTGGAGCTGCCGAAGATATAGGAGGGTCTGTAGCCCTCGTCGCCGCTGCCCTGGATCACGCGCCCCCGGCGAAACAGGGCGAACCCGGCCTTGGCCGTGTTGGCGGTTTCGCGGATCGCGGCGAAGCCGTGGACGGATAGGCCGTCACCGAAATCGAATTCGATCGGCTTACGCCACAGCCGCTCCGCCCCACCCTTCTCCCTGAAATAGGGGGCCTTGAGGATCTTCGGCTCGCGATAGACAAGCGGCTCGCCGTTGAAGCGCAACTCGAGCAGCCCGTCGCGGATGAAGGCACGGTAGATGTCCGTCACGTGCTCCTTGAGCTTCGAGACGGTTCTGCCGACCGGCGCGTGAAAGACGTTCTCCAGAACTACTTCGGTGTAGTGCGCGCCGGGCTTCTCCGGCTTTTCGCGGATCGTCAGCTCTTCGATGTCGTCGTTGACGATGTTGTCGATATCAAACTGGATCGTCCGTGAGACCTTCTCGCCGAGCGCCTTGGTCCGCACGATCCATGTCGGCGCGAACCAGCATGCCGCGCTCTTCATGCCCATACCGAACTCGGCCAATCCCGAACGGTCCGGAGGAATGGCGGCAGGCCGGAAAGCCCGCGCATATTCGGATTCGAAGATGCCGGCGGCGTTGTCGCGGATGGAGATGCGGGGCGGCGTGCTCGCATCGACATCGATATCGACAATCAGCTTGACCGCCCTGCCGTTCGCCTTCTCCAGCGCGGCACGGTGCTTGGTGAAGCTCTCGACCGCGTTATCGACGAACTCGCCGAGCGCGAACCACGGGCGGTAGTTGAGGTGCCGTAGGACGGCCAGAACGCTGACGCCAGGCCGAATGTCTACTTTCTTGATGGTCAAGGCCGCGCGCCCGCTCCGCCGGTTTTCGGATCACGCGGCGCGCGCGGCCAGCGCTGCGTCGACGCGGCGTCGCCGTCGCGCCTCCCCCGCCGGTTCCTGCCGGCGCCGCGAAGGGGCATCCAGCGCAAGAAGGGATCGCGCGATCGCGCCAACCACGTCCGCGTTGACCGCATTGCCGAGCGCCTTGAACGCTGCCGCCCGCGTGTCGGGCAGATGGGCAAGGCCGCCCATGCTCTGAAGGCGGCTGCACTCACGGATCGTCATGTAGCGGCGCTCCCACGGGACCACCGGGACCTGGCTGGTCGTCATGGCAATGAGCGAAGGCGCGGTCGAGGGACGCTTGACCCGGATGCCCGATGCCCTGAACTGGATGATGTAGCGCCAGATATCGCGCGGGTCGTGCTTGCAGTGCCACTCGAATTTCTGAAAGCTTGGGAGAAAGCCGAGGATCGACGGCAGCCACTTATCGATCCACCTCTTGTGGCGTTTGTAGAGATTGCGGTTCTGCCGGATGAAGTCGACCTTCCACTGCGGGAAGCTTTCCGCCGGGTCGAGCGCGTAGGCGGGCAGCGCCTTCCTCACCTCGTCGGCGGAAAGGCCCCTGAGCGGCTTGCCAAAAATTCCCTTGTACGAGCCGATCTGCGCGAGTCCGATTTCGGTGGGAGTCTTGGCGAGGTAGGGATACGTGGCGCCGAACTCCATGGCCCAGATCGGAAAGCCCGGTAGTTGCTCGTCCTTAGGAAAGCAGTCGAGAAATTGCTGCCAAGCCGAGAGATAGCGAAGGAAGTTCGCCGCCAGCGGCTTCGCGTCGGCCGGTTTCTTGTCGAGGACCGTGTGAATGGAAGGTTGCGGCGCGTCCGCTGGATCGGGCCAGGTGAAACCGTCTAGGCCGCCGCGCCGCCCGACGATGAAGGCGCGCTCGCGGATTTGCGGCACGCCGAACTGATGGGGCGACAACACCCTGTCGCTGACACCGTAGCCGGCGAGGCGCAGCCGGTGCTCGATCGTCCGCCACGTCTTGCCGTTCTTGTGCCGCACCAGATTGGGGACGTTCTCGATGATGAAATAGCGCGGCTTGTGAGTCCGGAGAATGCAGATCACGTAGTCGATGAGATCGCCCCATTGCGGGCAGTCAAGCCCGCGCTGGACGCCGGCCTTGGAGAAGGGCTGGCAGGGAAATCCCGCGCAGAGGATGTCGTGCGCCGGCACCGAGTCGAGATCGAGCGCCCTGATGTCGCCGTGAGGACGCAGGCCAAAATTCTTCTCGTACAGCGCTGCGAGATTCTGATCGATCTCGCACGCGAAGACGCAGGTGTGGCCCTGCGCCTTGAGCGCGAGATGAAATCCTCCGAGCCCGGCGAACAAATCGACGAAGCGAAGGTTCCTCGCCAACGCTCATGACTCCGGCGTATGCAGGTCAAGCGACAGTTGCTTGCCCCGATTTCTTTCAAGGAATCGCTCCAGCACGAACCTGACGACGTATTGAAGCGACAGCGGCGGTCTGTGGGACTTGGCGATGCGCCTGAGTTCGACGTAGTCAGCAGGGTCAAGCGACACGGTGAAGCGCTTTACCTTCGCCCGACCCGCCATGCCGCTGCTCCTGTGGCCGCCCAGGGCACCGTCATACACCCAAGTGCACCAGATTTCACCAATTATCAGCGTTTCGCCGCAGGAAGGCTGCGAGCGCCGACGAAAGACCCACGCCGTCGCGTGTCTGGCATTCCCAGATGGCAAGCACCTTCCAGCCCAGGTCGGCAAGCTGCGCCTGCGCCCGTGCGTCGCGCTCGACATTGCGGGCGAGCTTGGGCAGCCAATAATCCGGGTTTGCAGACGGCTGCTTCCGGCCGAGCGGGCAGTCGTGTTGGTGCCAGAAGCATCCGTGCACAAAGATGACCTTGCGCAGGCGCGGAAACACGAGATCGGGCGTGCCGGGCAGGTCGCGGCGGTGCAGCCGGTAGCGATAACCCATGCCGTGGACAAGACGGCGGACCAGCAGCTCGGGCTTCGTATCCGTCTTGCGGATGCGACGCATATGGGCGCTGAGGTCGGCCGGCGTAGCGAACCGGGCCACGATCTTTATTTCCCCGGAGCGCTCGTATGCTCGGCACCAATGGCCTGATAGAGGTCATTCAGTGCGGTGCAAGCTTTACACGCCAGCGCGGCCCAGTCCGGACGGCTCTTGATCTGCTCATGGTTCATGAACTCTTCCTCGACCGCGCGGGCGAGAAAGAGGCTCATGCGCAGCACCTCGTGCCGCCCGCATTCATCCATCTGCGACATGACGAAGCCTCCTTGCAGCCATCTTACCGTCTACGGTCGAAATCCCTATCCCACCGCCGGCGGCGACGGCGCCGGATCGTCGCCGGACGGGCCTTGATTATCCGCGCCACGGTCAGGGCAGCGCTTCGACGGGGTGGACCGCTCGGCTTCCTGCAGCCGGTCCCGTGCCCGCCTACGGCGCGCTGGATTGTAACCTCAGCTGCGCGCGCCGGCTCCTGCGCCGACTTGCCCGACGCCTCGCTCGCCTCTCCCGCCGGTCACGGACCAAGATCGGCGCGCCGACGCTGTAGCCATCATCCGCAGGCTCATCGACCGGATCGAACTCGCGCCGGTCGAGGCCGGGGGCCGCAAGACCCTGTCCGTCGGCCTGCACAACTGTCTCGCTGGAATCCTGTCACTGGCCCGAAGAAGTGGAAGCCGCTCACATGAGCGGCTTTCCCATCGAGTAATCAGCCATAGGGGTTTGGCCAGAAGATGCGAGATCGCTTATGCCAGAGTGTGCGATCATGCACGCGACGCCGAGTTCTGCACCGCGCTAAGTCTGCTAAGGCGCCCGCCCGAGGATCATGAACTTGTCCGGCACCGGCGGCGCCGAATGATGCAGGATTAATCCACGCGGCGTGACGTCGACCTCGGCTTCGGGATAGACCGCCATGGCCGTGCGCAAGCTCTCGGTGAACTTGCGCTTGAAGTTCGACAGTCGGTTGTAGCCGGCGCCAAACTGCTGATGCAGCCGGTCCCACGAGATGGTGGTATCACGCTTCAGCACGTGCAGCCGGTAGGACAGCCAGATATAGATGTCGAGCGCCTGGCTCTGACTCGAAAGGGCCCGCAGGGCCGCTTCGAGGAGCGGCACGGGATGCTTCTTGAGCGCATCGAAGAAGGTTTCGCTGAGCAATACACTGTCCTGCCAAAGCCGGCCCTGCTCCGGGTTCGCGTCGAAGGCTGAGAAGCTGGCCGCACGGATAATGCGGTCGCTAGTCAGTCGAAGCTGATCGCCTGAGTCGATCGAGAACGTGAGCGAGCACAGGGCCAATCTCAACATCTGCTGGCGCAGATCGCGATAAGACTTGCCGCCCGTGCTAACGGCCATCTTATCCATCCAACTGTGCATGGACGGACCGAGCTCTACTTCGCGATTGTTACGCCGGATCGCTTCGCTTTGAAGGTAGAGCAGAATCATGCGCGCCTTGGCGCCATAGGGCACTCCGACGCGCTTTTCCGTTCGGGGATTGGCACCCGGCTCAATCAGCAATTTGACGGGGCCGTTTTCTCGCCGCCAGATTTGATCTGGCGGCAGCTCCCGGTGGGGCAACCCGACGAGGCAGAAGCCGCTGAACGCGACGCCGATCTCGCTGTCCTCGTTGGACATGAATTCGGCGGCCAAGTCGACAAGATGGCGTTGCTCGCCGCCAACCAAGTCGAGCGCGCCCTGCCGCCCGTGTTTCATGATCAATTGGTGGATCTCAGCCATGCCAGGCCCCTCCCCATCGCCTGCCTGGGTACGGACTCTGGGCGCGCACACCACGCTTAGTCAATTCGTACTTTGGTAGCCCTAGGATTTGTATCTTATTTGAGAATCTTAGTATTTGATTCTTTGTAGCGGGGCTCCCAAAGTACGAAAACCCGGGTCCGACGTGCTCCCAAAGTACAGTGGATGGCTCCTGGAGTGCGAGCCAGTGGATAAGTTGCTGCCAAGGTACGGTGGATAACTGCCAAAGTACGTCGGACAACTCTGGACCGCTCCGAATCGGATCCTTCCTCGAGATGTTTTCGACGTGGCTGCTCTCAGCTAGGAACTCTGCGAATCACCCAGACCGTTGCTCCCAAAGTACGAACCTAGAGGGAGTTCTCTCAAAGCCGTCGTGCTGGCCTGCGGTGTCAAACCGAATCGATCAGACAGGTGCTCCCAAAGTACGAACAGGAGTGCCTAGGCGCGGTGATTCGCTGTAAACGCCGCTTCAGATCCTTGATCGCGCTACCAAAGTACGAATCATTAACTCGACTCATCACGGAGTATAGCGAAGACCGGACAGGCCCCTTCTGGATGATCTCTCCCGAGGATTACATGTCGAACGCTTCCTGCGGTCCGCAGTGAGGTGCTCGACGATCGGTCAGGCCTGGTCGCTTTGGCCAAGTCCGCGCCATTCGCCGTCCGAGAGGTCGATCCGTCTCAAGGCTCGTGACGGCGCGCGCCGTTGAACTGGCGACGGTCGACGAGATCGCCCTCTGCGACCGGCAAGCCGTAGGCGCGCAATGCCCGCAGCACCAGCACGCGCTCGGTAATGCCGTCCTCAGCGGCGCGCAGCCGCACGGCGCGGCGCAGCTCGGGTGGAACCTCGACCGTAAACGCCCGTTCGCGCCGGGCCGGCGTGAGCCGGGTCGGCGCTAGTCGCAGCGGCGAACGGGACGCAGCGACCGAAGGCGCAACGGCAGCTAACGCTGGCATCGCTGTCGCGGGCGCAGTCGACCCCGGTTCCGACGACCCGGGCACGGCGATTGCAGGTTGGGCCGAGTTGGTCGCCAGCGTGCTCAGGACGGCTGGCGGCGAGCTCTTGCCGGGTTGGGGCGATGGATGAGCGCCGACGACCTGTACGAGCGGCTGCAGAGTTTGGCGCAGAACTTCATCGGCATCAGTATCCGGAAGCGGCGATTTTGTCATGGTAACCACTTGATATGGCATAAGGTTGGAACGTTCAAACAGTTAGCCTTTCAGACGCGGCGTCCGGTTGCGCCGAAGCGGCCGAAGGGTCGCCCGCCAGCGGCGTCCTAGGCGCCGCCGGATCGGCTAAGAACGAGGTCGGCGTGTCCGGAGATTCGGCAGTGCGCCAGCCCAGCAGCAGTTCGACTTCGTCGGTGAGCGCGGCCAGGTTGCGGGCGGCAGTGAAAGACGCGGTAGTCAGGTTCGGCGGCATGCCGTCATACGTCATCTCCCGCAGCGCGGTGCGTTCCTGAAGCTCGACCTGGAGCAGTGATAGACCGCGCTTCTCGAAGGCCTTCCGGCTGTGTGAGACCGAGCGCATCTGCAGCATCGGCGGCGTCTTCGTGAACAGGATGTGAGCGGGGATCGAGCGGCCGACAAGCTCGCCGGCGTTCTGCACGATAGCGCAGGTCTTGACTGCTTCGACGACATCAAAATTCGACGCCTGTGTCGGAATTAGCACCAGCGACGAGCGGCCGAAGGCATAGAGCATGGCTTGGTTGGCCGAACCCTGGAGGTCTACGATGACAACGTCCCTCCCCTCCCCGACCTCGCGGATGCACTGGAGGATACTGTCGCTATCGGCGGTAGCGCGGGCGATCTGCGGGAATTTGGCGCGTTCCAGCCAACGGAACAGCGGCTGATTGGCGTCGGCATCGACGACGCCGACTTGGCGGCCCCGGCGCATCCATTCGGTGGCCAGGCAGATGGCGGTGGTAGTTTTGCCGACACCGCCCTTGGTGGAAGCAAGCGAGACGACGACCATGGCAGTTCCCCTCAATCGTGACCAATTCAAAACATTCGAACACTCATACCTTCGAACGTTGGAGCGTTCAAAGGTATGGATGCTCATACGCTCAAGTCGCCGGCCTTGGCTTTTTCCTCAAATGAATCAGTTTATTGCAGTTTTACCTTCTTGGTAAATTCAAACTATCAAATGTTCGAGCTTCAAAGCAATATGAAAGATAGGATGTATGATTGTTCGAACAATCGGACGTACGAACGTTCTGACGACCGTCGATGCAAAGAAACCTCCGACAAAAGACGGCGCGCGGGGTCGTCGGCTCGCTCTCGCGCCAGACAAACTATTGGCTGAGCAGAAAGGCATGACGGCAGACTGCGGGATCCCTAGCACGCGGTCGTGCGGAGCAGGGCAGGGCGCTCGTGGCAGGCCGCTACACCTATTCCCGATTGACGGCGCAGCGGGTTGATTCCCGCGCCTCTCGCCGCCGACCTGCAATTCCAATAGCGCCGCCCGCCTCACGCCTTCTCACGTTCCGATCCGCCCCGCCCAACAACTACGCTATCGCACGAACCTGCGGCCCGCCGCCACCTGCCGGCTGAGCAGCTCGGCCATGATCGCGCGCGGCTCGCCGTACTCGCCGGTGGCGGCGAGCAGCTGGACGATCTGCGGCAGCCTGACTCCCGGGATCTCCAGGTCCTGTGGGGCAGCGCCTTGCTGGTACAGTGAGACGATGAGCTGCCGGTCCGTCTCATTGACCGCCGGGTGGCCGCGGTCGGGCAGGGCCTTGGCCCGGCGCGCGGCCTTGGCCTGGCGCAGGGTGGCGGCGAGGGCCTTGAGGGTGGCGACCTGGCCGGCCGGCACCAGCACCGACACCCGGACCAGGCCTTCGGCCGCGGCCTGGCGCTGGAATTCCCGATTGCGCTCGGTCTTCGCCGCCCGCCGGGCCTCGGGCGAGGGGTAGAGCCGGGGCCGGCCGCGGTACGTCCCATAGTCGTTCACTTGCACATCCCCTAATGCAACAAGGCGAGGGTTACCGCTAATTTTCCGCTGATTCGCGGCCTCGCGCAATTGCCGCCTCGCACAGCCGTACTCCCGAGACCGAGACTCTCACTATCGATAATCATCTCTTATCGATAGTGAG
>Ga0187893_10007288_pt1 | contig 18248 bp, 19 predicted proteins | sample MA1701074metaG_FD_139574 | JGI IMG/M metagenome (GOLD analysis project Ga0187893, IMG submission 139574) | White microbial mat communities from a basaltic lava cave in the Kipuka Kanohina Cave System on the Island of Hawaii, USA - MA170107-4 metaG ... | reverse complement strand
CGTTCAAGTCGTTCCTCGTCGCTCTCGCAAGCATCCAGGCCCGGTTCGTGGGGCGTGAGTCACCCATCCGGACGGCTCTTGTGACCGCTAGGAACGCGCCCGCGCACAAACGAGTGATCAAGACGCTGCGAGCATGGGACGTCCATGTCGATGAGGCCGTCTTCCTCGGCGGCGTCGAGAAGGCAGAGATCCTCGGCGCGATGAGGCCGCACATCTACTTCGACGATCAGATGACACACCTGGAGCGAGCACGTCTCCTGGTCCCGTCGGCGCACGTTCTCGCCGAAGGGGAGCAGGAACGGCTCTTCGAGCAGCCTCCGGCCGCCGAGGCCGAAATGCCTTCCGAGGACGAGACACGCCACGAGCCTCAGCAAGACGCCGCAGCGAGTTGACGGTGTACCGGGCGTGTACGAACCTCACCGACTGACCGGTCTCAGCGGTACTCGCGAGACGTAATCCCGCGGACGAAAATCATCGCAGGTAGTCAGCACGACCCGCCCTGCCGTGAGGACCACTGAGCTTCCCGACGGCGACCTGGTTGTCCACGCGATCGGCGGCCGGGCGGCACGCGGGGGCGCAGCCTAGGGGCAGCGCGGTGCGGTACGCACGCAGATCTAAATTGGCTGGCCCACGACCTCGCCCGCGCGCCCGGCCGTCCCTGGCTCAAGTGGAGACCGGCGCGCACCACGTGTCCGCGGCACAGCTGAGTCCACCATTTTCATGATGATGGCAACGAGCATCTTGCGCCGCCGAGGACGGCGGCGGCGAATGTGTCCCGCATGTGTCCCGCGACGGACCGCAAGAAGCTGCAAACTGACGGTCAGTGTCGGTCAGCAAAACTGCTGGTCAAGGGCACTTTCCATCCCATTCGCCACGCTCTTGCAGCGGGCTGAAACAGACTGTTAATCCGTAGGTTGTGGGTTCGAGTCCCACCCCCGGAGCTGCAAACGCTCAGGTAGGAGCGGTCTCGGGCCGTCGCCAGTCGCGTCGTCGAGATGTGTCCCGCGGTGGTGCCGCGACTGTTTGGAGACTGTCCGCACGACACCGCGTCGCGCTGATTCCTCACTTCGTCTCTAGTGGTCGATTCCGCTGGCAACGCATCAGCGGGCGGGTCGGGCGGCGACCGATACGGCGACCGGGACCACCCAAGGAGGAGCCTCCGCACCGCGTCCGGGAGGGGATAGTCCGCGTGCTTACCGTGTTGAGCACCCCGCCCTCCCGCGGCGATCGCGATCACGAAAGGGACGTGGAGGTCGGCCACAGTCGGGTCTTGCTCCAAGCCGAACGCGAGCGGCTCGAAGTGCCGGGCAGGCAGCCCGGCCCTTCCTTCTCGATTCCGTCCCGCGTTTGCGGAGCTGTCCTTTCCAGGCGTGCCTGCGCATCCGATCGAGGAGCGCCACGAACGAACCCGTTCTGAATCGAGTCCCTAGGCAAGGTCGCGACGGCTGAAGAGAGCGACGGCTGCCCCGAAGAGCGCCGCCGTGCTCACGACAAGGATGACGGTCGAGTCCAAGACCGAGCGCCCGAGCGCGGCCCCGCGCTCTCCGCCACCTACCACGAACACGACGGCGTTCTCTCCAAGGAGCCACCTGAGCCACGCGACATCCTCGAGACCCTTGATCAGTGTCTCCACGAGCGCATAGAGGAGGCCGATCCCCAGCGCACCCGCTGTGCTGCCGGCGATGACGGCGAGGGAAGCACCTGCCATGGCGGCAAGGCTCGCCACGGCGGCGACTCGAGCACCGGCTCCGAAGGTGTCCGCGATCACCTCAGCGCTCATCCCGCCCGTCGTCCCACGCAACCCGGCGGCGGCGGCCAGCACGAGGCCGACAAAGAGCTGGAGGACGAGCGCCATCACGAACACGGCCACGCCTGCCGAGACGACCTTGCTCACGATCACCCGCACCCGGTCCGGGATCCACGTCAACGTCACGGTCATGGTGCGCCGTGTGAACTCTGCTCCCAGGAACGAGGCACCGAGCACCCCCGCCGCCATGGTCAGCGGGAAGCTCGTGCCGGGCACATCGACTCCCTCCAGCACGTCATCGAGGAGCGTGAGCTGGAAGGTGAAATCGGCCTTGGGAACGGCTTCCTCGCAGAACTCCGCACGCGCGTCCTTCGGATACAGGGCGAACGGAGGACGAAAACCCGAACGGATGCACTGCTCCACAGTCCGCTCGTACTCGAGCTCCGAGCGTTCGACGGCCGCCTGCGTCGCTGGGTGAGAGAGGACCGCCACGACGATGGCCGCCCCGAGGGCGACGACCGCGGCCGCGACCAACAGACCTCGGCTGAGGGGCCGAGAAGCGAGGCGCCGCACCTCAACGCCGATGAGCCGCCTCAAGGTTCGGGCTCCTGCTCATGGGTGAGCTCGAGGAACACGTCCTCGAGCGTCGGCTCGTCGGGGCGAATCTCCGTGGGATAGATGCCGTTCTCGGTCAGTGCCCTGACCACGGCTTTGGTCTCCTCCGACGACACCAGCGCCCGGATCCCGGCGTCCACCGGCACGGCCCGGAACCCGGCAGCGGTCACTGTCTCGAGCCCTCGAGCCGGCTCATCAACCCTCAGGAAGTGACCGGCCGTGCGTCCCAAGAGCTCGTGGACCGGTCCGGTGGCCACCAGCCGACCTCGCGACAGGATGGCCACCCGATCGCAGATCTGCTGGACCTCGGCCAGGATGTGGCTGGATACGAACACCGTCCGGCCCTCAGCGCCCAGCCGGCGCAGCAACTGGCGGATCTCCCTGATGCCTCCGGGATCGAGTCCATTGGCCGGCTCGTCGAGGAGAAAGAGAGAGGGATCCTTGAGAAGCGTCGCGGCCAGGCCGAGGCGCTGGAGCATCCCGAACGAGTAGGCACGGACCAGGTCGTCGGCCCGAGATCGGAGTCCGACCATCCCGAGGGTCTCGTCGACCTTGCGAGGGGCGATGCCGTAGTAGCCCGCCAGAAGCTCAAGGTTCCGCCGCCCCGTGAACGTCGGGAACATCGCCGGGACTTCGACGACCGCGCCGATGCGTTGGATGATCGCGCCAAGATCGCCGGGGACCTCCGAGCCCAACATCCATGCCTTCCCGGCCGTAGGGCGCGTCAAGCCCAGGAGGCACCGAATCAGCGTGGTCTTCCCCGATCCGTTGGGCCCCAAGATGCCGAACACCCCACCCTCGGGTACGACGAGATCGACGCCGTCGAGGGCCACCGTGGGGGCTCCCCGGCGAGATGGGTATGCCTTGCGCATCTCATCGACTTCGATGGCGTTCACCATGTCTTCGCCCGCATGCGTCCAGAGCGCGCTCTGCTCTAGTGACGTTCCGCGCCGACCCGCCCCCGTGCCGCCCTCCAGACGCGTGGAAGGAAACGGCTGGTGACGGCGAGGATCATCCCGATGTCGACTGGCACGACCGGTGAGACTAGGCGATGTCGGATAAGACGACGGTGAGATGAGGCCGTCACCGACAGATCTCTTACCTTGATCTCACCGTGCAGGCGAACGAGCCAGTGGCACAGGCCGACGAGACTCGTCGCGAGGAGGTTCGCGGATTGGCTCAGATCAGCTCGTGGTTGGCCGATCGTCTCCGAGCCAGGGCGCCGACGGGAGCGGTGGGAACCCCGATGAAGAAAGAGCTTCCCTTCCCGACCTCGCTCTCCACCCACACCCGCCCGTCGTGCGCGTGTGCGATCTCCCGGCAGATGGCCAACCCAAGCCCGCTCCCACCCGCGTTTCGCGACCTCGATGCATCGACACGGAAGAACCGGTCGAAGATCCGAGGGAGGGCCGAGAGAGGGATGCCGTCTCCCGAATCCCGCACCCAGAAGCCTGCTTCTGCCTCGCGAACCCAGGCCGCAACCTCCACCCGGCCTCCGGAGCTCGTGTACTTCACCGCGTTGTCGACCAAGTTCGCGAGCGCCTGGTGCAAACGCTCTCGGTCGACCGTGGCCACCACTTCTCCGCCGCCATCCGCGGAGATCCGGATCCCCTTCCCCGCCGCGAGCAGCCGGAACTCGGCAACGACCGCCTCCGCGACACCTTGAAGGTCCACCGGCGACCGGAGAAGCTCGAAACGCCCCTCGTCGATCCAAGCCAGCGTCAGGAGATTGCCGACGATCCTGCCCATTCGATCGGTCTCCTCGACCTGGCTTTCGAGGAGATCTCGCGCCTCAGCACTCAGCCAACTCGATCCGAGGGCTTCATCGAGCTCCGAACGCATGATCGCGAGCGGCGTGCGGAGCTCGTGGGAGGCATCGGCAACGAAGCGGCGTCGGTCCTCGACGCCCGTCTCGATGCGGTCCAGCATGTCGTTGAGGGTCTCGGCCAACCGCTGGAGCTCGTCCGACGTGTCGGGGACCTCGACACGCTCGTGGATCCGGTCGAGCCCGATCTCTCCAGCTTCTTGCGTCATCCGAGCCATCGGAAACAGGGCCTTGCGGGCCAACCACGACGCCCCGGCGCCCGCCAGGACCAGGGCAGCGGGCACGGCGAAAAGGAGCAGGGCAATGAGCCGGCTGATCGCCGCATCGAAATGATCAAGGGAGTCGGCAACCAGGATGACCGCAAGCTGCCCACCGGACGCCGGGACGGCGAGGACTCGGAATCGCTGGTCCTCCTCACCGATCCGGACCCGGACCGTTTGAAGCACCGGCTCCCCCCCGAGCACCTCGGCGATCTGACTGGCCTCGATCATTGGCGATCGCGCGATGGCCTCGCCGCTGCTCGCCAGAACCGCGCCGCTCGGCGAGAGGATCTGTGTGGGGGAGGCCTCGTTCAGCTCGCCGGCAGTGGAGCTCGGGTCGGCAGCCAGAGACCCGATCTGCCCGCCGCGGTATGTGGCGGCGAGCTGCTCCGCACGCACCGCGAGCGAACGATCGGTGGCGGCGATGAGGTCGACTCGAAGCCGAAGAACGAGGAAGATCCCGACCAGAGCGAGGATCGCCGTCAGCAGGGCCACGTTCCACATCGTGAGTCGCACTCGGAGGGGGAGGCTCATGAACCCTCCACCACGTAGCCGACGCCGCGCACCGTGTGGATGAACGATCCTTCGGACGCCTCGTCGAGCTTCTTCCGCAAATAGCCAACGTACACGTTCACGACGTTGGAGATGCCGTCGTAGTTGTAATCCCAGACGTGCTCGAGGATCATGGCGCGAGTGACGACCTCGCCTGCGTGACGCATGAAGTACTCCAGGAGCGCGAACTCCCTTGCGGAGAGCTCCACGCTCCGGCCGGCCCTGACCACAGTGTGGGCGGCGGGATCCAGGATCACATTGCCGACCTCGAGGACCGTTGGCCGGTCGTTGGGCTTCCTCCGCATGATCGCCCGCAACCGAGCCAGCAGTTCTCCGAACGAGAACGGCTTCACGAGGTAGTCGTCGGCGCCGACGTCGAGGCCGCGGATGCGATCCTCAACCGCGTCCCGAGCGGTGAGCATCAGGACCGGCATCCACCGATTCCGCCCACGGAGCGCATCGCAGACCGCGAAGCCGTCCATGCCGGGAAGCGTCACGTCGAGAACGACGGCGTCGTATCCCCTCTCTGTCGCGTGGAACAGGGCCTCCTCACCGTCCACGGCAACATGCACCGAGTACCCTTCACGCTCCAGGCTGAGACGCACTGCCCGCGCCATCTTCACCTCGTCCTCGACCAGAAGTATGCGCATGGCCTCGCCCCTAGAGAGTCTGCCGAAATGACCATAAGAACACGGTGAGACTTGGGCTAGGGGGTTCATCTACCGTTGCGGGCTCCGGCATGCCCGAACCGCGAGGCCGCGCTACCATTCTGCCGCGTGACCGGTCAATCCACTGCCCGACGTCTGTGGTAGCCGCCGGCACGGGTTCGAAGACCAGCCGACCGATCGGCGCGTAAACTTCCTCCAGCTGCTCTTCGACCTTCCTGCACAACCTGCTCACGAAGGTCCCAAGTCGGCCGGCCCGTTCGTGGCCACGATCGTGCGCTCGATCTTCGCCCACCCCGACGCCGCCGCGGTCCACGCCCAGTTCGACCGGGTCCTCGAGCAGTTTCACGACCGGTTCCGGCCGCCGCAGAGATGCTCGCCGACCCAGGCCGATATCGTGGCCTTTCACTTGTTTTCCGCAGCCCCATTGGCGCCAGGTCTGGTCCAACAACCCGCAGCAGCGGCTGAACAAGGAGATCCGCCGTGGCACCGACGTCCTGGGCATCTTCCCCGACCGGCCATCCGTGATCCGCCTCGTCGGACATGGTGCTCGCCGAGCAGCACGACGAGTGGTCGTCGTCCGCTGCTGTGAGCCCGGAGTCGCTCGCCAAGGCACGGCTCGAGGTGATCGACGTTCAGGGCTTGAGGACGTGAGGGGGCGAGCTCGTCGCAGCGAGCTGATGCTCAGGATGACGCTGTGGAGTTACCGTTTGACGGACTCGGCCCGAGCTCATCATCTGAATAGGCCTGTGTGGTGAGGAAATGTTCATTTCGTTTGGCAACAGGAGTGGACCCACTTCGGGCCTACCGGCGTCGGATGTGTCCCGCATGTGTCCCGCGGCGGACCGCGAGAAGATGGACAACTGTGGTCACCGTCGGTCATTGAAACTGCTGTTCATAGGGCTTCCAGCCGAATCCGCCCTGCCAGTGAAGCTGGCGAGATCGGACTGTTAATCCGTAGGTTGTGGGTTCGAGTCCCACCCCCGGAGCAAGGGCCATCGCCGAGGCGTCCCGCCCGCACCTTCCGGCACGTCGGCGCTCGACGGCGTCACGTGATCCCGAATGCGATCGCAGCGCTCTCCGTGGCGGCAAAGATATCGGCACCGAATCCGAGCGATGTAGTTGCCCTGAGCCTCCCGGCATCGTCGGGCGTGAACATCCGATAGCCGAAGGCATGAAGCAGTTCCACGACGGGAGCGCGATCCTCGCCGAGCGGGTCCAGTGACATTCGATTCCATTCGAGTTGCATGAGGCTGATGCGCCCCGCAGACAGTGCCCGGCGCGCCCTCGAGGACCAACTTCTCCGCCCCTTCGACATCCACCTTGACCCACGCAGCCTTCCGGTCACCGAGCACCGAATCCAGGGTGAGGACATCCACCCGAGCGATGTCGGACACGCTCCGATCATCGTCGAAGAGGAGACGCTGCTGGTTCAGGTCTGGCCCCGCGAGCACTGCTCTCCCTGGAGCATCCGAGAGCGCGGCGGTGACGATCTCGGCTGTGTAGCCGTTCAGATCGAGATTGCGTCGCAACTGCCGCACGCACTCGGGATTCGGCTCCACGGCGACAACATCGGCACCACAATCGAGCGCCCAGATGGTGTAGAGCCCGACATTCGCTCCGACATCGACGAAGAGATCTCCCGGGTGCAAGATGCGGCGCCACACCACCATCTCGGGCCAGTCGGGGGTATTCGCATACGCCGCCCGTTTCGACGACGCTGCGTCGTTGATCGCGTACACCGCGGACCTGCCGCCCAGAGGAACCACCGTAGGTCGTCGAAAGAAACGCGCCCTCGATCGGAACTCCAGTGCGCAGGACCTGGCGAACGCGTCGGTGGCGATTCGCCGGATGCAGCCACACCTTCCGCACCACGTCCGCCACCGCGGCCGTCACCACAGCACCGCGCATCGAGGAATCATGCCACCTCGGGAAGGTCTTCTCCGACGTAAACTCAGCCATCCACAGGGAGGGGGACCCATGATGAGGAGACTCGGATCGATCGGGCTGGTGCTGCTCTTGGGCGTCCTGGCGTTCGGCCTCGGCATGGCGTCGGCGTCCTCGAGCCTCACCGAGCCGGTCACGTTCGTCGTGATCGGGCGCTACACGCACGACAAGACGACCGACGTCGGGAAGAAAGGCGATTCTGCGGGCGACATCTACACGTTCCGGGACGACATCTACGACGAGACGAACACGACGAAGATCGGTTCGGACCAAGGCATGTGCGTTCGATTGAGCCCGAAGGCCGGGGCATCGGAGTGTTGGTTCACGACGTTGCTGGCCGATGGCCAGATCACCGCTCAGGGCCCGTTCATCGACGACGCGCCCGTGTCCGTGTACGCGGTGACGGGCGGCACCGGGCTGTATGAGAACGCTCACGGCACCCTGGAGGAGCGGCAGGTGGACGGCGGCGCGGGATACGAGTTCACCTTCACCTTGATCCCGTAGATCCCGAGGAGACCTGGGTTCGCCTCGAGTACCATCGCGCGTTGTGACCGACGCCGATCTGCTTCGTCGCATCAACGAGTACCTGGACGCGGTCCCTCGGAGCGTGGCCCGGACCGAGGAGATCGGTCCGTTCACGCTGTTCGTGAACGAAGGGCCGGGATGGCGGTACTACGCTCGCCCTCGGCCCGGCGAGAGCGAGTTCACCGCCGGTGATGTCGGTGACGTTCGGGCTCGGCAGCGTGAGCTGTCACAGCCGGAGGCGTTCGAGTGGGTGGATGACCTCACGCCGGGGGTGGAGTCGGCTGCCGAGGGCGACGGGCTGCTCGTGTCGATCCGGCCGCTGATGCACCTCGAGAAGAAGGCGTTCGCCCCTGCAGCGGCTCCGGAGAAGGCCGAGATCCGGTTCGCGTCTCCGGACGACGATCTGGCCGAGATCTCCGCCGTCGCGAAGCTCGCGTTCGACGCGCCCGGGACCGACATCGGCGCACTGGGCGTCGAGGCGATCGCAGAAGCTGCGAGCGCGGTCGAGGGGGACACCATCGAGCTGACGCGTGCTCGGATCGCCTCCGGCCTCGCGGTGGTCGCCTTCGCGAGGATGGACGGGACCGCCGTCGCGGTCGGAACGCATCAGCCGGTCGGGAGCGTGACCGAGATCGTCGGCGTCGGCGCCGCCCCCGCGTTCCGGCGCCGAGGGCTGGGCGCAGCGGTCACGTCGGCGCTGGTTGCGAACGCGTTCGAGCGGGGCGTCGACACGGTGTTCCTGTCGGCAGGCGACGAGACCGTCGCCCGGGTGTACGAGCGCATCGGATTTCGAACGATCGGGCACGTCGGCGATGCCGCCGACCCGGCAGCGCACTGAGTGGGCGTGTCTGCGCGCGCCTCGAGGCTCTCGCCCCGAGACGTTCGGCTCCGCGAGGTGGCCGAGGACGACCTGCCGATCCTGTTCGAGCATCAGCGCGATCCGGTCGCCGTCCGCGCGGCTCGGTTCCCGGGACGAGACCGAGACGCCTTCATGGCGCACTGGCACGGGATCCTCAGAGACCAGAACAACATCTGCCGGACGGTCGTAGCCGCGGATGAGGTCGCGGGGAACATCGTGTGTTTCGAGCGCCACGGGGTGCGCGAGGTCGGGTACTGGATCGGGCGGGAGCACTGGGACAGGGGCGTCGCGACGCTCGCCCTCTCGGAGCTCGTGGCGCTTGTCGACGTGCGTCCGCTCTACGGTCGCGTCGCGAAGGACAACGTCTCCTCGATCCGCGTGCTCGAGAAGTGCGGGTTCCGGCTCACGGACGAGGCGATCGGTCCGGCCGAGCCCGAGGACGGCGTCGAAGAGGTGGTCTACCGGCTCGACTGACGGATCAGGGCGGCTCCCAGCCCCCGAAGAACATCGCCACGGTCGGGAGCGCTGCCACCATGTCGCCCGAGCAAGTCCCGATGCCGCGGCCCTTGTAGACGTTCACGGTGTCCTCCGGGTCCACGCCCGCGACGTCGATCGTCCGCAGGTAGAAGCACACACCTGATTCCGAGAGGCGGGCGACGTTGATCTCGCCGTAGTTCCAGACGCGGAACGAGACGGCGTAGTCGTTCGCCGACGATGAAGCGGTCGAGGCGTCGACCCACCCGAGGCTCGGTTCGGAGGTCTGCATCTGGGCGGTCGTCAGGCCCGTGTAGTCGGCGTCCTCGCTGAACTCGGCCTTGGCGGCCGACACCGCGATCTGGAGGTCGCTCTGCGCCCCACGGTCCATCGCCCGCTCCTTGGCGGACAGGAAGGTCGGGACCGCCATCATCGTCAGCACCCCGATGACGATCAGGACGACCATGACCTCGACGAGCGTGAACCCGCGTTCGTCCTGGTCCCACCTGCGGTGCCGCATCGAACCCCCAGCCGTGGCCTGGTCCCGGCTTACGTCATCCATCGGACCGAGAGGTCGATCCCTTGACCGGTCGAGCGGGGGGTCGTGTGGGGCGCTCGGGCTAGGCCGTGAGTCCGTCTCGAACGCGTGAGACTGCCTCCTCCGCTGCACCGCGGAGGAGTTCGGCGTCGGCGGCGCATCCCACGAACCGGAACCCGCGCGCCGCCATCGCAACGGCCCCCTCAACCGATGGGGCGTGGATCCCCGGGACCACCCTGTGGTTCAGGGCCGCGGCCACGATCCCGTCGAGCGCCTCGAGCAGCACGGGATCGCCGAGGTCCGCGAAGGTCTCGAGTTCGAGACTGAGGCTCAGGTCCGCCGGTCCCACGTAGACGCCATCGAGCCCCGCGGTGGCGCAGATCGCCCCGACGTCCCCGAGACCCTCGGCCGTCTCGATCTGCGCGAACAGCAGGATCGCCGCGTTGGCTCGCTCGGTCTGCTCTCGACCGGAACCGAACGCCGAGCGCACCGGCCCGTAGCTCCGGTCGCCGAGAGGTGGATAGCGGCATGCGCGGACGAAGCGCTCGGCCTCGGCGGCCGAGTTGACCATCGGGCAGATGACCCCTCGCACCCCCAGGTCGAGCGCGCGCATCAGCATCCCGGCGTCGTTCCAGGCGACGCGGGCGAACGGGACCGCACCGCCGGGCTCGATCGCGGCGACGAGCTCCCCGACGTCCTCAAGCGACGCAGCGCCGTGCTGCAGGTCGATGGTCGCGGCGTCGAACCCGGCCGAGGCGACCAGACCCGCGGACGCGGGGCTCTCGAGCGACAGCCAGGCGTTCAGCCCGACCTCGCCGGCCGCCCAGCGTTCCCGGACGCGATCCGTGGCGTCTGGCATGGGCCGCATCGTAGTCGCACGGGTCGTCACGAGCGCCGCTGCGTTCGACGAACGCATGGATCCGATGATCGCCGGCAAGGACCCGCAAGCGCCGCCCCGCACGCCGGGCGTAGGTTCGTACGGAAGGTCCGGAGCTCAGGTCCTAGACCCTCTCTCCGATCCGAGCTCCGGACCTTCCCTCATGCCTTGCGGGTGATCACCACCCCGCGCTCACGGAAGCAACGCGATCCGGTCGAGCGCCGGCAGCCCGGCGAACTGATCGAAGCTCCAGGCCACCACGCGTTCGGACACGACGGTCACGTTATTGTCGAACAGGTACGGGATCCACGGAACGACCTCTTCCATCAGGTACCGGTCGAGCTCCGCCCAGCACTCGAGTCGGGCGTCGCCCGAGAGCGGGATGCACGCATCGATCTGCTCCTCGGCGCTCGGGATCGGGGTCGACGCGTCGTACCCGCGCCCGCGCAGGATGTCGGGGGTCGCGCCGACCATGGGATCGTTGCAGCACGCGTCCGGCCCGATCGCATCCACCGAGAACAGGGGCGGGCCGAACGTGAAGCCGTCCGGGTAGTCCTTGCCCCACGACACGCTCGGACAGAGCTGCCAGTGCGTGTTCGGGTCCTCACAGTTCGAGTACATCGTGGTCCTCTCGAACGCCCGCACCTGGAGCGTGATCCCGAGCGGCTCCAGGTTCTCCTGCAGCAGGGCGGTCTGCTCCGGGTACGGGTTGGCCTCGTCGACGAAGGTGAGGACGCCGTCGCACGACGGATCGTCGCACACCCCGTCACCGTCCGTGTCGTAGCGGGACAGCGCCATCGCCGCCTTCGCCGCCTCGATGTCGCCACTCCCGTTCGGTGTCACATACGGGTCGTAGTCGGTGAGCGCATTGCCCTGCAGACTGTTCACCATGATGTGTCCCGCGAGCTCGCCGAACAGCGGCCCGCCGCGGAGCAGTCGATACCCCTCCTTGTTCAAGGCGAAGTTCATCGCCTTCCGGACGTTGATGTCGTCGAACGGAGGGAGTGCGAGGTTCATCTCGATGTAACGGACCGCGTCCGAGGGATCGGAGTGGATCTGGTCCTCGAGGTCGGGATCGGTCGAGTAGCGCTGGATCTGCGTCGCGGGCGGCACCCCGTCGAACACCATGTCGAGCTCGCCGGCGTTGACCTTGTTCGCCAGGTCCGCCTCGTCCCCGCCGATCTGGACCTCGATCCGGTTGACGTAGCCCTCGCGCAGGTCGTCGGTGTCCGGGTCGTAGGACGGGTTGCGGACCAGGACGATCGACTGGCCGATGTCGTAGCCGGAGACGGCCTCCTGATCCTCCGCCGGGAGCGAGAAGTCCAGCTGCTCCGTGCCCTCGAACATGTACGGGCCTGTTCCGATCAGGAAGCGTCCGTAGTTGTCGTCGTGACCGGTCGCGACGCCGTACCGCGCGTCGGGGTCGGTCGGGTGAGGCGGGATCGGTGCGGCCGCAGGCATCGCCATCCGGTAGGGGAGATCGCCGGTCGGTGCAGATGTGCGGATGATGAGCGTGCTGTCGTCGGGCGCCTCGAGACCGCTGATCGTGTCGGCCCCGCCCTCGCGGAACGCGTCGAACCCTTCGATCGCCGAGTAGTAGAAGTTGTATCCGCCGGTCGAGCATTCGGCGCACGCCTCGCGCTCCATCGCCCGGATGAAGTCCTGCGCGGTCACCGTGACGTCGTCGAGCGGCGGGGCGTACGCGATCCCCGGCTTCAGCGTGAAGGTCCAGGTGAGGCCGTCCGCCGACACCTCGGGGAGCGAGGTCGCGAGATCCGGCTGGACCTCCGCGCCTCCCTCGGCCGTCGTCTTGCCGTTGTACGAGACGAGCGTGCGGAGCAGGCAGCAGCGGTAGAACGCCCACGCGACGCCGTAGTACTCCTTCTGCGGGTCGAAGGCCTCCTGCACATCGGACAGCATCGCGAGCCCCAACGTGCCGCCCACCGGCGTTTCGCCGGTGATGGTTCCCGTCGGTGTTTGCGGTTCTTCACCGTCTCCGCCGCACGCGCTCGCCGCGAGCGCGAGGATGACCGCGACGATCCACACGGGTTTGGCGCGTTCCCTGCGCATGCCGACCTCCTTCGGCTCGAGGGCACATAGCCGCGGCGGGCGCCGCGACGCCTCTCAGAAGTCGGTACGGCGGGCGTGTCTGACCAGCGCTTCGGTGTTCTGGCCGAACCTTCCCGCATCCTGCTGCCAGTCCACCATGCGCCGGTACTGCGTCGGGTTCATGCCCGTGTGATTGCGGAACGTCGTGATGAAGTGCGACAGGGAGTTGAACCTCGAGCGGTGACAGACCTGCGTGACCGAGAGGGATGAGTCGCGCAGCAGATCGGACGCGTATCGGATCCGAAGGCCGATCAGGTAGCGGTAGGGCGGGATCCCGTAGCGCTGCTTGAAGATGCGAGTCAGGTAGAAGGGGGAGAGGGACGCCGCGCGCGCGACGGCGTTCATGTCGAGATCCTTCGTGAGGTTCTCCTCGAGGTAGGCGCGGACCTCCTCGGCACGCTCGCGCACGTGTCTGCTCTGCGCGCGACCCTCGACGAAGGTCCCGAACACGACCGCTCGCCCCCCTCTCTGGGATATCTACGCACGAGCAGGCGCCCCCGGTCTTGCTCTTTCCTGCCTTTGGCGGGCCGGGCGTGGCTGGCGCGTGCTTGCGAGGCGGCCGCATAGACTCAGGCGGAGGGGCGGTAGCTCAGTCGGTCAGAGCAGCGGACTCATAATCCGCCGGTCGGAGGTTCGAGGCCTCCCCGCCCCACCAAGGCGGAGTAGGACATGGGAGAGCCTGCACAGGAGGGAACGATGAGTGCGAAGAAGGCCACACAGAAGACCGCGAAGAGCACCACCGCGCGCGGCAAGACGTCCAAGGGATTCACGGACGAGGAACGAGCCGCGATGAAGGAGCGCGCTCAAGAGCTGAAGGCGGAAGCGCAGAAGGCGGACGGGGAGAGCGCCCTGCTCGGGAAGATCGCCGAGATGAAGGGACGGGATCGCGCGATGGCCAAGCGGCTCCATGCGATCGTCAAAGCCAGCGCGCCAGCCCTCTCGCCGAAGACCTGGTACGGGATGCCCGCGTATGCCAACAAGGACGGCAAGGTCGTCTGCTACTTCACGCCCGCGGAGAAGTTCAACTCGAGGTACGCGACGTTCGGCTTCAACGACGATGCGAACCTCGACGAAGGCGCCATGTGGCCGACCTCCTGGGCTCTGACGAAGCTGACCCCCTCCGACGAGGCGAAGATCGCCCGGCTCGTGAAGAAAGCCGTGAGCTAACCCGAGCGGTCACTCGAGGAGCTCGAGTCGATCGCCGAGCCTGTGCGAGACGACGCGGGATGTTGCGGGGGCTCTCGCTTCATCTACCAGCCCTTGTTCCCGTTCCGCCTCGTCATCGGGATCCTGCGAGACGGACTCATGATCCGCCGGTCGGAGGTTCGAGGCCTCCCCGCCCCTCGAAGGACTGCCCAACCGACCACCAGCGGGTCCGCGCGCGGCCACTCTTGCTGCCGGTTCGCCAACGGGGACGGCTCTCACAAAAGGGGCCAGGGGAGTATTGACGCAGGTAACGGTTTGGCCTCATAAAGGTCAAGCTCGCCGGCTCACTGCTCCGAGCTTCGAACGGTCCTCGCCGAGGGCCGTTCTTCCGTTTGGTCCTTCCACCGCTCGTGCGGTCCCACACGCGCCAGCGGTGAGCCCACTCGCGCGCCTGAGGTGAACGAGCATGGCCTTCGACCCAAGAGAGGGCTCGAGGTCCGGGCTTGCCCGGTGGCGCCGAGGCGAACGAAGGAACCGAGCGCGACCTCGTGCTGGGCACGAGGACCGAGCCGGTGACCGGGCCAGGGGGCCGCGAGCGCGGACCGGGTGAGATCTCCCTCCCCATTGCGGATCTCGATCTCTCCGAAGAGAACCCTCTGGCTGCTCAACCTCGTCGTGCTCGCGCTTGTCGCATAGAGCTTGGTGAGCCAGACCATCCACCTCATCAACCGAGGACGCGTGCGTCGGTGGATCTTTCTTCCCTGGACAGGGAGGAGAGCGTCCCGACATGGTTCCAGGCCACGCTCCTCCTCCTCCTCCTGTGCTTCGCGTTGCTGCTCGGGATCGCTCTATGGAAGAGTCGAACGCGAGCCCCTCACGTCTGGGGGTGGTTCGGGCTGGCTCTGACGTTCCTGTTCCTCTCCGTGGACGAGGTCGCGTCCCTCCACGAGTCGCTCACGTCCCCGCTTCGAACGGCCCTCCACGCCGACGGGGTGCTCCGGTTCACATGGGTCGTCGGTGGAGGGGTCTTCTGTGTCCTGTCCTGCTCTGCTACCTGCGTTTCCTCCGTGACCTCGATCGCATGAGTCGTTCCCTGTTCGTCGCTGCGGGCCTCGTGTATGTGGCCGGCGCCATCGGGATGGAGATGGTTGGAAGCGCGTACGCCTCGGTGCACACGACCGTAAACGCGGTGTACGCGATGCTCATCGTCACGATCGAGGAAACCCTCGAGATGCTCGGCTTGGTGCTCTTCGTCTACACGCTGCTTTCCCATATCGGTGCTCGGGGGATGAGCTTCGGGCTCTACGTGTCGTCGGCCAACCCCGAGTTCGCTACGGTCGACTTCGACAGGAGGTCAGCGAGTTCGAAGCAGAGGCGCGCGCCGCCCAACGAGCGGCGGCGGAGGGCGCCGACCGGCGCCGCCCGCTAGGCCTGTCGACCGGCGTCTGGCGTCGCCAGGCCTACCGCCCCACCGGATCAACCGGCGCATCGGTCGTCGCCCAACCAAAGAGAGCGGGTCAACGCCCGTTCAGCATAGGATCGGCCAGTCGTCGGGGAGGAGCGTGACCGCGATGCCGAAGGTGCAAGGGCTGTCGAAGTCGGCGGCGAACTACCGGAAAGCGGCGGATCCGAAGTTCAGCTGCCGCGAATGCGCGTTCATGTTCCCTCCCTTGGCGATCGGCGGCTGCAGGTACGTTCGAGGGGTGATTCACGCCAGCGACACGTGCGACGAGTTCAAACCACGGCACCCCCGCGAGGGCGCCGCTTCCTCTTAGTCCTCGAGCCGGACCCGCCACACGGCCACCTTGGCCCCAGCGAACGCGAGGGACCGTGGTCACGTCTGGAGTTTGACCGGGTTTCCCACGCGGGCCTCGCCCGGCTTGACGACGTCGGCGTAGACGCCGAAGGGCAGGCCGTCCTCGTTCTCGCCGCGGTAGTGCTTGATCAGCTTCAAGGTCGGGAAGTCGCGGAGGCCACTGTCGGGGTTGAGGGTGGTGACGACACAACGGGGCACGGCTCCCTCCAGGCGCAACACGACCTCGCCGATGCGTACGAGCTGACCCTCCCAGGTGTCCTCCTCGTGCGGTTCGGAGACCCCTTCGATCTCGATCGTCATGCGGAACCGCCCGGGGTCAACCGGTTGCTCTCGTTCACCCTGACGGCTGATCTCCTCGACCGACTCGAGCGAAACGAGCGTCACCGGACGGACGTCGTTGGCGTCGCCTGGGTGTTGCACACGAACCACGCGCAGCGGGTAGCCGGCGAAGCTCGACAAGGGCTCGTCCCAGGGGCCGAGGACCGGTCGGACGTGGACCATGCGAGTGGAGAAACGAGCGATGAACGGCTCGCCCCCCTGCGCTGAACCCGTCGCGACCGTACCGTCGGGGAACGTCAACGTCAGCTCTTCGCGCTCGGCGTCGAATTCGGACCGGATCTGCTGAAGCGTCCCGAGCTTGGTTCCGGCGATCTTCCCGCCGTCCTCGTCCACGAAGAAGAACTCGCGGTTGCCGGGGACCCCGAAGCGCTCGAACCGCACCCGCTCGGGATGGTTGAGCGCCGTCGCCTTGACCGGCGTGACGTTGAACCGGGCGACCGTCGGCATGGCGCCACGCTACCAACTCGCGCCGTCGCCGCTGCGCCGGAGGGCAGACCCGCCCGTGGTAGCTTCGGGCGATGGAGCCGATCCTGCTTCCCGATCGCGTGCATCCGGATCTCGCCGAGCTCGCGTTCCTGCTCGGCACCTGGGTCGGCGGTGGCGAGGGGGAGTGGCCGGGGACCGAGCCGTTCACCTACGGCGAGGAGATGCGCTTCGAAGACGTTGGGGACACCTTCCTCGCGTACGCGCAGCGGTCGTGGTCGCTCGACGACGGCTCGGCGATCCATCTCGAACGCGGGTTCCTGCGACCGGCCGGCCCAGGCCGCCTCGAGCTCGTCCTGGCGCACCCGATCGGGATCACGGAGGTGGCCGAAGGCACGGTCGGGGACGGGAAGCTCCAGGTCGCGTCCACCGCGGTCGGGCTCACCTCGACGGCGAGCCCAGTGACCGAGCTCCGCCGTCGGCTCGAGGTGCAGGGCAGCGTCCTCTCTTACGAGCTCGACATGGCGATGCGCGACATCCCGCTGACCTGGCACGTCCGCGGGCGACTCACGCGGTCGTGACCGTGACCCGCGCTCGCTGGCTCTCGATGAACACGGTCCTCCTCGGCCTGTCGGTGATCGGGATCGCCACTGGCGGCGTGCTGTGGTCCGCCGGAGAGCACGATGCGGCGAACGTCGCATGGGCGCTCACGACCGTCGTCGGCCTGGTCCCGATCGCGTGGGAGGTCCTCGGGGGGATCTGGCGGCGCGAGGCGGGGGTCGACCTCATCGCGCTGCTCGCGATGGCCGGCGCGCTCGCGCTCGAGGAGTACCTCGCCGGGGCGGTCATCGCGCTCATGCTCTCCACGGGCCGCTCGCTCGAGGACTTCGCCGACGCGAGGGCGCACGCGGAGCTCTCGGCGCTGCTCGAACGCGCGCCGAGGACCGCGCACCGCTACTCCGACGGTTCCCTGTCGGCGATCGGCATCGAGCACGTCGTGGTGGGCGACCGGTTGCTCGTCAAGCAGGGCGAGGTCGTGCCGGTCGACGGCCTGCTCGTTTCGTCGACCGCCGTCCTCGACGAGTCCGCGCTCACCGGCGAGTCGCGGCCGGTCGAGCGCAGCGGCGGCAAGCAGGTCCGTTCGGGCTCGGTGAACGCGGGCTTCGCGTTCGACATGCGCGCGATCGCGACCGCCCAGCAGAGCACGTACGCGGGGATCGTCCGCCTGGTCGAGCACGCGCAGAGGGAGAAGGCGCCGTTCGTCCGCCTGGCCGACCGGTACGCGCTCGCCTTCATCCCGCTCACCCTCTCGATCGCCGGGGCGGCCTGGCTGATCAGCGGCGACGCGGTGCACGCGCTGGCGGTGCTCGTCGTCGCCACGCCGTGTCCCCTGATCCTCGCGGCGCCGATCGCGATCGTCGCGGGGATCTCGAGAGCCGCCAAGCGCGGGATCATCGTCAAGGGCGGTGGGGCGCTCGAGACGCTCGCGCGCGGCCGGATCCTCCTGTTCGACAAGACGGGGACCCTGACG
>Ga0187893_10007287_pt1 | contig 18249 bp, 21 predicted proteins | sample MA1701074metaG_FD_139574 | JGI IMG/M metagenome (GOLD analysis project Ga0187893, IMG submission 139574) | White microbial mat communities from a basaltic lava cave in the Kipuka Kanohina Cave System on the Island of Hawaii, USA - MA170107-4 metaG ... | reverse complement strand
GCCAAGCTTTTCGCCGCTACCTGAAAGGCAAACCACTTCATGCTTATTGAGCAGCGGTGCTTTTATTTTAAAAGTGTGTGTATAATGTTTATCAGTTTTACTTTTATTTTTTAGATGAGCTTGTTTCAGCAGTACTTTTTTAAAAGGTGCGGTGAAAAAAGCATTTTCAAATTCACCCGCATGGTTCCAGGTATCAACCAACTGCAATTCGGTTGTTTCTTTACTGTCAGTATATGCCACACGGTCAAGCCCCCATTCAGCAACTAACCGACCTTCTTTATTTTTAAGATAGTATTTATAACCGATGCCATCTTTGGGCAAGCTTTTCTTAGGAATAACCAATGAGGCATGCCAAAACTCATCATTAAGGTATTCCATTGCTACTGCTTTCTTTGGATCTCCCATACCTAATTCTTCGGTATTGCCACTGATCCACAAACTTTCTCCGAACTGAGTATAAAAACGTAAGTAAAACTGCAGGTTCATCGCAATCGTTGGTTCTTTAAAGTCTTATGAATAGTTGTGTGTAATGGACACATTGTCACGAAAGTAAAATAAAACATTAAAGGTTGGTTATTTTGAGTAAAATATTCTCGTAAAAATTTATTTATGAATATAGGATATAACCGCTGGAAATCACTTTTTCTTTTTAGCCTTGGCTTGTCTCTTGGCGCAGCATTTTGCATGAAATGGATGGAATCTGATCTTATGGTTAATAATGAACAATTCACCATTCTTGGTTTGGAATTGTTTTATTCAAATGAAAAAATGGAAAACCTGCTTGCTTCCCTTGATAGTCGTGTAAGGATGATCCTGCAATATCATCTTTATTTCGATTTTGCTTTTATGGCAGGTATTTATCCGGCTATTGCGGCTTTTTGCATGATGAGCAGGAAAAACCAGGCATCACAATCAGTCAGGAAATTATTATCTGCTTTGGCGCTTCTTCAGTTGATTGCCTGGATTGCTGATATTATCGAGAACTATTACCTGCTTGTATGGATGCCGGACCCTTCCATTGGCAGCGAATTTATATGGTATCATTTCATTGTGGCTGTCAAATGGATCATTGCATTGTTGGCTGTAATGACAGCAGTTGCTTTTTTATTATGGAAAATGATTAAAAAAACAAATGGCCAAGCTTAATATGATTGAATAAAACTCATTTTTTCATTTAACTGCTGCTGCTTATTTTTGCCGAAATTTTTTTAGAATGGAACAGGGAAAAAAATATAAAGGTCTATACTGGTTATTATTTTTTGCATCTACAGCAGCTCTTGCCTTTGCCATTTACAGCCATTGGGAATGGCTTACACTGATACTTCCTTTTCAAACTACAGCTTTTGTAAAAGCGTTGGATATAATGTGATCCTTATAATTATTTTATTACAACCCCGGTAATAGCCGGGGTTATTTTTTTGCTCATACGAAATGATCCATAAAAATTTTCGGGCAAATTCATGCCAACTGCGATGAAAAATTTTATGTCGAATTCCATGCGGCCAGCAGAAAAACTAAAAATATACACATGAAATAAAGTAACTTTCCAGCAACAATTAATTCAATACATTCAAAAACCAATGTTATGAGAAAGGGAATGATCTTAGTTCTTTCGGTGCTACTTAGTTTTTCTTTTCCGGTTATTACTTCTCGGGCTGCAGTGCTGCCTTCGTCTTCTTCGCCGGTGCCAGATAAACCCGATGCTGCTGCAATAAAAGCGGCTATCATGGAATTTAAAGCTTTGCCCAAAAAAGAAAAAAAACTCAAAATAAAACAAGCAAAGCAAGCCATCAAAGATTTTAAAAGAGAAAGGAGAAAGGGCAACGATCCTGAAGTAGAAACCTTATTACTTGTAATTATAGCTTTGTTTATACCACCACTGGCTGTTTACCTGCACCAGGGCGAAACCAATCAAAAATTCTGGATCACCACACTTTTGTTTGTCATTGGAATTTTAGCTGGGTTTATTTTTAGCTGGCTTCTTATTCTCGCTTCTATCATCTATGCGCTGATAGTGATTCTTGGCAATGGCTAAAATCTATTGAATTAACTTTTCTAAAAAAGCCGGCTTTCCAACCTTTTAAGAGAAGGATACCGGCTTTGTTCGTTAAATAACAGCCAGTTTATATGGACTCAATTATCCTTTAAACATACTGGCTGCAGACTTTGCATTTCTGCGGATATTCCACATATCAACTGAACCAAAAGATGATTTTGATTTTACTGCGGGCATTTTAATATCCTTTGCCACTGTTTCTTTTACTTCTTTAACCAGTTGCTGCAATACTCCATACTCCATCTGTACAATAGATGGCATAACATCACTTTTCATGATATAACTCCTTTTTAATTAATTACTAAATAAATCGTTGAGCAACAGAGGGAGAAAAATTGGAATCGTTAGAAGAGGCAAGCTGCAAGCTTTATCACCCGTGTGTAAGTACTTATACTATGCTCAAAATTGATCCTGCAAATATATGACAAAATTTCTTCACTGCAATAGAGAAAGAAGAGAACAATTAACCTTACGATTGCTTTAACAACTAAAGTTATTGCATAACATTTTCTTTATTACGCAATACCTTTTAGCCGCGGACAATGAAATCTTTTGCTCTGCTATTCCAGTTTCTTCCTGCTGATCTCATGTTTCTGCGCAGATTCCACAAATCGTTGACACCATAAGATTTTCTTTTTTCTTTTCTTTCAGGTAATACAATGCCAGTTGCCAGGGTTTCATTTACCACACAGCAAAGCTGTTGAAGCTCTTCTTTTCCAAGAGCAACGAAGGGGGATGACAAATCTTTTTTCATACTAAAAGGTTTAATTGGTTAATAATTCAGATCGGTTTTTTTTGTCTTTTATTCGCTGATCCTTTTGTTTTAATTGACAATGTAAAATTAATCATGCAATAACGGATAAAAAGAGACGACTGAATGAATTGGCGCTTTTGCTTAGCGAACAGTATATTTTTGTTAGTGAGGTGAGCTGCAAAGAATCTTTTTACAATAGCGAAAACGATTAAGTAAATTACCGGTGGTTTAAAACGCAAAAGCATTGTTAATGAAACAAACGGATGTTTGATTCGATAAATAGTGATAGCAGAAAGTAAAATGTTCATGTTCAAAAACTTTATCCATGTCTTTTATCCGATCATTTTCCATTAATACACAAAAGACTGCTCCATTTCCTTTTAACATAGCCGGTGTACGTTATGCCAGGAATATTTCATTGGATAGTAAGGTGACAATCTTTGTTGGTGATAACGGCTGCGGTAAATCAACCTTGCTGGAAAGCATTGCTCTTTTTCTCAATCTTCCGTTGATCGGTGGTTTTATAGAACGAAATGATGGTTTTGAAGCAGCGCAAATATTGCAGCCTTTCGTTGAGATAAATTGGAAAAGGGAAATGAGGAAAGGCTTTTTCTTCAGAGCTGAAGACTTCAGCGATTTTATTAATTCAGTTGAAAATGATAAACGAAAAATTTCAAATAATTTGAGTGAGCTTAAAGGAGTGGTAGATGATTCGATCATTAAACAAATGAGTGAAAGCATGAACTATGCGCTTTACAATATGCGAAAAAATTATGGCGATAATATGCAGGCGTATTCACACGGAGAAGCCTATTTAAAGATCATGGATACGAGAATTGGCGATAAAGGAATTTATTTACTGGACGAACCAGAAGCGGCCCTTTCACCCATTAAGCAGTTGTCGCTGATATTTATGATCATGGAAATTTTGAAAAAAGGAAGTTCGCAGTTTATCATTTCCACTCATTCACCAATGTTGATGGGCATACCTGAAGCATTAATCTATGAAATAAAGGAAGACGGTATGCAGGCTGTCCAATACACCGAAACGGATCATTACCGCATCACAAAAACGTTTCTGAATGATCCTGATTTTTATTTGAGGCACTTATAATTCTGAACGGAAACTTTATGCAGGAGATGATTCTTTTAATAGCATATCACTGTAAGAAATTTCGATCAGGTCGTCTTTTGCTATTTTGAATTCATTCATGTAATATTCACATTGCTGCTGCAGTTGCTCCAGTGAAAGATCTTTAAAAACATTACCAGCTTCTATTTCTACAAAAGAGCCCAGCCCCGGCACCTCATCAATATGAAATTTTACATTGCCGATATAATAGATTTCCCTTCTCTTTTTTACTATCACCTTTATACCGCAGGCTTTCGTAAAAACTTCTTTAAGTCCTCTTGCATCTTCTATTTTCACCAAATCAAAATGAGAGCTTTTTGGGCCTGCCTGGTTGTTTCGTTCATAAAAGATCAGGTTGTTTTCAATTTTACCTTCCCGCAGTTTTAGCCTGCCATGAGTAACGGTAAAGTAAGTATCTGTTTGTTCATCCACTCCTCTGAACTCAGCCTGATTGGATAATAAATATTGACGTATGCTTTCCGGGTTATTGCACCTGGCTTTTATTTCTACATTCAAAAATGACATAAAAAAAGGTTTGCTGCAAAAACAACAAACCTAACAAAGATTTTTTTAGTAACGTTCTTAATCAGCAACAACAGCAGCTTCTCTTTTGCGGGAAACTGTAGAGCTTGCTCTCTTCTCAGTGCCTTTTACGAAGCGCATGGCGCTCCATACATGATCCAACTCAACCCTTTCGATACTTTCGTATCCTTCGCAGGTTAAGCGGTTCCAACTGCATTCGCGGTTAAGGTCTGTTACGATTTTGGAAGTCGTTTTTGGATAGGCTACCCAAAATTTTGATTCACCTTTCAAAGAGGGCATTACATCTTTCAAAATACCATTCAACTGGTTTTCATTTACCGCAAAAACCAACGCAAAATCAATTTTCCTGGTTTTCAGGAGTGGCGTCATGTTTTTGGCAAATGATAATTTACTAAACTGCTTTTCGATGGATGAAGGTAAACCCTGAATTAAAAGATTTTTCTCGTCTCCCAATTGTAACTTTTCAAAAACTGTTTGTGACATACTTTGAAGCAATTTTAGGGGTTTCAGACAATTACACTCTGTCTGTGAATGAATTGTCGAGTTAACATTAAAAGGGAGTGCAAAGATAGGCTAAAATGATGGTTTTGAAAGACAAAATGAAAATAAAAATCCCGTCCACACTGCATTTGAACGGGATTTATTGATGTAAATCTATTTTATTTTGATACAGGTTTATAATATTTAAGCGCTTCCGGCATGTACTTTTCAAGTTGTTCTTTCCTTTTTCCTTCAGAAGGGTGAGTGCTTAAAAATTCAGGCGGTTTTTGGCCTTTACTTGCCGCTTCCATTCTATCCCAGAGTGCAATAGCTTCTCTTGGATTATAACCGGCCATTGACATCCAGATGAGTCCGTAATGATCAGCCTCTAATTCTTGTTTTCGGGAAAATGGCAATAACACTCCCACCTGTGAACCTACACCATACGCTGTTAATATCAGATTCTGGGTAGCTGAGGGTTTATTGGATAGTGCTACACTAAGTGCAGCACCAAGACCCTGTTGGGCCAATCCCTGGCTTACTCTTTCCCTGCCATGATATAATACCGCATGAGCTATTTCATGTCCCATTACAGCTGCAAGAGCCGCTTCATTCTGTGTAATAGGAAGCAGTCCGGTATAAACTACAATTTTCCCACCCGGCATGCACCACGCATTGACAGCTTTATCTTCCACAAGATTATATTCCCATTGGTATCCTTCCAGAAGATCTGCTTTTCCTAAATTTCTCACATATTCTTCCACTGATTTCGTCACACGCTGACCAACTCTTTTTACCATTTCAGCATCACGGTTGGTTGAACTGCTGATAACTTTATTGCTTGACAAAAACTGTTTGTATTGCTGTGCGGCAGCAGCCTGAAGTTCTGTTTCCGATACAAGATTAGCCTGCGTTCGACCTGTGATTGGATTTTTTGAACATGCAATAAAAACTCCGCCTGCGATAAGAAGTAATCCGATTTTTCGTATCATATCGAAATATATTTTTAAATGTAAAATTCAATCATTGTACCAAAAATACAATGATGTTGGCAGCAAAGAAGTTAAGATTTTAGAGAAAAAAGTCGCTATGGGTCTATGAGATATTTTGCCTGCGACGCTGGCGGCGGCGATCACGATGCTTAAGGATAGGTACTTTGCTTTCGTTTCCTTTTAAAAGGCGACCTATGTTTTTTTGATGTGTAAGCACCACCATTAAAGCTACAGCAATGGCAAAAACCCGGTACACATGATTGTCAACATTAAAAATGACAAGAATAAAAATAGGAAAGGCAATACTTGCCAGGATAGAACTTAAAGAAACAAACCTTGTAAAAAATAGTACCAGCAGAAATACACCAGAGCAAGCCAATGCCGTCCATGGCGAAATACCGAGCACTAAACCAAACAAAGTGGCTACACCTTTGCCGCCTCTAAAATCTGCCCAAATCGGGAAAATATGCCCCAAAACAGCAGCAAGCCCAAGGCATATTTGCAAATTAAGAAAAAGTGTTTCGCTATCGGCGTATTGAGGAAGGAGATGAACAAGATTAACAGCGGCAGTACCTTTTAGCATATCAACCACCATAACGATGGTACCCCACTTGGGCCCAAGTACACGATACGTATTGGTGGCACCGGCATTGCCACTTCCATATTCCCGAATATCAATACCAAAAAAATACTGACTAACCCAAACGGAAGTGGGAATGCTACCTATCAAATATGCAAGAACTATAACCAATAGTTCATTCATAGAATTCTGGGGTTGAAGTTGAATAACGAAGCTAATAAAAAAACCTCAGGTTGATAACGTTAATTTAACATAGTTATTTTATCATACGCTTTTAGACAAATTAAGAAACAACCAATTATGCCGGGTTGCTTTATTTTTTACTGTAAGCCCAAATTCGCTGCAAGCCAATACCATCGCGGATTCATCTTCTGCCAGTAGTCCGCTTAAAAATAAAATACCGCCATTTAAAAGCTGGCCGGCCGCCAGCAGGGATAAATTGTCCAAAATCACATTTCTGTTGATATTAGCAAGAATGATATCGTATTGATCTTCCGATTTTGCGTTTTCAGCAAGGCTGAGTTCAATTCGCTCACAATTATTTTTTTCAATATTCTCCTTTGCATTTTCTATGCTCCATTTATCATTATCAATTGCCAAAATTTTTTGAGCTTTTAATTTTTCAGCAAGGATGGCCAACACTCCCGTACCTGTGCCAAAATCCAAAACCGTTTTGTTAGTGAAATCAATTTTTTTCATGTTTTCGATCATCATATAAGTAGTGGCATGATGACCGGTGCCAAAACTCATTTTCGGTGTGATGATAATTTCATATTGCACATTTTTTACTGGCTGATGAAACCCGGCTCGCACAGCAACAAAATCGTTTACTATAACCGGTTCGAAGTTTGATTCCCAAACCTGGTTCCAATTTGTTTCAGGAATAATTTCTTCAGAAAAATTTAATTGCAACGACGCTATTGTTTGCAAGAGAACTTCTTTATCAAGATCGGCTTGCTTTATAAATGCCTTCAAACCTTTTTCAGTTTCTTCATAACCTTCAAAACCTATTTCAGTCAAACATGCGATTAAAAGTTCCGATTGTTCTGAAGTAATATCTTTGAATTCTATTTGTAAATAATCACTCATTATGTTGAAATGAAAAACCCTGATCACTCAGGGCTTTATTATTTATATCACTTATTGCTGACCTTGTTTAGGTGGTTGCGATTCTTCTCTTGGTTTAGGTTCTGGCTTTGGGATCAAAGCTTTTCTTGAGAGCTTAAATTTACCTGACTTAGGATCGGTGCCAATCAATTTTACTTTTACTTTATCGCCTTCTTTCAATACTCCTTCGAGTGTTTCCAATCTCTTCCAGCTTACTTCGCTGATATGAACCAATCCTTGTTTGCCTGGTAAAAATTCAACAAAGGCACCAAAAGGCATGATGGATTTAACCGTTGATTCATATACCTCACCTTCTACCGGCACAGCTACTATCCCTTTGATCCATGACTCAGCTTTTTGCACGCCTTCTTTATTCACGCCAAATATGCTTATCTCTCCCCTGTTGTTTACTTCTTCAATATTGATAGTAGTTCCGGTTTCTCTTTGCATTTCCTGTATCACTTTACCACCCGGCCCAATCACTGCACCGATAAACTCACGATCAATATACATTTTCACCACTCTTGGTGCATGAGGTTTCACTTCAGAGTTCGCTGCGGGAATACAAGCATACATAGCATCCAGAATATGCAGGCGGCCGCGACGGGCTTGATCTAATGCCTGTTTCATTACTTCCATGCTTAGACCATCTACTTTGATATCCATTTGCACGCCACAAATACCATCACGGGTTCCTGTTACTTTAAAGTCCATATCGCCGAGATGATCTTCATCACCCAGGATGTCAGTCAACACTGCATATTTATCTCCTTTCGTGATAAGCCCCATTGCTACACCCGATACATGTTTGGGAACAGGTACACCTGCATCCATTAATGCCAATGAACCGGCGCAAACAGTAGCCATGGAAGAAGAACCGTTTGATTCAAGTATATCACTCACTACACGAACAGTATAGCCAAAATCATCTCCCGGCATCATTTGTTTCAAAGAACGTTGTGCCAGGTTACCATGCCCTACTTCCCGGCGGCTTTGCCCTCGCAGCATTTTTACTTCACCTGTAGAAAACGGCGGGAAATTATAGTGTAAATAGAAACTTGAGTCGGCTGACTTGGCTGCACTTTCAACAAGCAACACATCTAATGCAGTTCCTAAAGTAACTGTGGTAAGCGACTGTGTTTCACCTCTTGTAAAAAGCGATGCTCCATGTGGAGAAGGCAATACATCTACCTCCATATCAAGCGGACGAATATCTTCCAGCCCACGACCATCCAATCTTACTTTCTCATCAAGGATCATATCACGAACAACATAGTATTGCAGATCGTTGTAATAATTATTAGCAAGCTTTTTTGTAAGATCAGGCAGCTCCTCTCCTTCCGGCAAACCTTGTTTGAGGTGTTCCATCAGTTCATCTTTGATGGTAGAAAACTTATCGCCTCTTTCGTGTTTGCTGAATCTGCCTTTAGCTACTTCATATACTTTTTGTTTTGCAAAAGCATAAACTTTTTCTTCTAAAGCAGGGTCAGTTTCTGGCTTGGTATATTCTCTTTTTGCAGTAATACCTTTCAGATCTCTTAATTCTTCCTGTGCTTTTACCTGTATGCGAATAGCATCATGTGCTACCTGTAAAATATTTACCAGTTCTTCCTCGCTGCATTCTTTTGCTTCACCTTCCACCATCATAAGGTTTTTGTCGGTAGCGGCTACGATAAAATCCACATTGGATTTTTCCATTTCTGATCGGGAAGGATTAATCTTATACGCTCCATTCACTCTTCCTACTCTTACTTCTGATATGATCTCTTTAATGGGGATATCTGAAACAGCAAGTGCAGCCGATGCTGCAAGACATGCTAATGCATCGGGAAAAATTTGTTCATCGCTTGAAATAAGTGTAACCAAGACCTGCACTTCACAATAGTAATCGTCAGGAAACAAAGGACGCAGTGCACGGTCTATTAAGCGGCTTGTCAGGATTTCATAATCATTCAAACGAGCTTCTCTTTTAAAGAAAGAACCGGGAATACGGCCTGCAGCGCCAAATTTTTCCTGGTAATCTACAGACAGTGGAAAAAAGCTTTGTCCTTCTTTTGGTTCTTTGTTGGCAACCACGGTTGCCAGCAACATACAGTTGCCCATTGATACAGTAACAGCTCCGTCAGCTTGTCTTGCCAGACGGCCCGTTTCAATAGTAACCATACGGCCATCACCGATATCAAATGTTTTGCGGATAGGTTGTTGTAACATAGTTGTTAGATTGTTTGTGTTTGAGTTTCCTCTTTTGCTCAAACTTTTTTAGTATTTATAATTCAGATTTAGCTATTCAGATGGGCCTTTTAGTACGGAGAAGTGTTTTTTATTTCTTCCTGCTTTCACTGCACTTTTTCATAAATGCACTTAGTAAAGAATAATAGTCATTCCAAAAAACAGTTATTCCCAACATCCTCAAAGAAGTTGGGAATAAACAGTTATATAATTTCTTAAGCTTCGGGATTAACTGAAACTTCAGAATAAATATCTTTCCCAACTTTCCCGCCTGGAGCGGATTGGGTTTATTTTCTTATTCCGAGCTTTTCAATCAATTGACGATAACCGGTCAGGTTATGTTTTTGAAGATAATTGAGCAAACTTTTACGTTTACCTACCATTATCATCAGGCCGCGGTGAGTAGAATAATCTTTTTTGTTTTGTTGAAGGTGTTCGCTGATCTGGCTGATACGTTCAGTCAATTGTGCAATTTGTCCTTCAACAGAACCGGTGTTTTTAGCTGCACCACCAAACTCTGTGAAAATATTTGCTGTTTTTTCTTTTGTAAGAGGCATCTTAGACTTTTTTAAAATTTCATCCGGGTTTTATCCTAATAATTTTGTGGCGGCGAAGGTAAGGCAACTAAATTTAATGGCAAAAGAAAGGCTGCCAAAATTACCCCTTTGCTCTTAAATTCTACCATATTTGAGATGGCTGGCCTCTTATTTTTGCAAAATGGAATTATCTCAGGACACAAAAAACATACTTGGCCTTCAATTACCTACAGATCCGCGATGGGTAAACCTGGCCGAAAAATCGCTGGAGGACATTTTAACCGACCATGCTTATTGTGAGCAAAAAGCCGCCCTGACCTGCATCTCCATCATTCAGCGGTATAGCGATAAGGAAAGACTAATCATTGAGCTTTCTCCGATCGTCACCGAAGAATGGGGACACTTCAGGCTGGTGCTGGCTGAACTGCACAAAAGAAATCTGAAACTCGGCAAACAAAGAAAGGACTTGTATGTAAATGAGCTCTTAAAATTTGAAGCGAGAGGCGGCAGCGAAGAATCACGTTTTTTGGATAAGCTACTGATGATGGCATTGATTGAAGCCAGGAGTTGCGAACGTTTTAAAAGATTAAGTGAAGGATTGGATGACGGATACCTTCGCAATTTCTATCGCCGCTTTATGGAAAGCGAAGCGGGTCACTACACATTATTCATTGACCTGGCCGAAACTTATATTGATAAAGAAAAAGTTCGCCGCCGCTGGAAAGAATGGTTGGATTATGAAACAGATGTTATGAAAAATATTGAAATAAGGGGCGACAGAATTCATTGATTTAATTACCGGCTTGTTTTTTATTAACTTTGAAGAATATATTGTTATCTATGAGTTCTTTAGAATTAAAGACATACGAAATCCTTAAAAATAAACTCGGGGAAGAAGAAGCTTCTACCATTTTACAGTTCATTGAGGAAAAGTCTGAGCAAAAAATAAATCAGAAAAAAGATGTTTTTCTGACAAAAGATGACAAAGTAGATCTGATTAAATGGATGGTTGGTTTCTGGATAGCCCAAATGGCTGCCATTATCGGCTTATATTTAAGGGGGCATTAAAAAATGCATAGATTTTCCTACCCTTGTTTAATAAAATTCAACTCATATCTCTTACTCCATCTCCTATTTTCGATGCAAAAACCTGCGGCTCATATCCTATTCTTTCTTTGTAATAAGGAATAAGTTGTTTTGAAAAATCATTGAAACTTTCCTTTTTTACCAATGCAATAGCGCAACCGCCAAAGCCTGCACCGGTCATTCTTGCACCGATACAATCTTTATAATTACTGCTAAACTCAACAATGGTGTCCAGTTCTTTCCCTGATACTTCATACAGTTCTTTCAATGATTGATGTGAAGCGTACATAAGCATTCCAAATTTTTTCAGGTCGCCTGCTTCCAAAGCAAGTTTGGCTTCCTTCACTCTTTCATTTTCCGTTATTGCATGCAGTGCCCTTTTCTCCAGCACCGCATCCTTGATCAAATGGCGGTGAGCATTGAAAGTAGCTGAATCTATATCACATAAATGATTTGCCTCTATTTCTTTCTTTAGCAATTTTAAAGCAGCTCCGCATTCTGCAAAACGTTCATTGTATTTTGATTCGGCAAGTGCTCTTTGTTTGTTACTATTTATAATTGCGAGTACATAATCACCTATCTCAAAAGGCAGGTATTCATATTCCAGTGTATCACAGTTTAGCAAAATGGCTTTATCTTTTTTTCCCATAGCCACAGCAAACTGATCCATAATACCGGAGTTGAGACCAATGAATTCATTCTCCACTTTTTTGCACAGCAAAGCAATATCAGTTTTGGAAATACTCAGTTCAAACATTTCACTGATTGCATAAGCCGTCAGCACTTCAATGGAAGCGGATGAAGAAAGACCTGTGCCAATAGGAAGATCGCCGTAGAATAACATATCGAGACCGGAAATGGCATGATCATTTTGTAAAATATGATGTATAGCTCCCAGCGGGTAATTGAACCATTCCCTGCCGGTTTTTGAATAAGAAGATTGCAAATGCAATTCTGCAGTTTCAGAAAAATTGAGACATTGAAAATTCAATTTCTTATCTGTGTTTTTTGCAATAGCAAGATAAGTTCCAAACGAAATAGCGCAGGGCATCACCTTTCCGCCGTTGTAGTCAATATGCTCGCCAATGAGATTTACTCTGCCCGGACAAAAGAAAAAATGAGTGGGTTCTTTGTGGAAACGATTGCGGAAATTTTCTTGCAGGTCAGATTTCGTCATTGATTATAGTATTTTTAAAAAATGCTAAAGGATAAAGGTCAGTTTTGCTTTAAACATTCGGCGGGCGAAGATATTTATTTGTTTACACTGCGCAATGCAAACGCGGAAATAAGTATTATTAATTACGGAGCAATCATTACTTCCTTTAAAGTAAAACAGCCCGGTGGAAATATAAACGATATTGTTTTGGGGTTTGATCATCCGGAAGATTATTTAGCGGAGGAATATCTTGCAGAGTACCCTTATTTTGGTGCAGCCATTGGCCGCTATGCCAACCGGATCAAAAACGGTCAATTCAGCATTGATGAGAAGTTTTATCCGCTTGCAAAAAATAGAGGCACCGATCATTTACACGGCGGCCGTGCCGGGTTTGATAAAAAAGTTTGGAAATGCGATCATTATTCAAACAATAAGCTTGTATTGAAATACAGAAGTAAAGACGGAGAAGAAGGTTATCCCGGTAATCTTGACATAACGATCCGGTTTGAACTTAATAATAACGAGTTGCTTTATGAGTTTTTTGCAAATACCGATGCACCAACCACAGTGAACTTAACACATCATAGCTATTTTAATTTAAATAATGGAAAAGGCGAAATAGGTGATCATACGGTAAAGGTCAACTCATCGTACATATTGGAACAGGATGATAATCTTGTTGTGACGGGTAAAAAACTGGCTGTTCAAAATACACCCTATGATTTTCGAATACCAAAACGTATAAATAAAGAATGGCCTGCAATTGGGTATGACCAAACCTTTGTACTTGATGAAAACTTGCCAATGGATCTTTCATCAGGTTTAAGTTTTGCTGCCGATGCTTTTTCTGAAAAATCTAATCTTAAACTCGAAGTATATACCAGCGAACCCGTGGTTCATTTTTATACTGGTAAATGGATTCCTGTTTTAAAAGGTAAAAACGGAAACCAATACGGTCCCTTTTCAGGTTTTTGTTTAGAAACACAAAAACATCCCAATGCCATTAATATTTCTCATTTCCCCAATACTATTCTTCGGCCGGGAGAAACTTATCACACAAAAACGATGTATAGAATCATAACATGAAACGTTATGAACTAAAATAGGCAAGCTCTTCACTGAGATCAAGGAATGGATATTTGTTTTGCAACTCCTTTGTTTTTTCTGCAAATGACAAGAGGAATTGCTTATGCGCTGTTGTTGTAGGTTGAAATGCTTTATGTCGCCGGGCAATATTGATTTTTTTTAATTCTTCCATCAATTGTCTTGCTTCGTCATTCAAGCATGCCGATATAAATTTTTGCAATACAAAATCAGTGGCGAGATAGTTGGGATGCGCCATGTCAATATCATAAAAACGATAATCTCTCAGCACATCAATTACTATTTCATAAGCGGGGAAATAATAAAGTTTATCAAACTTTTCAATCATGTGATGCACTGCTTCTATTAAACGGGCTTTACTGCGATTATTTTCTACTACACCGTCCCTGACATGTCTCACAGGACTAACAGTAAATAATATTTTCAGCTTTGGATTAAATTGAAATAACTGGTGCATGCAATTATCCAATGCCTCAATAGTTTCCTGTATGCTTAGCAAATGTTTCGCAAACCATTGTGCAGGCGCCCGGTGGCAGTTAGCGACGGCCCCCTCCAAACCTCCCCTCATGGGGGAGGCTTTTGAAGACTCTGCATTGTCAGTAAGCCTATAAGAGAACGATGATCCCAAAGTAATAATGATCCAATCAGCATTTTTCAAAAACTCATGTGCTCTCTGCTGCGATTCGTTTATAATTCGCAAGCATTCGTGGGCATTCGTGTTTGAAAAACGACTATGATGCTGCCAACTGCTCCACACTTCATTCAAATAAAAAAGATCTGATTCCTGGTATTCTTTATTCTGTATGTATGAGACAAGGCTTTTGCAAACACTGATCGGGTCAAATAAAATTCCATTAGGGTTTTGATGCAATGAAAGCTTGGCATCCTTTAACGTATCTCCAATATGTTCGGTAAAGCATGAACCTATCAGCAATAATTTATCACGATAGCTGATCAGCTCAGGTAATTTTTTCGGTTCAAAATTCAGCATGAAGTCCATGAGAATGATATTAGGATATTATGATATTGGGATATTGATTATTGTGATCAGGCTTGTTTCTTGTTCCTTGCACCTTGTGTCTTGTTACTTAACCAAAAATTTCACCGGCTATCCGCAGGCTTTCCTGCAATGCTTCTTTGTTCAGTGCAGGAAGTAAGTTTTGTCCTTCAAAAAATTGTATCATTAATTCAGAGTTCATATTTCCTACTAATTCATCATTGGCCATTGGGCAACCGCCAATTCCTTTTAATGCACCATCAAATCGTTTGCAACCTGCCCGGACCGCTGCATTTAGTTTTTCTTCCCAGTTATCAGGGGTTGAGTGCAAATGAACACCAATCTCTGTTCCCGGCAATGATTCCACCAAATAGCTTGTCATATCATATACCTGTTCTGCAGTCGCTATTCCAACCGTATCAGCCAATGAAATAATTTTAATATCCATTGCTACCAACTGATTCACCCATTCAAATACCACATCTTCATCGTAAGGGTCGCCGTAAGGATTACCAAAGCCCATGGAAATATAAACCACTAATTCCTTGCCTGATCTTATGCATAAATTCTGTATCTCTTCCACCCTTCCCAGCGATTCCTGTATAGATGAATTAGTATTACGTCGCTGAAATGTTTCTGAAACAGAAAAGGGAAAACCCAAATAGTTAATTGAATCAAATACCGAAGCCTCTTCAGCGCCACGAAGATTAGCGATTATTGCAAGAAGCCGGGATTTGGAATCTGTTATTTCGAGTTTGGATACTATTTCTTTTGTATCCGCCATTTGAGGAATAGCTTTAGGAGAAACAAAACTTCCAAAATCTATCGTATCAAATCCTACTTTCAGCAATGAGTTGATGTATTCAATTTTCTTTTCTGCAGGAATAAAATTTTTCCAACCCTGCATGGCATCGCGGGGGCATTCAATGAGTTTGATAGTATTTAATGTTTCTACAATCATTAGATAGTTCAAAACTGTCGGAGTCTTAAAGCCCCCTTTAGGGGGTTTGGGGGTTTCTCTGCCTCATCACTTCATACAATATCATTCCCGTCGCCACACTCACATTCAAACTTTCAAAGTCCCCTTTCATGGGAATTTTTATTTTTTCATCACATGCTTTCATCAATGCAGGATAGATTCCTTTTTCTTCACTACCCATTACAACAGCAGCAGGTTCTTTAAAATCACAATCCCCAATATCTTTTGCAGCCGTCATTTCTGTAGCAAAAACTTTAATGCCGTTTAGATGCAATTCATCCACTGCTTTGATCAAACTGTTTACCCGGCATACCGCGATTTTTTCCAATGCTCCTGCTGATGTAAGAATAGCATCTTCATTCAAAGCTCCAACACCTTTATCGGGAATAATGATAGCATGTACGCCCATGCAATAAGCCGTGCGGGCAATACCGCCAATATTCCGGATATCTGTTATACCATCAAGAATTAAAAATAATGGCGGCTCACCTTTTTCAACAACAAATGAAATGATCTGTTGCAGGTCGTGGTATTGCACTTTTGAAATTTGCGCTATGCAACCCTCATGCCCATTTACATTAAAGCTGTGGAGCTTTTCAACCGGCACATAGTTTATCGGGATGGCATTCGATGCAGCCAATCTTTTTATTTCATCTATATCCTGCCCCCGTAATTTGTGATCAAGGTAGATTCTGTCGAGTTGTTGCCCGGCGTGAATAGTATCTATTACCGCACGTGGGCCGATTACCAATGAAGATTTTTTTGGGCGATGCTGATGTCTGAAATTTTTCACAATGCAAAGCTAAGAGGTCAAAAGAGAAAAAGAGTTAAAGAGAGTTGTTGTTATGGGCGCCACGGTTTGAAACCGTGACATCCATAATGAGATCAAATTTGCTTATGTATCAGCATCCATTTTATTTTTTGAATGGCTACTATAGACATAGCATCAGTTATCAACCCATCTTCCATCATTTGCCAGGCTTCTTCAAAAGGTAATTTTTTTACAATGATTTGTTCGGTCTCCTCCGGCATCGGCGTTTGTTGTTCAACATTTCTCGCCAGATAAAGAAAAGCATATTCATCCGAAACAGAATTGGAAAGATGCATTTTCATTAAAAGTTTCCAGTCATAAGCTACTAACCCGGTTTCTTCCAATAATTCTCTTTTAGCTGAATCAAGCGGATCATCTTTTAGTGGACCGCCGCCTTCGGGTATTTCCCAACTATATTGATTTAGCACAAAACGATATTGACCTACCAGGTAAGTATTCAGTTCATCATCCAATACAATGATGCCGATTGCAAGATTTTTAAAATGAACCTTTCCATAAATTCCTTTTCCGCCACTGGGGTTGATAACATCGTATTCTGTTACATTGATCCATTTATTGTCGTAAACTTCTTTGTCAGAAAGTATTTGCCAGGGGTTTTTATGCTCTTCCATCCTTTAAATTTATAGAAATAAAAACTTTTAGTTCCGTTCCAGGTTTCGGGCTTTTAAAAGCCCCTCCTTCGGAGGGGTTTGGGGAGGCTTTAAAAATAAAAACCTGTAAGCTCATTCCAACTTACAGGTTGTTCAAAGCCCCTCTTTCGGAGGGGTTTGGGGAGGCCTTATTTTATCCCAAAAGCTTTTTTCACTTTAGGCACATAATCCAGTTTTTCCCAGGTAAACAATTCCACTTTCTTCGTTACCTTTTTACCATCGGGAGAAACAAATGTTTTCTCCACTACTTTTGACTGACGGCCCATGTGACCATAAGCTGCTGTTTCGCTATAGATCGGGCTGCGCAGTTTCAATCGCTGTTCAATAAAATAAGGACGCATATCAAAGATAGCTTCCACCATCTTGCTGATCTGCCCATCGGTCATATTCACTTTTGCTGTGCCAAATGTGTTTACATTAATGCTGGTAGGCTGAGCTACACCAATAGCATAAGAAACCTGCACCAGCACTTCATCACTAAGACCGGCAGCTACCAGGTTTTTTGCAATATGACGTGTAGCATAAGCTGCACTGCGATCTACTTTACTGGGATCTTTACCACTGAATGCACCACCACCATGAGCTCCTTTACCGCCATAAGTATCTACAATGATCTTGCGACCTGTTAAACCTGTATCGCCATGCGGCCCGCCTATCACAAACTTGCCCGTAGGGTTAATGTGATATTTGATATCATCATTAAATAGTTTAGCGTATTTCTTATACTTTGTCTTTACTCTTGGTATCAGAATGTTGATAATATCCGTTTTGATCTTTGCCAGCATTTTTGGTTCTGTATCAAAGTCATCGTGCTGGGTTGATACTACGATGGCGTCAATGCGAACCGGTTTATTATTATCATCGTATTCCAACGTCACCTGGCTTTTAGCATCGGGACGAAGGTATTTGATCTGTTTATTTTCTCTTCTCAATGCAGCCAGTTCGATTAATAGTTTATGAGCTATATCCAATGCCAGCGGCATATAGTCTTCTGTTTCGTTGGTAGCATAGCCAAACATCATTCCCTGGTCGCCGG
>Ga0187893_10007286_pt1 | contig 18251 bp, 25 predicted proteins | sample MA1701074metaG_FD_139574 | JGI IMG/M metagenome (GOLD analysis project Ga0187893, IMG submission 139574) | White microbial mat communities from a basaltic lava cave in the Kipuka Kanohina Cave System on the Island of Hawaii, USA - MA170107-4 metaG ... | reverse complement strand
CAAATCGATTCCCACATAACATCTCATGGCAACCTCCTTGATGTAGGTGGAGAAGAGCCGGCACGTCACGCACGACGCCGACTTTATACTCCACAAGAGGAGCCTTCGAGATGATCATCGGGAACGCGCTGGACAACATCATCACCGGAAACAGCGGCAATAATACGCTCAACGGTGGGGCCGGGAATGATCGGCTGGATGGCGGGCGCGGCAACGATACGCTGGAGGGCGGAGTGGGTGACGACACCTATGTCGTCGATCAGGCGGGCGATGTGGTTCGGGAGCTTGCGAACCAAGGCACCGATACGGTGGAAAGCAGCCTCACGTACACGTTGGGCAGCAACCTTGAGAACCTGACGTTGATCGGCACGGCGGCGATCAATGGGACGGGCAACTCCGGCAATAATACCCTTCGGGGCAATAGCGCCAATAACACCCTCACAGGCGGGGCGGGCAACGATACTCTCGACGGCGGAGCCGGGAGGGATACGTTAATGGGTGGCAAGGGCAGCGACACCTATCTGATCGGGCGCGGCGCAGGCAAGGATTTCGTTCAGGACACGAGTGGTCCGGCGGATACGATTCGCTATGACAGCGGAGTGCAGCCACTGGATCTCGTGATCAGTCGCCAAGCCAATCATCTCAGACTCGCAATCCATGGTGCATCCGATCAGGTGACCGTCGGGAATTGGTATGGTGGGACCACGAATCGAATTGAGACGATTCAGGCCGGCACTGGGCAGCTGCTGCTCAGCACACAGGTCGAGCAACTCATTCAGGCCATGGCGGCGTTCACGCAACAATCCGGACTCACGTGGGATCAGGCCATCGAGCAGCGGCCTCAAGATGTGCAGGCTGTGTTGGCCGCGAGTTGGCAGTAGAGATGAGTGAGACGTTCAGCCTCAAGCAACTGATTTAGTCGCTGGGAGGTTCGAAGTGGCCTGAGGGGCGTTGTTGCCAAGGGACGGTTGCCTGCCGAGATTGTTTCACCAAACTACGGAGACTCATTTCTGCTGCCCGTAGGAGTTTCGGGTCGCCGGCTTGCATGAGTGTCGTCAGGAGGACATAGAGGGATCGATCTGTACGCGATCCGGCCAGGATACGATCGGTCACCGGATCGGTCTGCGAAGTGTCGGGTTGCTCACCCTCGTCCGCGTCTGTGAACAGGCATACAAAGGACCGAGGGTTGTCGAACAGCCAAGATGGAGGGATGCCAAGCACACCAGCGAGCGCTTCCAGTGTACTGATGGTCGGATCCATTTGGCCCGATTCAATTTGTTCGAGGAGCGCTGAGGAAATGCCGGCTGCGTCTGATAACGATGTGAGAGAGTAATTTTTTGAGAGTCTCCATGCTTGGAGATATGGTCCGATCAACATTGCGCGATGATACACAATGGTGTGTCCAGCTTCAATAAATCAGTCTCCATTTGCAATATTATCTTTATTTATCAATTACTTAAGAGACGTTTCGATCGGACATCAAATCGGGTATAATGCGCGCGCGAGATTTATGTGTGGAGTTGAAGGAGGTGGAGATCCATGTTGGGGACGGATATTCGCGGTATCATGGCTGAGGAGGAAGAGGTCCAGCGTCGGCAAGATGCCCTTAAATCTCTGATGACGATGCGGGCAAGGCAGCTTCGGGAATCGTTGGACGAGCGAATCAAACGGGCGAGGAACTGTGGAGATTGGACCCAGCTTTCCAAAGCGGAGTGCGCAAGTCTTCACAAGCAAGAGAAGGCCCACTTACAGTCTCAGCTTGAACAACTCCAGTTCGAGCAAACACGGACTCGAGGAAAGCTGACTGCGCTGAAGCGAGCCAAGGCGAGGGCTCAGCGTATTCGTGCTGCGGAAGCGGCCTCCGAACGAAGGCGCCGGTAGTTGACTGACTCATCCTTCTTGACGACATCTCTCTCAGCGTGATGTCAAGGGGTATGGTGGATGCAGCGCCGCATCTGCTGGCTCTGACCCGTGCACAGAGCTCTCTGATCCGGCAACTTCTTCGGGACAAGAAAACCAGGTCGAGGGAAGGAGCTTTCGTTGTCGAAGGCGTCAAGTCTTGCCTCGATCTGATTTCTCGGTACCCACAATCTATTCGTAGCCTGATTGTATCTCCGCGTTACCTCCGTGTGGAAACGGACGCAGACCGGCGAACGCGAGCCAAGTTGCTTGGTCGTCAGTATGTCTGTCCGGACGCCATCTTTGAAAAGCTGACCGAGGTTGATGTACCCCAAGGCATGCTGGCTGTTATCCAACAGCCTCGGTGGGACGAGGCACAGGTGTTCACCCAATCAAGAGTATTGGGAGTCTATGCGGAGCGCCTACAAGATCCGGCAAATGTGGGAGCCATCATTAGGACAGCCGCCGCACTACATCTGTCCGGGGTATGGTTGAGCGCCGATTGCGCCGATCACCTGAGCCCCAAAGTCGTCCGTGCCACGGCCGGCACAATCCTCAGTCTCCCTGTTTTTTATACCAAGGACGTTCGGACATTTTCTTCGAACGGATGCGACATCTATTCGGCACTTTTGCCTTCGGCTGGCGGAGTCTCGATCAGGACGATTCGGAGGATCCCCCACCGTCTCGTGATTGCCGTAGGAAACGAAGGAATGGGGCTGGCATCGGACGTCGTGAAGGCGTCTCGGGTTACATTTTCTATCCCGCTGGCTCAGGGAGTGGAGTCGCTGAATGTTGCCGCAACGGTGGCGATCTCGGCGTTCTACTTCAGCGGGTTACCGCTCGACTCCAAGATCACATCCGAGAAACCGCAACGGTTGGTGTAGATATTTGAAAATAAGCCGCATTCAGCCTACTATGTGCTGATGTCCCAGATGTTATGGGTGGAGGTCTCAGATGTTATGGGCTGATGTCTCAAATATTATGGGCAGAAGTCTCAGATGTTTAGGCAGGAAATGATGATGAGGCTGGTTTTCATTCTAATTTGTGGGATGAGCATAGGGCTTGGTGGGGCAACGGCTTCTGCCGAAGCTGTGGGACAGGTATATAGCCTCGATATGATTGTCGATTTGGTCTTGGCAAGAAACCCCATCGTCTCGTTCGCAGAAGGTAATATTGAACAGCAGAAGGGCCAGCAGACGTCGGCCGGCGCTTATCCCAATCCGACAGTGTCCAGTAACGGCGGCCAAGGGAGGCTTAGAGACACGACCGTGGGCCCCCCGGAGAATATTCAGTCACTCACCGAATACAACGTGACGGTCGGACAGCCGGTTGAATGGCCGGCCCTGCGAGCCGCCCGGCAACGAGTGGCGGATCTCGGATTGGCCACGGCCAATGTCGGTATGTCGGAGACCCGGCTGAATTTGGCCTCGCAAGTCAAGGTCGCATTCTACGATCTGCTGCTGTCCCAGCAGGATGCCGACCTGGCGCGCCTGAATCTCGACATCGTTGAAGGTGTGGCGCGGATCGTCAGGGCGCGGGTCAAATCAGGCGAGGCCCCGCAATTCGAATCGATCAAGGCGGAAGTTGAAGTCCTGAAGGCTCGGCAGTTACTCGCGCGGGCCGACAACCATGTTCGCATCAGCCGCGTCGTCGTCGACACCTTGACCGGCGGTGCGCTCGGGCCGACCTATACGGTCCACGGTGAATTCAGGACAATTCCTCGGGATTTTCAGATTGAAGGCTTAATGGCTCGCATGATGGAGCAGCATCCGACAATCCAGCGCCTGCTGAAATCCGTGGAGCAATCGGACTGGAAGATTGAATTCGAACGGCAGGCGCGGGTGCCGACGGTCACCGTGAACGGGGGCTATTGGCGAGAGATGGGGCGGGAAGCGTTTCAAGGCGGTCTCTCTGTTCCGGTGCCGCTCTGGTACCGGCGTCAGGGAGAAATCGCCTCGTCGCTGGGAGCCAAACGCCGTGAAGAAGCAGAGTTGCTCCGGACACGCAATGAGTTGGGACGAGCCGTCTATCAGCATTATCAGGATGTCCGCACGACGGCGGAATTGATTGAGGTGTTCGATAAAGGGTTGTTGAAACAGGCTCAGGAGGCTCTAAGGCTCGCGCAGTTCAGTTTTCAACAGGGCGCATCCAGTCTGTTGGAAGTGCTCGACGCGCAACGTGTGCAACGGCAGACGTTACTGGACTATGCGCTGGCGCGGCACGACCTCTCCGTCTCGCTGGCCAGGCTTGAGCAAGCTGTAGGGGGAACGCTGTGAACGTCTTGTTCGATTCGATACGAACCTCTTCGCCATCCGTCAGTCGAGGTGTTCGGGGGCTTCTGCTCGGGTTGATGGTGATGGAGGCAGGTTGTGATGGGACGCCGAGCGATGTGGTGGCCAGTAAGTCGCCCGTTGCAGCGTCCGCGCCGGGTGTCATCACGCTGTCGACGGAAGAATCGTCACGGGTAGGGCTGATGGTCCAGCCGGTAGCGCGCAGCGACTTTCGAACCCACCGGGATTTCCCCGCGATCGTTCAGCCCAATCAACGGAACATGGCGGAAATTACGACCTTGGTTCGCGGACGAGTCGTCGAGGTGTACGCGGACCTTGGCCAAGAAGTCAAAGCGAACGCACCGTTGGCGATTCTCTACAGCAGTGAATTAGGTCTGGCTCAATCGGGTCATCTCAAGGCGCAAGCCAAACTTCATGTGGCGGAGCAAGCCTATAGCCGCGCCCAATTCCTGCTGGAGGAAAAAGTGATCGGCGAAGCGGAAGCGCAACGGCGGCACGCAGAACTGCTGAGCACTCAGGCCGAGGCCAATGAGTCGCGCGATCGACTGAAGTTGCTGGGGATGAGCAGTGAAGAACTTCGCCGCCTCGACCGCAGTCGAGAGATCCGATCCGTCGTGCCGATTGTGGCACCCTTCGCCGGCCGTATAATCGGGCGCAATCTGACCCGTGGCGAAGTCGTCGAGACCACCGAAAAGCTGTTCGTGATCGCGGATCTATCGGAGGTCTGGGTTCAAGCCAACATCCCGGAGAAAGACATTCCTTTCGCCCATTCTATTCATGCGTCAGGCGGCACGCAGGTCGAGGTCCGTATCAATGCCTATCCCAACGAAGTGTTCAAGGGGACGATCACCTACGTGGGAGACGTTCTGGATCCCGTGACGCGGACCATGCAGCTCAGGCTTGAGCTGCCGAATCCGGATGGACGGCTCAAACCCGAAATGTTCGCGACGATTCGCCTCTTTTCCGAAGCGCAGCCGGATCGACTGGCGGTGCCGGAGGCGGCGCTGCAACGCGATCAAGGTCGAACGTTCGTCTTCGTGCAACGCAGCGCGAACGAGTACGAATTTCGCGAGGTCCACGTGGGCGAATCTAACGGCACGCTCACCTCCATCCTCGGCGGCCTGAACGAAGGGGAGCCGGTCGTGACGAACGGTGCCTTTGTCTTGAAGTCCGAGTTGTTGAAGAAACCCGTCTGATGGTCTCCCGTCTCCTCGACATCTCCCTGCGTCAGCGGATGCTCATCATCATCTGCGCGGTCATGATCGGAGCCGGAGGTATCTATGCCTTCCGTACTATTCCGATCGATGCGTTTCCCGACGTCACCAGCGTCCTGGTGCAGGTCGTCACGAAGGCTCCCGGCCTTTCGCCGGCCGAGGTCGAGCGCTTGGTGACGTATCCGATCGAGCTGCAACTCACGGGTGTGCCCTCTCTCACGGAGATGCGCTCTCTCACGAAAGTCGGTCTGTCGCTTATTACGATCGTGTTCGATGACTCCATGGATATCAACCTGGCCCGCCAGCTGGTGCTCGAGCGACTGCTCGAAGTCGAGGAACAACTTCCATCCGGAGCGAAGCCGATGCTCATGCCGAATAGTACGGGACTGGGCGAGGTGTTCCAATATTACTTGGAGGCGCCTCCCGGATCGACTGCCGGTATCGACACCGAACACCAAAATTTGATCGAGCAACGGACGATTCAAGATTGGGTGATCCGGCCTCTCTTGAAGAGCACGCCGGAGGTTATCGATGTCAATTCCATGGGTGGGTACGTCAAGCAGTATCAAGTGTTGGTCGAACCGGGCATGTTGCGAAAATTCAACCTGACGCTTCGTGACGTGTTCGACGCGGTGGCCAGAAACAACGCGAATGCCGGCGGAAATATCCTGGAAAAACACGCGGAGAAATACATCGTGCGAGGGATCGGACTGATCCGCTCCCTTCAAGACATCGAACGTATTGTGGTCAAGGAAACCGGTGGAACTCCAGTCTATGTCTCGGACGTCGCTCGGGTGGGCGTCGACCATGCGGTGAGGCACGTTGCAACGGTTTTGGATGGGAAGCGTGAGGTGGTCAGTGGCATCGTGCTGATGTTGCGAGGCGGGAATGCGCGGGATGTCGTGGAGGGTATCAAAACTCGCATCGAAGACATCCATGCCAAGCACTTGTTGCCGAACGGATTGCGCATCGTGCCGTTTTACGACCGTATCGAACTGATCACCGAGGCATTGAACACCGTGTATAAGTCGCTGGCGGAAGGTGTCGTGCTGGTGGTCGTTGTGTTGTTCCTGTTTCTGGGGAACATTCGTAGCGCGCTGATCGTCGTCGGGACCTTGGTCTTGGCGCCGCTCGCCACATTTATCGTCATGGGGCAAATCGGGTTGACGGCCAATCTGATGTCCCTGGGGGGGTTGGCCATCGCGATCGGGATGATCGTGGATGGGTCGGTCGTCGTCGTCGAAAACGTCTACCGCCATCTTTCGCACCATTCTGCCGCCGCCATACCCAGGCTGCAACTCATCACGAATGCGGTGAAGGAAGTCGGACAACCGGTTGTGTTCGGCATTCTCATCATTATCCTGGTTTTCTTGCCCCTCCTGTCTCTCCACGGGATGGAAGGCAAGATGTTCAAACCGCTCGCCTATACCATCATGATCGCCCTGTTGGTGTCGCTCCTGTTATCGCTCACGCTCTCTCCGGTCCTCTGCTCATTGGCTCTGACACAAGGCAGTGAGGAAGATCCGTGGATCGTCCGGCAAGCCAAGCGTCTCTATGCCCCTGTGCTTCGCTGGGCTCTTGGGCACCGGACCGCGGTGGTGGTGATGGCTGTGAGCGCCTTGATCGGCGCGCTGGCTTTGGTGCCGTCATTAGGGACTGAATTCATCCCGATTCTGAACGAAGGATCAGTAGCCCCACAAACCATTCGGCTTCCCAGCGTGTCGCTTCCCGAGTCCATCGAAATCGAAAAGCGCATGCAGCAGGCGATCATGGAGTTTCCGGAAGTGGAGATGGTCGTGTCGAAAATCGGCCGCACGGAATTAGGGAACGATCCCCAGGAGCCGAACGAGAGCGATCCCGTCGTGCGGCTCCGGCCGTTGGATCAATGGACGACGGCGCGGACCATGCCTGAGCTCATGCAGAAGTTCCGTGAGCGTTTGACCAGCGTCTCAGGAGCGACCTTCCTGATCAGCCAGCCGATCCAGCAGCGGGTCGATGAGTTGATCTCCGGCGTCCGTACGGAAGCTACCGTCAAGCTATTCGGCGATGACTTGGAGATGTTGCGGAACAAAGCCCAGGAAATTGCCGAGGTGTTGGAAACTGTCCGCGGTGTTCGAGACATCAAGGTGGAGCAATTGTTCGGACAACCCTACCTCACCATCGATATCGATCGCAGCAAGATCGCCCGCTATGGGATCAATGTCGCCGATGTGCGGGAAATCATCACGACCGCCATTGGAGGAGAGGTTGCGACTCGCGTGTATGAGGGGCAGCAACGGTTCGATTTGGTGGTCCGGTTCCCCAAACAGTACAGAGACAGTGTTGAGACCATCAGCAACATTATGCTCAATGATCCAGGCGGTGGCCTTATTCCTCTGGCAGACCTGGGGACCGTGCAGCTGGAAGAGGGGCCCGGCCGTATCAGCCGCGATCAGCTTCAACGTTATGTCTCGATCGGATTTAACACGCTGGGGCGTGACATCGGCAGTCTGGTCGCCGAAGCGCAGCAGAAAATTGAGCAACGCGTGGATCTCCCTACCGGCTACAAAGTCACGTGGGGGGGGTCGTTCGAGAATATGGAACGGGCCATGGCGAAGTTGCGGATCATCGTTCCAATCACGATCGGATTGATCTTCTTCCTGCTGTATTCGACGTTCAACTCGCTTCGCCAGGCGGCTCTGATCATTTTGAATCTGCCATTTGCGTTGATCGGCGGTGTGGTGGCGCTGTGGTTGACGAAAGAGTATCTCAGCGTGCCGGCGTCCATCGGCTTCATCAACCTGTTCGGTGTGGCGGTGCTGAACGGCATCGTGCTCGTGTCCTACATGAATAAGCTGCGCGAAGACGGCCACAGCCTGGATGAAGCGGTCACCTCAGGGGCCCTCCTTCGATTGCGTCCCGTCTTGATGACAGCCCTGGTCGCGCTGTTGGGTCTCGTCCCGCTCGCGTTCGCGCAAGGCATCGGGTCGGAGGTGCAGCGTCCATTGGCGATCGTCGTCATCGGCGGCCTCGTGAGTTCGACGCTGCTGACCTTAATCATGCTGCCGGTCCTCTATCGATGGCTGGAGGGGCAATCGGTTGAAGCCATGCATCGCGGCGACCCGCGAGGAGGAGTGATGCGTGACCTCCATGACTCTGGAACTCCTCACGGAAATGGTGAGCCGAAGCTTTCTCGCCATCCCGGCGAAATACCATCGACGTGATGTGACGCGGCAGTCCTGAAGTGGTGGAGATACAACTGCCGGCAGTCGTCCGCAAATATACCGAGATGGCAACAGATGATGGCAAATCTACAATACCCCATTGATCAGAAGGCTGAGGTCTGGAATTGCGCGGGGATGCGATTGAAGGGCAATTTTCTCCTACATATTCATAGGGTTCCTTCACCGCGGGCACGGTTTTGTGAAAAATAACACCCCTCTTTTGGGGGATGGATGTTTCAGTCACTAAACATTAAAAATGTGATGCAACAGATAGGAAAATTGAGCAATAAAACGCATTGATCAATCTATGCGAGATCACACGTCTCAGGGTGCCAAGATGAATCTCTTTGCTATGCAATTTCTACAGAGAGGCTGACAAGGCTCGTTGGGTATCACTACTGCCGCGCTTATGTCGCCGGCTCCCACACAGAACACATTTCGGATTCAGAGACTGGCTGGAAATTTGGAGGAAAAGGATCATGCCGGATTATAAGCATCGCTGGATCGAGTTGACTCCTAGACGGGATAATAACGATGGGACGTGGCGCTGTCAGTATATGGTTATTGAATTCAGACAAACGTCCTGGGGGTACCGCCAAGGATACCCTGACGGAATCTTCGCGTCCCGTGATGCTGCTACATCGGCCGCACTGGAAGAGGCGAAACGTATCGTCGATACACTTGAACGCCCTGCCCAAGATCCACGGCCAGAATCTGGCTCGGTTCTCGAAACTTACACGAACAGGATGGGAAGACTCTTTGCTTGGGCTCGCTGATCGCTGGTGAGTTTTCACTCGTTATCTCACGGACGATTTCCTGCCACGACACATCTATCCGGTTCACCGATTCCACAGCTACATACGGGATGCGACGGTGTCAGCCGATCATGCTCGGACATCAGTGGCTAGTGCGAGGGGTCGCGAAACGCCACCCATCCAAACCAGCCCAGCGCGACGATGAGAAGCAGAATGAGAAAATCCATAAGGCACCCCCGTTATGATTCGAACAGGTTGAATTATTGGATCGGTTTATTTTTAGTGTCAAACCGGACCGATCACGAGAACAAGTTTCCTTTCTTGTGCGTGTCGACTCTGTTGATCCGATTCGATGCCGTATACTTATAGACTTGAGTCTCATCTTCTTTGCTTGCCTGCCCTCACGCCCAGCTGTTGCTCGACGAGTCAATTTGTTCTTCCCAAATACCCATCTCGTCGGGCATCTGCCACAAACTGAGCGGTGGTCGATTGCACCGCATCTTCGAGACTATAGGTGAAGACATTCATGCAGGAAAAGGGGATCAACGCAGCCCAGTAGAATTGTCGCGCGGTAATGTCGTATTTGTATGTCTTTGTAAGCAGATCTCGTTGACTGACTCGGTAAGAGAATTCCCACCCGCCTTCATCAATATAAAAGGGAATGACAAAAGACGTATTGGATGAGAGCCGCCCGAGCACCTCACCATACCAATGCCACGGATACGGTTTCTCTTGAACATGGACCACGATTTCCGTCCTGGGCCATGTCGTGTAGACGACTTCGCTGCTACAGCCTGCGGCATGTTGCAGTGCGTCTTCCATGGCACGAGCCACATTTGGCGGTGACAACGCACCGTTAAAAGTCCATTGATATATCCCTCCCCATGTCGACATTACACTGCCTTCCGTCAGACCATATGAAAACTCAATGGTCTGATGACACGGAACGGGTGCAGGTGCTCCAGACATGCTGGGGCTCGTACGCATGGGGAAATCACGATAGGTCACAATACAACCGGAGAGGCAGACCAGCGGTAGGAGAAGAAGGCGACTGCTCATTCTCATAGATGATTCGGTGTTGCTTCCGCACTCCCGTTTAACTCACCCACACGGCGATCTAGCCATGCAAACTTCCTCATGATATGGAGCGCCTATCATCATTCTAGGCAAGGAGTTGCTTGTGTGAGCCTAGTCAATCCCCCAGGGGGAAACCTAACGGGATTTGGTATCAGATCACATTCACGGTTGCTGGCTCTTCTTGTAGATGAACACCACCGCACCCACCAATGCAAGGATTCCTACACCAAGTGTCCAACAGTTCGCGGCATCCATAGGATTTCAACATACAACCGGGAGATGAAGGGTGAGTTAGAAGGACATGAGGATCTCCTCATGAAGTGGAGCCCAAAGAGAGTGGCAATCTCGTCGTGGGGTCAGCCGGCGAGAGAGCAATGGACCCTTGACGATTCAGACCTTGGTCGAGAGGTGGGATGCTCCCAGTACCGGTCGTGACATGAAGGCGGTAGCATGTCAGTAGAAGAGAGCACTGGAAACATTGTGAACCGGTAATGGAAACGTTATCGATAACACGATGTAAACATTGCGCTGTTCGAAGAAAGCTCCGTCCTTGAAAAAAGGGCGGAGCTTTCTTTTTCGCGTTGCCGGAGCAACCTACTTCGTTTTAGTCATACTCCCTGTATCCTCTAGTAGTTTCCCTAGCTATTCGTGTTTCTCAATATGAACTATGGTGTGACTCATTTAACAAACATATTGATGTGTTTAAGAGAGCAAGGAAGGAGGATCCTATGATGAGAACCAAGAGCCCGCTCGTTCAGCAGACGCTTGCGGGGATCACGCTCATCCTCGTTCTCGGTGCTCTAGCGATGATCTGGCCCGTCATGATTACCCTATTTCTTGGTGTACTCCTGCTGCTCCAATCTTGCGGCGCCGAACAGGAGATCGCGGCGCTGGTCTGGACCGAGGCTGGTGAGTGGTCGATCTTCATCGACTCTCTTCGGCGACCCGCGCTCTTGGCGATTGTCTAGTGAGAAGGCCGAGCAGGGCCTTCGCTGCCGAAAGCATTCTGCCGTCAGGATAGGAACTCCGGGAAGATCTGAGCGCGAACATGGACGCCAAGCCAGGGCCAATATACCGAGCTGCATCGGCAAGTTGACGTGCGCTTGATACAGCCTTTGTAATGCTTCCACCAAATTTCGGGTAGATCGAGTCTTGTTTTGGCTAGCTACCCGGCATAACACTCGATCGGGGAATCGCATGCCCGACGCGTCGTTGGGGGATAGAGGAGACTCGCGACGCGAACTAGGGGAAGCGTTGAGCCATCATCAATACGATGGCTGAAGTCCTCTCGGTCCTTTCCTTTCTTCCATAATTAAGAGCATATTTTCTTGGACCTGTCGCTCTGCGACATAGGGCCTCCGCAAATAATTGTCCTTCAATCTCTGACCCAGTCAACAGTGCGACGGGTTGAGTGAGAGAAGCGACTGAAACCAGGATACGCTCCTCACTTCTAATTTCCTCATAACACTGCTCCTTTGCGTCAGTGAGTGACGCCACAAGAATAAACACCGCGGTAACACCGTCGTAACTCCGGTACGTGAGACTCTTATCTATGACTGAGCAACGCAATCACCGCGATACATTGGGTGCTGGTGTCGCACCGGACAAATTCGAGAACGTGCTGTCTGAAACGATGGAAACCGCACCAGCTGCTTTATCAACAGCAGTTACGCAATTTCTGCTGACTGTCCAACAGAGGAACAGTCGATCCGGTGAAGAAGGTGTGCTGAATCCTTTCAGGCAACTGGCATCGCTTCTGCATTTGGTTGTCTCACGGGCTTCTCAGCGTATTGTGATGGCTGGAGAAAACGACCATGCCGGACTATAAGCACCGCAGGATCAACTTGGCCCCCAAACGGCAAGGCGATGGGACCTGGCAGTGTCCGTATACCATCATTGAATTCAGATCAACCTGTTGGGCGTACCGCAAAGGATGCCCTGATGCACTCTTTCCATCCCACGAAGAGGCCGCAGCAGCTGCCTTGGAAGAGGCAAAACGGATCGTCGATGCACTCGAGCCCCATGCACAGGTTCCGCTGTCCGACTCTCCCTTGATCGGAGGAAGATACGGAGTCAGGATGAGAAGGTTGACGCTCTCAGTCATTCAGGGCGTTGTCTGCATCGGGGAGGTGGTCGTGTTCTGCCTTCCAAATTGGCGAAAGGCATTAAACACCATCATGATCTTCGCTTGGTCGCGAAGATAGCTGCGACAGCACGAACGTTCTTCGTGTCTGAATGATTTAGTTTGAGAGGGAGTGGCCTTCGTCCCGCGCGTGCGTCTGAAACGGTCTCGTGTTGTGAAAGCCTGGATGTGGGAGGGATTGAGGTCGAAGACGTCTTCGGTGAGATAGCAGGCGACCGCCTTGCGACGCTGCTCTCGGAAGTCGGCGAGAAAGGTATCGGTATCCAGCTGAAGCTCGTCGATCAGGACGACAGGTCGCTCAAGTTCAGTTCGCTGACCGCACGCGCAGCACTCGGCTCTCTTGCAAGTTTTTATTGCACCACTTCGGCCTTGTCGGATTTGCTCAGCGGATACAACATTTCGTTCTTAATAAAGAATCGAAACGGTTGCTCGCCCATATAGTTGCCCCGCAAGTTCTTCGTATCGATCGCCACCTGCACAAGATAGCCGAACACTGGAGGCTTCCTCGTACCGGAGAGATAGGCGTAGCCTTTCTGTGGCTCTCCCACGAATCGATAGCGCGCGGTGTACGGATCAAACAGAACACCTTCCATGTAGTCCTTCACGGCATTTGGGTAGATTTGTGGGTCTGGGACGGTCCCGTAGTCGGCGCTCGCAATCTGCTCTGGCGTGACAGGTGTGACGCACCCTAGCGTGCAGAGGAGAAACAGTGCCGCGAGACTTGCCAGACAGATCTTCAATGGGGAATCCTTGCCGAATGAACAAGGCGCGCTTGGTGAGCCGACTGGCGCTATTCTAGAAGGCTCTCGGCTGACCTACAATAGGCACCATCGCCTCAACCGACTCGAATATTCTCTGCTTTGATCTTGGCGCGACGCATCATGCCAAATCGTCAGCAGGGTGTCACGGGGTCGCTACTCCTACTTGTCTGTCATAACTCCATCCCTGATAGTGTCATTCATGGTGATCGAAGACCGAGACTCAATACCCAATAAACATAAGCAAGCGAGATGTGCACCGCCGCCATATGCGCTCACTGCATCGCTGGAAACCAGATCTACATCCGGCCCATACTCCCCCCGTGCCCCTCTCGCTTCATAAACGCAACCGCTCAGGCAGGTTTCGGGATGTCCCTGCTTTGTTCGGTCGATAATCCCTGGATGAATTCTGCACTGTGCCCGATGGGGAGAGATGCGGTTAGGCGTCCGTACCGGTCTTGGGAATAATCGGAAACCACGGTATCCGACTGGTGTCTATAAGCAGATTACTTGCGGACTTTGAGTCAAACTTCTTGCGGCGCTTCCATTTGTTTTTGACAGTGTGGCGGGGCTTAGGGTGCTTCTTGGAAGGCATGCTTCATTATACCACGGAGCCGTTCTGTGCCTTCAGCTGCATGAGATAGCGCGTGTCCTAAAAATCGTTCACAGTATCTTCTCAGTCCCGGAACATGAGTCAAGCTCAGGGTTGAAGGTCTTATACATCATTCCAATGACGGCACTCAGTGCGAGCACTGTTAAGAATATTGTCGCCATGGATCTTTTACCCTGTCGTTTACAAGACCTGTCTCGACATGGGTCAACGACCCGTTAGTTGCAACATTTCGTACAACACTCCAAATATGGCCGCCAGCAAAAATACTTCAATGAGCGTTGGCATAATGTGTTCACCTCCCTTCCCTTGTTTATCTATACACCCCGAACATGAATCTCTCATGATGAGATCGTGAACACTTCTTCATGGATCACCCATGTAGGAATACCGGGCACTCTGGACTGGTAGTCTTCCTAGAATTTGGAGGAGGTGGGAAGGAGGCCACAGATAGACAGTGAAGGTAAAGGGATTGGTCACCAGGCAAGAAGCCTAAGGAGTCCGTCTGGTGGGTGATCCAGACGACTTTCCTTAGGCCGCCAACAGGCGAGATGTCGGGGTAGACTGCTTCGTCTGTTGACCTTTCTTGTACCTGACGATAGCTGCCATCACTATACATCCTAGAGATGAAGAGATTATGAATAGCCCATGAAAAAATCTTCATCAAACAGGGCGCAGTCTGGAAAAATAACTTAGATCAAAGTGCTCACCGAATTCTCGAGCATCACACAAAAAAGAACCTATGGAACCGTCCCGTGGTGTAACCGCGAACGGCCCATAGGCTACCCGGCGAGGAACTTGAACAGGCCGAGGAGGTTGCCGGAGTCATTGATAGACTGGGCAATTCTTCCATTACCCCTTCTCTGAACGGATTAACCTCTCTAGCCTCGCGCCGGAGAGGATTTTAAGAGGCGTCTGGGCAGGGATGGGAAGCTTGACAGGATGATATTATGTCTATTACTCTAGACATATGGACATTCATCAAGCTCTGGTTGCTTTCGATGCCCTCTCACAAGAAACTCGGTTGCAAGTGTTTCGTCTGCTCGTGAATCACGGGCCGGAAGGAACGCCAGCCGGAACGATTAGTGGGGCGCTGAATGTCCCACACAATACGCTCTCGTTCCATCTCAATCACCTGCACAACGCTAAACTGATCTCCTCCCGACGCGAAGGGCGGTCGATTATCTACACGGCCAACTTCGACTTCTTCAACGCGCTCATTCAGTACATGGTCAAAGATTGCTGCAGTGCCCGGTTTGCGAGCATCCGTAGTGACAAGAAGCGTGGCTGCTCGATCATCGAACTCTCAGATTGCTGTACATCTCAACCGAAGGGGGCACGATCATGAAACGCTTTCATGTGCATGTCGGCGTGGACAATATCGACGAGGGCATTAAGTTCTACAGTGCTTTATTGGGCGCAGCACCCATCAAAACCAAGACGGATTACGCGAAGTGGTTGCTCGACGATCCTCGGGTGAACTTTGCCATTTCCACCCGTGCGCTTAAGAAAGGGGTTGACCATCTCGGCATTCAGGTTGAGGAAGATGGGGAACTCGCGGAAATTCGGGAACGATTGACGAGTGCTGATCTTTCGTTGTTCGACGAGGGCGAAACGGTATGCTGCTATGCCAAGTCCGACAAGTCTTGGGTGCGCGACCCGTCGGGCACCCCGTGGGAAACCTACACAACGATGGAAGACGCACAGGTATTCGGGGAGTCACCTGAGGTGCAGGGAGCCTGTTGTACTCCCGACACAACGGGACAACCTGCGTGCTGTGAGCCATCTGAAAAGACCGCCGGGTGTTGCGGTTGATGAAGAGAGTCCTTAGTGATCAGCTCTGGTAACTTGTGCCGCTCGATCATGGCAGAAGCCATGATGCTCACTGGTTTGGAATGGCATGAAGCAGCGAGTACTCTTTCTCTGTACGGGGAACTCAGCGCGTAGCCAGATGGCAGAAGCGCTTCTCCGCCGCATGGCGGGAGACCGTTTCGAGGTTGCAAGCGCCGGGACAAATCCAGCCGGGCTCAATCCCATGACGGTTGTCACCATGCAGGAAATTGGCGTCGATGTACGTCATTATCGTTCGAAACATGTCGAAGAGTTTGTCGGGCAGTCGTTTACCTACGTTATTACCGTCTGTGATCGAGCCAAGGAGTCGTGTCCTGTCCTTCCCGCAGTCTATAAAGCGCTGCATTGGCCCTTTGATGATCCTGCTGCGGTCTCAGAAGAAACCCGACCAGGACACTTTTCCCGAGTGAGAGACGAAATCGCGGCCCAGATCCGCCGATTTCTAACAGAAGCTGGGTGATCCGATCGATTGAGAACGAGTGCGCTCTAAGCGCCACACCGAATTGAGTACTCGCGGCTCTAATGAACCGGGGTGGCTATCCAACCGATGAGCCGGGAATCTTGCCATCAATGATGAGTTTGCCATAGGCAATGCTGAGGGTCGCAGCTTCGTCCTCAGTCGCATACACATCAGCCGTGAAAAATGGACACACGATCTGCTCGTTGTGTTTAGTGGTCCACGAAATGCGAAGGTTCAATCCCCACAGGCCAGTCTCCGTGAGATGTCGAGGTGCGGGCTGAATGGTGAATCCTTTGTAGATCACCGATTTGGTCATTTGCTCCTGGCTGTCTACTTTCTCTGTAGGTCTTTGATCGCCTCTTCAACCTCAGTGGCTATCGTGGGCCCGCGCCAGAGTCAGAGATCTCCAAGGCCATGTCCCGGGACTTTCCCCTGAACTCACTTCGGTCGCTGTTCGACGGTCTCACCATCGAACTCTTCAACCATACTGAAAAACTTTACGGAGCCACGAGCATCGCGAGGCTCCAGACCGAGAGCAAGATTGCGACAATGATCATGAAGAGTTGCATATCGCTCAATCGCTCCATGGAGGCCCTTCATCTCAGGGGTTAATCGAATAGGAAGGAGTACGCTGAGCAAGGAACGCGCCTGGGGGAATCTCATGGAAGTCCGAAGGTTTTCGCAAGCGAACGCACCTACGAAGTGAATCAATCTGATTCGTATAGAATAAAAATGGATTCAGGGTGCCTGCATCAGCAGAGCGCCATCTGGAGTGTTAAGGATACTGCTCGGCCGGGAGGGACGGGGATCGCTTAGCCGTGAATATGGGTCAGCCTGGAATCCGATAATAGGTAAGACTCTCGGTCCGCCCACATTTGTCGCACATTCCATCTTGAGTAACCGCGCCATGCCGGCGGAGGCTCGCCGGTAAAACCGTATTTCATTTTCGGTCCTGGGTCTTAACACCGACAACATACCGGAACATCTGGAACAGCATTTATCCGTTGTAGTCATCATTGACTCTCCTTTCCCAGTCCGTTGCGTTGGCCCCTCTAGAGAGGATCCCCGGGCTGATAGACCTTGATCGGGCGTAGTACTAGGAAAAAGACTAGGAGGAGAGTGTCGATGAGAGCGGGTGACAACATCTCCCTCATGGCCCTGAAAAGACCGCGTCACTGGAACACTCAGAATTGTTTACAAAACGGACCAATTGAGGAAAGCTTTCCTGTGTCTTGGAGGACACAGGGATGCAGGACAATCCCTCACATTTCCGCACGATCAGGCTGACACCCGGTCAAGAAGCCGATGGGAGCTGGCGTTGCCAGTATGCGATTCTTGAAGGCGGGAGCACACCGACAGATCAACGAGTAGGGTATCCCGAGGGAACCTTTGCGACACTCACCGAAGCGGTGGCTGCCGCAAGGAACGCCGCGCAACGCATCATTGATTCATTCAAACCCACTGCCTAATGTTCGAGTGGCTTAGTGGGAACCCGTCGATACAAGAAACCTCAGCGGTCCGTCACATAGGCTTTGACCAGGTCACCCGGCAGCACTTTGTCGAGCTTCGTACTCTTGTCGACATGAATCTTTCGGTCTATGCCGTCTTCATCTTTGATGTAGTAATGCTCTCCCACGATATTCATCAAAACCCCCGTGATCGAATCTTTCGTGAGGCGCTCTTTGATAGTGGGACTGGCTTCTTTCTCCGTCATAGGATCCGCTGCGTATGTCATGCCGATTCCGGAGCCCAATAAACCAATCCACAAGCATGGATAGTATTCCTGTCTTCATATGACCTCTGTGTAGTTTTCACATAGCATTGCATAGGCTACGTGCATCTGGAGCTGGGAATACACCTTGGACAGGCTGACCTCGCCCCCTTAAACGGGTCCAGATCCTTTGTTAGGATCGGGCCGAAAGGAGGGCGACATGCCACGTCTTCGTCACACCGTCGAACAAATCCTCAGCAAACTGCGTGAAGCGGAAGT
>Ga0187893_10007285_pt1 | contig 18252 bp, 16 predicted proteins | sample MA1701074metaG_FD_139574 | JGI IMG/M metagenome (GOLD analysis project Ga0187893, IMG submission 139574) | White microbial mat communities from a basaltic lava cave in the Kipuka Kanohina Cave System on the Island of Hawaii, USA - MA170107-4 metaG ... | reverse complement strand
TCGACCATGACTTCGAGATCTTGCGGATCCAAAGGCATGTCCGCCAATGCAAATACAATACGTCCCAACTCCGGATCAACGCCGACGACACCCGCGGTGGGTCGATAAGACGGCAACGATCCACCCACCTCGCTGAGGTCACACATCTCCAGTGGCCAGGGAGGACTCACTACTCCGCCGACGATGGTTCGAACTACGAATGCCGGATCTGCACCAAGATACTGCGCAGGAATCACTCCATGGGTTTCCGCCCATAGATCGAGCCGCGACAGACCATGAGGGACATTGTGTTCTTGTGCGAGCGTTGTGATCGTAGTCTCGGTTTCTGGAACGTTGAACAGGCCAACATCCGCGCCGTGGGGATCGAATCGATACCAACCTTGTTCGCCTGCGATGGCCCGAGCCGTCGAGCGGGTGATCTCCTGGCTGTGCACGCGCCACACATGGAGACCGAGATTGGGGACGTTGTAGCGACCACGCAGCGAATCGATGCGGCGCACGTCCACGGTGTGACCGTATCGATCGAATGGTGTCGAGATCTTCTGCAGGTAACGCGATGTCCTCAAGTCTACGGTGCCGTTGAGCGTAGGTCGTGCATGGGGCGCATGCACATGGTTGGTATGCACATTGGCTACGATCCGAACGAAGTACTCCACGGCCCTGGTGCGGTGCCCAAGTAAATCTTGAGCAAGCTGTTCGAGTACCGCAGCGGTGCCTTTGCGGCGTCGATACGCCAACGTATTGGCCACAAACGCTCGCTGAGAGAACCCTGGAACATCGAGCGAACGAATTCCGGTGACGCCGAGTCCAGCGCCAATGTAGGGTACGAGCCATTCTTCGCACGTCTCGATGAACCAGTTGTCCCACGTCGTATCGATGTCGTCGCGGATCGCGTCCAGCTCGCGTTCGAGGATGGCCATCAAAGCGCGAAGTGGCTGACCTTGGCCCGCATCGCGCAAGCGGTACACCGCCGGCAGCAAGCGATACAAATGCTCTCGTATCTCGGTGGTCATTCCATCCACCCCACGTGAATTCGCTCTGGGTCGATCAACAGGAGCTCGGCCTTGGTCGCGCTCGCCCCGGTCCAAGCCGGCCGCTTTGCGCCGATGACCACGCGCAGTTTTGCTGTCTCGTTGGTGCGATGCAGGAGATCGACCACAATGGCTCGGATGCCGGCGATGCCCTGCAAGACGTTGGTGACCTCAGCGGTAGAAAGGGGCATCGAAAAGCCACGCCGCGAAAAGCTGAACATTTCGATCAACATGTTGCGAACGCTGGCTTCGATGGTGGTCTTTGCATACGCAGGATCGGCAACGATCCGCACACTCACGGCCAATCGAATCTCCGAGTGGGGAGCCAACATCACCACGTGCGTGGGATCTTGATAGCTTCGGTAAGATTCGCCGAGAGCGACGAACGTCGGATCCGAGGTCGTGAAAACCTTGCCACTCGCGCTCGCGACCGTGACGTGGACGAACGCTCGCTTGCCATCCCACAGCTGGGTGGCCACGGCTTTCCCGATGCCCGCAAACGCGCGAGCGAAGTCACCGTAATCTTGCAGCGAAACCAAGCGGTCGAGTGTAAGCGTCGTCAAGGGTGCATTTTGACGGATTTCAGCAGCAGACTCGGGATCGGCAGCCCCCACGGCAGACTGGGGGTTCGTGACCCCCCGGACACCGAGTGGACGAGTCTGCAACAACGTGAGTTGATCGCTGTCGACCTCGCCCGCAAGGCCAATGCCCTTGCGGTAAGTCGCAAGCACGTTCTCCAACCCCGCACTTGCTCGTGCGCCATGAATGCCGTCACCCAGCTGAACGAATACTGTGCCATCGGCATCGACATGGAGCTCGTACACGCGATCGCGCGGTCCGTGCCAAAGCAACGCTTCGGTGTGAGTCCATTCGATCCCACCTACGCGCAAACGCAATGTGCTTTTGTTGCCACTCGCCGTGGCCGCAGGTACCCACGTCAGCGGCTTTTGTCTCAATGCCAGGCGTTGATGTGAAGATGTCCCGTCCCCGCTACCCAGGACCTCGTCCTTGACCGTGCTGCCGTGCGTCGCTTGGGCCACGTTGCCGAGCACCTGCAACGAGTCACGTCGGTACTTGCGCGAAAGCGGGCTGTTTAGCTTGATCACACTGCGTGTACCGTTCGAGCTCAAACTCCAACTTTTGATGGTTGCGAGCTCGACCGCGGGCTTTCCCGTCGTATCGTCGACACCACGTATCATCACAGTCCGTCCCGGCGACATTGGCGTGACGATGCGATCGAGCTCGATATCTGGCCCTTTGATGGCCGTGGTCCAAGGTGACTGCGAAATCTCTAGTTCCTCGCTGTGCAACAACACTGTCGTGGAACGGCGACGAAATCGTGTCAGGTGCTCGTGACCATCGAGCAATACGCGCGTACATTTGGCTGTCAACGTGAAATCGGCGCGTGACGTTTGCGATGCATGCACAACGCGATAGAGCTCTGTCTCGGTACGGTCGTGCAGACAGATCCAACTACCGTCGACGATCTTCGGGTACTCTCGATCGAGGTCGATTGCGCCACGTGGCGGATTTTTGGCGAGATACTGCTTGACGGTGGTGTCGTCTCCGAGGTCGAAGCTCGGCCATTTCGTCTTGTAAATCTTGGGATTGCTTTGCACCAATCCACCAAATGCTTCTTTGACCGACTCGCTCATCGCGCGAAAATCGGGCGCGTTGAACCCGAACAACGATCCGCGCTCTCGGAACGTGAACACGTGCTGCTGCAAGAGCGCCGGATAGGTGCGTGGTGGGTCGCCGAGTTTGCGATCGAGTGTGACGCGAGTCCATGCCCGCTGAGCATCGACTTTGACGGCGGTGACGAATCGTAGATCCCAGCGTTCGGTCAATTGCCCCCCGGAATCCTGCATACGAAATTTGCCCAAAAGCACCAAAGGATCGCCCACACTCAATCGGGTATCGATACCCTTCAGGTAGATATGGCCTACCGTGTGGTCGATCTTCTGCGTCTTCGTCGTGGCCGCTATCAACACATTCCACTCTGGCCGCGCTTCGACGTTCTCGATGGTTTCGAACGTTTGTGGCATTTCGTTCGGACCGGGAATGCTCATGACCGCCGTACCGACAGCGATCTCTACTTGTTTCGGCGCTGCCGAGGTTTCGTCGAGCATGAACGCCAGCCGTGTGCTTGCCGCCACGCCGGGCCGAGGTTGATAACCGATTGCTTTGGCGATCTCGAGTACCGATTTCGGCTCGGTCGCGGTCGGCAGGAATCCTTCGTTGAAGTATCGCTCTTGGTAGAACGTGAGAATGTCACACACACACGCCCACGCGTCCAACATCGCGATCGTGGTGTCGTCGAGCGAACGGGTGGTCAACGCCGACAGTGGACGACGTGACCGTACCGGGTCTCCATCCGGAGGGACGATCTGACGAGATATGTTGGCAATCATGCGCGCGAAAAACTGCTGCTGATCGCCGATGCGATAGCGCAATGACGTCAACCCCGGGTCGTTCCAACGCGGCTCGGACACATGCTCGGTACAGCATCCGTGGTCGTCGTCGTCGGTCATGCGCCACCGTCCATGTAAAAGCGGATCTGCCCGTTGTCGGGGGCATTACGGTCGTTGTCGCAACGAGCGATCTCGCTATGTCCGATACGAATCGCTCCTGCCGCGATTTCACCCGTAGCGGGCCACGCCCAACGTTTGAATCGGTTGTCATTTTGGCTCGGCTGACTGGCCGGACTCACGTCGACCCAACGCACTCCGGGTACGCTCATGACCCGCGAGATCAGCTGGCTGAGATAGACCGGCTGACCGAACGTGAAGTTGTCCGGATGGAAAAATCCGGTGCGACCCGCTTCGAGCGCGCCCGTTCCGAACTCACGATAGAGTTGCTTCTCGACGGCGTCGGCAAAATAACCAGACTCGACACACACCGTGAGGGCGATGTCGAGTGCAACGAAACGTGGGCCGACAATTTCCATGTCGTAGCCGGACAAGCGATACGATTCGAGGTAATCGAGCATCTCGGTTTCGAACGTGTCGTCGATGGCTTTTCCTCCAATACGGTCGATACTTACGAACACGGTATGCCAACTGCCCGTCCAACGAATATTCGCAACGGCGCGTTGAACTTGTGGATGACTCGCCGCCGCTTCGGCCCAATCCGATTCGGTCACCGCACGAAGCTGGCGACGAAATGCGCGTGGGGCATAGAGCTTGACGTCTCGGATAGGCTCCGGATCGAGACCGCCGGACGCTGCCGTCGGATTGCGAACACCACGGATCGCCGCGGCCGCCACTCCTGCAACCAGATGTGTGGCCACCAGCACATGCGCGATCGCTTCCGCACCGACATTGCCGTTTGCACCGTTCCCAGTTCGAAACGCGGCATGAAACTGCGTTCCGACGCTTGGACGTCGCCCGAGCTCGTCGTCTCCGAAACGAAGCCATACCGAACGGTCGGATTCCGTCTCGACAACGAACTCCCGTGAGCTCGGCGCGCTGGACAAAAGCGTCGCTCGTGGCAACCACATCTCGCCTTCGCCCTCGAGCTCGATGAGCGCACGTGTACGTCGTGGATCCTGAATGACACAGGTAGTCGCCGGACCCGTATCGACAAGCACGCCCACATAGGGCTCCGCCCACGCCAAGTCGTTGTACGGAACACGAACATGCACTTGGCCCTGGTTGCCGAACGCCTCGCACGCCAGTGTCTGTCCGGACGCGTGGGTGTCGAACGAGCGGCCATGATCCACGAGCACCATGTTTGCTCGGGCGATCGCGAGCGAAAGGCCCGAGCGCGTGAGAAACAACGCAAACGGCAAAGCATCGTGCTCGTGCCACTCGACATCCACGACTTGAACACCAAGCAAGTCGTCCATGTAAGGCGCAGAAACCGAGACGGTTCGCACAACGTGCCGGCGCGCTGGATCGGCGTCGGCTGTCAGAATCGTGTCGCGGTCCCGGATTTCCTCCAACAGCAGGAAGTCACCGGCCACCAACCTGAGGCGACCTTGAGAATCGTCGAGGGTTGCTTTGGTCGCACCACGCGGAAGACAGCACTCGTCGTCTCCCCAGGTATGAAAGCCAATGTCCCCGTGCGCGTCCACGAGCGTTCGCACCGGGTGAAGCGCCTCGAACACGACAGGCGCATGAGACAAGACGTCCGGCGTGGCGTCGGCACGAACGACGACCGCGTGATTCTGCACGCGCGTGCAAAACTGAGTACCTGTCGCCAACAGTGGAGGATCGCTCGGCGTCCGTACGAGCAATGTTCCTTCTGCGACCCGCACATGTACGAACGCGCGTGCGTTGCAACCTTCGTGCATGGGGTAGTCGAGCAGACGTGCGTGTCTACGAACGGATGTGCGCAACCGGGCCGTACCCAAATGTGCTTCGGTGGCAACGGCATCCAGTTGGTACGAAGCATGATCGGCCGCGTAGGCCAGCACCTCCACGATCGCGGTACGTAATTCGGCTGGTTCGCGCGTGGTGTCGGTGCGCTGGGTCAGCGCGAGACGTTCGAACATCAGGTTCCTGAAGCTGTTGAAATCTCGTACGAGATAGTCGATTTCAGGCGAACCCTGCACGTTTGCAGTGCATTCCGTGTGTTCGCGGCAGTCGAACGGGGTCGGACATTCGACCTTGAACGACAGCGGGACGGCGTTCAGGATGCGGTCGAATCCCGTTGGGGGTTGATCACTTGCTGGGCCTGCTTGCAGCACCAGCTGGTACTGCGAGGCATCCCCAGGCCCTTCGACCAGCACGACCAGCCATAGCTCGGGATCGTCGGTAGTGGAGGCTAGATTGCCCAGCCAAACTCGGTCGGCATTGTCGAGCGACGTGTCGAACAGTGGATCTACTGCGGGGCCGCCTGGAGCGTTGACTTGCGTCATCGCAACCGCCCAACGCACTACAGGGTTCGTGACACGCACACCCCCTTCGATACGCACGTTGCTACCATCGAGGGTATCGACATGGTCCTCGAACACGCATCGGATCCGAAGTACGCGTTGTTGCAGATGTAGAGGAACACCGTCGCCATCGCTCACTATGAGGTAATCGATGCCATTGATCCGCGTGCCAACCGGACCTATTTGCTGTCGCAAAAGTCGCTCGCGACCAGGTGTTTGACAACGATATTCGGTCATGACGTTCGCTCGTGGCTGCGAAACACCTCGACGCGCTGCTCGTTGCTACGGCGAAGAACGTACGCGATCGTGACCTCGATCGCCGCGTCGTGGACTTCGACATCGACCGACTGCACTTCGATCCACTCGGCCAGCCATTGTTGCAGCGCACCTCGGATGAGATGCTGAGCCGCTGAGGCCATTTGATCACCTCCGGGGGCGAACACGAGCTGATGCACACCCGTGCCGAAGTTGGGTCGGTTCACGCGCTCACCAGCCGCTGTGAACAATACTTGCTCGATGAGCTCGCGCACGTGCGTGGCCTCGTCGAGCGGTGTAGCTGTCCGGCCGGTACGATCGATGCGATAAGGGAACGCTGCGGGCATTACATCGCCTTGACCCTCGGTTGAACCGCAGCAATGACAGCCAGCCCTTGCGGCGCTTGCTCCGGACTTTTACAGGTCCCTTGAGAGCTCTGCACCAACACCGGCTGCATGTTCGCGAACACACGTGTTGCTGGCGCCATCCACTGCGCGGTGACGCACGGCGAAGGTTTGTTGCCGAGCTGAAACGGACAACCTGCAATTGTCGGAACGTCCGCGACGACCAACGCAGGACTTCCGTTGACGAGCACACGTGTCTGCGACGGAGCATGTGTGAGCTTCGCTCCGTGCATGCACATGGCAGTCGTGCTCACATCGAGGACTGGCCCTGGCATCACATGATCTCCAGCGCGCCATTATTGACGCTGACTTTGACCGGATCGAGCTTGATGGTTGCGGTCCCAATCGAAATTTCGACACCGGTGGCGTTCATTCGAATCGTGCAGGGCGCTGGTACTGCCGGAGGAAGCAACTGCAGGGTGAAGCCCAAGGCATCGTCCAGTGTGAGCTCCGTCGTCAGCGTCTTGATGCAACGCGTCGTTGGCAGTACCGCACTGGGTGGAATCTGTGCACGACCCCAAAATCCACCCGCCCAGATCGGACGGTCGGGATCGCCTTGTTCGAATTCTACCCAGATATTCGAGCCAATCGTCGGCAGCATGTAGAAACCCTCCAAGATGCCGGCGAACGGAACACAAGGCATTGCCCACGACAAAACGTTGACGCCGAGTACGTGTGGGCAGCTGATCTGCAAACGCCCCATCCGATTGGGATCGACGTTGTTGATCACCATGCCACGATACTTGCCGTAGTATTGTGTCATGGGAGCACCACCGGAGTATTCGACATGGTTCCATCACGATCGATGTTGAACGATTGTTTGTAGCTGCCGCGTGTGATGCTGTGGCTGACGCTGCGAACGTACCAGGCGCCATCGAACGTCAACCCAACACCGCGGACACCAACGAGCTCACGTGCACGTAGGATGGTTCCGTAGCGACCCACGTCGAGCTCACCAGACGCAGATACGGCACTGCGGTTGGCTTCGAACATTTCGGCACTGGCTTTACCGAGTGCTTTGATGTAGTCGCCGCCCGCGTCGTCTTTCATCAACTTGACGCGAACCAGTGGTGCGTTGCCTGCCCAAGACGGGATCAGCGACATCATCGGCGGCGTCGGAATGCCTACGACCGGTAGTGGCGCCTGGCTTTCCTTCTCTTGAATGAGCCCATACACGAACATTGGCCGATTGCCATCGTTGGTGAACTGAATGCTACCGAGATTGCTCGCGTTACCCATACGAAACGTGAGCGCACTCTGGAGATTGGGAACCGTAAATGGAGGTCCCCAATATCCGATATTTTGACCCGGAAGCGGGCCAGGAATCACGTAAAAGGCATAGCCATATTGCTCTGCGAGGCGGTTGATGATTGCCCAGTCCGATCCGTCGGCCAATTTTGTCTGTTCGGTTACGAGCCGCGGCGCATCGGCCGGGGGTGGAATCGGTGCCATGGGTGTCATGAACGCCGCATACTTGGCGAGGATCACCTGGACGATCTGCCAGTCACCCATGCCGGGATACGGCGTTTTCATCTCCAACAATTCCATCAGTACGGAGATGTCTTGACCCGTTGCAGAAAGCCGTCCTCCCCCCGGATCCACCGATGGAGACAGCGAAAGGTTGGTGATGATGCCGTCCATCAACACGTGCGGCATCGCGTTAAGCGTGGCGATGATGACAACGCGGTATCCATTCTTGATCATCTGAGTGAGCAAGGGTGGATAGTCGACAGCGCCCAGCATGGAGTCGCGGCCAGCCCTGAACGTGAGCTGAAAACCACTGCGTCCGCGGTCGGACTGCTGAATGCTGACCTGCTCCAAATTCTTGGTGAGTTCCTCGGGCGCCGGTATCGGCACCGTCGGTCCAATGAGCAGGGTGAGGTATCCGCCGAGTAACACGGGTCAAATTGGGGAAGGAATGATCAGTTTGCGGCCCGCAACGGCCACGAGATCGGGTGGATCGAGCGCATCGTTGGCGTCGCAAATGCGCCAATACTGCAAGGGGTCTCCGAACATTCGCGCGGTCAACAGATCGAGGCGATCGTCGTCACGCGTGGTTATCTCGGCAATCGGCCGAAACAGGCCGGATGGGGGCACAAACCGACGCTTTACGTACACGATGGTTCGCCCGTGTGCGCTCACGTATGTTCCGGTCTCGAGATGGGCGTAGCGGCTGGTTGGATCGAACATGAGTTGCTCCTAGAGCGCCAAGTTGGTAATCCCCAGAATGGATTCGAGTGAGCGAACCGTGGCCAACGTCGAGAGTGCTTCCTTTTGCATTTGCTGACTCATCGCGATCCCGAATGCCGGGTGCATCTGGCCGACGTCGTCCCAATTGAGTACACGTAGGCCAATCGATACACGGGCCACCGTCGGTGTGAGATCGATGTCGAAGCCCTCTTCGGTGATCGACAGCTCAGTAACCACCACGGGAAGCACCCGCTTGGGTCCCCAGATGAACAGCACAAGGCGAGTCGTGGGTGGCACGATCTCGATGGTGCCGACGTTCAACAACACCAGGTTGGTGATCACAACCTTGGAACTGGGAGTGACGAGATTCTCGAGCGCTGAAAGCCGATGCTGAACACCCTCGCGAACGTCGGGGGCATCGGTGTCCTCGGCGGAATCGAGCTCGAGCTCTAGTTTGATCGACTCTGCGGGAGCCGAACCAATCTGACCGGCTTCGGCACCCGCAGTGCTTGGCTTGAGCTCGAATGACCGCGTGACCGTATGTGGATTGAACTGAAACGGAATGATCTCGAGCGGCATCAACGACAAGAAATCGATCGATACGAGTGCCCCCTTCAGGGTACGTGGAGAGCGGGGAAACGTCGTCATCGATCTGAATTCCTTACGGCAACTCGCCGAGACTGCGGTAGATTGCTCGCGCAATCGCACTCCCGATCTCTCGTGGCGAGGCATTGGAGGCGATCTCGATCGATGTTCGGGCGCTTGCTTTTGCACACGACGGAAGCGATTCGACGCTGCGTTCGCGGAGCATGTGCTCGAGCTGTCGCACGAATGCATCCGCGATGGCAAATCTGCGCGCAGGCGGAAATCCGATCAATTCGAGCGATCCGACGTGCAACTTCATGGTGCTCGTCACCCGAGTTTCATGGTTCATGCGCTGGTTCCGATCCATCCGCGCACCTCCGATGGTGAAAGACTGCGACCGAGCTTGACGTATTCGAGTCGAGCCGCTTCGAGAATGTGTTGCATGCCGACGGCTTGCTCGCGGTCGGCGGCGATGTAGGCGGCATTTCTGGCAATGCTGCGGATATTTCCTCCTGCCACGGAAAGCCGAGCGAGCTTGCGGTAGTCGAGCGCCAAAACAGGAGTTTGCTCGGGAAACACACCGCGCCAGATTCGTTCACGCTGGTCCACATCCGGGAACGGAAAATCGACGATGAATTGCACACGACGCAAAAACGCGTCGTCCAGCGCTTTGCGCATGTTGGTGGTGAGCACGGCCAAACCGCAGTAGGTTTCCATGCGCTGCAGCAGATAGCTGACTTCGATGTTGGCGTGACGGTCGTGACTATCGCGCACTTCGGTTCGTTTGCCGAACAGCGCATCGGCTTCGTCGAACAACAACACGGCTCCACCAGCCTCGGCGGCATCGAACACACGGCGAAGGTTTTCCTCTGTTTCCCCGATGTATTTGCTGACGACCGCGCTCAGATCGATACGAAACAGATCCAAATCGAGGGCTTCGGCGATGGCTTCGGCGGCCATGGTCTTGCCAGTGCCACTCGGCCCAGCGAATACAGCAGACGTGCCCGAGCCACGCGGACCCAGCTGGGAAAACCCCCAACCATGATGAACCACGGCCCGTCGTCGTACCTGTCCAATCAGCGCCAACAACATGTCACGCTGAGTTTCCGGCAAAACCAGCTCGGCCAAACGCGTCTTTACTTCGATGAACTGCGCCAGGCCAGCCATGCGCGGCCGCGCATGGCTTCGACACGCTCGCCACAAGATCCGCGCAATCTCGCCATCGTCGTGCGTGGCCGATGCATGAGTTTGCAACTCGTTGGCGGCACTTCGGATGGCGGTCGGACCCAGCTTGAATTGAGCCGCCAGATCACGCAGGAGTGCGTCCGAAACACGCCCGATACCGTGCGTGGCACGTTGCCAGAGCAACAGCTGCTCGTCGAACGCCAATTCGGGAACACGGAGACGGATCAACTCGCGCATGGCCACCGGTCCGTCTCGGGCAACCAAGAACACCGGGCCACTCATGCGTGCGAGCATGTCTGCGGCATTGCGTTCGACGCTCCCATCACCATGAACCGTGAATGAAAGCACCAAGGCCACGTCGGTGAGGCCCGCCTCGCGATTCCACAAGCGTACGAACTCGTCGCGCTCCAAACTTTCGACTGGCAACACGGACGCGTCGATGACCCATGCGCGGCGGTGCATGTACGAAGCAGCACGAACCGCAATCGCTTCGGCCATTGCAATGTCGTCACACCAAAGATGCAACAGTATGGTCGGCTGGGTGGTTACGAGCGTCGCGGCTCGTTCGGCAATGCGTTCATGGGTCGCCGGCAACACACCCATATCGAGGCGTTCGATCATTCGCCGTTCCAGGCGAACGTCGATGGCATCGTGCCCCATGAGGGCGTGCAGCACACGCTCTTCCACGCGGATCGGCCGGCGCATGAGAATCTCCCCTTCGCCCAGCTGAATCAGACGGTGACGACGTAGATTACCCTCCGGCGTGAAAGCGTCCCAGTGCGCATCGGGAAACACGGCCAGTGCCAGCCCAAAACTAGGATGCGTTTCCGTAGCTTCGCCGGATATGTTCGCGCATGTGCGATCGAATCCAGGGATCAGCTCGGCGCTCACACACAACAGCAACGTGGCAACTTCGAACGTGGACAGATCGAATGCTCGAGCAACTCGTGCGAGCGTGCTTTCGGGGTCCACGGACATCTCGAGTGGTGTACAAGCCACGTTTCGGTCCTCGATCACCTTGTCGAGGCGTATGCGCACGATCTCGAGCGCACCGGCGAGGACGTGTTGATGAGCTCGAGGGGGACTGCCGACCTTCATGGCACGCTCACAGCTGGTTGCGCATAAACACCGTTGCTATCGAGCTCCGGAAGGCTGATCGCGCCATCGATGCGAGCTCGCACGAGATAGTCGCCCACAGGCATTCCCGGCACTTGAAACACGGCCACGTCGCCATCAAACGTCCAGACGCTGGACTCGCTGTGCTCCTTGCCGCCGATGCGGTTCAGCACCAGTGCAACGTCCTGATCGACGCTGGGCTTCGGTATCAATTCGACGCGTACTTCGAGTCCGCCGCTCGTCACCAATGCGTTTGGTTGGTCCAACGTAACGAGCGGGATTAGAGCAAATGCAATTGCATTCGATCCGGCGATCGTGCGAAACGGATCGGAACCCTCACCGAGATCCACGCGGTGGAGCACCTGGACCGATGTGACTCCGGCGAGCAAACCAAGACCGTCGGTGATGGGAAACGTGATGCTCGTCGGCGTCACTGCGTCGACGGCGAGCTGAACGGTCTGGCCACCGATCCGCAGCCATGTGGTCGGCCCGAGCAGGTTGCTGCCGCGAACGACGAGATTGTCGCCCACGGCGACAAGTGGCTGCCGGCGAGCCGATGAGCTCACGGTTTCGATGCGAGGAGCAATGCCCGGCACGACATGAAGGCCTGTGCGTGACACTGGCAAGCTGGCATGTGGACGAACCTCGGCATCCAGCAACACCACGGAGGCTTGATAGCCGACGGACAGCGGATAGAAGGCCTGATTGGTGAGCCCCCAGATTCGGCCCAGATCCTCCACCGACATGCTGATCGGCGTTAACTTAACGCGTTCGAGCTGATCGCCCAAATCTGCTTCGACCAATACATGATTGCCTGGCAGGCCGTTCAGGAATTCGTCGATTTCGTTGGCTGTCAAAATCGGATGCGCGTGCAGATCGGTCATGACTAGCCCCGCGAGTCGCTCTGCATCGTATGTGGTAGGGTCGCCGACGAAACTGACGAGAAAATCGACATCGACGGCCAGCTGCGGACGCGTCGAAACCGTTCCATCTGAGCGTCTGCTCGGGAGGTCCATGTTGCGCAGCGCCGGATTCGCCGCGATGCGAAACGAACGAATGTAAACACCAGGATCGGGATCGTCGCCCTTGGGATGTTCGAGAAACACCTCGAATCCGGCCAGACCATGATCGTTGAGTAGTGCGGTGATCCGGGATTCGAGCACGGCAGTAACCGTCGCGATGGCCAAGGTGTTGCTCATCGGTCGGCTCGCTCGCGATCGGCCAGATAATCTTGCAGGCTCATCATCGGCTTGGTTTCGGCCACACGCGGTGGCGAGCTCGCCCGAGGCGATTGGGCCGTGACGATGATTCGTCCGATCGACACCTGGGTGTTGACCACCGGTGTGCTCGATTCGTGACGGTGTCTGGCATCAACCGGCTCGGCTTTGCGCACCGGGTTGGTCTGAAGGGCGAAATGTGGCACCGGCGGAATGCTCGCTCGCGCAGGCGGAGCCAACCGTGACAGCGCGGTCGAAGGCTCCGAAACTGCATGCGACGGTGCCGGTGCATGCTCGCGTTCGGGCGGCAACAGCGGAGTTGCGATACGTTCGGAACGCACGATCACTTCGGTTTGCGTTTGGATCTCGCGTGTGTGTTCGATCCGCTCACGTATCGTGTCGGTGTTCATCGCTCGAACGAGCGGAGCCGAGTGTTGCTCGACGACGAATGTGCGCTCGACTTCGGTGAATGGAACGAACGGCTTGGGTGTTTCCTGGGCAGGCGACGTCGATGGCGCGGTCGCGAACAGTGACGGCCGCGCTTGCCAAGCTCGACTCGACTCGGGTGCATCGGTTCGTGAGTCCTTCGACGGCGAGCGAGTGACGGGCTCGGTAGCAGGAGTCATGCCAGCAACCGGCAGCGTGCGCGCCACGGAAACACGCGGGGATTCGATGTTCGGCTGCACGGCCTCTGTTTCAGGGTTCGACGGGATGTCCGTGAACGGTACTGCACGAAGCAGTGGCTCGATTCGCGGCGTTCGTGCAAGTGCACGGTCCACGAGCACATCGAGCAGGCTCATCGTGCCCCGCAGAGTTCGAGGTAGGCGTGTCGTCGAGCACGCGTCAACGACAATACGTCGGGCTCGGTCCAACCGTAGGCGCGTGCCAACGCATGCACCTCGCGCATGAGCTCACGTGCATGAGCGTCGAGCTCGGTCCACAGGTACTCCGCGATATCGAACGGCGCCACGAACCGATGTGCGCACGCCGGACAATTTTGCGAGAGTCGAACATCGGCCTGCGGATCGATGCGATCGAGCTCGTGTTCGAGCAGCGATATGACTTCGTCTGGCAGCTCGTCGACAGCGATATGCATGCCTTCGTGGACCGCTTGCGTGACCAGACGGCCAATTAGCGCCTGCCTGGCCGATCCCGGGTCGAGAACGGATACGGCGTGCAGATCCAGGGTGGTTGGGAGTCCGAACGCGATCGACCAGCCCTCGTACTCGACGGCTCCGGAGCTGGCCCCCGAATCGGGCGGCTCGAGCACGAGGCGGTCGAGCTCGAGCTCGAACTCCAAGTCCTCCCTACAGGATGGACACGCGAGAAAGCACGCGGCGGTCGATCCATATGTGAGCATGCGTAGCCGCAGCAAGGCCGTGTCCCGACGACCAATCGGAAGCTGCGCGCACGCCTGGGTATCGAGCTCGGACAAAGCCGCTTCGGTGAGCAACATCGCACGTCCATGGCGTGAGTGCCTCTGTCCTCGTTCCCATAACTCGAGAACGTCGTTGTCCGAGAGCGGTTGCATCGCTTCCTCCGCGCATCACGGCTCGACGAATGACGGTTCAGGCTCGCTCACCTTGAAGTTCGCGTCGCGTTCCCAGCCTTCGTTTTCCAGCTTCAATGTTTGAATCGCGATCGCGTTGCCGCTGGCATCGAGCTCGGGAAGCGCCTGAAATTCGCTCACCCAACAGCGAAACACGTTGTATTTGACGACCTCTTGCCCGGCTTCATTGTGGAGCACGATGGTGATGTTGCGCCGAAAATCCTTGAGTGACACTTCACCGCCTGCACCTGCGCCGAAGTTCCACACCTTGTTGGCCCACTGCTCGAACTCCTTGTCGTGCGTGACACCTCGCTCGAGTGTGATGGCCTCGAACTTGGTTTGCCCGGGTGTACGAATGACGGTGCTCGGGTCACCGCCACTGCGGTGCTCGATGACGTCAGTCGTGCGTTTGAGCGCGCTGACCTTGCTTACGCCAGCGACCGGTTTGCCGTCGAAATAAACCTTGAATTTGAAGTTTTTGTACGGGTCGATGCGTTCTGGATTGTTCTCGAACAGGGCCATGGATGTTCTCCGCTATTCGGCCTGACCGGCCAACTGTTTGAGCTTGATGATGACGAACTCCGCTGGACGCAGCGGAGCAAAACCGATGATGACGTTCACGACGCCGCGATCGATGTCGTCCGGTGTAGTGATTTCGGCGTCGCACTTGATGAAATATGCTTCGCGTGCACTTCGGCCTTGAAACGCTCCTTGACGAAACAAGCGATGCATGAACGCGCCGATGTTGGCCCGCATTTGCGCCCACAACGGTTCAGCGTTCGGTTCGAACACCGCCCACTGCGATCCACGATAGAGGCTCTCTTCGAGATAGAGCGCGAGCCTACGCACGGGAACGTGCTTCCACTCGGACGCTTGAGCATCCGCACCGAACAAGGTTCGTGCCCCCCATACCACCGAGCCAAACACCGGAAACGTGCGCAAGCAGTTGATTCCGAGCTGGTTGATCACGCCTTGTTGTTCGTCGGTCAGCTGGACCAAGAGCTCGGGCACGCCCACGAGATTCGCATCGGTCCCGGCAGGCGCTTTCCATATTCCGCGCTGGGCGTCGGTTCGTGCCATGACGCCGGCAACCACTCCGCTTGGCGCAAAATCGTCGAGCCGCCCCTCTTGCAAGGGATCCGACATCCGTACCCGCGGAAAGTACAATGCGGCGTTTTTGCTTCGCGGCTGGAAGCTGGGTGCAGCCGACGAGACGTTTGCAAAGCTCGACCATTCGTCCGGGGGATCGATAATCAAGAATGCGCGGGCGTCCTCGCATAGTTTGGCGGCCGCGGTCCACAGCGCACCGGCTGCAACATCGCTGGACGACCAACCAGCAAGCGGAATACACAGGAGATTGAACACGTCTGCCGTGAGCAACGCATGAATGCCGGTCTTGCCCGACTCACTGCCGATCACGTCCTCGGTGATGCGCGGGTCTGCACCATCCCATCCACCATGAAAGCGGCTCAACGCGGGACTCGCCGCGATCGTACCGCTAGGGGTCGTGCCACTCACGCGAGCGATCTTCGATTCGAGTGCGAGTAGTCGCTCGAGCGCGCGTGTGTCCGTGGGAGCAAGTACGACGTTGTGAAAGACTTCCTCAGTTACCGGCTTTTCGTCGTCATCGACTTCGGCGAGGTAAAGATGAAATGTTCCTGGCTGCGCATCGATGATCGATGCGTTGACGTGAATACGATTTCCCCATGCGCCTTCGTTGGCGCCAACGAGCCTCACGCCAACCGCGAGAATTGCCGTTGGCGTACCGTCTTCGTCCCGGGTCAGATATGAGCCCGCCGTCGGAACGACGGTCATCGCCGGGCCATCGAGCTCGACCAGTTGAAGCCCACCCGGGCTGGAGCCCGCCGCCAACGCGGTCGCGACGTTGCCGGCCACGTTGAGCGCGACGTGTAGGTTGCTGCACTGGTGCCATCGTCCAGGACCACGCCCGACCCATCGCGAGCAGTGACATCGAGATCGAACGTGTTGCCCACGACGTTGCGAACGACCAGCTCGAGATGATCGAACCCGGCCAGCGCCTGAGCATCGCTCGTCGCGACGAGTTTCATGCTTGCCGTTCGCGACAGCGCGACATAGTGCACGCCCGATGCGCGAAAGCTCGTGCTGGTGGCGGCATCGGGCGCGCCCGTCGGCGCAGGCCCGACCAATTCGACCAGCGTGATCGCGGCGGTGTTTCCCGTGGTGGCTGCTGCCAAGGCCGCAGAAATATTGCCGGTGGTGTCGAGCGAGACGGTATACGAAAAGTCTCCGCCGGCATCGGTCAGCACATTGCCATCTACATCCTGTGCTTCCACGGTAACATCGAACGTGGTTGCGCCGGTCGGCACGCTCGTGACTTCGAGCTGATGGAATCCCGAAACCGCCGACGCGGCCGTGGTCGCGCGCAGCAACATCCTGCTGGTGGCGACCGGCAGCACCACACTCGCCGCGGCTGCCGCGTCTTGCGAGGGGACCTCTCGGTTGACGACCCGAACGATCAAAGCTTCGCGGCCGCCGTTGAGGAAGTAGTGCCGCACCGATTGGCTCAACGGACTGCGTGTCCACAGGCCGCCGAAGCCGCGCTCGAAATCGGCGAAACTGAAGATCCGCGTGGGCACATCGACTGGACCACGTAGCGCCTGTCCGACGAATGCCGTCAGTGAGGTGGAAACTCCCGTGATGGTGCGACTGCCGCTGGGAAGCTCTTGAACGTAGACGCCGGGAGTCGTCAATGCGAGAGGCATGCTGGATCCTTATTGGCGCGTGAGCTGTTGGAAGCTGAGGACGACGAATTCGGCTGGTTTGAGGGGGGCGAAGCCCACGACGACGTTCACGACACCACGTGCGATGTCGTCCTGCGTGGTCGTTTCGGCGTCGCATTTGACCAGATACGCGTCGCGCGGGCTCGTTCCAGCAAACGCACCCTGACGAAACAGCATTTGCATGAACGCGCCGATCGATTGGCGCAACGTCGCCCACAACGGCTCGTCGTTTGGTTCGAACACTGCCCAGCGCGTGCCGCGTTCCAGGGTCTGCTCGATGAACAGAGCCATGCGTCGAACTGCCAGATACTTCCATTCCGAGGCCATGGCATCCGCGCCACGGGCGGTCCGCGACCCCCACACCACCGACCCAAAAATGGGAAGCTCCCGCAGCGCATTCACGCCTTTGGGATTGAGCAGCGCACCGTCGGAATCCAATATCGGTCGTTCCAAACCAACCACGCCGACGAGTCTTGCGTCGTTGCCCGCTGGTGCTTTCCAGACACCGCGTTCGGTGTCGGTTCTGGCGATGACACCGGCCACGGCTCCACAGGGTGCAAACGGCCGAACGCGACCTTCCTGCAGCGGATCGGGGGCGAGTATGCGTGGATAGAAATACGCTGCGTTCGGGCTGCGGTAGGCATCGTAACCTCCGACGAGATTCGCCGCCGCCTCGCTGGTGGCCCAACTCTGCGGCGGATCGATGAGCAGCATGGCGCGATGGCTTGCACTGAAAGCGAGCGCGGCGTCCAATACGGCTACCGAGATGTCCTCGTCGCGATTGGGAGGCGGTATACAGACCAAGTTGACGACGTCCGCCAGCTCGAGGCGTTCGATGGCGTCTTCGTAGGCACCCACGCTGCCTTCGATACCGTCGCTCGAGCTTCCGAACGCCTGAGCGGTCACCACCACCGGCCGTTCGACCGACACGGATGTCGCGCGAGTCAAGCTCGATTGGCTGGCAAGCACGCGCTGCACGTAACGCGCTGCGCCCGGATCCACCGAGACGTTGGGAAACGACTCACGGGCGAGCACTGCCCTGCTGGGATCGACGATCGCAAGCACCGGATCGACTTCTT
>Ga0187893_10007282_pt1 | contig 18260 bp, 13 predicted proteins | sample MA1701074metaG_FD_139574 | JGI IMG/M metagenome (GOLD analysis project Ga0187893, IMG submission 139574) | White microbial mat communities from a basaltic lava cave in the Kipuka Kanohina Cave System on the Island of Hawaii, USA - MA170107-4 metaG ... | reverse complement strand
TAAAAACATTAAACATTCATGCCAAATGAAAACTGATCTGTTGCAAACTAAAAAACTTTTAATTGCCTTTGTAGCCCTCATTTGTATGCAGGGCGATTGTTCAAAAAGAAGTAATGGTGGAACTAATCCACCTGTTGATCCGCCTGTGGTTACTAATGAAGTTGATTTTTGGATGACAAAAGGAGCTCAATCTGCGTTGCTGCAAAAGCAATCAGCAGTATTAGCATTCGGCTCAACAACTAATACTTATTCAAACATTACAGTGGATACAACGCAGCGTTATCAAACCATTGATGGCTTTGGATATACTTTGACAAGCGGAAGTGCGACGCTCATCAACAACCTGTTGTCTTCAGTTAAATCTTCGTTATTGAATGAATTGTTTGGCAGTGGTTCCAATTCAATTGGTATTAGCTACCTGCGTATCAGCATTGGCGCATCAGACCTCAGTGCAACGGTTTATAGTTATGATGATATGCCGACAGGTCAAACAGATATCACATTATCCCACTTTAGTCTTGATCCCGACCGGCTAACAGGACTTATCCCGTTGTTGAAAGAGATAACAGCTATCAATCCAAATATTAAAATAATGGCTACTCCCTGGAGCCCGCCGGTATGGATGAAAGACAATGGAAGTTCAAAAGGCGGAAGTTTGTTGCCGCAATATTATGATGTATATGCGCAGTATTTTGTAAAATATATTCAGCAGATGAAAGCGGAAGGGATCACTATTGATGCCATCACTCCGCAAAACGAACCATTGCATCCGGGTAATAATCCAAGTATGTTGATGTTAGCAGAGCAGCAGAGAGATTTTATAAAAAATAATTTAGGCCCTGCATTCCAGGCGGCAGGTATTACAACAAAGATTATTGTGTATGATCATAATTGCGATAAACCGGAATATCCGATGACAATTTTGGATGATGCAGCAGCAAGAGCTTTTGTTGATGGCTCGGCTTTTCATTTATATGCCGGTGATATCAGCGCTTTGTCAACTGTGCGTAATAAGCACACGGATAAAAATGTTTATTTCACGGAGCAATGGACTTCTTCTGCCGGTGATTTTGGCGGCGATCTGAAATGGCATTTGAAGAATGTGATCATCGGTTCTATGCGCAACTGGAGTAAAACGGCATTGGAATGGAATCTTGCTAATGATCCAAATTATAGGCCCCATACCGATGGTGGCTGTACACAATGCAAGGGGGCATTAACTATTAGTTCAACTGTTCAGAAAAATGTTTCTTATTATATCATTGCCCATGCTTCCAAATTTGTGCCGGCCGGTTCAGTAAGAGTAATGAGTGGCATTTCAGGTAGTTTGTATAGCGTAGCTTTTGAAACACCGCAAAAGAAAAAAGTATTGATTGTGTTAAACGACGGTACATCTTCCGCAACATTCAATATTAAGTTTAAGGATAAATGGGTAACGCCAACATTGCCGGGCGGAGCAGTGGGGACATTTGTTTGGTAAAACCCATAACGAAGGATTCGGAAGGAGTTTCCAACTACTTTATATCAAAATCCACTACAACTTTACTTGTCTTAGGATGGCTTTGGCAAGTGAGAATATAACCTTGTTCCACTTCTTCATCTTCCAATCCCCAATGAACTTCCATTTCCACTTCGCCTTCCAGCAGTTTTGCTTTGCAGGTGCAGCATACTCCACCTTTACAGGCATAAGGGAGATCGGCGCCTTGTTTTAATGCACCATCCAAAATAGGTTCTTCATCAAAACCCAAATCAAAATAAAACGATCGTCCATCTAATTTGATAGTGACTTTACTTTTTGCAGTACCAGTTTCTGCCGTTACATATTGCTTAGTGCTTGTTGCCGTTTGCTGACCTGGCGTAGTGAAGAGTTCAAAATGAATTTTTCTTTTATCAATATCTTTTTGTTCCAGATATTCTTTTAAGGAAAAAATCATGGCTTCGGGCCCGCAAATAAATATTTCATCAAAAGATGGATAATGAAGAATCCGTGATAACTCCATGAGTTTTTCTATATCAATTCTTCCATAGTTAATGGGAATATCGGTGCGTTCACGGCTTAAAACATGAATAAGATTGAACCGGTTCATGTATTTATTTTTTAAACCTTGCAGCTCTTCAAAAAAAATAATGGAAGAACGGCTGCGGTTGCCATACACCAACGTAAAAAAACTGTTGGGTTCTGTTTGCAATGTGGTTTTAATAATAGAGATCACCGGCGTGATGCCACTACCTGCTGCAAAAGCGAGATATTTTTTTTTATTGTTGGGATCAAGTGTTGTGTTAAACTTACCGGTTGGCGGTAATATTTCCAGTTCATCGCCTGCTTTTAGTTTGTCATTAGCCAATGTAGAAAAAAAACCACCTTCCACTTTTTTTACGGCTACTCTTAATTCGTTTTCGAAAGGTGAAGTGCAAATAGAATAAGAACGGCGAATTTCCTGGCCGTTTACTACGTTTTTTACCGTGATATTCTGACCATGCTGAAATAAAAAAGCTTCTTTCAGTTCGAACGGAATTTCAAAGCTGATGGAAACACAATCGCTGGTTTCTTTTTTGATCTCTTTTATTTTTAGCCGGTGAAAGTGAATAGACATTGAAATGAATTAACTCAATAACTTTTGAATAAGTTCAGGTAATGGTGAATATTGTTGTTAAATTGATGCCATGTAAACGGAACGATGAAGAGTGCGACGCAACAGACGATGCCATGAAATACTATAGCTGGTAAAAATAAAAACTCAAATCACTTCTCTAGTCTTTCTTCAAACCATAGATAAGATGTTTGACCATATTTTCTTCCATTTCGGCGGGAGTAATGCGCTGACGGCTGCGATGCCAGAACTCTAAACCACGCACCGATGATAAAATGGTAAGCACCGCTACATAAGGAATGATCGGTTTCATCTCGTTGTTTTTAATGCCCTCTTCAATGATCGCTTCCATCTTTTGTACATAGCTGCGGCGTTGCAACGAAAAGTTGGTGAGATATGGTTCCGACAAATGCATCCATTCATTGATCATCACATAATAGTCTTCAAACCGGGTAAGCATCATGCGAACATGAAAGCGGATCAGCGATTCGATCTTTTCAATATTCGTCATGCCGTTGTTGTCAAGACTGTTGAGATGATCGTTGCAATCATTGGAAATTCGTGATGTGATCTCCTGCAATATTTCCGACTTAGAATGAATATGATTGTATAAGCTGGCTGCTTCTATGCCCACTGTTTCGGCGAGGTCACGCATGGAAGTAGCAGCAAATCCTTTTTGGCGAAACATCGTTGCTGCCTTTTGCAATATCAGTTCTTTTTTAGAAGCTTTTTTACGCTGTACTTTGGCCATACCCAAAGATAAGGCTGTATTTCTTTTTATTCATTCAGAAAATCATTTAGGTTTGCCGCCGAAAAACTCAAACTAATGAGTTTGATCAATTTTTAAATATCCTTTTTTTAACACTCCGCCATTTGCGGATTGGAAACTAAATTAAAACTTCATGTCCCTGATCTCGGTAGGCACTATGGCCTTTGATGCGATTGAAACCCCGTTTGGCAAAACAGAACAGATCATTGGCGGTTCGGCCATCTATGTAGCTTATGCTGCGTCTTATTTTGTAAAGCCGGTACAACAGATATCTATTATAGGCTATGACTTTCCCAAAGAAGAAATGGAAGAACTAAGAAGAAGAGGTGTTCATTTGGATGGCGTAGAGATAGTGCCTGATAAAAAATCATTTTTCTGGAAAGGCCGTTATCATGAGGATATGAACAGCCGGGATACATTGATTACCGATCTGAATGTGCTGGCCGACTTTGATCCTAAAGTGCCCGACAGTTACCAGGGTGCCGAGTTCCTGATGCTCGGTAACCTGTCGCCAAAGATCCAGTTGAACGTGATACAGGAAATGAAGCAGCGGCCCAAGCTGATCGTAATGGATACCATGAACTTTTGGATGCATTCCGCTATGTCTGAGTTAAAGATCGTTTTGAAATACGTTGACATGCTGCTGGTAAATGATGCGGAAGCCCGGCAGCTTACCGGCCAGTTTTCATTGGTAAAAGCGGCTAAAAGCATTATGGCGATGGGCCCAAAATACCTGATCATTAAAAAAGGAGAGCATGGGGCTTTGCTGTTTCATGGAGATGAAGTGTTTTACGCACCTGCTTTACCATTGGAAGATGTGTTTGACCCAACCGGAGCAGGTGACACCTTTGCTGGCGGTTTTATGGGTTATCTGGCGAAAACAAGAGACATTAGTTTCGACAACATGAAAACGGCAATCATCGTCGGGTCTGCCATGGCCAGTTTTTGTGTGGAAAAATTCGGGCCTACAAGATTGAAAGAAGTAACTAAGGAAGATATTGATACAAGAATTCAGATGTTTAAGGATTTGGTAAGTTTTGAGATAGAGTTGGTGTGACAGAGGTAATCAAACCTGCCAAGAATTATTCGGCGCTTACTACATGTAACAACGGTTGCTTATGCTTTGTCTTCCCACTATAGCGTTCGCCGCGGCACATCGGGCAACTGCATGGTTTGCCTGTGGTTCTTAATACATTTGAATTAACTGCAACTACCTCGCGTATTTTATCATATTGGTATATTTTCAGCCTGCGTTTAAAATAACGCATTTTTACTTCTTGGCGCAATCCTTTATTCTTCATTTTTTGTATGTTATTGATTTCGAAATTTATGCTTGAAAAGAATCCAGGTTTTATTTATAAATATCGCCTCTATAGCCTGCCTTTAATACAACAACAGTGACTATATCATCATTAATAGTGTATAAAATGCGCATTTGACCTACCCGCAAACGGTACTCATCATCATAGCCTTCCAGTTTCTTACATCGCGGAGGACGAGGATTTGCAGCCAATGAACTGATGGCATCCCGCAGTCGTTTGGCCTGGTTGGCAGGCTGTTTCCTGATAAAAGTTTCTACTCTTTTATCAATAAAAACAGTATACATTATTTGAAGCCGAATTTTTTATCTATGCGGGATTTTGCTTCACTCCAGGGAATAATCTTCGCTGATTTTTTGGCAGCAGCAATTTCCGTGTGATCGAGCAGGTCTTTTACAAGCTCACTGAAATTTTTATTTTTTAATGCCTTGTCCACATCAATAATGAGCTTCTTCACCTTGCCGGTGCGGGGATTTTTAATTGCTTGTATGCCTGCGATGCGTGCCATAGTATAAAGCTACACAAAATACGTAAAAGGTGGTGCTGATTTAAGTAGTATTCAACAGTTCGGTTAGATTTGCCAGGTAAAAATATTGTAAACGCATTGCCCGTGCAAGGCGGATAGTAATTGGAATAATTGGAATAGGAGGACAAGCAGAAAGAAGTAGTGCAGCAAATAAAAAACTCCTTTAGGTTGCAGGAGGAAAGCCGTCAACTGATAGAAAAGGCCAAACAAGCAGTGGAAACTGCAATTGAAGAAATTAAGGAATCCGCTTTAAAACAACTATAATAATGTTTTAATTTAATTTTCTCGCCAGCACCACCACATTCTTAAACTTATTTTTCTTTCCCTGCAGATTAAATATTTCAGTAAAAATGACATAAGTACCCATTGGTAGTTTCAATCCTTTATCGTCTAATCCATCCCAATTCCAATAACCGCCGGTACTTAATGTTCCGTTTCTAACAAGATTTCTGACCGGTCTTCCTGCCGCATCAAAGATGGTGATATTAGCAACATAACCCGGCTGATCTATTTTGTATTGAATAGTGGCTATGTCATCAAACCCATCATTATCCGGAGAAAAAACTTTTGGCGATACTTCGATGGTTGCGCCAATAGTTTGCAGATTTTTTGATTGAGAATTTTTATAACCCGGTGTGCCATATCCTGCAGTGGAAGCAGCCGAATGCCAGTTGTCTGCACTTTGCGAAGGACCATCAGCATCTACTCTTTCGAGGGAAACGCCTTCTGCATTGTCAATTAATTTAAAATGCCAGTCATCAAAATAATTTACTTCATCTACTATTTGTCCTTGCTGATTAGTTAATAAAACATATCCTTCATCATCAGGAAAAGAAGGTAAGGAACTGCGCACTATCACCACTTCCGGTTTTTGCACCAAATAATTTAATGCGAGGTTGCCAGCATTTTCTGTGATCACAAAATAATCGCCGGGGAAAATATAAAATGGCGTGGTACTTATTTGAATAAGGGTACTGATAACGCCAACGCTGTTCCTGTTGGCAAGATATAATTTCGATGCATCCAAAATATTATTGCCGCTGTTATAAAATTCTACATAGTCATAAGCGTTTGGCCGCGGATTAAACAAGATTTCATTGATAACAATATCACCCGTTATTGCTTCAATGGGCAGACCCGTTTTTGCTTTATTAGCAGAACCAATCATGTTTCCTTTGCAATCTGTTATATTGTTTGCAGTAATATTATAAATGGTATTATGAGTAAGAACACCTGTTGTTTTTAATCTTACTTCGTTAAACAGGGGTGATAATGTTTCAGCGCTATTGATAGTTATTCCACCGTCAATGGCATAATTAGAAACTGTTGCACCTGTCAGGCTATCTACCGGCTCATCAAATACAAGAACAATGGTTGTATTATCTGTTGTATAAGCATTTTTAAGTTGAGGAGCTGTATTATCATTGTTTACAGTGTTCACAGAATTGATTTTTCCTGGTGTGCCGCCTGCATTGTTATTACTGGCGATCCAGTTGCTGCTGCCTGCGCAGGGATTTTTTGTATCAATCATTTCCAATGTCCAGCCGCCTTCTTTTTTTAATTCATTTTGGTACCACGATGATGAATAAGTAAGAGCATGAATGATCTGACCGTTTGAAGCTTTCAGATATACTTGTTCTCCATCATTATCTAATGAAGGGAAGCTTGTAACAGAAATTGTAGAGCCAAATGCTGATAAAGCCGCAACAGCGCTGCCGGTACAAATGATAACAAAGCTGTCGGGCTGCAAAGTAAAATTGGGCATGGCCCCGCTTTGACCACCGCCATCACCAATTCGCCAGCCTTGCAGATTTATTGGCGAAGAACTTGTATTCTTTAATTCGATCCATTCATTAGTTGGAAGACCAATTTGCGGAGTTGGATCAGCCATTATTTCATCTATCACCACGTCATACCGGTTTTGCGCCGACAAAACAGTTGTAAGTAAAAAGCAAAGGCACAGCAGCAATAAAAATCTCATAAACCCTAATTTATAATCATTTTACTAAAAAATGGAATGTTTATTTGGAATGAATAAAATGCAGACCTATTTTTGCGCACATGATTACAATGAAGCATACAAAACGCACAAAGAAACATTCCTGACGGAAGGTTTGCAGTGTTATTGTATGTAACAATATAAAAGATTAGCAGGCCTTCCAAACGGAAGGTCTTTTTTTTGTCTGACAGTTTCCATCTGACAAATAAAAATTTAAAAACAATAAACATAATAAAACAATGAAAGTTGCAGTAGTAGGCGCCACAGGGTTAGTAGGCACCAAAATGTTACAGGTATTGGCAGAAAGAAATTTTCCAGTCACCGAATTGCTTCCGGTTGCTTCTGAAAAATCAGTGGGTAAAGAAGTTGAATTTAAAGGCAAGAAGTATAAAGTAGTGAGCATGACTAATGCTATTGCAGCCAAACCTGCCGTGGCTTTGTTTTCTGCAGGCGGTAGCACATCACTGGAGTGGGCGCCAAAATTTGCTGAAGCCGGCATTACTGTAATTGACAACTCTTCTGCATGGAGAATGGACCCTACTAAAAAACTGGTTGTACCCGAGTTAAATGCGGATGCATTGACTAAGGAAGATAAGATCATTGCTAATCCAAACTGTTCTACTATTCAAATGGTAGTGGCTTTGAATCCGCTTCATAAAAAATATGGAATCAAAAGAATTGTTGTAAGCACTTACCAGAGTGTAACAGGAACGGGAGTGAAAGCAGTGAACCAGTTGATGAACGAACGCCAAGGTGTAAAAGGTGATATGGCATATAAATATCCTATTGATATGAATGCGATCCCGCAAATTGATGTTTTCCTCGACAATGGTTATACTAAAGAAGAAATGAAAATGGTGAATGAAACCAGGAAGATCATGCGGGATGATTCCATTCGTGTTACTGCCACTACAGTTCGTATTCCTGTAATGGGCGGACACAGTGAAAGCGCCAATATAGAATTTGCAAATGATTTTGATCTTAACGAAGTAAAATCATTATTGACTAAAGCCCCCGGCGTTGTATTGGTAGATGATCCTGCCAATGCGAAATATCCCATGCCGATGGATGCGCATGAAAAAGATGAAGTGTTTGTGGGAAGATTAAGAAGAGATGAATCGCAACCCAATACACTTAATATGTGGATCGTAAGCGATAATCTTCGCAAAGGAGCTGCTACCAATGCTGTGCAGATAGCCGAATATCTTGTTTCAAAAAAACTGGTTTAAGCAATTTTGAAAAACCGGAAAGCATTTTCGTTACTGAAAACTCTTTCCGGTTTTTTTATGATCATAAATGTTTAAGCACTTGCTGCAGCTTCAGCCTTTACCGCTTGCTTCACCAATTCAGCATTAATGATCAGTTTTACTTCATCACTTACTACAACACCACCAGCTTCAGTAACAGCGCTCCAGGTTAAGCCAAAATCCTGGCGATTGATCTTGCCGGTGATTTCAAAACCAGCTACAGTTTGTCCATAGAAATCATTTTGTGTTCCGCCAAACTCTACATTGAGTGTTATTGGCTTTACTACACCGCGAATGGCCAGGTCACCGGCTACTTTGTATTCGTTGTCATCAACACGTTTTATAGAAGCAGAAACAAAACTCAGTTTGGGATGATTAGTGGCATCAAAAAAATCTGCCGATTTAAGATGCCCGTCCCTTTGTTCGTTGCCTGTATTAATGCTATTAATATCGGCAGAAAAAGAAATTTTTGCTTTTTCAAGATCGTTGGGATCACCTTCCAGCTTGCCTTCAAATTCGGTGAATTTGCCGGATACAGTTGAGATAACGAGATGTTTTACTTTGAATCCAACTTCGGAATGTGCTTTGTCTATTGTCCAGGTTGCCATGGTAAAAAAGTTTTATGATGTAAAATTAATGTTTAAACATTGATTATTGAAATAAATATTGTTAAAAGATGGACTGGATTGTCTCACTTTCAGTTAGCTGATCCGATGTCTAAACAAAATTTTCGCCAAAAACAATTAATCGCCAATACTGCGATTAACGAACTCCACTACAGGTCGCAGTGATTCAAAAGAAGTAACAACATTTTTTATAAGTTGTTTAGAAGTAAGGTCTGAATCTTTTAACGGTGTTAAGGCTACAAAGCTTTTCAATTTCAAATATTCAGCAGCAGGATTATCAGCATCATATCCTTTTGGCAAGCGGCTTAAAGTATATTCAGCATTTCTTGAAAGATCACTGTAAACGGACTTGAATTTTTTGGAGTTAAGTATTTTTTTAAACTCTGCAAAATTGTAATCAATCTCCTGTCTTACTTTATTAAGTTCTGCAGGCATTGGCATCCAAAGACCGCCGCCAACAAAACTTTGACCAGGTTCGCAATGAAAATAATAACCACCAAAAAGGGATTTCTTTCCCCCTTTGTTGAAATAGGCGCCCATATTGGTTTTATAAGGTGATTTATCTTTTGAAAAACGTATATCCCTGTTGATGCGGAAAATGCAGTCTTTGGCTTTTAAATGTGATATGCCCGGATCCTTTTTGCCAAACACATCAATGACTGATTGTACGAAGTTGACGAAATCTGTTTTGGCGCTTTCATACTCTTTGCGGTGAGCATCAAACCAGGGCTTGTTATTATTCTTCTTCAGGTCTTTTAAAAATTTCAGTGTTGCGTTTTGTATCATACCAGTTTATTTGATCCTATTTTTCTATCATTTTTAAAAAATCAGCTTCAGAAATGATCTTAACCGTGTTGATTTTTTTTGCCTTCTCCAGTTTGCTTCCTGCATCTTCACCAACCACCAGGTAATTGAGCTTGCTGCTCACACTTCCTACTATTTTTCCACCATTTTTTTCCACCAGCTCTTCTGCCTCGTTTCTTTTCAACGTGGGTAACGTGCCGGTAAAAAGAAAACTCAATCCTTCCAGGTTGCCACCGCTTGCATATTCTTTCTTTGGATTTTTTAATTGAAGTCCCAGCTTTTCCAGATTCATTAACATTTGAATATTGTCTTTGTTGCTGAAAAAATGAAAAATACTTCCGCCAACCTTGGGACCGATGTCTTCAAGACTTTGCAGTTCTTCAAGGGTCATGTTTTTCAGATCAAGTAAATGATTAACTGCATGAGCAAGTGTCTTAGCAGTCGTTTCTCCCACAAAGCGAATTCCCAGGCCAAAGATCAAACGATTCAATGGCTGCTTCTTTGAATTTTCTATTGCCGATTGTAAATTCTCAATTGACTTTTTACCAAAGCCTTCCAGTGTTCCAATCTTTTCAAAATTGAGTTCATAAATGCCGGGTATATCTTTCAATAAATCCAGTTCGTAAAATTTTCTAACATTCGCATCACCAAAGCCACGGATATCCATGGCATCTTTGCTTGAAAAATGTATGATTCGTTCTACTACCTGTGCAGGGCATTCAATATTGATACAACGCCATACCGCTTCGCCTTCTTCTTTAAATAAGCGACCATTGCAAACAGGACAATTCTTAGGAAATTTTACATGAGTTTCTTTGCCTGTTCTCAATTCAGCCAATGATTTTACGATATAAGGTATTACATCGCCGGCTCTCTCCACCAATACAGAATCGCCGATCATCAGATCTTTTTCCTTGATCACATCTTCATTAAACAATGAAATGGAAGACACAGTGACGCCACCAATCGGCACAGGCTGAATTTTTGCAACAGGCGTAACGGATCCTGTTCTGCCCACCTGGAATTCTACATTCAGTAATTTACTTGTTGCCTGTCTTGCTTTGAATTTATAAGCGATAGCCCATCGCGGATGATGTGTTGTCATGCCCATCCTGTCGTGCAGCGCAACATCATTTACTTTTATTACCATACCATCTATTTCATAAGGAAGCTCATCCCTGCTGGCTTCAAATTCGGTGCAGTAAGCAATCACTGCATTAATGCCCTTTAATACTTTCATTTCTTTTTTTGGACTTCTGAAACCAAGGTCCCATAACATTTCCAATGAACCGGCATGTGTTGTTAATTCATCCGGTAGTTTTTTAGAAGGCAGCAAAGTATAATCGCTGATATTGTAAACAAAAGCTTCAAGCTGGCGTTTACTTACTTCCTTCGGATCCTTTATGCGCAGTGTTCCCGAAGCAGCATTTCTTGGATTGGCAAGGGGCGGCAGTCCCTGGTCAACAAGCTGCTGGTTATATTTTGCAAAATTCTTTTTATTGATAAGCACTTCGCCTCTTATTTCTATTTGCTGAATACCATAAGAAGAAAATTTTGCTGAAAGCGGAATAGTTCTTATTTGTTTAATGTTTGTAGTAATGTTATCTCCTTCCACTCCATTGCCTCTTGTTGCTCCCCGAACTAATATATCATCTTCATAGATCAATGAAATACTTCCGCCGTCAAACTTTGGTTCAACACAATATTCTATTTCTTTCAGGCCTGTGAGCTCTCTTGCCTTTCTGTCAAAATCAACCAGGTCGTCAGCATTGTAAGAATTATCCAATGACAACATCGGTACCAGGTGCTGCACCGTTGGAAAATCTTTGGTTAATTCAACAGCCACTCTTTGTGTCGGGGAATCCGATGTAACAAATTCGGGATGCTCTTTTTCTATTTTTTCAAGTGCTTTGAATAATTGGTCATATTCAAAATCTGAAATAAGCGGATCGTTAAGTATATAATACCTGTATTCATGAAAACGTAAGACGTCCCGCAATAATTCAATATCATTCTTTTTGACAGGAATGTTATCTATATTTTTCAAAAAGGCAGTTGCATGCTTTTGAAGCTGTTGTGTTTCTTCTTTCGAATACATGTTGCTAAGTTTCGCCGTAAAGTTAAAGGGATGATGAATAGAATACATTCAAAAAAGTACCGTAAAAAAATTAATGTGTTGTAAGTACATATTTCCTATCTTCGAAACGAATTGCCAAAATGTTTATGATGAAACGATTGCTAACTGCTATTGTATGCCTGCTTATTGTTAATGTTGTATTCGCTCAATTATTAACATGGACACCAGCTTTCCCTACCGAAAATGATAATGTTACTATTACTGTTGATGCAACCAAAGGCAACCAGGGGTTGCTGGGCGTTAGCGGAAATGTTTATGTACATATTGGTTTAATTACAAGTGCTTCTGCAAATGGTGCCGATTGGAAATATGTTCGGTTTCCCTGGGGCAGTGATTCTGTAAATGCTCATGCAAGTATTGTAGGAATAAATAAATGGAGTTTTACTGTTAACAATCCAAGAACATTTTTCAATGTTACCAATGCATCAGAAACGATCAAAGCGATTGCTATTCTTTTCCGCGATGCTGCGGGTAATAAAGTGCAGCGAAATACAGACGGCAGCGATATGTATGTTCACTTATACGATAACACGGCTGCTATTCGGTTTACTGATCCGCCTGTTCAGCCTAAATACATTCCGGAACCGGAGCCCATTAATAAAGTACAGGGCGATAATATTTCGATCAAAGCTATTGCCAATAAATTTTCTGCATTGAATCTTTACCTGAATGGCAACTTAATTCAATCGGTAAATTCTGATACGACTATTTCTGCAAACCCGGTGTTGACTGCACCAGGTAACAACACAATCATAGCAGAAGCAATTGACGGAGCGACTGTAAAAAAGGATTCTGTAAAATTCTTTGTATCCGCCGGCGTCAATATTGCTCCGTTGCCGGGGGGTGTTAAGGATGGTATTAATTATCAAACAAACAATACTGACGTGACATTGGTATTGTATGCGCCAGGAAAAAACAGGATTTCTGTTATTGGTGATTTTGGCAACAGTAGTTGGACGGAGCAATCCCAATACCAGATGAATAAAACACCAGATGGAAATTATTGGTGGCTGACACTAAGTGGCCTTACTTCGGGGACTGAATATGCGTTTCAATATGTAGTGGATGGCACATTAAAAATTGCCGATCCCTATTCTGAAAAAATATTGTCAACTGATGATCAGTTTATAGACGCTGCTAGTTATCCAAATTTGAAACCTTATCCTACAGGAAAAACAACTGGCAACGTAACAGTGATACAAACCAATGCTCCTGCTTACAATTGGCAGGCCACTTCGTTTACAAAACCGGATCAACGAAATCTGATCATTTATGAACTTTTAATGCGGGATTTTACCGATGCACACAACTGGCAAACGATGATTGATACTTTAAGTTATCTTCAGCGGCTTGGTATCAATGCAATTGAACTGATGCCGGTGAGTGAATTTGAAGGCAATGATAGTTGGGGATATAATCCGTCATTTTATTTTGCACCGGATAAATATTACGGCACAAAAAATAAATTGAAAGAGTTCATAGATTCCTGCCATAAAAAACAGATAGCTGTGATCCTGGACATGGTTCCCAATCATAGTTATAGTCAAAGTCCATTGGCTCAATTGTATTGGAACGGTGCATTGAACAGACCGGCCGCTAATAACCCTTGGTTTAATGAAGTTCAGCCGCATGCTTTTGGTTTTGGCCAGGATTTTAATCATGAAAAGGCTGTTACCAAATATTACTGGCATCGTGTTTTTGATCATTGGTTACGAGAATATAAAATTGATGGATATCGTTTGGATTTCACAAAAGGGTTGACACAAAAAATTTCAACCAATGACGGGCAATTCAGCGCTTATGATCAAAGCCGGATTGATATTTTGAAAAACTATGCTGATTCGATCAATAAATATTTTCCCGGTACTTATTTAATATTAGAACACTTATGCGCCAAAGGCGAAGAACAGGCATTGCATGATCTTGGTTTCCTATTGTGGAGCGGCGCTGGTTTGAACAAAGCTTATAATGAAGCTGCAATGGGTTATCATGATAATAACAAATCCAATCTTTCTTCAATTGTTTACAGCAGCAATGAAAGAGGCTTTACTAATCCATATTTAGTGGGTTATATGGAAAGCCATGATGAGGAAAGGCTGATGTATAAAAATTTAACATTTGGAAATGCTGCTGTTGGTTATAATGTAAAAAATCTTCCTGCAGCCTTGCGTCGCATGGAAGCAGCGGCTTCGTTGTTTTTTACCATACCTGGCCCCAAAATGATCTGGCAGTTTGGTGAAAGAGGATATGATAAATCCATCTTTGCCTGTACCGATAATACGGTACCACAACCTTATGGAACCGATAATTGTAAGCTTAGCAGAAAAGAGCCAAGATGGCAATACATGCAGGAAGTAAGCCGTAAAAGATTATTTGAAGTCCATACGGCACTAATCAAATTGAGAAACACACAACAGGCATTATTCAATAGCACCAATTTTGAATACAATCTCACTGGGGCAATAAAGTACTTTAAAATATCAGACCTCAATCTTAGTGTTTTGACCGTTGCCAATTTTGATGTAGTGCAAACTAATGCCTCTGTAACCTTTCAATCGGCAGGAATATGGTATGATTATCTTACCGGCGAAACAATAACAGCAACCGCCGCTGCTCAATCATTGCCATTGCAGCCCGGCGAATACCATGTGTATGTCAGTAAAAATATTACCAATGTCATTACAACGCCTGTGATTGACATCACTAATCCACGGCATACGCTTAACACAAAATTTTATCCCAATCCTGTTACAGGTGTATCTGTATTGGAAGTAGAAATTCCAGAAACAGGTAAAACGCAAATTAGCCTGTTCAATATTGCCGGTCAGCAGACCAGTACTGTTTTTTCCGGTATACTGACAAAAGGAAAACATCAGCTATTACTAATCAATAAAATCAATAATTTACCGGCTGGAATTTATTTGGTGAAGGTTCAATCAAAAAATGAAACCGGTGTAGCCAAAGTGGTAATTCCTTAAAGCATAAAGAAGCGATTATGTCAAAAGCAGCCAATTTAAAGACGGCAGAAATAGAAAAAATAAGTCATCGTGATTATTTTAATATCGCTATCTCGGTTGACTGCGTGATCTTTTGTTATGAAAACAAAGAGCTGAAAGTGTTGCTGATCAAATCTGACCTTGCCGAATTCTCCGGCCTTTATTCTCTTTTGGGTGATTTGGTAAAACCGGATGAAGATCTTGACAGCGCTTCATACCGTATTTTAAAAGAACGCACTGGTATGGAAGATGTTTACCTGGAGCAGGTGCATACATTTGGCGGCATTGACCGGCATCCTTCCGGCCGGGTTATCACCACTGCTTATTATTCATTGATAGATGCCAAACATCAAAAACTCCGTTTAAACCATAATGATCTTCACTGGCATTCCGTAAAAGGGATCAAAAAAATGGCATTTGATCATAAAACCATTGTTGATACCTGCTTAGGCCGGTTGCGTGAAAAAGTTTTGGAGCACCCTGTAATTTTTAACCTGTTGCCTGAAAAATTTTCGCTTAGAGAATTACAGGAGCTTTATGAAGCCATACTGTTAATAGATCTTGATCGCAGAAACTTCCGAAAAAAAATAGCCATTAAAGATTGGTTGATTGATCTTAATGAAATGGAGCAGGATGTGCGCCATCGTCCCGGCAAGCTTTATACCTTAAAACCAGAGCACAAAGGAAAAATGATCCGCAAAAAAAGCAGCGGGTTGAAAGCGCCGGTTGCCTAATTAAATGTTGACAGCGATTAAGAATAATAAATGAGATTTTTTTCATGATGTGTATAAAATACACTAACATTGTGTCCGAAATACACATTTCTGTGTAAGAAAAACTGATTTGCTAAACAAACAACGATTGCTTATGAGATGCAAAAGATTGCTGCATGCATTGTTGCTATATGCATTGCTTCTTCTCTCCCATGTTTCCTTTTCTCAAAACAAAGTAATATCCGGTAAAGTAACTGATATAAGAAATGGCGTCGGTATAGCTGGTGTCACCGTTGCTCCTAAAGGGGGCACTACCGGAACCCAAACCGGTGTGGACGGTTCTTACCAAATATCTGTTGGTCCTTCTGTTACTGTATTGGTTTTTTCATCTGTAGGGTTTGCTTCGCAGGAAGTTGCTATTAGTGGAAGATCATCCATTGAGATTACGCTTGCCGCCAGTGTTGCAGCATTGGATGAAGTGATTGTAATTGGTTATGGAACCCGTTTGAAAAAAGATCTTACAGGTTCTGTTACGGCTATTTCTGCCAAAGATTTTAATAAAGGTAATATCACAACACCCGAACAACTTATTGCTGGTAAAGTAGCAGGTGTACAAGTGGTCTCTAATGGCGGAGCTCCGGGTGCCGGAAGCACTATTCGTATTCGTGGCGGTGCATCATTGAATGCAAGTAATGATCCGTTGATCGTTATTGATGGAGTGCCAGTAGATAACGGCAGCATTGCAGGAACGGCGAATGCATTAGCATTGATCAATCCAAACGATATTGAGTCATTCAATATTTTAAAAGATGCATCGGCTACTGCCATTTATGGTTCAAGAGCTTCGAATGGTGTTATCATTATCACTACAAAAAAAGGAAGAAGCGGAAAGCCGAGGTTTAATTTCAGTACGCAATATTCGTTATCAACCCTGCCTAAAAAAGCGGATGTGCTTTCGCCCGATGAGTTCAGAGCTTATGTCAACTCTCACGGCACACCTGCACAAATTGCATTGATGGGAACAGCCAATACAGACTGGCAGGATGAGATATATAGTAATGCAGGTACAACTGATAACAATCTTAGTGTGTCAGGTTCGTTGAAAAATTTGCCTTACCGTGTTTCGTTAGGTTATATGAGCCAGGATGGTATTTTAAGTACGGGTAACCTTAACAGAACGTCAGCAGCCATTACACTTAACCCTTCGCTTTTTAAAGATCATTTGAAAATTAATGTAAATCTCAAAGGTTCTATCAGTCATTCAAGATTTGCCGATGAAGGTTCGATAGGCAATGCTGTCCGTTTTGATCCCACCCAGCCTGTATATGCTTCAGGAAAAAGATTTGGCGGTTATTATGAATGGTTAGATCCTAACTCCACCACAGGGTTGAAAGAATTGGCACCCATTAATCCAGTAGGATTGCTGGAACAGAGAACAGACAAAAGCGATGTAAAAAGAAGTATTGGTAATATTCAGTTTGATTATAAGTTTCATTTCTTGCCTGACCTGCGTGTAAATCTTAACCTGGGATATGATATTTCAAAAGGTGAAGGAAAAATACTGATACCTGATAGCGCTGCTTCGGCTTATCGTCGTTCGGCTGACGGATTGCATGGGGGAGTTAAAAACCGGTATCTTCAAAAAAAATCCAACCAGCTACTTGAAGTATATCTGAACTATGCAAAAGATATTAAGGCCATCAGCAGTCGTGTAGATGCAATAGCCGGTTACTCTTACCAGGATTTTTTGACTTCAAACTACTATGCGGAGAAAAATTCAAACGGCCGGCTGTATCAACAAGCTGATGGTACACTGGATACGCTTTCCTCAAGTGGACAACGCTGGACTCCGTATTCCGATCTGACTACTGATGAAACTCTTATCAGCTTTCCAGATTTTCCATTTGATAAACCAAGGAATAGATTGATCTCTTTCTTTGGCCGGTTGAACTATACATTTAAAGGAAAATATTTTTTGACAGGTACTATTCGCCGCGATGGTTCATCACGTTTCTCTGAGGAAAACAGGTGGGGATGGTTCCCATCGGCAGCATTGGCCTGGAGAATAAAAGAAGAAGATTTTCTAAAAGCATCAACTGTTATCAGCGATCTGAAATTGAGATTGGGTTATGGTATCACTGGTCAGCAGGAAGGCATTAACAATTATGATTATTTACCAAGATACTCTCTTGCAAATGGACGGGCCCAATATCAATTCGGAAATCAATTCTATAGTTTGTACAGGCCCGAAGGATATTATCCCAATAGAAAATGGGAACAAACAACTACTTACAATATTGCGCTTGACTATGGCTTCCTGAATGGTCGTATTTCAGGTTCAGTTGACTTTTATTTGAAAAAAACAAAAGACCTTCTTAGTGAGATTGATCAATCTGCAGGAACTAATTTTTCCAATAAGATTGTTGCCAACATTGGCAATTTAGAAAACAGGGGTGTTGAAGTTACCGTTAATACACAACCAATAAGAAATAGGGATTTAGCTTGGGATCTTGGTTTTAATGTAACATATAAT
>Ga0187893_10007281_pt1 | contig 18264 bp, 8 predicted proteins | sample MA1701074metaG_FD_139574 | JGI IMG/M metagenome (GOLD analysis project Ga0187893, IMG submission 139574) | White microbial mat communities from a basaltic lava cave in the Kipuka Kanohina Cave System on the Island of Hawaii, USA - MA170107-4 metaG ... | reverse complement strand
GCGCAGCTGCTGAATAAAGCCGCGCACCCGATCGGCCCCAGTTTCCACGATTGTTTCCATTACCACTCGGCCAGCTCCATTCAGTACCGCAATCACGATGCTTGCCTGATGCACGTCCATGCCGACATAATAGGTCTTCATAGGGCTCTCCTTCCGGTTTCACTTGAAAGTCGTAGAACAACTTTCCAAGTTACCACCGATGGGGCGCCCTTTCATATATAGCGTACTGACCTCATGACACGGCGTGAGTGGCGGCGGATGCGACCCACCCGCTACCGAGACTGTGTAAAAACTCAATCCAAACGCGTGCTACTCAACCACGGAACCGCTTACCGTAGTCAGCGCTCATACTTACTAACTTTGCCAGCGCCAACTCAATCACGGGACCGCTTATGGTAATCAGCGCTCACCTGGTCGTTTGCCAAATGACGCATTCGGAGACAGTAAGCCATGTTGACTAGGCTCAAGGTCGACTCTCATCATTTGCGACATTGAGTATTGTGAGCGCTGACTACGGTAAGCGGAAGAAAACTTTCGTCACACAGCCTTCGACGTGTCAAATACCAACTGGTCGTACCACCAGAGCTTCTCGAAAAAGACTTGAGCGAGCGACGCCGCTCCTTTGCCTTTCACTTTTTTAACAATCTCTGAAATGCTGCGATGTCCGTCGATGGCCTCAAACATCCGCTTCTCTTGCTCATCGATGAAAAGAATCAAATCGTCAAATAGATGGGTTTGGTTCAACAATACACCCGCGGTCCCAGCAGGCAGCCGCTCTTGAATGCACATGGTCCACGGTCGGCGAATCGGCACATAGCTCAAATAGTGCTGGTCATCAAAACGAACCTGCAATCCATCGGTGTTCACGTCGCTTCGATAAACCACGAAATCATGGTTGGTCATCAAGCCTCGCCACAGCTCCATCGCCATATACTGCTCTCGTTCAGAAAGCGCAGCCAGCCTATTCGCATGGGGTGTCGTCGCGATCGCACCGCAGTGAGCTAAGTAAGGCGCCTGCCAGTACCAGCTTGCCAGCCTCAAGTCATTGCGTTCGATGAAGTCGAACAATTGTGGCACAGAGTATGTTCGGTCGCGCGGATTCAGCAGGGCATCAGCCAGAGCATCGGCATCCAACGAGTCCCTCGAGCCGCGTACTGTTGACAACAACGGATGATGTTGAGGCACCATCTTCAGTACCTCGGTGAGATTGTTAATTTCTTGTTGCGAGGTTCCGATGCCAAGTTTTCGGCAATATTCCTGAAGCATGTGAACACCGGTTCGACCGTAAGGCGCGTAAACCATCAAATACATCGCGCCCTCGGATCTCAGTACAGACCGGAGCGCGCGCAAACCCGCATCGGGATCAACGAGATGATGCAGCACGCCGGTACAAACAATCAGGTCGAAGCGGTGATTTAAGTCGTTGACGTTCTCGAGAGGCAGCCGCCGCGTTTCGAGATTCGTCAAGTTGTACTTCCGTTTCAGCGCCTCAGTGTGCTCGAGACTGGTTGGGCTAACATCAATGCCAACGACGCGGGCAGCGGGATGACAAAGCGCGTACTTTGCGGCTTGCCACGTTCCACATCCGGCTACGAGGACATCCAGATCGGGGCGGTATTCCTGGTGAGGCCAAAGCAGATGGTACTCGGCACGATGGACATTCTCGTCCTGCCACATGTCACGAGCACGATCCAGATTTTCTACCGGAGGAGGGTAGGGATGACTAGTGTAAAAGTCGCACAATGGATCGGCGCTCACGTTCGATTGCACGCCTCCAAGCCGTCCTCAAAAGATTCAAATCTCATATGTTTCGCGAACGGAGCAGCGATCTTACAGAGTTGATCGCCTTTTTTGTTTGCATTGCGATTAACCAAGACCAGCAGCTTTGGCCATCGGGTTCTGGTATTGCTCCGTTTTCTGGAAATGCCTGGTCGATGCTAAAGCTCGCAGGCTTTTGCAGCGGTGGAAGCTCCTCGAGTGTCCTGAGGAATTATCCGACGATAGCTGGTGCCGGCCCGAGCAGAACCGCTCGGTCTAGAAGCGTTCACATAATACACGCGTTCTCGAATTGTGAACAGAAACGGAACGTGCCGTTTGGAAAAGGACGTGATGGACATTCCAACACCGTCGCATTTTGGCTTTACTGTAACTATTGTTCGAAGCAACAGATGGCGTTGACTTGAGGTAATACCAAATGTAGCAGGAGGTTAGGTTCGGACGGGCCGAGCACCATTCGCCCGTGAGTTTCAATTATCAGGCTCCCCATGAACTCCAGGTTACGATTGCCACTCGCCACCTGCCATCTTCCGACCGCCTCAAGATCCAAAGATGTGTGCCGGTTGCGACTTGAATCTCTGAGCCACCTGCGTCCACGAACCGAGTGCGATAGTTGCTTGTGAGATAAGCAAGGGAGCCGCTTCCGCGAATCACCAAATCTTCAACCTGAATGTCTTTGAGGATTGCATTGTTTTCACTCAGATATCGGATGATCGCTTCTTTTCCACTTATCGGTGCGGCGTTAGGCGGTATCCAGCTTACGTCTTCCGTGCAGAGCTCGATGACTCGAGAGAGGTCTTCAGTAAGTTCCGCCGCGATCCAGCGATCATGAACCTCTTCGATGGCGGCTACGTCCTGTTCAGGCAATTGAAACATAGACCACTTATCATACACGGGACCGAATTAGCGGCGGACGATTATGCGTTGGCGCCTAAGCTATTTTCGAAACAACCGATGCTCAGCGAGAGATCTTGGAAAAATCGAGATGCCTTGAAAATGAGGTTATTAATGATCTCACGTCCGAAGACAAAAGACGATCAGGAAATAATTAGGTGGCTACTGAGGGCGAGAGCATTAAGAAGGCGGCGAAGCGAACGAGAGGTTTCCATCAGAGACCATTTACTATTTACCATTTACCAATTGCCAGCTTGGGCTGAAGTTCAGGCGCATTACGAGTTTCAGGTATACCACGGAAAAATCATCGAGAAATTGAACAGACCCAATCGTTGAGAGTGGTGAGTCGGCGTTTTCATCGACGCGTCACACTAAATCTCGACTCTCCTTCGCCCCCCACTTGACCGCAAAGTAAAGAAGGCCACTCGCCCGGGGGAGTGGCCTTCAAATCTTTGTAGAACGGCTAGGTGTTCTTTGCCCTGCCTCACTTACTCCGCGCGTTACGCCGGATTCTGCGCTGCCTGCGTATGAGGCCCCCAACTCCCGCCAGACCTGTACCAAGCAACAGCATCGTGGCAGGTTCCGGCGCAGACGTGTTGGGCGTGTTGGGCCCGCTAACACTACACGGGCGTCTCAAGTCAAACCGGCAGTCATCTGGTGATGGAGCGCTGAACGTCATTCCAGCGATTTCCCCAAATCCAGAGCCCTTGCCGGAAAAGGCAGAGACCGGCCCGGGAAGCTGATGGTTCTTAAAATGACCGAGCGCTAGATGCAGACCTGAGTCATGACGTTCAAAGTTTGCTGACAACCTTTGAAATTCGAAATTCGTGTCAGCGTTTGCGGAGACTGTGACCAGACTCAGCAGCACCAGTAAGGAACCAATGGTTAGTAAACTTTTTCGACTCAAAATGCTCCCCCCTATTCCCGCACCTTGTTTGAAAGGAATTACATCAAGGCTTCCTGCAAGTTTTGGACCGGAGTAATCAGGGTTGACTACTTTTGTTTTGCTTAAGAATTTGAGATAGGAGGTCTTGGTCAGGCATAAATTTGTCCAGAATTCGGATCAGGATTCTAGAATCAAGACTAATATTCAGACAAAAATGTGTCTGAGCCAATCACCAAACCTCCAGGTAGTCAAAAGGTAATTGAGTATTCGGGCGCATTCGACTATTTTGCTCTCTATATTTAGATTTGGCTGCTGTTCCGACAGGGACAAAGGAAGGTCCTGCGGTGTCTCTCAGACCCGGCAAGTCTAACGCGAGTTTGAATCAGCGGGAGTTGGTAATGAAAGAAGCAGATCCGACCAAACTGATCGTTGGCATCACAGGGGCAACGGGGACGATCTTCGGCGTGCGGCTGTTGCAGATGCTATATGGCTCCGGCATCGAGACACATCTGGTTCTTAGCCGGTGGGCTGCGCGTACGCTGGTGCATGAAACGCGGCACACGGTCAAAGAAGTGCAGCGCATGGCCACTCACCATTACGCACCTGGAGACCAGGGCGCCGCGATTTCGAGTGGCTCATTCATAACCCTCGGAATGGTTATTGCGCCTTGCAGCATGCGAACTCTCGCAGCGATTGCTTTGGGACTGGGAGACAATCTCATCCATCGGGCGGCGGACGTAACATTGAAGGAGCGCCGCAAACTCGTGCTGGTCGTTCGCGAGTCGCCGCTTAATGAGATTCATATCGAGAATATGCTAAAGCTTTCACGGATGGGCGTCGTCATCTTGCCGCCGATGCCCGCCTTCTATAATCAGCCGCAAAATCTCGACGATCTGATTAATCACATCACGATGCGCATCATCGATCAGTTTGAAATTCATTTGGATGTGATGAACCGTTGGGATGGCGCAATGTTGACTGAGGAACGGCGCCGGACGATAGAAGATTAACCAATCACGAAGGAGAACACCATGTCAGGTCAGAACGTTGAATTTTCAAGTAACGGTGGAACCACCGAATGGTATCTGGCGATCCCCGCAAAAGGGAAAGGCCCAGGCGTGATTGTGATTCAGGAGTGGTGGGGGCTGGTAGAGCACATTAAGGAGGTATGCGATCGTTTTGCGGCTGAAGGCTACCTTGCCCTGGCCCCGGATCTCTATCACGGGAAAACCGCCAAATCGCCGGACGAGGCCGGCAAACTAATGATGGCGATGCGGATTGACCAGGCCGAAAAGGACCTGCGAGGAGCAGCGCAATATTTGGTTAATCACGAGGCGAGCGCCGGCGACAAGGTGGGAATTGTTGGCTTTTGCATGGGAGGCGCGCTGGCTCTGTACGCGGCAACCAGGAATTCACAGGTGGGCGCCTGCGTGATTTTCTACGGCGGTCACCCAAACGTTAAGCCGGATCTTCCGAATTTGCAGGCGCCAGTCCTTGGCATTTACGCCGAGAAAGACGGGTTCGTTACTCCTGAATCAGTCCGGAAACTGGAACAGCAGTTGAAAGAACTCGACAAGTCGGTCGAAATGCATATCTATCCAAATGTCGATCACGCCTTCTTTAATGACCACAGGCCTGAGGTCTACGACGAGCATGCGGCACAGGATTCATGGCGGCGAACTATTCAGTTTTTTGCGGAACATCTCTAAAAACCCTTACCAATTCCTCGCATTTTGTGGTAGAAGACTCGCTACTTTAAAGCGGCCCTAATTGCTGTCGCGAATTCTTCGGTCGCAAGGATTCCAGTATTAGAGCGTTAGCCCGTTCGGGTAGGATTGGTTGATCCATGCATTAGAACATCCTCGAGGAGACTCACATGGAACAAAGAATCGCGAGTATTACCCTGCTTACACTACTGCTGTTCGTAATCCCGCCTCAGTGCGCCGGTCAGAACTCGGTTGCGCAGGTTGCAAAACAACAAGGTGCGTACACGCTATCTCTAGAACTGGAGTTTTCCAGGAAGAATCGAAATCAATTACAGAAGGCTATGTCTGTACTCCTCGCTCTTGGCCCTAATGGACATGCGACTGGGTTTCTCGTTGGCGATAGATTGGTGATGACTGCATATCACGTTGTTTCCGGGGACCTAAGTGACTCGAAGAAAATCGCGCTGGGCTTTAAGCCCAAGGACCAACTCGAAGTCAAGGTATATGTTAACGGCTGCCAGGCCACAGTAATTAAGGTAGATAAGGAAGCGGATTTGGCGCTGCTGGAAATATGCGGGTCTAATAAACCGATCAAAGCCCCTGCCTTTCAGTCCTCGCCGAGCAAAGACGAGAAGTTGCTGCTAATTGCCAGACCCCATGGCGACAAGACGGTTAGCCAGGGAATATTTCATGGCTCGTATACGTTCCGTGGCCAGGAGTTTTGGTCGGCCAGAATTGACGGACGGGACGGTTATTCAGGAAGCCCTATTTATAATCAGAGGGCCGAGGTGGTTGGCGTCTTTAGTGGCTACGATTGGACTCAGAAACTCGCGCTTATTAGTCCGGGAATAAAGGCTCAGAAACTTCTTGAAGACTACAATTCGGGTCTCAAGCCATAGTTTCGGTCCGGATTCCGACTATTGAGAACCCTCTTTAACCTGCGCTGCTAACTCGAGGGCGTCCAATAGCGCTGCGAGAAATGGTGTTCCTTTACCAGCCGGCAACTTGAGTGGTCGGAGGCCGATTTTATTTCAGCTTTATTCCCATCTACACCGTCTAAAGCATTGACTCGGGGCATGACTAACGTGTTATAGTCTCGTTTAACCTGGGTTTCTAGGTGCCCCGCCGAAAAATAAAAAAATCTCACAGTTGCGATTTCTTCAGGGACCATGTAACGGAGCCCATTCTGTATGACAAACAGTCTCGCGCGTTGCTATCGCAAGAGCCTTTTTAGGCTCGTTCTTCGTGCCGGTCAAATTGCTTTATTGGTGTTCGTCGCCGGAGGTCTGATACAGCTTCAGGCCGCTCCCAAGACTCCACGGCTGCTAAGTCAGTCCGCGTCGACACGCGCAATCGCATTTGAATCAGTAACCATGATGGCTGAGCCCTTTCCACTCACAGCCTCGGTTGCTTTCAGCTCCGACACCCGCACCCGCATCGCAATTTTTGCTATGGACGTCGAGTTGTTGGGTACCGTTGGATCCAACGATTTTACCGAGGGTGCAAATTCATTCACCTCAGACGCGCAGGATTCCACCGGCAAGCTTTATTCCCTGAGGGTGGAGTACGTCGGCCGCGTACCCGGTTTCCCCGGCATTACCATGATTATTGTGCGGCTGGCGGACGATATGGGAGACGTCGGCGATGTGCTCTTGAGAGTCAACTTGCGCGGGGTGGCGAGCAACCGAGTTCGCGTTGCAATCGGCCATATGGGCGGAGGTCCGCCGGACGATGCCGGAGCAATACCGACACCTGCTCCTGCTGTGCCGCCGCCAGCGGATCAACCACTCGCTCTGGATCCTTTTACTGGCCCTGCCACTGACGCTGACACGGTACGTTTTCTCGAACAAGCAACCTGGGGCCCGACAGCGGCTGAGGTTAATAGAGTCAAAGCGATGGGTTTCACCGCCTATCTAAATGAGCAATTCAACTCAGCGCCAACGAATCCATCGAAAGGGTCGAACTACCCTGACTTGACTTTTCCGCCTGATGATACGGCGGTGGGTTGTCCTTCAGGGAGCCCGCCTGAATGCAATCGCGACAACTATTCGATCTATCAGATACAGAAAACGTTCTTCAGCAACTCGTTATATGGCCCAGATCAGTTGCGGCAGCGCGTGGCCTTCGCTCTCCATCAGATTTTCGTGGTGTCCGGTCTTAGCCCGCTGAACCGTGCCAGTTGGATGACCGTGTACTTGCAGGCACTCGACCGCGGCGCCTTTGGAAACTACCGCCAACTCTTAAACGACATCACGCTGAGCCCGGCCATGGGTGACTACCTCGATATGCGATTGAGCACGAGGCTGAATCCGAACGAGAACTTTGCTCGCGAGATTCTTCAGCTCTTTTCCATCGGCGTTAATGAGCTCAATATTGACGGTTCTCCCAAACTCGACGCTCAAGGTGTTCCGATTGCCTCTTATTCACAGACTACTGTAAACGAGTTTACTCGCGTCTTTACGGGGTGGAATTTTGCGCCGGCGATTGGCCCAGGCATTACTAACTGGCGCGACCCGCTGGTTCCACGCGGCGGCACTAACCACGACTTTGGCGCTAAGACTCTGCTGAACGGCGTAACAACCGCCGCTTGCTCGAGCGCCAGTGGAGCCCCGAACATCGCCTGCGCCCAGGCCGATATGACTGCCGGCCTCGACAACATTTTCAACCATCCAAATGTTGGTCCATTTGTCGGCAAACAACTCATCCAACATCTGGTAACCAGCAATCCGACGCCGGCTTATGTCTCCCGGGTGGCCCGCGTCTTCAATAACGACTGCGACGCTCTTTACCCGCAAGGGTGTTTGGGCCAACGGGGAAATATGCGAGCGGTGGTGCAGGCAGTGTTGCTTGACCCTGAGGCGCGCGGCGATCGCAAAACCGATCCCATTTACGGCAAACTGCGCGAGCCGGCCCAATACATAAACAACATTCTGCGGGCCTTTGAAGTTAAATCGTTTGACAAGTCTTCGACCAGCGATGGAGTTCTGGCTGGCAGATCGACGGTCAACTTTACCGGAACATTAGACCAGCCAATCTTCGAACCGGCGACGGTCTTCAGTTACTACCAGCCGGGTTATGAGGTTCCAGGAATCAGGATTCTTGGACCAGCGTTCGGAATTCTCTCGACCTCGACGACGCTGCGGCGGGCTAACAACGCAAACACGCTCATCTACACGGGGGTGGCGCCGACTGTGGCGCCTAACACTGATCGGCCGCGCGGCACGTCTGTGGATTTGGCAAGTCTCGAGGCGTTGGCTTCCGATCCTAATGCGATGGTCAGTACCCTTGACGCCTTGCTGCTGCACGGTACGATGTCGGCGGAAGTGCGCAACTCAATTATTACCGCGATTAACTCGATCCCGACTTCAGACGTCAACTTTGCACGCAAACGGGCACAGATGGCGGCGTATCTCGTGACGACATCGTCACAGTACGACATACAGAGATAAAAACGATGGCTACATCACGCAGAGACTTCCTTCGCAATAGCGCGTGTGCGCTCGGTGGCATGGCATTGGCCTCCAGCCTGGAGAGCTTCGGCATAGTTCACGCCCTGACACCGCAGGCAGCGACCGGCTACAAAGCGTTGGTATGCATTTTCATGAACGGCGGTAATGACGGGAATCAAATGATCATTCCGTTTGACCCGAACATTTCAACCGAGTATCCGGCTTACAGTGCGGCTCGCAGCGCCGCTGGCCTGGCAATTCCACAGGCGAGCCTGCTGCAAATCACTCCCAGCGGGCTGGGCGGACGGCAGTTCGGCTTCCACCCCAACATGCCGGATATGCAGACGCTCTTCAACCAGGGCCGGCTTGCGGTGCTTTGCAATAACGGACCTCTGGTCGAGCCTCTCACTCGAACCACCTATCAGAACGGTACCGGGAAAAAACCCCTTCAGTTGTTTTCTCACTCGGATCAAGTGGGTTTGTTTCAGACGGCAGTGGCCAACGAGGTGATGCAAACGGGCTGGGGTGGTCGCGTCGCCGACAAGACTGTTGGGCTGAACGGCGGCGCCAGCTTCCCGCAAAACGTCTCCATCGCGGGCGTTAATCTTCTGCTGACTGGAACCAACACCCGACAGCTGGCCATCGGCGACTCGAACACGCCACTCAACGCGGTGCTCCCACTCAATTCGCCGCCGGGTTCTGCGGGATACACAGTTGCCCAAACTACCGCACGCCGCACTTCCTTTGATCAATTGAGAGGAATGGATCTCTCGGTTCAGTTAATCAAAGCCGCTAGCGACACGAGATCAAGTTCGCTTCAGACAAGCCAGGCGCTGGCGAGTGTGAACCCAGTGCTCGCGACAGTATTTCCGAATACCTCGATCGGGCGGCAACTCTTGCAGGTTGCGCGTCTCATAAAAGCGTGCACCGACCCGGCCGCCGGCATCAACATGAAGCGGCAGATCTTTTTCTGTCAGATCGGCGGCTTTGACACGCATTCCAACCAGCACCCAGCCGTTCTCGGCGGCCAGGATTCGCTGCTCCAGCAAGTCAGCCAGGCGATGAAAGCCTTCTTTGATGCCACGGTGGAGTTAGGTTTACAAGACAATGTCACCGCATTTACGCTCTCTGACTTTAGCCGAACTTTTCAGCCCGCCGGTTCGGGAAACGCCGTCGGCAGCGACCATGCGTGGGGAAATCATCACTTGATCGTAGGTGGCGCGGTCCTCGGTGGAACTTTCTATGGCGCTTTTCCCACGCTGGCACTCGGTGGTCCAGACGACACTGATGGTGGTTCCAGTCCGCGGGGAAGATGGATACCGACCACCTCAGTGGAACAGTATGCGGCAACGCTGGCGACCTGGTACGGGTTGCCTTCGAGCGATCTGGCGGCGGTATTCCCGCTGATCGGCCGCTTCGCCACACCGAATCTCGGGTTTATGTCTCCTTAGTCAAGTTTGAATGGGCTGGGTATTTAACCGGCAGTGGTGGAATTCAGATCTAAAATAGCCTAGCGACGATCCGCTAGGCTATTTTTGAGCTTGAAATTAGAGTTCGTGAGAATCTGGAAGCAGTGTCGCGAGTAATTCTAAAAAACAGGTTCGAAAGAGCCCGGCTGATTTTACTTGCGGGCATGCTAACGGGCTTGCTGGGCTACCTGTTATCGGGCTCGCAGGTTGAACAGCCCGTGCACGCCTTTTCTTCAGGCCCACCAGCAGGCTCTACCGGCGCTCCAAACGAGGAACCTGAGGCCTGTGCCGAATGCCACGTTCCTCCCGATGCAGGCACCGGGCAGATTTCAATCACCGCGCCCGCGACTTACATTCCAGGCCAGACCTACCAGATAACCGTTACCCATACGAACGCCGATCTGACTCGTTTACGCTGGGGATTTCAATTGACCGCGCTCGACCCTTCGGACGAGAAGGCAGGGAATCTTCAGAGCACCGACGCGTTTACTCAGATTCTGAACAATGGCGGTCCGGGAGGCGCGCGCCAGTACGTCGAGCACACTTCGATTGGGACTTTTCCGGGGCAGCAAAATGGCGCAAGCTGGATGTTCAATTGGACGGCGCCGGACACAGACGTGGGAGTAATCACTTTCTATGCAGCCGGCAATCACGCGAACAACGACGGCAATACTTCTGGAGATCATATCTATCGAACTTTTGTGGCGTCGGCCCCCGCATCTGCCACGCCGGATTTTGTCATCAGCGCTGCGCCCGCATCGAGGGCCGTCACGCCCGGCGGAAACGCGCAGTTCACGGTGACGGTCACGCCTCTCGCCGGTTTTACAGGAACAGTGACTCTCAGCGCGGACGGCCTGCCGGCGGGCGCCATCCCGGGCTTTGATCCCGCCACTGTGAACCTAACCGATGCTACTTCCAAGACTTCAACTCTTACCATAATGACCGGAGCGGCCACAGCTCTGGGAGACAACACAATCAGTATCAACGGCGCATCTGGGATGTTGACTCATTCTGCCCCGGTGACCCTGAAAGTGATCAGCGCTACCAGCGTTGATGTTGCATTGGAAAAGACAGCATCGCCGAATCCCGGACAAGTAGGAGTTAGCCTTTCGTACAGACTCGCCGTTACTAACGGTGGGCCTGCGACGGCCACGAACCTGGCCGTTGCTGATACCCTGCCCGCGGGCGTGACATTTCTCTCGGCTACGTCACCCCAGTTTTCTTGCGCGGGCACTAACACCGTAAACTGCACACTCGCAACCCTGGCTGTCGGCGCCACCGCTACGATCACGATTGTGGTAACACCCTCCACAACGGGCCAGATCAGCAACACTGCCACCGTGACTGTCGCTGAGAGCGATTTCGACCCAAGTAACAACTCGGCGACTGTGTTTACTTTCATTCAACCAGTCGCCGCAGCGCCGGCGATGGTTGATCCGAACCTTGGCGTGCGGACAATTTTCAGTGGTTTGGACCAACCAACCACGATGGCATTTTTGGGAAATGATGACTTCCTGGTGCTCGAAAAAGCAACCGGCAAAGTTAAACAAATCGTCGCCGGCGTGCTTGCGGGCACGGTGCTCGATCTGCCAGTCAACTCGGCTTCTGAACGTGGGCTGTTGGGGATTGCTTTGCATCCTCAGTTTGCGACCAATGGCTTTGCTTATATCTTCTGGACCGAAAGCAACACGGGCTCTGATACGGTTAACGTGGACGCCACAAGTGTGCTGGGAAATCGTGTCGATCGTTATTTCTGGAACGGAACTACTCTTGCATTTGATCGCAACCTGATTAGACTGCGGGCGTTGCAACAGGATGCGGGCCAGCCATCAAGAGGAAACCACGATGGCGGCATCCTTCGTTTCGGACCGGATGGCAAGCTTTATATTCTCTTCGGTGATAACGGGCGGCGCGGTTTCTTGCAAAACATCGTCAGCGGCGGTCCCGTGCCCGACGATCAGTTTGGCGGCCCAGAGCCCGACGACGCTCATCTGACCGGCGTGATTCTCCGTCTAAACGACGACGGCACCACGCCCACGGACAACCCATTCTTTAACGTTAATAGTGGACTCACCGGCGAGGCTGCAGCAAACGTCAAGAAGATCTTCGCTTACGGTATCCGCAATGGGTTTGGAATGGCGTTTGATCCGGTGAGCGGATCTCTTTGGATGCAGGAGAACGGTGATGATGCCTTTGATGAGATGAACCGTGTGGCGCCGGGTTTCAACGGCGGCTGGATTCAACTAATGGGTCCACTAGGTCGCATTAATGAATTCAAGTCGATTGAGACAACGTATGGCGCCGGCAATCTCCAACAAATCCGCTGGCCGCCGAGCAATATCGCTGATACGCCACAAATGGCCTTGTCGAGGCTGTTCATGCTGCCCGGGGCGCAATACATTGATCCGGAATTCAGTTGGAAATATGCGGTGGCGCCGGCAACGCTTGGGTTCGTGAGCGGCTCGGGATTGGGACCGCAGTATCAATCAGATATGTTTGTTGGAGCGTCTCGCACGACGCTGCTCAACGGCTATCTGTTTCGCTTTGATCTTACTGGCGACCGCCAGCACTTCACATTTACGGATCCCCGACTGGCTGATCTTGTTGCCGATAACAGCGACAAGTTTGACCTGGCCGAGAGTGAGAGTCTGGTCGCCGGCCGCGACTTTGGCGTAACAACTGATATTCAAACAGCACCCAATGGGAATGTGTACATCGTTTCTCTATCGAACGGCACGGTCTACGAGATCTTTGCTCGCCCGAGACTCTTCATCGCTAGTCTGGATGGCTCCCAAGAGACCCCGCCCCATACGACCCCGGCTCGCGGCACGGCGACGCTGCTGCTTGACAAGGATCAAACTAAGGCCCTCGTATCGCTGCGTTTCCGCGGGCTGACAAGCCCACAAACCGTAGCTCATATACATGGACCAGCGCCGGCGGGGCAGAGCGCTTCGCCAATCTTCGACCTGCCGGTGGGCACTTTTACCGACTTTCAAATTAACCTTACGCCCGCGCAGGTTAGCGACCTCAAGGCTGGATTGTGGTACATCAATGTTCATAGCACAGCGTTTCCCGCGGGCGAGATTCGCGGCCAGTTTGGTCTCGCCGCTGAGAACTCGGTTATGCAGTTCGAGGTGGCTGACCAGAATATTTCCGAAGGAGCGCACTTGAAGACGATTAATGTCCTTCGCCTCGGCGATCTTTCTTCTGAGGTGAGCGTGGACTACGCGACTTTGGACGGGATTGCCACGGAGCGGAGTGATTACACCGCCGCCCGCGGCACGCTCAGCTTTGCGTCCGGTGAGATCGAGAAGTCGTTTCAGGTGCTAATCACCGACGATGGATTCGTGGAACCTGACGAAGGGTTTAGCGTCACGCTGTCAAACCCGACTGGTTCCGCCTTGATTAACATTCCGGCCACCCTGACGCTGACCATCATCGACAATGACATTCTGCCTGCCACAAATCCGATTAACGATACCCAGTTCTTTGTGCGCCAGCACTATCACGACTTTCTGGATCGCGAACCCGACACACCGGGATTCACTTTCTGGACGAATGAAATCGAGGGATGCGGCTCAGATTCTCAATGCCGCGAGATTAAGCGCGTCAATGTCAGCGCCGCCTTCTTTATCTCAATTGAGTTTCAAGAGACTGGTTATTTCGTCTATCGGATTTTCAAGGCAGCTTACGGCAACTTACCGGGCGCTCCGGTGCCACTCACGATCAACGAGTTTCTGCCGGACAAGCAACGGCTAAGTCAGGGCTTGATTGTGGGCGCTCCGGGCTGGGAGCAGTTGTTGGACAATGGGAAGAATGCGTTAGCTGCTGATCTTGTGGCGCGGCCTCGCTTCACTGCGGCTTACCCAACATCGTTATCGCCGACGCAGTTTGTCGATATTCTCTTCATGAATGCAGAGGTAACACCATCGACATCGGAACGAATGTCGCTGATTAATGAATTCGGTTCGGCCAGCACGACGGATGACGCGGCAGCGAGGGCGCGGGTGTTGGTTCGCGTGGCTGAAAACTCGACTCTGGCACAACAGGAATTCAATCGCGCGTTTGTCTTGATGCAATACTTTGGTTACCTGCGCCGCAGTCCTAACGACTCGCCCGATAACAACTTCAACGGTTATGACTTCTGGCTGAACAAATTGAACCTGTTTAATGGCAATTTTGTGCAGGCGGAAATGGTCAAGGCTTTTATTACCTCACCCGAGTACCGCCAGCGCTTTGGCCCCTAGCCGGTAGGACGAAGCGTTTGGGCAGTTATTCTGGAACCGGGTGGAAATAAAAGTGATAGTTTCGGATAGGGATGCCTTGAGAGGCGCTACCAACCTGGTTCGTGCAAAGCTAATGGTAGTAGTTGTCGATTGACTTTACAGCAGGTTCATTCGTGCGGCTTCGTGTGATTTCGTGGATCGAATCTTTTTCAAACGGCAAGCGATCCACTAAATAACACCAATAAATCACAAAAAACGAAAAAGTAAACGCCTTTCTTCCTCTAACAGAACTTTCTAGCAAAAAATCCTCTTAACTGTTCTTTCGTTTTTTGGACCGTGTCATCCGCGTTAAATCCATGGCTAGTCTCCGTCGTTTCATAGCTTTTCCGTCCGGGGCATTCAACTCACTTTTAATTGCACCCGCCTTGGAAGCTGTGCTAATCCGCGAGGTTGACAACTATTTTCCCCTCATAAGATACTAACGCCTCTGGAAACGGCCCGGAGTCTCCGATTCGGTGTTTAGGCTCTCCCAAGCATTTGGCTGAAACGCTGATCCGCACTTAACCATAGAATAGTCGCAACCTGATCCCGGAAATCTCTATGCGTAATAGAACTACTCCTTACCCAACCCGTCCCCTTATAGCGTTCCTTCTTAGTTTTCTCTCCTTGGCGGCTCTGTTAGGTCACTTTTGGAATCGATTTGAACCAAGCGCCAGCGCGGCCACGACCTTTACTGTCAACTCGACCGGGGACGGGGCGGACAACAACCTGGCGGATGGTCTATGCAATGACGGCTCTGGTAATTGCACTTTGCGAGCGGCCATCGAGCAGGCAAACGCAACGACCGGGCTCGACACAATTAATTTCATTATCGATTCAGGTATCAAAACCATCACTCCGGCAACGGACCTGCCGACAATCACCGATCCCGTAATTATTGATGGAACCACGCAGCCGGGATTCTCGGGCTCGCCGATTATCGAGATCAATGGTAGCAATCGCCCAAACACCAATCAGGCGGGCTTTCTGATCATGGCGGGATCGAGCACGATAAAGGGACTCGTCATAAATCGGGTGAACAGCGTAGCTATCGGCATCGTGTCGAACGGCGGCAACCGCATCGAGGGTAACTTCATCGGCACGGATGTCACCGGCAACATGCGTCTGGCTAACAGCGTAGCATTGAGCATCAACACGCCACTTAATACCGTTGGTGGTACGACTGCTGCCGCGCGAAATGTGATTTCGGGAAACGGATCCGGTATCGAATTAAATGGGACCGAAGCCACCGATAATGTAATCCAGGGAAACTTTATAGGGTTGAATGCCGCCGGGACCGACGACCTGGGAAACTCTGAGATTGGCATACGCCTGACGGGAAGCGGCAATCGAATCGGCGGCACTGATGCGGGAGCTGGAAACGTAATCTCGGGAAACGGACTCGATGGCGTTCAGGTTGGCGGACAAATGAACACCATTCAGGGGAACCTTATTGGCACGAACGCCACGGGAACTGCCGCCATTCCAAACAGCGATCGCGGCATCAGAATTTTTTCGTCCAACCATATCATTGGGGGAACCTCAGCCGCGGCCCGCAATGTCATCTCTGGAAATTTTGCTGCCGGCATTAGTATTGAGGAGTCGAGCGCTACGGGGAACGTCGTCCAGGGGAACTTTATCGGCACAGATATCTCAGGGACGGCTCCATTGCCCAATTCACCTGAGGGTTTTGGAGTGCCAAATACCTCAGGCGGCATCTTTATCAATCGAGGAAATAACAACCTGATTGGCGGTTCGGCGGCGGGAGCAGCCAATACTATAGCCTTCAACGGTGGCGCTGGAGTTCGGGTGGTGACCTTTCCTAATACCAGCATCGGAGTGGGCAATCGAATCAGTCGAAACAAGATTTTCGGTAACCTAATCCTGGGAATCGATCTTGGTCCAAACGGAGTAACTCCGAACGATCAAGGAGACAGTGATACAGATGCGAACAATCTACAAAACTTCCCGGTCATCACGGCGGTGAACACTGCCGGCGGTAATACGATGGTCAGCGGAACTCTTGCGAGCGCGCCGAATACCAGCTATGAGCTGGAATTCTTTAGCAACCTCGGCTGCCATGCCTCGGGTCATGGTGAAGGAGCGCGTTTTCTCGGCATGGGAACCGTAGTCACAAACGCTAACGGCAATGCTTCCTTTAACCTAAATTTGCCATCGGCGTTGTCCGCCGGCGAGGTTGTGACCGCCACTGCTACTGACCCTTCAGGCAATACTTCCGAGTTCTCTCAGTGCAACTTCACTGGCGCAACGGGAATTGTCCAGTTCGCCGCAACGTCGATTAGGGTCAGGGAGGATCTGAGCATTCTGTCCATCCCTGTCCGTCGAGTTGGCGGTAGTAATGGCCCGTTAAGCGTTAACTTTGCCACCGCTGATGACACGGCACGTGCAGGTCAGGATTACACTCAGACGTCGGGAACACTCATGTTTGCTGACGGCGAAACCAGCCAGACCATAATGCTTCCTATCATTAACGATATGGTTGCAGAGCCGAGTTCTGAAACGCTGTTTGTGAGGCTCAGCAACCCAGCCACGCCCGAGGTTGTAGGCGCCTCCGGTATCGTTGTCGTAAGGATCTTCGATCCCAACAACGCTGCCGTGTTGTCATTCAATGGAGTTAGCAAGACTGAAGGCGACACCGGAACTTCCAGCGCGGCTATCACCGTTAGTCTGTCAATGGCCATTGGCCAGACGGTAACTGTGAATTTCGAGACTTTGGCAATGACCGCAACCAGCGGAGTGGACTTTCAACAAGTTTCGAGCCAGTTGACATTCCCGCCAGGGGTTACCAGCCAAATTGTCATCGTGTCCATCATTGGCGATAGGGTGGATGAATTTGATGAAACCTTTACCCTCAGACTCTTCAACGCAATCAATGCTGCCATCATGGTCAGCAGCAACCCACCTGTAACCCTGATTGTTGACGATGATCTTCTGCCATCCATCTTGATCAATGACGTCGGAGTCATCGAAGGAAGCTCGGGGACGACTCAAGCCATATTCACGGTGCACTTGTCAGCCAGGAGCGAAAAACAAGTAAGCGTAAACTTCGCGACTGCGGATGGCAGCGCGACAGCCCCGCCAGACTATATGTCATCAAGCGGTACGGTTAATTTCAATGCCGGCGAAATTTCCAAAACCGCCACGGTGCTGGTCAATGGCGACATGATGGACGAACCTCTGGAAACATTTCTGGTGAATCTATCGTCGCCTCAGAATGCAACCCTAAGTGATGCTCAGGGAATAGGATCAATTGCCAATACCACCTCCGCCGCAGTGCATTTTGCTTCCGCAATGTTCAATGGACTGGAAAGCAGCCATTTCGCAGAGATAAACGTCACTCGTTCGGGCAACACGTCGGCTGCTATCACGGTAGATTTTCGAACCTTCGACGGAACGGCTACTGAGAGATCTGACTATACCTCGGCAATAGGATCGTTGAGTTTCGCGGCTGGAGAGACGAGCAAAACCTTTACAGTTCTGTTGAATGAAGATGCTTTCCAGGAAGGTAACGAGACGGTCAACCTAATGTTGAATAGCCCGACCGGCGGAGCGTTCGTTCTTGGCCCAAGCACGGTAGTACTGGTGGTCGGCGATACGACCATGTCTTTGATCAACCCGGTGGACGAGGCACAGTTTTTCGTTCGTCAGCATTATCACGACTTCCTCAATCGTGAGCCTGACGCGGCGGGGCTGGCATTCTGGGTTAACGAGATCACGTCGTGCGGGATGGATGCGCAGTGCATCGAGATCAAACGCATCAATGTATCGGCAGCTTTCTTCCTCTCGATCGAATTCCAG
>Ga0187893_10007279_pt1 | contig 18266 bp, 12 predicted proteins | sample MA1701074metaG_FD_139574 | JGI IMG/M metagenome (GOLD analysis project Ga0187893, IMG submission 139574) | White microbial mat communities from a basaltic lava cave in the Kipuka Kanohina Cave System on the Island of Hawaii, USA - MA170107-4 metaG ... | reverse complement strand
GCCCGTTCCGGCGCGGAATTCCGGATCGCGGGGCTCCCGTCCTCCACGCGAGGTGCGGGTCGCTCGGCAGTGGCCACCATCGCAATTGCCAGCAACGACACGGTCGGGAAGATGTCGGGTCCCGCTGATTCGCTGGCGGGGGCCCTGACGGACCAGGTCCGCAACGTTGCGCGAAGCAGCTACTTCCGGCGGCTCAGCATGCGGGACCCCGAGCGGAACCTCGCGTTCACCCTTCAGGTGATTCCGGCCGCCAGCCCGATGCGCCGCGTCGCTGGCCGAATGAGGTGCCCGGAGGCTTCCGATACGCTGCCGCTTGCGGCCAAGACGGGAGGCGGGACGAGCCCGTTGCAGATGTCCCCCGGCGATGTGTACTGGCTGCGGGTCAAGAACACGGGACGCCAGCCCGCGTACTTTTCCATCCTCGACCTCATGTCCGACTACAGCATCGGGTTGCTCTACCCACCGGGCAACAACACCCTCAGCGATGTCGTGGTCGATCCGGGCCACAGCTATCGGATTCCCGATTGCTACTACGCCACCGAGCCCTATGGCCTCGAGATCCTGAAGCTCGTAGCGACATCAACACAGGTTGATTTCGGCCCCATGGTCACACCGGGGTTCGCTCGGGAAGGAGGGGTTCGGGCCGGGGGAATGAATCCGCTGGAGCGGCTCTTTGCGGATGCGTTTTCGGCGACGCGGTCGGACCCTTCCGTCCCGACCGGTCAGGCAGCCACAACCGAAGTCACCATCCGGGTAGTTCGGAGGCCGTGAGGAAGGGGCTCGGCCGCTACGCCCGGCCGCTCGGCGCTGCGCTAGGCGAAGTGCAGGTTGCGCTCAAAATCGTCGCGGCTCGTCGCCGCACCCATTGCCACCTCGCGGGTGATCAGGCCCCTTTGGTGGAGCTGCATCAGGTTCTGGTCGAAGCTTTGCGTCCCATACATCGGCGACCCGTCCTGGATCAACTTCACGATATCAGAGGTCCGGTCGGGGTCGGCGATGCACTCTTCGATCGCCGAGGTGTGTCGCATCACCTCCACCGCCAGGATCTGGCCGTTCCCATCGGCCCGGGGGAGGAGTCGCTGCGACACCATGGCCCGCAATACTTCGGACAGTCGCTTGCGCACGCCGAGCTGCTCGTTCGGCTCGAAGACGCTGGCGAATCGGGTCACCCCGCGAACCGAGTCGGTGGTGTGCACGGTGGCCAGGATCAGGTGCCCGGTTTCCGCCGCCTGCAGCGACACGTCGACGGTAACCCGGTCGCGCATCTCGCCGATCAGGATGATGTCGGGATCCTGCCGCAGGGCAGCCCGCAGCGCCGGCTCGAATCCGTGGGTGTCGCTGCCGACCTCGCGCTGGATCACGATCGATTCGTGGTCACGATGCAGGAACTCGATCGGGTCCTCGATCGTGAGGATCTTTTTCCGCTTGCGCCGGTTGATGTATTCCACTATCGCGGCCAGCGTAGACGACTTTCCGCTCCCGGTCGTCCCGGAGACCAGGATCAGGCCGCGTTCCTCCATGGCGATGTCGGCGAGCACTGGCGGAAGGCCCAATTCCTCGAAACTGGGAATGACGTCAGGTATGCCCCGCAGCACCGCAGAAAACGAGCCGCGCTGGACGCAGAGATTCGCGCGGAACCGTCCCAATCCCGCGACGGAATAGGAACAATCGATCTCGGTCAGCTGGTGCAGCACTTCGGCCGCGGTGCCGGGAATCGCCCTCTTGGATTTGAGCAGAATCTCGGTGGCGATCTCCGCGGTGTCTGCGGCCGTCAGGACGGGCGAGTCGTCGATCGGCAGAACTTCGCCGTGGATTCGCAACCGGAGCGGCCCGCCGGCACTGGCATGCAGGTCCGACGCCTTGCGCCGGTAGGCAAGCTCCAGAGCCGACTTGAAGGTATCGAGAATGGGAATGGTTGCCTCCGCTGAGCTGGGAGCGCGAGCTGCGTCGACCGGGGCGAACCTGGACCGGCTTTCATTGAATATGGCATGGTCCCGCGCAGGCCGCTCCTGCCGCCCCGGCGGCTTGAGGGTCAGCCCCGCCGCTCCACATCGGTGAGGCGGGCGATCCGGGCCCGGACGTCGGCCACCTGACCTTGTAGGCGCTCATCCGCGTGGGCCCAGAGGTCCACGAACTCCCGATAGCGCCGCACCGCGTTGACCTTGTCGCCCTTGGATTCGTACAGCTCCGCCAGGCGCTTGAGGATGTGCGGCTTCTGCGCCGCGTCGAGCGACTGCCGGCCCAGGAACGGCAGGGCGAGGTAGCGCTCGAAGTAGTGAATGGCGGAGTCGGCTGGGCCCGATCGGCTCCAGATCCAGGCGACGTCATCGAGCACGCAGATGACGCAGTTGCCGTCCGGGCCGTCATAGGTCGTGTCGGCCTTCCAGGTTTCTCGAAGTGCCTCCTGGAACTTTCCCTCGGCGAGCGCGATGGCGCCCAGCGCGGCGTGCCGTCCCGGCTCGCGGATCCGGCGAAACACGGTGTCTACCAGTTCGGCGTCGTGCTGAGCGAGCAGGGCGCGAGCGCGGGCGGGCCTGCCGGCCTGGGCAAAGAAAAAGACCAGGCCGATGTAGGGTCGCTGTTCGAACGGGCGTGCCTGAAAATCCGTTCGGGCCAGCGCGGCCTCCATGCGTCGGACGGCAGAGGCAGTATCGTGAAAGGCTAGGAGATCGAGCTGGGACACTTGCAGGGAGTCGAAGAACGGATCGGATGGAATCGGTCCTCCAATTTCGCCCTGCATACGGCGCACCTCCTGCCCGTTCCGGCGCATGTCGTTGAGTTTGCCTCGCAGCAGCGAGTAATTGGCGAGCCCCGCGAACCCGTTGATGCGGATGATCGGGTTCGGGCTGGTGGTGAGCGCCTTCAGGTTCTGCTCCATCGAGTCGAGCTGACCGCGGTGGTAGAGGAAGGTCGCGCGGGTGGTGATGGGGACCGTGCTGGTGGGGAAGCGCTCGGCGTATTCGTTGTTGTACCGCTCTCCCTCATCCACCTTCCCGTTGTTCACCAGAGCGGCGATCAGGTTCGTGTAGTTCTGGGCCGTGGCGCGGCCTGCGGTGATCTGGGCGACGAAAATCGATTCGGCCCGGGCGAAGTCCCGCTTTCCACTCAGAATGCTGGCCAGGTTGTTCGCGGCTCCGCTCTCCGTCGGATCGATGGCCAGCAAGGCCTCGTAGGCCCGAATCGCCCGGCGCCGGTCACGGCCGGGTCCGAGTTGGAAATAGGTGCCTTCGGCGAGGAGCCGCTCCCGCTCGGTGAGGTGATCGCGGAATCGGTACGCTCGCTCGAGAGCGCTATCAACCCGGATCCGCGGCAGGCCACCGTTGCTCAGCGCTACGCCGAGCTTCCGGTAGGCCATCGCGAACGTTGTGTCGATGGCGACTGCCTCCCGCAATCGTTCCGCGGCCGCGATGGGATTCCCTCCCATGTCAATGGATTTCGCGGCTTCGGCGTAAATGCGGAGCGCCTCCAGCGACCGGGTGGTGACGTGCTCGAGCCGTGGGCTTGCCCGCACGGCGCGCAACGATTCACCGATCCGGCCTCGGAGCTTCCGGGTCAACCGGTCAATGGCACGGAGGATCTCCTCGGGACCGTTCGCGGTTTCCTGGTAGGCGGCAAGCTCGCTCGCCGAATCCGACGAGACCAGACGCAGGGAGAGGACATAGCCCCCGGCGATCGATCGCACCGCGCCGTCCACGATGGCTTTGATCCCCTCCCGTTCCGCGATTTCGCGGGCCAGATCCAGCGTGAGCGGTGATGCGGGCGGCCGCTGCATCCGCTGCAGGGCGGCTGCGATGGCCGTGGGGGGCATGATCGAGACCACCCGGGATTGTCCAAGGTTGGTCCGAACCGCCTCGGTGACGAGTGTGCCCAGGGAGGAATCCGGCGACGGAAACGCGGTGACGATCAGCCGGCCGCGATCCTCCACCCTTCCGGCCGCGAGGAGAGACCCGGCCGGCCCGATGCCCAGGGCGCGAAGAACCATGAACGCAACGACGAGAACGGCGAAGCCGCCGAGCGCGGCTCCCAGAGCGGTCCGGGCGCGCTGCCAGGTGAACCGCGGTGCCGACCGGGTGCGCTGCGCGTGCCAGGCAAACAGCAGCAGGGGGAGGCCGAGGAGCGTCACGAGGACTGCCCCGGGGAAGACCCACTCCGGCACCCCGAGTGCGATGACGGCGGCCCGGGCAACGACCACGATGATGGCGAGGACGGCGGCGAACTGGGTGAGGTTGCGCCGGAGCATGGCGTTGGGGGTCGCCACCGCGGAGTTGAGCGCGCCGGGGGCGCCGCTGGCAATGCTCTCCAACTCCCGGACCAGGTCGGCGCCGGATTGGGGCCGACGATCGGGGTCCTTCTCCAGGCACCGGGTCACCAGCGCGGCGAGTGCAGGTGGAATCGCGGCGCCGAGCTCGGCGAGGGGCTTGGGCGCCTCGCTGACGTGGGCGGCCAGCATGCGGGCCGGAGTTCGGCCCTGGAACGGTGATTCGCCCGTCAGCAGCTCGTAAGCCACGCAACCAAAGGCGTACACGTCCGCGCGATGGTCCACCGCCGGGTCTCCGGCGGCTTGCTCGGGCGCCATGTACGCAGGGGTGCCGATCGAGGTGCCGAGCTGGGTGAGCGTGGCGCCTCCGCCGGTTCGGGCCGCGGTGATCGCCTTCGCGATGCCGAAATCGGTGACCACTGCGGTCCCGCCGGACAACAACACATTATCCGGCTTGATGTCGCGGTGGACGACACCATGCTCATGGGCATAGGCCAGGGCGCGGGCGATATCCCGAAGCACCGCGGTGGCCGTGGAGGTCGCCAGGCGCCCTTCCCGATCGAGCCGGGCCCGGAGCGATTCGCCCTCGACGAACGGCATGGTGTAGTAGGGAATCCCCTGGGCTTCCCCTGCGGTGAGGATCGGGACGATGTTCGCCTGCTGGAGCGAAGCAGCGAGCTGAATCTCCCGCTCGAAGCGGTCCGCGTTGACGCCGGCGGCCAGGTCGGGCGACAGGAGCTTGATGACGACGCGGCGGTTGAGCCGGAGTTCGGTGGCCAGAAACACCTGGGACATTCCCCCGCCGCCAAGCTCGCGCTCGATGGCGTAGGAACCTGAGAGGGTTTGCTCGAGTTGGCGCCGGAAATCCATCGCCCCAAAATAGCCCCGTCTGCCTCGTTCGGGTTTCGAGCCGACGCGGCAGCCGGTATCTTGGATTGGCCTCTGGTCACCACAGATCAAGGAGCACTCGATGCGCCGCGGAATCCTGGTGAATCTCCTAACCGTTTTCGCTCCCGCTGCCTTTCTGGCCGCGCAGTCCCCTCTGGCTGAGGATCTTCGCTGGCGGAACATCGGCCCCGCGAACATGGCCGGTCGAGTCACCGACATCGAAGCGGTCGAGGCGAATCCCGCGGTGGTCTTTGTCGCCGCGGCGTCCGGCGGGGTCTGGAAATCCGTGAATGCCGGCACGACCTGGGAACCGATCTTTACCAGGTACGGGACCGCGAACATCGGCGACCTCGCTGTCTTCCAGCCGAATCCACAGGTCGTCTGGGTGGGAACCGGAGAAGGCTGCGTCCGCAACAGCGTGGGGTGGGGAGACGGGGTGTACAAGTCCACCGACGGTGGCAAGACGTTCACGAACGTCGGCCTCAAGGAAAGCCATCACATCGGGCGGGTCGTGGCGCATCCCACCAATCCCGACATCGTCTATGTAGCCGCGCAGGGTCATCTCTGGGGTCACGGCGGCGAGCAAGGTGTCTTCAAGACCACCGATGGAGGCCGCATCTGGCGCAAACTTGCCGGCGGGTTGCCCAACGACGGCAAGACCGGCGCCAGCGACCTGGTGATGGACCCCGCGAATCCCAACGTTCTCTACGTGGCCATGTGGCAGCGGTTGCGGGAGCCGCATCGCTTTACCAGTGGCGGACCGAACGGCGGGATCTACAAATCCACCAACGGCGGCGAAACCTGGACCAGGCTCACCGCCGGCCTGCCGAGCGGTCCCACCGGCAAGATCGGGCTCTCGGTGTACCGCAAGGATCCCCGGATTCTGGTCGCCATCGTCGAGCATGGCTTCCAGCCCCAGCGGAACAGCCCCGACTTTGCCGACATGACCAAGCTCGGCTCGGGGATCTACCGGTCCGAAGACGGCGGCGTGACCTGGTCGTACCTCAACCGCTTCAACAACCGGCCGTTCTACTACAGCCACATCTTCATCGATCCGGGTAACCCGCAGCGAGTCTTCGTGCTCACCGCCAATGCTCAGGTGTCCGAGGATGGCGGCAGAACCTTCGCCCGCTCGCTCCAGGGGATCGCAGGAGACTTTCATGCACTGTGGATCGATCCCGGTAACAGCGACCGCTTTTATGTCGGCGACGACAAGGGGGCCTACCTCACCCACGACGGTGGACGGGCGTTCGTGATGTTCGACAACATGGACCTGGGCCAGTTCTACGCGGTGACCGTCGACAACCGCGATCCCTACTGGGTGTACGGAGGCCTGCAGGACAACGGCAACTGGGGCGGCCCGAGCAACAGCCGGGATTTCAACGGGATCCTGAACGATCACTGGTTCAAGTTTCACTCGGGAGACGGGTTCCATACCACGGTGGACCCGAACGACTGGCGGATCGTTTACACGGAATCACAAGGCGGGAACATCCGCCGATTCGATGCAGTCTTCCGGCAGATGGGTGCCAGCATTACGCCGAACCGGAGCAACGTGCTCAACCTGGCCGGCTTCCTTCCGGACTCGCTCCGTCGGCCCCCACCCGGCGGCGGCGGCGGTGGAGGAGGTGGAGGAGGTGGAGGCGGCGGGGGGGGCGGCCTCCCGCGCTCCCATTTCCGGTTCAACTGGAGCTCGCCGCTGATTCTTTCCCCGCACGATTCGCGGATCGTGTGGTTCGGCGGGAATCATCTGTTCAAGAGCACCGATCGGGGGGACACCTGGCAGATCGTCAGTCCCGACCTGTCGACGGCCGACACGGCGTTCAGTAACCCGGAGAGCGGGGGCCTGACTCGGGACGTCACCGGCGCGGAGACCCACGCCACGATCCTTTCGATTGCGGAATCGCCGCTGGTCCCCGGTGTGGTGTGGGTGGGCACCGACGACGGCAACATTCAATTAACCCGCGATGGCGGGACCAGCTGGACCAATGTGCGGCCGAACCTGAGCGGGGTGCCGCCGCGCACCTGGGTGAGCCGAGTCGAGGCGTCGCGCTTCGAGCCCGGGGCCGCCTATGTCTCGTTCGACGGACATCGGCGGAACGACATGAAGCCGTACATCTACCGCACCGGCGACTACGGCCAGACTTGGACGGCTCTCTCGTCCGATCTTCCGCCGGCCGCGCCGGTCTATGTGGTGCGGGAAGACACTCGTAACCCGCGGTTGCTGTACGCCGGCACCGAAACCGGAGTGTTCGCGACGGTGAATGGGGGCCGGACCTGGCTTCGGTTGGGAGCCGGCCTGCCCACGGTGCCGGTGTACGACCTGGTGATCCATCCCCGCGAAGGGGATCTGGTCGCGGCCACCCACGGTCGGAGCGTGTGGATCCTGGATGACCTGGGACCGCTGCAGCAACTCAACGATCAGGTGACGGCCAGCGAAGGCCATCTCTTCCAGAACAAAGTCGCGACCCGGTGGCGGGGAGTAAGCCGGGGCGGAGAACGCGGCCATCATCTCTTTCAAGGCAAGAATCCGGTGACCATTCGGCAGGTGGCGCCGGCGAATTCGCCGAGTGAACTCCAGAACTCCGCCGCGATCGACTTCTACCTGAGAGGTGCTCCCACCGGGAAGGCCCGGATCGAGATCAGCGAGCTTGCCGCATCGGGCCGAACCTTCCGGGCCGAGTTCGACGCACACCAGGGCATCAACCGGTACTTCTGGCCGCTTCGCTTCGACGGGGCGCAGCCTGCGGTGGCCCAGACCGGTGGGACAGGAGGTGTTGGCGGTGGCGGCGGCGGTGGTGGCGGTGGCGGTGGCGAGGAAGGGGGTCCGCAGGCACAAATCCGGCCCGCGCTCCAAGCCGGGGCGGGGACGTATCGGGTGCGGCTCACCGTGAATGGGCGCACGCTCGAGACGACGGTGACGGTGCGAGAGGACCCGGGGATGCCTTAGGGGCGGCTGCCAGGTAGCTACTGGCTACTGGCTGTAGCGTTACTCCGTGAGGCGATCCCGGAGCCACTGAAGCACCATCAGCCAAGTGGATGGGATCGGATCGGCGGATCTTCAACCTGGCGGGTGATCTGCCCACGATGGTTTCGCTGAAGCAGGGAGACAAGCCGGCCATGTGGCGGGCGGTCGCGAAGGACGGGTATCCGCTCCAGGCCTCCCAGGCGGTTGCCAAGCCGGCGGTGCTGGTGTTCGATCCGGGCGAGATTTACGACTATGAATTCACCCCGGGCGCGGCGGGACGGTTCGCATTCTCCTTCGGGCTGCCGCCGTTCCCAACCCCGCCGCCCCCGCCTCCGGGCGCGTCGCCGCTCCCAACCCCGGCGCCGCTTCCGCCGAATGTCACGATCGCGGTGCAGGTGAAATAGCGCCAGCGCTCAGAGCTGTTCGATACCGGGCCGCCCCCGTTCGACCCGCCAGGCCGACGCGGTGCCGATAGCGGCGCCGGGCCGGGTGACGAAGGGGACGGTCCGGTATCGCGTGTTCCACTGCCGATCGGTAACCTCGCAAGTGACATAGCCGCGCCGCGCGTTATGCCAGCGGATATGCGGGTTGTCCGCCCGCATGGCGTCGGTCCAGGTGAGGGACTCGTCCCGGCCGTCCCCGCCCGACGAAATGCTGGTGCCTACGAACTCGGCGCCGATGACTCGCCCATCCGGACGGTCATAGCCGGTCCGGACCTCGTTCACCCAGTTGGTGTGGATGTCGCCGGTAATCACGACGGTTCGATTAGGCGCGTGGCGGCCGATCGCGGCGAGGAGCCGGTCGCGGGCGACCGGATACCCGGACCACTGATCCATCGAGAGGCCGCGGGCTTCGCCGGGGATGTTGTCGATCGGCGCCACCGCCACCTGATTGGCGAGCACCTGCCAGGCGGCCCGGTCCCGGGCCAGGCCGTTGACCAGCCAGGATTCCTGGGCCCGGCCCAGCATGGTGCGAGAGGGATCCGCCCACTCGCCGCACGGCACCGGGCGGAGTCCGTCGCCACAGGCCTGGTCACTGCGATGCTGCCGGGTGTCGAGCACCCAGAAGCGGGCCAGCGCCCCCCACGCGACGGTGCGGGTTATGTTGAGATCGGCCCAGCTCCGAGCCCGGGGCACCCGCACGGGCATGTTCTCCCACCAGGCCTGATACCCCATCGCCCGGCGCTGGTGCATCTGCTCCTCGGATTCCATGCCGTTCTCACCGACCAGCCCGGCGTAATTGTTGTCCACCTCGTGATCGTCCCAGGTCACGATCCAGGGAGCGCGGGCGTGGGCGGCCATCAGGGCCGGGTCCGCCTTGGTGGCGGCATACCGGATCCGGTAGTGATCCAGGGTCTGGATCTCGGTGGTGGGATAGCGGCGGGTCCGGCCTGCTCGCCCGCTGTACTCGTAGATGTAGTCCCCGAGATGGGCGACGAGGTCCAGTTCTTCCCTGGAGAGATAGTCGAATGCTGTGTACAGACCATCCTCATAGTGCTGACAGCTCACGAAGGCGAACCGGAGGGGCTCGGCGGCGGCGCCTTCTGGAGTGGTGCGCAGGCGGCCGACCGGGCTCGCGCCCGCGGGCAATCGAAAGCGATAGAAGTACCAGCGACCGGGCCGCAGGCCAGTGACGTCCACGTGAGCCGAGTACCCCAGCTCGGGCGCGGCGATGACCCGGCCGCGTTGGGCCACCGTGCCGAACGCCTCGTCGTCCGCCACCTCCCAATCGAGAACCACCCGGGAGCCATCCATCCCACCATCGGGATCGAGGGGGCTTTGGGCGAGGCGGGTCCAGAGTACTGCGCCATGCGGAGTAGGATCGCCCGAGGCAACGCCGAGCAAAAAGGGCGAGTCGGCGAGGGCGGGGCGACGCGTGACGCGCCAGAGGTTGGGCACGCCCGCGCAGAGCACGGAATAGCGGGCGATGTCGGAGAGAAAGTGGCGTCGGTTCATGAATGGATCATGCGGTACCGGCGACCGGCGGGCAAGGGGACGCAAGTATAGATTCCGCATCGTACCCGTCATGAAATCGCAACGACGGCTCCTCCTGGTCGAAGATGACGAACCGCTCCGCGCCTCCATCGCGCGGGGACTCCGTGAGGCGGGCTACTCGGTGGACCAGGCGGCGACCGGTCCCGAGGGGCTGTCGCTCGCCGAGGCCAACGCGTACGACGTGATCATTCTGGACGTTCTGCTCCCCGGTATGAAGGGCGACGCGGTCTGCGGCAAACTGCGCGAACGGGGAAACCGCGCCGCCGTCCTGATGCTCACCGCCCTCGATGGGGTTGACCAGCGGATCGCCGGACTCGATGCCGGGGCGGACGACTATCTCACCAAGCCGTTCGACTTCGGCGAGCTGGTGGCCCGGCTCCGCGCGCTGGTGCGCCGGTCGGGCGGAGGAGCCGGTGAGACCCTGTCCTCCCGAGTGATGGTCGGAGACCTGGTGATTGATCCCGTGCGCCATCGGGTGCGGCGGGGCGAGCGGGAGATTTCGCTCACGGCCACGGAATTCAGTTTCTTGCTCCACCTGGCCCGCAATGCCGGCCGCGTGGTGAGCCGGGCCGAGCTGATGGAGGAAGTCTGGGAAGACACCCGGAACACCTATTCGAACATCATTGATGTGTATGTGAGCCGACTTCGCAAGAAGGTGGATGACGGCGAGCCGGTCGCCCTCCTGACCACCTTGCGGGGAAGCGGGTTCCTGCTCGAGGCGATGCCGCCTTCCTCCCGAAGCCGGCCGGCCCGCTCCTCACCCCCTCCTCGCAACCAGGCCGGCCGGCGGGGCTAGTCGGTGTCGCTCCCGCGCTGGCCGTCGTCGCTGCGTGCCCGGCTGACCCTCTGGTACTCGGTCCTGCTCAGCCTGCCCCTGGTGGCCTTCGCGGTGGCCTCCTATGCGATCGTGTCCCGCACCCTGCAGGACCGCACCGACCGGTTTATCGGTGATGCGCTGTCGGCGTTTGCGCGAGAGCTCCACGCGGAGCGTCGCGCAGCGCTCACGGTCGAGGATGCCATGCGACGGACCCTCGACGAAGTGCATTTTCGCGACCTGCACATCGCGATACTCGATACCACCGGGGTCCATCTCATGGCGGCCACGGTCCTGCCGGCCGACCGCGCGGCCGCCGATAGCGGTTCGTGGAGCGAGGTCCGGGACCGGATCAGCCCCGCGCTGGTGGAGCGCGATCTGAACCGTTCCCTCGCATTCACCCTTCCCGGGCGGTCCGGCTCCACCCGGATTCTCGCCCAGCCGCTGGCGGTGAGCGGCCGGCCCTTCGTGCTGGCCGGAGCCTACTCGCTCGGTGATCTCGAGGGCGTGTTAGGGCGCATTCGGGGGTTGTTCGTCATCGCGATCCCGCTGTTGATCGGCCTGGCAGCGCTGGGAGGATCGCTCCTGGCACGGCGGAGCCTCAGCCCCGTGACCAGCATGGTGCGGCGGGCCACCGAGATCACGGCCTCCAACCTCGGAGAACGGCTGCCGGTCGGCGGCGCTCGGGAGCTCGCGAGCCTGGCGGCGGTCGTCAACGATCTGCTCGACCGGTTGGAGCACTCCTTCGCACAGCAGCGGCGGTTCGCGGCCGACGCGTCCCACGAGTTGCGGACACCTACCGCTATTGTGCGGTCCGAGGCGGATGTCACTCTCTCCCAGGACCACCGGACCGAGGACGAGTACCGAGCCGCGATGGAAGTGGTCCAGGATGCCGCCCGCCGGCTGACCCGCATCGTGGACGACCTCTTTCTACTGGCGCGCGCGGACGCAGGCGGCGGTGGGCTGGTCCGGCCCGAGGCGCTGTACCTGGAAGACCTGGTCCACGATGCCGCCCGCGCGATGCGCACCGTTGCGGACCGGCGCGCGGTCACGATCGAGTTGCGACAACTGATCGAGGCCCCGTTCCACGGTGATGCCGACCTCCTGGGGCGCCTCCTGCTGAACCTCCTCGACAACGCCGTCAAACACTCACCCGCGGGCGGAGTCGTCGAAGTGGAGATGGCCCGCAGGAATGGCCAGTGCGAGATCACCGTGTCCGATCGGGGCCCCGGCATCGCACCGGAGCTTCGGGACCGGATCTTCGAGCCGTTTTTTCGGGCCGATGGCGCGCGTGCGCGAAGCAGCGATCGCGAACCGGGCGGGACGACCGGTGCCGGCCTCGGCCTTGCCATCGCGCGGCGGATCGCGGAGATGCACGAGGGCCGGCTGGAGCTCGGAGAGTCGCGAGCCGGGCGGACCGAGTTTCGATTGATCCTCGACCTACGGACCTGAGGGGGGGGGAGGGGGGGGGGCGGGAGGGTTTACTCGGCTCTCAGAGCGGTGTTCGGATCCGCCTTGGCGGCTCGCCAGGCCGGGGCTGCGCTCGCGACAACAGCCACAGCCACCAGCAGGAAAGCGACCACGCCGTAGGTGACGGGATCCCGTGCCGATTGCCGGTACAGCAGCGGCTGCACCAGGTTTGCCAGGAGCAGGGAAGCGAGGATCCCGAGGGTCACACCGGCCGCGGCGAACCGGAGTCCCTCACCCACCACCAGGTGAACGATGTTCGCTGACCGGGCGCCGAGGGCGATGCGTACCCCGATTTCGTGCAGCCGCTGGGTGACGTTGTAGGTGACCACCCCATACAGCCCCACTGCTGCGACGAACAAGGCCAGCCCGCCGAAGGCGACGAACATGGTGGCGCCGACGGTCCAGGAGCGCCGATGGGGCGTAATGATCTGTTCGAGAGAAACGGCGGTCACATAGGCCTGCCCCGGCATGACGGGTTGCAGCGCCTTCCGAATGGACTCGAGCTGCTGACCCGGGTCGCCCTGGAGCCGCAGGACGAGCCAGTTCCCTCTGGCGGGCTCAAACTGCTCGATGGGCAGGTAGTACCTGAACGGCTGCTCGTTCCCCAGCAAGCTGCGCTGCATGGCATCCTCGGCGATGCCGATCACCGTGATACAAGGGGCGGTGTCGGCCCCGACCCGGAAACACTGGCCGATCGGATCCCGCCCGGGCCAGAGAATGGCCCCCATGGCCTCGCTCACGACGGCCACGGGCGGCCCGCCGGCCCGGTCCTGGCCGGTAAACAGTCGCCCCCGAACGATCCGGGTGCCCATTGCGCGGAAGTAGCCGGGTGAACCGGTCTGCAAGGTGAAGCTTCCAAGCCTCGCCACGGAGTCGATACCCGCCACGTAGAGATCGCGGGTCGAGGTGCTCCAGAAAGGAATGCTGCTCGCGAGTGCTGCCTGGGCGACCCCGGGAATTCCCTGAGCCGCTTCGAGCAGCCGGTGGCTGAGTGCGATGCGCTCGCTGTCGGGGAGCACCATGCCGCGGAGGTTGCGTCCGACCACGACGATGTTCCCAGGATCGTACCCCATGCGCATACGGGTGACGTTCCCGAGACTCCGGACGAAGAGCCCGGCTCCAACGAGGAGGATGACGGAGAGCGCCCCTTGAAAGACGAGCAGGCCCGACCGGGTACGGGAGCGATGCATCGCGCTTTCGCGCACACCGGCCTTGAGCTGGGTGGACAGGTCCGCCCGGGTGGCCAGCAGGGCCGGCCCTAACCCGCTTAGCAGTCCGGCCACCAGGGCCACGGCGACCGTGACCAGCACGGTGCGGCCGTCGCTGACCACCCCGAGCGGTTCGGTTTGGACAAACAGGGCCCGAAAGGCGGTTCCTCCCCACTGCGCGAGGGCGAGGCCCGCCACGGCCCCCAGGCCGGCGAGGACCAGGCTCTCCAGGAACGCCTGGGCAAGCAGCCGCTTCCGGCTCACTCCGAGCGCCAGGCGGACCGCGGTTTCCCGCCGCCGCCGCAGGACCCGGGCAACCATGAGGTTGGCGACATTCGCGGCGGCAATCAGGAGCACGATACCCGCCACCCCCGCGACATAGCGGAGGGTTTTCGCCTCCAGGTTTGCGGCGGGGCCGGCTGCAACCCGCAGCGGACCCGCGATTCCCGCCGGGCGCGCCACATCCACCGGGGTACCTTCCTGGTCCAGGGCCATGGCGGCGAGCCAGCTTCTGCGATAAGCCTGACTGAGATCGGCAGAGGCGTCAGCCGTGGAAACCCCGTCCCTGCGCCGCAGGATGAAGCTCATCCACCCCCAGTGGTAATTGGTGAAATACCCGGTGCGGTCGGCCGGACCGCCCATGTTGCCGGCGTAGGACGTAATGGGGATGTAGGCCACTGGCGGCGTGGCATCGGGAACGCCGACAAACCCCTGCGGAGCGACCCCGATGACCGTGCTCGCAATGTTGCCGATCGGGAGGATGCGACCCACGACGTCCTCACCACCAAACTCGGATTGCCAGTAGGCCCATGAGAGCACCGCGACGGGGGAGCCCAGAGGAGGGATGTCTTCGGCGGGGCCGAAAAAACGGCCCAGGGCCGGCCGCGCATCAAAGAACTCGAAGAATTCGCCGCTCACCGCCGCGACGCGGTGCTCCCGAGATGCCTCCCCGGCGCCGACCGCGATGGTGATGTTGGCGAATCCGGCGAGCTGGCTGAAGCGGGTCGAAAAGGTTCGAATGTCGAGGTAAGTGGTGTACCGGTAACCGCCGACCTCGGTGTACAGCTCGCCTCGATGGGTAGATTGGAGGTAGGCGCGATGGACCCGGCCGGGATCCCGCAGGTAGGCCATCGGGCGGAACATCAGGCGGTCGATCACCCCGAACATCATCGCATTCGCCCCGATGCCGAGCCCGAGCGTTGCGACGACCGTGATGGTGAAGGCGGGAGACCGGCGCAGGCCGCGCAATGTGTGACGCAGATCCTGCTCGAGGTGGTCGAGCCAGGGCCACGACCAGCGGTCCCTGGATTGCTCCCGGATGTGCAGCTGATTCCCGAGCCGCCGGGCCGCGGCGGCACGGGCCTCCTCCGGGGCGGATCCACGCGCCAACGCATCGCGCTCGAGTTGGGCCCGGTGGAATCTCAGCTCCTCCAAAAGCTCCCGCTCGAGCCGGGGACGCTTGAACCAGTCCAATAACCTCGCGATGGCTTCCCGCATCTCAGACGACGCTCATCACTTTGCGGACGGCCGCCATGAGCTCGGCATGCCCGGCGCGTTCCTCTCCGAGCCTCCGCCGGCCCCTGGCTGTAATCGTGTAGTATCGGGCCCGCTGGTTGTTGGGGGTCTTTTTCCAGGCCGCCTTGATCCACCCCTTTTGCCGCATCCGCTGGAGGGCGGGGTACAACGAGCCTTCTTCGACCTGGATCACGTCCCGGGACAGGCGCTGGAGGTGCTGGGTGATCCCGTAGCCGTGCATGGCCTGGGCGCTCAGCGTCCGGAGAATCAGCATGTCCAGCATGCCGGGGAGAAGTTCGCGTCGGGTCATAGTCTGCCTAGGGGATAGACGTTCTATATGGTGAAAGGGTTGCTTGCCGGCTGCCGGCTCCTCGCTGCTGGCTATTGGCTCCTGCTCCTGGGTGACGGCCTGGGCGCCGGGCTGGTGGCCATCAACGGCCAAGCTGAGATTATCTTATCCGCATGGTTCGGACCCTCCGGGGGCTGGTTACGCTCTTCGTTCTGCTCCCGGTGACTCGGCTGTCAGGCCAGTCACCCACGGGTCTGGGGCTCCCGGGTCTGTGGGAGCTCGAGAGGAGTAAAGTCAAGGCCGATGGGCCGAAACGGGTTATGATTCGCCCGGACTCCAGCGCCTCGTGGGGAAAAGAGACAGTGCGGTGGAGGCTCACCCCGGCCGGTGAGATCATGATTGCACTGGGCGGTGAGTGGGAGACCTACAATCTGAAACTCCGGGGAGAGCGGTTGGAGCTTTCCGGAGGCGATTTGGCGGAAAAGATCACGCTCAAGAAAGTGGGGGCTTGGACTGCCCGGCCTCCCAACGTTCCGGTACCCCCGGACCCAGACACCATTCCCTGACATGGCCACCAAGCTCGAGAAACCGCTCAAGCGAGAACTCAACATCGCCGGCGAACCCCACATCCTGATGATTACCCCGGAGGGGCTGAAGCTCACCCAGAAAGGGAAGCGGAAGGGTCTGGAACTCCAGTGGAAGGACCTGCTCAGCGGCGATGCGGGGCTCGCCGCCGCGTTGCGGGCCTCGGTGGAGGGGAGCCCGGCGCCGGAGCCCCCCAGCCCAGGGAATTAGGGGTGTGGTTGGGGGCTAGCTATCAGGCAGTAGCCAGTAGCCAGTAGATGTCAGCAGGTAGCCACTAGCTACGGTCGCACGGTGAACGCTGCCGTCGCCATTTGGGAGCCCCAGGCAAACTCGAGTGCACCTCGACCCTGGCCCGTGTTCCGGACCGTGATGGTGAACTCCTCCACGTGTTCCGGTGTCGCCGAGAAGGTTACGGGTACCCGGCCCAGGTCCTGAGCCGGATCGTAGGATGTTCCCCACTGACCCACCTGCCGGTTGATCACGAGCTGTGGCGCCGTCTTCCCGTTGAACAACCAGAGGGTATACAATCCCGGCGGCACTACGACAGTGCCGAAGGTGAGCTCCCGTGAGGTCGCGATGTGGGTGGCCTCGTTGGCTCCCAGCCGCCAGATGGTGTCTGGTGGGACGAGGAGCCCACCCCAGACGGTTCGGCCCCGCACGAGCGGCCTGCCGTAACTCAAGAACACCACGCTCTGGATGAACGAGCCGTTCGCGAGGCCCCTTCCCGAGAGCTGACCGATCGGGGTCATGCGCGCCGCCAACGCATCCAGCTCCGCGTTGTTCGCGCCGCGTTTCGCCAAGACCTTCTGCGTCGTGCGGGACCCGTCCACCTCGAGCACCTTGCCCTCGGGGTCAACCCGAAAAACCAGCACGAAGCCACCGGCGCTGACAACGGTGACGGTGTCGGCCCTGCCCGGGGTGATCGTGATCGTGCCCGGATTATTGGTACCCAGTCCGACCGTTGCCACCGTCATGGCTGCAGCTCTTGTCTTCCGCAGCTCGGCGAACGCGATCTCGAGGAGGCCGAACGCCGGATACAGGTATGGGACGCCGTGGGCGGCCGGGAGCATTCTCGTGTTCGTGCTATCGGCAAAGACGGCTTCGCGGCGGACGGAGTCTCCCACGAACGTGATCTTGATTTCGCGCGCGGCGGTCGGAGCCGGGGCGGCGGTGAGCGGGCGGGGCCGATACACCATGGACACCGGCCTGCCGTTGGCGATCGTGATGTCGTATTGGATCCGGTTTCCGGCAGCCCCGAATCGTGAAACCACCTCACCGGTCATCCTGGTGGCGGATCGCGTGTAGCGCTCGAGGGCCACCGTGTCTTTGCCGAGGGCGACGGTGAGGGCTGTTTCCTGGGCGGATGTGGGCGCAGGGAGCGCGGTGAGGATCAGGGTAAGGGGGACGAAACGCATGGGTATCTCCTGAGGGCTATCGGCTATCCGCTAGCGGCTTCACTACTCGAATGGGCTGGGTCGTGAAAAGGTTGCCGTTTCCCGCTCGTACCTCCAGGGCATGGTTCCCCGCCTGGGCAAACCGCACCTCGACGTCCTTCGTTTCCCCAATGCCAACATGGAGGCGGGCCGGGTTGGGCGCGCGTTGCCAGGCCGGAAGGTCGAAGCCGTCACGGGCCAGCTCGGTCCATTGCAGGGGGGTCGCCCGCTCACCCACAAGCCAGAATCGTATTTCGGGGTTGGCCAAGGTCACGTTCATGAGCCGGAACCGGTACGCCACTCCTGAGGTGAGGGTCAAGGTGTCGTGCCGCTCTCTGCCGTTCAGCAGAACCTCTCCCTTCCCGTTCCAGCCGACCTGAAACACCCGATCGTGCTCGGGATCCAGGGATTGGCCCGGTTCGAGAACCAGGAGCGGACCCCACAGCCCGCCCGATTGCTGCCAGATCTCGTGCATATGGGTGTGGTACATGAAACTCCCGCTGCGGGGAGGCGTGACCCGAACGTCGAAGGAGTCCCCGGGCATGATGGGTGGGACTGGGGATCCAGCATAGCCCCCGACACCAACCACGCCATCGAAGGGACTCTCGATCTCGAGCCCGTGCCAGTGCACCGCGGTGGGCTGCTTCGAGCGGTTGATAACGCGGATCATGGTCGGTTCCCCGCGACGCAACACGATCGTCGGTGCCCAGCGTGCGATTGAATCGGGTTTCGGCTCGGGACCCTGTTGGAGTACATAGGAGAACCGCTCGTTCGGCTCTCCCGCCACGGTGCCCGACTGGACAAAGAGCCGAAGCGTCGCGCGCGGCGGGACCGAGGGTGCCGG
>Ga0187893_10007278_pt1 | contig 18268 bp, 16 predicted proteins | sample MA1701074metaG_FD_139574 | JGI IMG/M metagenome (GOLD analysis project Ga0187893, IMG submission 139574) | White microbial mat communities from a basaltic lava cave in the Kipuka Kanohina Cave System on the Island of Hawaii, USA - MA170107-4 metaG ... | reverse complement strand
GGCGGCAGATCGATGAGGAGGAGGTCCAGGTCGCCCCAAACGACGTCGGACAAGAATTCGCGGAGCGCCCCGGCCTCGAGCGTGCCCCGCCAGACGAACCGTGCGGTGTCGGGCTCGTGCCACCTGAGCGGCGCGCCCTCCTCCAGGAGCAGGTCGGTCGAGAACACGCGGACCCCGCCCCGGCCGGTCGCCGGGTGCACCCCCTCCTCATCGACCGCGACCGGACCCGAGCCGCCCAGAACCCTGGCGACCGTCGGCGCGGCCAGGTCCGCATCGAGCACGCCGACGCGAAGCCCTCGTTCCCCGAAGGCGAGCGCGAGGCCTGCGGTGACGTAGGTCTTCCCCACGCCGCCCTTCCCGCTCATCACCCCCACCAACAGCCCCACGCGAGCGAGCCGCTCCTCGATCCGCTGCTGTTGCCGACCAACCTGCGGGCCGATTGCGGAGGCGTCGGAGCCGGCGACCTCGTGGTAGGTGCGGAACTTCACAGGTCCCACCCCGCGCGGGCGAGCATCCAGAGGTTGATCATCACCACGACGATCGCGGTGAGGTAGAACACCGGGACGACGCGCTCCTCGGCGCCGGCGAAGAAGGCGCCGTTGATGAGCGCCGGCAGGCGCAGGCTGTGCAGCAACCAGACGGCGCGCGCGAACCAGGCGTTCTGCCAGCGGAGGAGGCCGTACACCACGACGGCGGTCACCCCGACGGCGCCCGGCAGCCAGAGCCACGGCGGGCCGAACCGGGTGGGAAGCAACCCCTGACGCCACATGACGTACGCCGCGGCCTCGTAGAGGATCGCGACGTGCAGATAGACGAACGCCGCCTGGCGGAACTTGGCTTCTCGCATGCGTCGCGGTACAGGGTAACCCGGGACCGGCGAATCTGGAACCGGTATCCGCGTCACGTCCGCGATGTAGGGGTAAGAGCGGAGCGGCCCCGATAGGGGCGTAACGGTGCCGCTACTGCGGGGACACCGGGGCGACCATCCTGGCGCTCGACGCACGGGACCAGAATGTCTGGCGGTACGTCGATCTCGATGCGGGGGTTGCGCTGGCGCCGGGGGACTCGACCGGGTGGGACCTCGCGATGCGCCGGTGCCGGATCCGCGGGGTGCTGGCGGTGGCCGATCTCGGCCGGAAGCCCCCTCCTGGGGCGGGCGACGCCGCGCCTGTCACGGCGCACCTGCCAACCGACCGCGTGGTCGGGCGGTGATACTCTCACCGCCGCCCCTCCGCCCACGATGAGGGCCGGGCCCGGCAGCGCGAGCTTCCCGCTCAACCGGCGCCAGCCGGCGCAGGGTCTCCTCCCCCCGCTGCCTCGGCGTTGGGGAGAGGCTCTCGCAGATCATGGCGCCGAGAGGAATGCGCGCCAGGCGACGCGGTGCTTACGGAGCAGGTAGCCGAGCATGGCCAGCGCCGCCAGCAGGTTCGCCGCCAGGATCGTCCACCAGGCGAGCGCCTCCAGGAGCCACTGGAAGAGAACCGCGATCATCGCGAAGCAGAATACCTCAAAACAGACGAACAGCATGACGAACGCGTACAGGAGCCGCGGCTCTCGATCCCCCAGCGCCAGAAGCCCGGCCGCCAGCCAGCCGAAGACCACGAAGGCTGCCCCGTGGACGAGAGTGTATTTCAGGATCAGCGGCAGCGAGATGGTGAGCGCCGCGGGATCGCGCAGCCCCTCGAAGACTGCCGCGCCCAGGAGCGCCGGCGTCCTCAGCGGCGCGCCGGCCGCGGTGTCGTAGAGCAGGAACCACACGGCCACGGCGGCAGCGCCCAGCGCGCCAGCCACGAAGCCCTCCTGGGCCACGCGGCTGCGGGGTCCCAGCAGCGCCCGCCCCAGGGCACGGTGCCCCACGAAGAAGTAGGCGAGCATCCCTCCGGCCGCCAGCACGTTGCCGAGGAGGATGGCCCACCAGGCCACGTCGTCGAGCACTGGCTGCGCCAGCCACACGACGACGGCGAGGAAGAACACCTCGAAGCAGAGCAGCGCGATGACGAGCATGAGGAGACGCGCCGGCTGGCGCTGCGCGGAGACGATCAGGAAGGCGATGAGGATCCCGACCAGGGCGAAGACGACGCCGTGGAGCACGGTGTACTGGACCACGAGGCCGGTCGAGACGGGGACGGCCTGCGGGTTCTGGACGCCCTGGAGGGCAGCGCTCCCGAGGAGCGTCGGCGTCCGGAATGGGGCGCCGCGTGCCGCGTCGTAGATGAGGAACCAGACGGCGACCATGGTCGCCCCGATGAGCCCGCCGATGACGCCTTCGCGGAAGAGACGAGGGCTGACGGTCACGGTCGACCTCCTTGTCGAACGGTCCCTCACCCGCTTTGTACCACCGTCACCCCGCGGAGGGCAACCCGAAGCGTTCAGGCGCTCCGATGCGCGCCAGCGGCAACGTCCCTCCGCGGGCGCATAGGCGTGCTGCAAGAGGAATGGCCACGTCTTCGTGTCATCCAGGTAAAGGCACTCCGTCGTACTCCCGCCAAGAGCTAGTCAGGACGGTCTGTGACGGGTAGTCCAGCCCCCTCATCACCAGCGACGCGCGGCAAGCGGTGCTTCCGATCGGGTAGCTCGACTGCGCCTCGCCCCATTACCTGGAGTTCAGGAGGGTCTCGATCACGGTGTAGGCGGGGTTCGTGTCCCAGGCCCGCGGGCCGATCGCGAGCGCGACGAGCTTTCCCTTGCGGTCGATGAGAAAGCTCGATGGCACCGCGCGCACCTCGTACCGGTCGGCCAGGGCCATCTTCGGATCGTGACCGATCGGGAAGGTCAGCTGGCTCTGTTTGATGAACGGCGGCACCGCCACGATGTCCGAGTCGACGGAGATCGCGATGACGGTGAAGCCCTTGTCCCGGTAGCGCTGGTAAAGCCACTCCATCGCGGGCATCTCCTCGCGGCAAGGTCGACACCACGTCGCCCAGAAGTTCAGGAAGACCACCTTGCCGCGTTGGTCGCCAAGGCGCACCTGCTTCCCGTCCGGCGAGGCCACCGTAAAGTCATTGGCCGCCCGCGTGCGGGGCGGCTTGATCAGCTCGAGCGCCTTGAAGGGATCCTGCCCGCTCGCGGCACGGGGCCAGAGAGCGGTCACGGCCACGCACATGATGAGCATCACCCGGGCCAGAATCATGGGCGGGAGTATAACAGTCCGCGCCGCCGTCGGCCTGGCGCGCGCATACCGCGATACTGCATCGTCCGCCCACTCCCTCGTAGCCAGCATCCGGGCCGGGAGCACGAGCACCGCGAGCAGTAGCTCAGGCCTTCGACCTGCATCACGAGCAACCCCGCGGCGCTCTGGTCCTGGAGCGCCGTGAAGCCCTCGTAGTGGGGATGCTGTGCAGCGACGGCGCCGGGCTTGCGATCGGCCACCAGAAGAGCGGCGCGCTGGTGAAGAGCGACGGGCGCTGTGCGTCGTGGACGACCTCGAGTCGCAGCGAGGCCTCGTACGCCGTTGGCCAGTGCTACGCCCAGAGGATCATGACGTACAGCGGCCAAGTCACGGGCATCGACGTCACTAGTCTCACGATGCGTCGTCCCTCCCGAGGGCGTCGCAACGAGGAGTTGGGCCGAGCAAGGCAAGCCCCGGTGACGCAGCGCCGACTGACCGCATCACCGGACCACATGGCGGCCCAGCACGATCACCCAGGCCGGAAGGAAGGCGAGCACGCCCAACCCCCACAGCCGCGCGGCGTGGTGAGTCTCGGCGAGGTCGCCGGTCCCGCGCACACGTGCCTCCGTCGCGATCGCGCCGATGAGCCCCGCCGCTGCCGACAGCAGCATCCAGGTCGCACCGGGGGGTCGGACCCCAGGTGTGGCGCCGAGAAGGCCGACAAAGGCCACGAGCCATGCGGGCAGCAGCGTGACCAGCCCGAGCGCCCAGTAGGCGTGGGGGTCGCGCGAAGCCCCGTCGGCAGTCAGGCTCCTCAGGCCGATCCGGCTCGCGAGGACCCCGATGAGGCCGAGGAGCACCGAGGACGCGATGATCCACATGCTACAGACGACCTGCGGCGGCGAGGGACGCGCTCATCCTCGCGTGGCGCTCGAACTGCCCTCCCCATGCTCGCGACCGTCTTTCCATCTCATCTCTACTCCTTTCGCAGCCGACAACACCACGGACTGCTGTCGGCGCCGTCGAGTCACTCGCTCCCGTTAGCCCTCCGCAACTCTCGTGCATAGCGAGCGATGTTTGCCGGACCGCGAGGTCGAAGGCGCTATCGCCGTGAGGCCCGGGATGGGGCGCGCGACGCACGAGCGGTGGCCCCTTCGCGCTTCCCGCGGCATGAACACCATGGCATGCGGAACAGCTCCGGTCAAACGGCGATCGGCCGGACTGAGCAGCGGCCGACAGCTTGGAGACGCGGACGCGACCCTCGACGCTTCTCCCGTCTTGCCGGCGCATTGCAAAGCACCCGGCACCGGGAGCCAACGCCAGAAGGATCAGGCCCACGGCTAGCCTCCTCGGTCGGGGATCACGCGGTCTCCCTTTCGATCTGGCGACCTCGCAAATGTCAGTCCTCGGGTTCTCTTGAGGCTCCGCGAGATCAGGCTTATGATGGCTCTGATCTCGTGAAACTCATCACCGCGCATAGAATTCTCATTGGAACGGCGATCGTCTTCTTTATTTTCTTTTCTCTGTGGGAGCTAAGAAACTATTTGCAATTGAGCAATACGTGGGCTGCAGCCCGGAGCATTCTTTATCTCTTTGTTGCAGCGGGTTTTGGCATCTATTTTAAGTTTCTCAAGCGATGGTACGGATAATCGCGGCTACGAGACATCGTGGCGAACGCTTGTCTCTGGCTCTTCAGGGCCGCACACCGGCCGAAAAACTTGCCAGGCTCCAACCACCACTGCGCGCCGCCTAGGCGTCTCTTGTCTGCGCGCGCTCGACACCCAAAGCCGAGGCTCAATCTTGACGAGGCCGGACACGTACGGCCGATCCGGGGGTCTCGCCGCGCAGATACTTCGCCGCCTCTTCCGGGGGGGTCGGGTTGATGAAAAACCCGGTCCCCCACTCGAAACCGGCCACCCGGGTGAGCTTCGGGATGATCTCCAGGTGCCAGTGGAAGTGGTCGAGAGCTTTCGCTCGGAGTGGCGCGCTGTGGAGCATGAAGTTGTACGGGGGATCATCGAGGAAGCCACGCATGCGGCCGAGCACCTGCCGCACCACCGCGGCCAGCCCCGCGAACTCCCCGGCGGGCGTCTCCTCGTAACGGGCCCGGTGCGCCACCGGCAGGATCCACGTCTCGAAGGGGAAGCGCGGCGCAAAGGGGGCGAGCGCGACGTACCCGTCCTGGTCGAGGATGATCCGTCCCCCGCCCTGCCGCTCCTGCCGCACGATGTCGCACCAGATACAGCGCTTCTTCATCCGCAGGTGCTGGAGCGCGCCAGCCAGCTCCTCTTCCACCATCATGGGCACCACCGGAGTGGCGATGAGCTGGGAGTGGGTGTGCTCGAGGGAGGCGCCCGCCGGATCGCCGTGGTTCTTGAACACCATGACGTATTCGAGACGCGGATCCTTGGCCAGGTCCACGATCCGGTCGCGGTAGGCGCGGAACACTTCACCGAGATGCGCGACGGTGAGCTGCTCGATGACCGCCTCGTGGTCGGGAGCTTCGATCACGACCTCGTGGGCGCCCACGCCGTTCATGCGATCGTAGAGGCCCTCCCCGGCCGGCTCCAGCTCGCCCTCGATCCGAAGCGCGGGGAACTTGTTGGGCACGACGCGCAGCAGCCAGCCGGGGGTGTTGGGCTCGCCCCGCCCGGGCCGCAGCGCCCAGACCTCGCCGGGTGTGCGATGCTCCTGGCCGCCGCAGAAGACGCAGGGCCCGCCCTTGCGGCGCCGCGGCGCCGCCGTAAAGTCGGACGGCCGCCGCGATCGCTCGGTGGAGATGATCACCCAGCGGCCCACGACCGGATCGCGACGCAGCTCAGGCATGCGGGACCCGCTCCTCTTCCGGCCGAGGCTCGCGGGCCAGCAGCGAGGCGAGCGCCTCCGATACCGGTTTACCGTCGAAGAGCACGGCCGCGACCTCTTCGCAAATCGGCATTACCACGTCGGCCTGGCGTGCCATCCGCAGCGCGGAAGAGACCGTACGCACGCCTTCCGCCACCATCGGGGTGCCCGCCTCGATCTGGCCGAGGACCCGGCCGCGGGCGATCTCGCGCCCGAGCGCGTGGTTGCGGCTCTGGAAGCCGGTGCAGGTCAGCACCAGATCTCCGAGACCGGCCAGCCCCGCGAAGGTCGCGGGCTGCGCGCCGGCGGCCACGCCCAGGCGAACGATCTCGGCCAGCCCGCGGGTGATCAGGGCCGCGCGCGCGTTCTCGCCGAGGCCGAGCCCGTCCAGCAGCCCGGCGGCGATGGCCATCACGTTCTTGAGCGCGCCGCCGAGCTCCACGCCCACCACGTCGCGGTTCGTGTAGAGCCTGAGCGCGGGCCCCGCGAGCCGCCGCTGGAGATCCGCCGCGACCGTGTTGTCCGCGCACGCGACCACCAGCGCGGTGGGCCGGGCCTGGGCGACTTCGCGGGCGAACGAAGGCCCGGACAGCGCCGCGACCGGCCGGCCGGGCAGCTGGCGGGCCAGCAGCTCGGACATGCGCAGCCCCTGCCGGGGCTCGAGACCTTTCGTGGCGGACACGAGCACCGCGCCGGGCGCGACGCGAGGCCCTACGGACTCGAGCACGGCCTCGACGAAGTGCGACGGCACCGCGAGCAGCACGGTGCCGCAGCCGGCCAGGACTTCCTCGGCGTCGCCGCTCACCCCCACCCCATCCGGCAAGGAGAGCCCGGGGAGATAGCGAGAATTCTCCCGCGCGGCGCGGATGGAGGCGGCCAGCCTGGGATCGCGCGCCCACATCCGGACCGGCACGCCGGTGCGTCCGAGGTGCATCGCCAGGGCGGTGCCCCAGCTCCCGGCGCCGAGCACGGCCACCGGGACGCGCCGGGCGTCGCGCCCGCCCGCCCGGTCGCTCACGCGGTACGGGCCCGCTCGCCGAGGCGGCGCTCGGTGCCGCCGGCCAGACGCGCGAGGTTCTCCCGGTGCCGCCAGAGGATGATCGCGGCCGCCACCACCGCCGCGATCACCGCGTGGCGCAAGTATCCGAGCAGCGCGGCGCTCACCGGCAGGCTCAGACAGGCCACAACCGAGGCAAGCGAGACGTAGCGCGAGACGGCCGTCACCGCGAGCCACAGCACGGCCGCCGGCGCGACCGCCCACGGGATCAGCGCGAGGAAGGCGCCCAGGCCGGTCGCCACCCCCTTCCCGCCCCGGAAGGCGAGGAACACCGGCCAGCAGTTGCCCACGATGGCCGCGACCGCGCCGCCCGCCGCGGCCCACGGCTCCGCTCCGATGGCCCCCGCCGCGCTCACCGCCAGGTAGCCCTTGACGATGTCACCGAGAAGGGTGAGGATCGCCGGCCCCTTGCCCAGGGTCCGCAGCACGTTGGTGGCGCCGATATTGCCGCTGCCCGACCGGCGGATGTCGGTTCCCGCGGCGGCGCGCGCCACCAGGAACCCGACCGGGATCGCACCGATCAGGTACGCGGCCAGGAGGCCGAGGCCGGTTAGGGCCACCGCTCGCGGTCCCGGACGAGGTCCTTCGGGTTGGTGTGCAGGAAGAAGCGGTAGAAGTAGTCGGCGCCCGAGATCACGGTGAGCGCGAGCGCGATCCAGAGGGCCGCCCGCGAGACCAGATGAAAAGCGGCCAGCTCCGGAGAGACCCCCTTCTCCAGAATCAGCAGCGTGATGGCCACGTACTGGGAGACGGTCTTGGCCTTGCCGAGCGAGGAGGCGGGCACCACCGTGCCCATGGAGAGCGACACGCCGCGCAGCCCGGTCACCGCCAGCTCGCGGCCGATGATCACCACCGCCATCCACGCCGCGATCATGTCCACGTGAACGAGCGAGACGAGCGCCGCCGCCACCAGCAGCTTGTCCGCCACCGGATCCAGCAGCGTGCCCAGCTTGGTCACCTGATTCCACCGCCGGGCCATCCGGCCGTCGAGCCAGTCCGTGAACGAGGCCGCCATGAAGATGACCGCGGCGATCAGCACGCTCACCCGCGAGGAGGAGATGAGGAACACCATGATCGGTGGGACCAGCACGATACGGAACAGGGTCAGGGCGATCGGAAGATTCACGCGCACCCCTCCGCCCCGCCCGAGCCGGGCCGCGCCGCTGCGGCAAGCCCGGTGCCGTCGAGCCGGTGGGCGACGAACCCTCCCGCCGCGAACGCGGGCACCACCAGGCTCACGTCCATCCGCAGGCACGCGGCCACGTCCGCCGCGCGGCCGAGACGCCGGAGCTTGCGGGCCCAGCCCGAGTCCTCCGCGATCCGTCCCAGACGGGTCGCGTAGTAGCGGCCGAGGGCGAGCGCCGCCACCGCTCCCTCGGAGAGGGCCGCGCCGGGCGCACCCTCGGCCAGGCGGGCCGCCAGCAGCCCGGCGCACACCGCGTCTTCCAGGGAAAAGGCGCCGTTGTCTCCCGCGCACAAGATAGAGACGTCACGTCCCTGGAGGAGCGCCCACCGCGCGGCCGCGGTCACGTTGGTGAGCGCGGCGAGCCCGACCACCGGCGCTTCCGCCGCCGCCAGCATCGCGGCGGTGCCGTTGGTGGTGGTCAGCACGACGGTCCGTCCGGCCACGCGCGCCGGGGTGAACTCCGCCGGGGAGTTGCCGAGATGAAATCCCGCGATAGCCTCCCCACCCCGCTCGCCGGCCAGGAGCGTATCGGGCCCGTCGCGCAGGGCCTCGGCCGCCGCCGCATCCGGCACCGGGACGAGCCGGCGACACCCCGCCTCGCACGCGGCCACCGCCGCGGTGGTGGCCCGCAGCACGTCGACCGCGAGCGCGACACGGCCGGACAGCGGCGCCTCGGGAAACTCGGCCGGGCTCAGCGCCACGTACACGCGCATGACCAGGACGACCGTCTACCGCGCGCGGTCCCGGAGGGCGCGGATCTTGAGGCGGAGCGCGTTGAGGTTGATGAACCCCTCGGCGTCCCGCTGGCGGTAGACCTGGTCCGCCTCGAAGGTGACGAAGTCGGTGCGATACAGCGAGCGCGGCGACTTCCGGCCCGCTACCGTGACGGTGCCCTTGTAGAGCTTGAGCCGGACGGTGCCGGTCACGTCCCGCTGCACCTGATCCACCAGGCCCTGCATCGCCTCGCGCTCCGGGCTGAACCAGAAGCCATAGTAGATCATCTCGGCGTAGCGCGGCACCAGCGAGTCGCGCAGGTGCAGGACCTCTCGATCGAGCGTGATCGACTCGATCGCGCGGTGGGCGGCGTGCAGGATGCTGCCGCCGGGCGTCTCGTACACCCCCCGCGACTTCATGCCCACGAAGCGGTTCTCCACCAGGTCCACCCGCCCGATGCCGTGCTCGCCACCGAGCCGGTTGACCCGTTCGAGCAGGGCCGCGGGCGAGTGCCGGCGGCCGTCCACCGCCACCGGGTTCCCCGCCTCGTACTCGATCTCCACGTAGACCGGGATGTCCGGCGCCGACTCCGGCGAATTGGTGAGCAGGAACATCTTGGGCGGGGGCTCGTTCCACGGGTCCTCGAGGATGCCGCCCTCGAACGAGATGTGGAAGAGATTGCGGTCGGTGGAGTACGGGCGCTCTGCGGTCACCGGCACCGCGATGTCGTGGCGCCGCGCGAACTCCATCAGCGCGGTGCGCGAGTTCAGCTCCCACTCCCGCCACGGAGCGATCACGGTCAGCTCGGGCGCAAGCGCCGCGTAGGTCAGCTCGAAGCGCACCTGGTCGTTGCCCTTGCCGGTGGCCCCGTGGCTGAGCGCGTCCGCCGCCTCGGCTCGCGCCACCTCCACTTGCGCCTTGGCGATGAGGGGCCGCGCGATCGAGGTGCCCATGAGGTAGGAGCCCTCGTACACCGCGTTGGCCCGCAGCATCGGGAAGACGAAGTCGCGGACGAATTCTTCCCGGAGGTCGACGATGTGAACCGAGGTCGCGCCGGTACGGAGGGCCTTCTCCTTGACCGGGATCAGCTCCTCGCCCTGGCCCAGGTCGGCGCAGTAGGCGACGACCTCGCAGCGGTAGGTCTCGATGAGCCAGCGGAGGATGACGGAGGTGTCCAGCCCTCCCGAGTACGCGAGCACGACCTTCTTGACCGTCTTCGTCACGATCAGCCCCCACCCAGCAGCTGCACGATGATGGCCTTCTGCGCGTGCAGGCGATTCTCGGCCTGGTCCAGGATGACGCTCCGCGGGCCGTCCAGCACCGCGCCGGTGATCTCCTCACCGCGGTGGGCGGGCAGGCAGTGCATGACCAGGGCCCTGGGGGACGCGAAGCCGAGCAGGGTCTCGTTGAGCTGATAACGCTGGAAGGCCTCCAGGCGCCGCTCGCGCTCGGCCTCCTGCCCCATGCTGATCCAGACGTCGGTGTAGATGACGTCCGCGGTCTCCACCGCCTCGCGCGGATCGGTGGTGACGTGCACCCGGCCGCCGAGGTCCCGGCAGGCGTCCAGGACGGTCGGCTCCGGCGCGAACTCGGGCGGGCACGCCGCCAGAACCGTGCTGCCCAGCATGGAGGCCAGCAGCAGCAGCGAGTTGCAGACGTTGTTGCCGTCGCCGACCCAGGCCAGGCGCAGCTGAGCGAGATCCACTCCCCGCTCCCACAGGGTGAAGAAGTCGGCCACCGCCTGGCACGGATGTTCGAGGTCGGACAGCCCATTGATCACCGGGATGGAGGCATGGGCGGCGAGCTGCTCGAGGGTCCGGTGCGAGAAGACCCGGGCCGCCACCACGTCCACCAGGCGCGAGAGGTTGCGCGCGATGTCCGGCACGGGCTCCCGCTTCCCCATGCCGATCTCCTGGGCGGCCAGGTAGACCGCGGAGCCGCCCAGCTGCGCCATCCCCACCTCGAACGTCACCCGGGTGCGGAGCGACGGCTTCTCGAAGATCAGCGCCATCGTGCGGCCCGGCAGCAGCGTCACCCGATCGCGGGCCTTCTGCTTGGCCTTGAGGTCGGCGATGAGGGCGAAGAGCCGCGGGAGGTCTTCCCGGGCGAGATCGCGGATGGAGAGGAAGTGGTTCACTTCACGATGCCGGCGAGGACCTGCTCGATGATCTCGACCGCCCGGGAAACCGAGGCCTCGTCAGTGATGAGCGGCGGCGCCAGCCGCAGCGTATTGTCCCCCGCGCTGAGCGCGAGCAGGCCGCGCTCGCGGCAGGCCGTGATCACGTCGCCCACCGGCGGGACCAGGTCCATGCCGACGAGCAGCCCGCGGCCGCGCACCGCGGTGGCCGCCTTCGGATGACGGGCCCGCACCGCCTCGAGCTGTTCGCGCAGCAAGCGGCCGGTGGTCGCCGCGCGCTCCGGCAGCCGATCCTCCATCAACGTGGTGAAGACGGTCAGGCCGACCGCGGTGGCGAAGGGGTTGCCACCGAAGGTGGAGCCGTGGGTGCCGGGCGTGAACGCGGAGGCCACGCTCTCGGTGGCGAGGGTGGCCCCGATCGGCACCCCATTCGCGAGCGCCTTGGCCAGCGTCATGATGTCGGGCTCGATCCCCGAGTGCTCGTAGCCCCAGAGTCGCCCGGTGCGGCCCATGCCGGTCTGGATCTCGTCCAGGACGAGCAGGATGCCCGCTTCGTCGCAGACCTTGCGGAGCCCGGGCAGGTAGCCGTCGTCCGGGATATTGACCCCACCTTCCCCCTGGATCGGCTCGACCATGACCGCGGCGGTGTGGCTGTCGATGGCGCGCTCCACCGCCCGCAGGTCGTTGAACGGGACGTACTTGAACCCGCCGGGGAGCGGCTCGAAGCCGTGGTGGTACTTCTCCTGCGCGGTGGCGGTGACGGTGGCCAGGGTCCGGCCGTGGAAGCCGCCCCGCATGGTGATGATGTCGCCGCGGTCGCTCGCCGCGTGCTCCTTGGCCCACTTGCGCGCGAGCTTGATCGCGGTCTCGTTGGCTTCCGCGCCCGAGTTGGAGAAGAACACGCGATCGGCGAACGAATGGTCGCACAGCAGCTTGGCGAGCTGGGTCTGCTGCGGGATATAGAAGAGGTTCGACACATGGAGCAGGGTGGCCGCCTGCTCGCGCATGGTCCCCACCACCTTGGGATGGGAGTGCCCGAGCGCGGTCACCGCGATGCCGCCGGTGAAGTCGAGATACTCCTTGCCGTCGCTGTCCCACACCCGCGCCCCGTCGCCCCGCACCAGCGCCACCGGGTTGCGCTTGGCGGTGGTCATCAGGTGCTTGTCGGCCCACTCGATGATCTGCTTCGTGTCGGTCATCTCCGTTTCATCTCCCACCGTGACCCCTCTTTCAATGCGTTCGCCTCGATCTCATGTCCGCTCGGCCCGCCGTCGGCTCACCTGGCTCACAAGACTATCTCGGTGCCGATACCCTCTTTGGTCAGCACTTCGAGGAGGATCGCGTGGGGCACGCGGCCGTCGATGATATGGGCCTTCTGGGCCCCGCCGGTGAGCGCCCGCAGCGAGGACTCGACCTTGGGGAGCATACCCCCGTCGATGACCCCCGCCTTGATCAGCCGCTCCGCCTCCCGCTTGGTCAGGGTCGAGACCAGCCGGCCGTCCTCGCCGTTGATGCCGGTCACGTCGGTGAGGTGGATCAGCTTCTCCGCGAAGAGCGCGGCGGCCACGTCACCCGCCACCAGGTCCGCATTGATGTTGTAGGTCTCGCCGGCCGCCCCCACCCCGACCGGGGCGATGACCGGGATGAACCCGCTCTCCTCCAGGAGCCGGATCGGCTCCGGATTGACCGCCTCCACCTCGCCCACCATGCCGATGTCGGCCGAGGTCCCGTCGGGCATCTTGTGCAGGCGCTTGCGGGCCCGGAGGAGCGAGGCGTCCTTGCCTGAGAGCCCCACCGCGCGGCCGCCGTGGAGGTTGATCAGGCCCACGATCTCCTTGTTGATCTTGCCGACCAGCACCATCTCGACGATCTCGACCGTCTCCTGGTCGGTGACGCGCATGCCACCCACGAACTCGGGCTCCTTGCCGAGCCGCTTCATCAGGGCCCCGATCTGGGGGCCGCCGCCGTGGACGATCACGGGCCGGATGCCGACCAGCCGGAGCAGCAGCACGTCCTTGGCGAACTGCTCCTTGAGATCCGCCTGCTCCATGGCCGCGCCCCCGTACTTGATGACGAGGGTCTTGCCCTGGAAGGCGCGGATGTAAGGCAGCGCCTCGATGAGCACTTCGGCGCGCTGGACCTGTTCCGGGATCGCCATGGTGGCTCGTCCGTCCTTATAAGATGTAGCGGGAGAGATCCTCGTCCTTCACCACGTCGGCCAGGTGCGCCTGCACGTACTCCGCGTCGATCACGAGATGCTGCCCGGTCATGCTCGGGGCGTCGAAGGAGACCTCTTCCAGGAGCCGCTCCATCACCGTGTAGAGGCGCCGGGCTCCGATGTTCTCGGCCCGCTGGTTCACCGTGAACGCGATCTCGGCGATGGCTTCCACCGCGTCCTCCGTGAAGCGCAGCGCCACCCCTTCCGTCCTCAAGAGCTCCACGTACTGCCGGATCAGGGCGTTCTGAGGTTCGCTCAGGATGCGGACAAAATCCTGCCGCGTCAAGGGCTCCAGCTCGACCCGGATCGGGAACCGGCCCTGCAGCTCGGGGATGAGATCCGCCGGCTTGGCCACGTGGAAGGCCCCCGCCGCGATGAACAGGATGTGATCGGTCCTCACCATGCCGTACTTGGTGGTCACCGTGGAACCCTCGACGATGGGCAGGAGGTCCCGCTGCACGCCCTCCCGGGACACGTCGGGCCCGCGCCCGCTTTCCCGACCCGCGATCTTGTCCAGCTCGTCCAGGAAGATGATCCCGGAGTTCTCCACCCGGCGGATCGCCTGGCCCACCGCCTCGTCCACGTCCACCAGCTTCTGGGCCTCTTCCTGGGCCAGCAGCCGCCGCGCCTCCCCGATCTTGACCCGGCGCCGACGCGTCCGGCCCGGCATCAGGTTCGAGAGCATGTCCTTCAGGTTGATCCCGATCTCCTCCATCCCCTGGCCCGGGAACACCTCGAACATGGGCCCGGCCTGCGCCTGGACGTCCATCTCGATCGGCCGCTCGTCGAGCTTGCCGGAGCGGAGCTGGGCCCGCAGCTTGTCCCGGGTGGCGTCGCGCGACGCGTCGGGCGACACCTCCTCCAGCGTGCCGCTCACGAAGGCTTCCCCCGGCCGGCGCGGCAAGAGCAGATCGAGCAGGCGCTCCTCGGCCAGCCCTTCCGCCCGCTCGCGCACCGCCGTCGCCATCTCGGCCTTGACCATGGTCACGGCGAGTTCGGTGAGGTCGCGGATCATGGACTCGACATCCCGCCCCACGTAGCCGACCTCGGTGTATTTGGAGGCTTCGACCTTGAGGAACGGAGCCTGGGCGAGCTTGGCCAGGCGCCGGGCGATCTCGGTCTTCCCCACGCCGGTCGGCCCGATCATGATGATGTTCTTGGGCGCCACCTCGTCGCGGAGCTCGGGTGGGAGGTTCTGCCGCCGCCACCGGTTACGCAGAGCGATGGCCACCGCGCGCTTGGCCTTGCCCTGGCCCACGATGAAGCGGTCGAGCTCCGACGTGATCTGAACGGGAGTCAGCCCGGTCATGCCGCTCATCAGAGGGTGAGCACCGTGATCTGGTCGTTGGTGTAGACGCAGATTCCGGCCGCGACGCGCAGCGACTGCTCGGCGATCTGCGGGGCCTCCAGCGTGGAATGCGCGCAGAGCGCCCGCGCGGCGGCCAGCGCGTAGGGCCCGCCCGAGCCGATGCCGACCAGCCCGTCGTCGGGCTCGATGACGTCGCCGGTGCCCGAGATGATGAAGGTCGCCTCCGCGTCGGCCACCGCCAGCAGGGCCTCGAGGCGCCGCAGCACGCGGTCCAGCCGCCACTCCTTGGCCAGCTCCACCGCGGCCCGGGCGAGATTGCCCCGATGCTCCTCGAGCTTCGCCTCGAACCGCGCGAAGAGCGTGAAGGCGTCGGCGGCGGCGCCCGCGAAGCCGGCCAGCACGCGGTCGTGATGCACCTTGCGGACCTTTCGGGCCCCCGCCTTCACGATCGTTTGGCCGATGGAGACCTGTCCGTCCCCGGCCACCGCGACGCGTCCCCGGTGGCGGACGCACACGACCGTGGTGGCGTGGAACTGCGTATCGCGATCCGGTGTCATCGGCAACGACCCCTCTCAGGTCGCTCGGGGATGCGCCCGATCGTACACCCGCATGAGGTGCTCCGGGCTCACGTGCGTGTAGCGCTGGGTGGTCGACAGACGGCTGTGGCCGAGCAGCTCCTGGATCAGCCGGAGGTCGGCGCCCGCGCCCAGCATGTGGGTGGCGAAGCTGTGGCGCAGGGTATGGGGCGTCACCCGCTGGTCGATGCCGACCTGCCGGGCACGGGCGCGGACGATGCGATGCGCGCTGCGCGGGGTCAGCCGGCCACCCCGGGCATTGAGGAAGAGCGGCCCGCGCTGGCGCCCGCGCGTGACCAGATGGGCGGCCAGCGCCTCGAGGGCGGTCTCACCGACCGGCACCACCCGCTCCTTGTCGCCCTTGCCGACCACCCGCACCGTGCGCCGCGCTTCGTCGAGGTCGTCCAGATCGAGGCCGCAGCCTTCGGCCACCCGCAGCCCGCTCGCGTAGAGCAGCTCCAGCAGCGCGCGGTCCCGCGCGCCAGCCGCGGAGGGCTCGGGCGGCGCGTTCAGGAGGAGGGTCGCCTCGTCCACCGGCAGGAAGGACGGGAGCCGACGGCCGAGCCGCGGGCTCCGAACCTGGCGGGCCGGGTTCGCGGGGAGCGCGCCGCGCCGCGCGAGGAAGCGAAAGCAGCTCCGCACCGCGGCCAGCTTGCGCGCGATGGTGGCCTTGGACCGGCCCCGCTGGTGCAGGCGCGCGACATACGCGCGCACCGCGCGGGTGTCGGCGTCGGGAAGCCCTCCGATCTTCTCGTCGGCCAGGAAGCGGGTGAACTCGGTCAGGTCCGCCGCGTAGCTGCGGAGGGTGTGGGGCGAGGCCCCGCGCTCGACGCCGAGGTACTCGAGGAAGGACCCGACCGCCGCGTCCATTGTAGATGAACCGGGGCGCTCCTCACGCGACCGTGGGAGCCACTTCCTGCCGGTAGCCGCACTCCTCCCGGATGCACTGCCGTGTGATCTTGCCGCCCCGGGCGATCCGCTCGGTCACGAACGGCGCGGCACACTTGGGGCACGGCTCCGCCACCGGCCGCGTCCATACCGCGAACGTGCAGGTGGGGTAGTTCGTGCACGCGTAGAAGGTCTTGCCCTTGCGGGTGCGCTTCTCGACGAGCTGTCCTCCGCAGTTCGGCTGCGGGCAAGTGATCCCGAGCGTCACCGGCTTGGTGGTCTTGCACTCGGGATAGCCCGAGCAGGCGATGAACTGGCCGAAACGGCCGTGCTTGATGACCATCGGGCGGCCGCAGGTCGGACAGATCTCGTCGGTGGGCTGATCCGCCGGCCGCTCGCGCCCACCCCCCATGTCCTTGGTGAACTTGCAGTCGGGATAGGTGGAGCAGGCCAGGAACTTGCCGAAGCGCCCCCACTTTTCGAGCAGCGGCTTGCCGCACTCCGGACACTCCTGCCCCGCGTCGATGCCCACCTTGACGTTGTCCATCTTCTTGCCGGCCGCATTCAGGTCCCGCGCGAACTGCTTGTAGAAGGTCTCCACCGTCTTCACCCAATCCGCGTCGCCTTCCTCGATCTTGTCGAGCGACTCCTCGAGCTGGGCGGTGAACTCCACGTCCATGACCTCGGGGAAATGGGGCACCAGCATGTCGGTCACCTGGATGCCGAGGTCGGTCGGGAACAGCGTACCGCGATCGCGCCGGACGTACCCCCGGTCCTGGATCGTGCCGAGGATCTGGGCATAGGTGGACGGCCGGCCGATCCCGCGCTCCTCCAGTGTCTTCACCAGCGAGGCCTCGGTGAAGCGGGGTGGGGGCTGGGTGAAGTGCTGCTTCGGATCGAGGGCCAGGAGCTTCAGGACCTCCCCGACAGTGAGCGGCGGCACCACCGCCTCCGCCTCGTCCTCGGGCGTCTCGTCGGTGGCCTCGCGCGACTCCACGTACACCGCGGTGAAGCCGGGGAACTTGAGCGTGGAGCCCTGGGCTCGGAAGAGGCAGTCGCCCGCCGTGATGTCGGCCGCCACCGTGTCGTACACCGCGGGCAGCATCTGGCTCGCGAGGAAGCGCTCCCAGATCAGCCGGTAGAGCGCGAGCTGGTCCTTGGAGAGGAAGCGGGCCACCGCCTTCGGCTCCCGCGTGACCGAGCTCGGACGCACCGCCTCGTGGGCATCCTGCGCGCTCTTCTTGGACTTGTAGGTGGGGGGCGCGTCGGGCAGGTACTCCTGTCCCAGGCGTCCGGTCACCCACTGCCGCGCTTCCTCCTGCGCCTCGGCGGCCACCCGCACCGCGTCGGTGCGCATATAGGTGATGAGGCCCACCGCGCCTTCCTCGCCGAGCTCGACGCCTTCATAGAGCTGCTGGGCCAGCATCATCGTCTTCTTGGCGCTGAAGTGGAGCTTCCGGCTCGCGTCCTGCTGCAGCGTGGAAGTGATGAAGGGCGGCGCGGGGTTCCGCCGCCGCTCCCCGCGGGTGACCGACTTCACGGTCCAGGCCGCCCCGTGCAGCGCGGTCATCACCGCCATGGTGGCGGCCTCGTTGGGGAGCTCGGCCTTTTCGCCCCGCACTTCCTTGAGGGTGGCCGTGAAGTCCGGCGGGTTCTTGCCCTTGAGCCGGGCGTGGAGCGACCAGTACTCCACCGGCACGAAGGCCGCGATCTCGCGCTCGCGCTCGGTGATGAGGCGCACCGCCACCGACTGCACGCGCCCGGCCGACAGGCCACGGCGGATCTTCTCCCACAGGAGCGGCGAGAGCTTGTAGCCCACCAGCCGGTCCAGCACGCGCCGGGCCTGCTGGGCGTTGACCTTGTTGGAGTCGATCTTGCCCGGGTGCAGGAAGGCGGCCTTGACCGCGCGCTCCGTGATCTCGTTGAACATGATGCGGTGGGTCTTACTCTTGCTGATCCCGAGCTCCTGGGCGAGGTGCCAGCCGATGGCCTCCCCTTCCCGGTCGGGGTCGGTGGCGATGTAGAGAGAATCGGCCTTCTCGGCTGCCTTCTTGAGCTCGTCGAGCACCTTCTTCTTGGCCGGCAGCACCTTGTACTCCGGCTTGAAGCCCTTCTTCTCGTCCACCCCGAGCTTGGACTTGGGCAGATCGCGGACGTGGCCCATCGAGGCCTTGACGACGTACTTCGAGTCCAGATACTTCTGGATCGTCTTGACCTTGGTGGGCGACTCC
>Ga0187893_10007277_pt1 | contig 18270 bp, 18 predicted proteins | sample MA1701074metaG_FD_139574 | JGI IMG/M metagenome (GOLD analysis project Ga0187893, IMG submission 139574) | White microbial mat communities from a basaltic lava cave in the Kipuka Kanohina Cave System on the Island of Hawaii, USA - MA170107-4 metaG ... | reverse complement strand
GACGCGGGCCTCGCGCTCGACGAGCCGATCACCGTCATGGCCGAGGACGCGGAAGCGGGCGCCGCCAAGCGCAAGGCCCGGCTCGCGGTGGGCTCGACGCTCACGCGCGCGGAATTCCTGCAACTCGCCCTCATGGCGTCGGAGAACCGTGCCGCGGCGGCCCTCGGCCGCGCCTACCCGGGCGGGATGGATGCCTTCGTCAACGCGATGAACGCAAAAGCGCACGAGCTGGAGATGGCCGATTCGCGCTTCGTCGAGCCGACCGGGCTCTCGAGCGAGAACGTGTCGAGCGCCGGCGACCTGGCGAAGCTCGTCCGGGCCGCGAGGGACTATCCGCTGATCGCCGAGTACTCGACCATGCCGAACGCGGACTACACGATCCGCGGCCGGCGCGTGTCGTTCGTGAACACGAACGGCCTGGTGCGCGGCGGCAACTGGGAGATCGGGCTCTCCAAGACCGGTTTCATCAACGCCGCCGGCCGCTGCCTCGTCATGCAGGCAAGGGTCGCGACCCGGTCGCTGATCATCGTGCTGCTCGACTCGGTCGGGAAGTACACCCGGATCGGCGACGCGAACCGGATCCGCCAGTGGCTCGAGCCGGGGTTCGCCCCGCCCGTCGCCGCGGCGAAGCCCCGCGCGAGCGCCAAGCAGCCCGCCGCGGTCCGGACCCAGCGTACGCCGAACGGCCGCGTGCGCGCCGAGCCCTCGCCGCCCAAGCCGCAGTAGCCGGGCCGTGACGACCCCGCGACGATCGGGCGCGGGTGTGGTCCGGTACTACAACTTCCTCGGGCCGGGCGGCCCGTCGTTCCGCGACGACGTCCTCGACGGCCTCGCGCGGCCGCAGAAGGCGATCCCGCCGAAGTACTTCTACGACGAGCGCGGCTCGAAGCTCTTCGAGGCGATCTGCGAGCTGCCGGAGTACTACCCGACGCGCACCGAGATGGCGATCATGGAGCGGTGCATCGGCGAGGTCGTGCGGCTGCTCGGCCCCGACACCCAGCTCGTCGAGTTCGGCTCCGGCGCGGGCGTCAAGACCCGGCTCATGATCGAGCACCTCGAGCCGTCGCTCTACGTCCCGGTCGAGATCGCCGAAGGGGCGCTCCGCGAAGCCTGCGCCGACCTCGCCCGGCGTTTCCCGTGGCTCAACATCAACGCCGTCGTCGCCGACTTCGGCCGCCCGCTCAAGCTCCCGGAGTTCATGGGGATGCCGATCAGGCGGAAGGTGGTCTATTTCCCGGGTTCGACCATCGGCAACTTCACGCCGGAAGAGGCCGGCCGGTTCCTCGCCAACGTGCGCGAGATCGTCGGCAGCGGCGGGATCCTCATCATCGGCGTCGACCTGAAGAAGGAGAAGCGGCTGCTCGACGCCGCCTACGACGACGCGCAGGGGGTCACCGCCGCGTTCAACCTCAACCTGCTCGCGCGCATCAACCGCGAGCTCGGCGGCGACTTCCAGCTGAAGCGCTTCCGGCACAAGGCGTTCTACGACGAGGCGCAGGGCCGGATCGAGATGCACCTCGAGAGCCTCTACCGGCAATACGTGCACGTCGCCGGCCGCCGGTTCGACTTCGCGCCGGGCGAGACGATCCACACCGAGATCTCCTGCAAGTACACGGTCGAGGAGTTCCGGCGCCTCGCCGCCGGCGCGCGGTTCCACGCCGAGGCGGTCTGGACCGACCCGGCGCACCGCTTCGCCGTGCACGCGATGATGGCGGTCTAGGGTTCGTCCGAATAACCGGGGGCCGCGGGCCTAGACGGCCGGCCCGCGATGGCCGATGGCGCGCGAGATCCTATCGGCCGTGTCCTTGACCATCGCCGACCACGCGGGCTTCATGCGCTCGGCGGGCGAGGAGATCGACAGGCCGGCGACGAGCGCGCCGGTGTCGTCGCGGACGCCGGCGCCGACGCAGCGCACGCCGAGCTCCGCTTCCTCGTTGTCGATCGCGTAGCCGTTGCGGCGGACGCGGTCGAGCTCCTTCTCGAGGGTCGGCAGCGCGTGGATCGTATTGCGGGTGAACGCGGGTAGTCCGGTGCGCTCCGCGTACGTCTTCACGCCCTCCACGCCGTCCTCCAGCAGGAAGAGCTTGCCGACCGCGGTGATGTGCAGCGGGGCACGCGCGCCGATGATGTTCACCACCCGCATCAGCGACCGGCCGCTCGACGTCCGCTCGATGTAGACGATCTCGTCGTCCCGGCGGACCGACAGGTTCACCGCCTCGCCGGTCGCGGCGTGCAGTTCGCGCATGAACGGCAGCGCGTGCTCGCGCACGCTGATGCGCGACTTCACGAGGTTGCCGAGCTCGAGGAGCCGCATGCCGAGCCGGTAGCTGCCCTGGTCGACCCGCTCGGCCATGCGGTCGCGCACGAGCGCCGTCAGGATCCGGTGCGCGGTGGAGGGATGAAGCCCGGCTTTCCCCGACGCGACCTTGAGGCTGACCGCGTCGGGCGACTCGGCCAGGACGTCGAGCAGCCGCATCATCCGCTCGATGACCTGGATGGAGTTCTTGGATTCCTTCTCGTTCATTCGCAGCCGTCGCAGCCGGCGAAATTCTACCTCGCCATCCGGGACCGGGGCGCCCGGGCCTTGTGATACGCTCGCGGCGCCCCCCGCCGATTCCAACAACGACATGCGCGTCGGCCTCTTCGTCACCTGCCTCGTCGACCTCATGCGCCCGAGCATCGGCTTCGCGGCGATCAGGCTCCTCGAGGCGGCCGGGTGCGAGGTGCACGTGCCCGCGGCGCAGACCTGCTGCGGGCAGCCGGGGTACAACTCGGGCGACCGCACCTCGGCCCGCGCCCTCGCCGCCAAGCTCCTCGACGAATTCGAGGCGTGCGAGTACGTCGTCGCGCCGTCGGGGTCGTGCGCCGGGATGATCCGGACCCACTACCCCGATCTCTTCCGCGACGACGCCTACACCCTCGGCCGCATCGAGCGGCTCTGCGCGCGCGTCTACGAGCTGACCGATTTCCTCGTCAACGTCGCCGGGCTCGCCGCCGTTCCCGGTCGCCATGCCGGGACGGTGACCTACCACGACGCCTGCTCGGGCCTGCGCGAGCTCGGCGTCAAGCGCGAGCCCCGGGCGCTGCTCGGGCGGGTGCCCGGCCTCGCGCTCAGGGAGATGGACGACTGCGAGCAGTGCTGCGGCTTCGGCGGGACGTTCGCGGTCAAGTTCGGCGACGTGTCGGCGGCGATCGCCGATCGCAAGTGCGCCGCGATCGAGGCGAGCGGGGCCGGCGCGGTGGTGCTCGGCGACCTCGGCTGCATGCTGAACATCGAGGGCCGGCTCCGCCGGCGCGGGAACGAGAAAGTCAAGGTGCTGCACGTCGCCGAAGTGCTGGCCGGTCGGGATTCCTGATGCACGTCCGGTCGATGCACTTCAAGGCGCGCGCCGGCAGCGCGCTCGGCGACGAGGTGCTGCAGGCGAACCTGCGCAGGTTCGGCGCGAGCGGCTTCGCGCTCAGCCGCGCGAAGGTGGTCGAGGCGTACGGGGCGGCCGAGTTCGAGCGCCTGCGCACCGCCGGGGCCGCCATCCGGGACCGCGCGCTCGCGACGCTGGACGCCCACATCGAGCGCTTCGAGCGCGAGGCGACCCGGCGCGGCGCGACCGTGCTCTTCGCCGAGACCGGGGCCGAGGCCTGCGACCTCGTGCTCGAGATCTGCCGTCGGCACGGGGTCAAGAAGGCGATCAAGTCGAAGTCGATGCTGTCCGAGGAGGCGGGGCTGAACGAGGCGCTCGCCGCGGCCGGCGTGGAGCCGGTCGAGACCGACCTCGGCGAGTACATCATCCAGCTCGCCGGCGAGCCGCCGTCGCACATCATCGCGCCGGCGGTGCACAAGTCGAAGGACGAGGTCGCCGACCTCTTCGCCGCGCACCACCGCCAGCCGCGGAAGACCGACATCGGCGAGAGGACGCGCGAGGCGCGGGCGGTGCTGCGCGGCCACTTCGTGTCGGCCGACCTCGGCATCTCCGGCGGCAATTTCCTGATCGCGGAGACGGGCTCCGGGCTGGTCGTGACCAACGAAGGCAACGGCCGCATGGTGACGACGCTGCCGCGAGTGCACGTCTGCATCACCGGCATCGAGAAAGTGATCCCGACGCTCGAGGACTTCTCGGCGCTGCTGCGCCTGCTCACCCGGTCGGCGACCGGCCAGCCGATCTCGAACTACGTGAGCGTGTTCACCGGACCGCGCCGCGCGGGCGATCGCGACGGGCCGGAGCACATGTACTTCATCCTGGTCGACGCCGGGCGGACCAATCTCGTCGGCGGGGACATGCAGGAGATGCTCCGCTGCATCCGGTGCGGCGCGTGCATGAACCACTGCCCGGTGTACAAGACGGTCGGCGGGCACGCGTACGGCTGGGTGTACCCCGGACCGATGGGCGCGGTCCTGACCCCGTCCTACGTCGGGCTCGAGAACGCGCTCGACCTGCCGCACGCGGCGACGCTGTGCAACCAGTGCGGCGTCGTGTGCCCGGTGCGCATACCGCTGCCGGAGCTGCTGCGCAAGCTGCGCGAGCAGCAGGTCGAGCGGCGGTTGCGGCCGAGCACCGAGATGCTGGCGTTGCGGATGTGGAGCTGGGTGGCGCGGCGGCCGCGGCTCTACGCGCTCGCGACGCGATGGGCCGGGCGGTGCCTGCGCCTCCTCGGCGGGGCCTCGCGCCGCATCCGCCGGCTGCCGGGCGCGTCCGGGTGGACGCGCGAGCGCGACCTCCCCGCGCCGCAAGGGCAGACCTTCCGCGACCTGTACCGGCAGTCGAAGCGCGCCGGGTAGCCGGCCCTGCGATCCCTACCTAGCCGGGCGCCAGCGCGCCGAGATAGCTCCGCACCGCCTCGAGCTGCATCAGCTCGGCCCACCCGGGCGCGTGCGCGAGCCGGCCGCGGTTCACGAACACGAACCGCTCGCAGGTCTCCCGCAGGATGCCGAGGTGGAAGCGCTCGGTCGGATGCAGGCACAGGAACACCAGCCGGTCCTCGCTGCGCAAGGCGCGGAAGAAATCGAGCATGAAGCCGATATAGCCGTCCTGGGTGCTGAACTGCGGCTCGTCGAAGAGGTGCACGAGCGGGTAGTCGCTCGCGGCGTGCTCGAGCATGAAGCTCGGCACCGTCCGCTTGAACGCCCGCACCTGATACGACTGGTGGTAGTGGATCGCGAGCCGGTCGCGCTCGCGGTAGCGGACGCGGTGGATGTCGCGGCCGGCGACGAGGACGCGCCCGCCCGAGGGCAGGTTCGAGCCGGTGATCAGCTCGAAGAGCGTGGTCTTGCCGGAGCCGTTCGGGCCCATCACGCCGACGATCGCCGGGCCGGGCACGCGGAAATCGGCTTCGAGCGAGAAGGTCACTTCGCGCTTGAGGAGCCCCTGCGTGTACCGCTTGCGCAGGCCCTCGACGGCGAGGAGCGGGGCGGCCATCGCTAGATCCCGAGCAGACGCGAGCGCAGCGCCGCGTCGGCGGCGAGCGCCTGCGCGTGCCCCTCGTGCACGATCCGCCCGCGGTCCATGACGTAGCAGCGGTCCGCCACCGCCAGCGCGGCGGCGACGTTCTGCTCGACCAGCAGCACCGCGATCCCCTCCCGCTTCAGCCGCTCCACCGTGCGCATCACGTCCTGCGCGATCTTCGGCGCGAGGCCCTGGGTCGGCTCGTCGAGCAGCACGAGGCCCGGCGAGCCGAGCAGGGCACGCGAGATCGCCACCATCTGCATCTCGCCGCCCGAGAGGTTCTCGCACTCGCGGTGGAGCAGGTGCTCGAGCGCGCTGAAGATCCCGCAGCACTCCTTCTCGCTCCACGCGCGGAAGCGCGAGCGCTTGCGCGCGATCGCGAGGTTCCGCGCCACGGTGAGCGAAGGGAAGATCCGGCGGTCGTCGGGCACCCAGCCGACGCCGGCGCGCGCGATCGCGTGCGTGGCGAGGCGGGTCGTGTCGCGGCCGTCGAAGCGCACCGTCCCGGTCCGGGGCGGGGTGAGGCCGAGGATCGCCCGCAGCGTCGTGGTCTTGCCCGCGCCGTTCGCGCCGAGGAGGGTGACCGCCTCGCCGGCGCCGACCGAGAGCGAGACGCCGAAGAGCGCCTGGGTCTCGCCGTAGAACGCGGTGACGCCCTCGACCGCGAGCATCGGCTCGGCGCGCGGTGCCGGCAGCGCGCTCATCCGAGCTCTCCCAGGTTCGACCGCTGCACCCACGGGTTCGCGCGCAACTCGTCCGGCGTGCCGCGCGCGATCACCTGGCCCCAGTGGATCACCGAGATCTCGTCGGCGAGCCCGAACAGGAACCGCATGTCGTGCTCGATGATCACGATCGTCAGGTCGCGCCGGATCTCGCGCACCAGGTCGGCGAGCCGCGCGGTGCCCTCCGCGCCGAGGCCGGCCGTCGGCTCGTCGAGGAAGAGGAGCCGCGGCTTCGCCGCGAGCGCGACCGCGATCTCGAGCGCCCGCCGCTCGCCGTAGGAGAGGCTCTTCGCCCGCGCGAGCGCCTTCCCGCGCAGGCCCACGCGCGCGAGCACCGCGGCGGCCTCGTCCACGAGCGCGGTCGAACGCGCGGCGTCGGTCGCAAAGTCGAACCCGCGCGCCCTGAGGCCGGGCAGCGCGACGAGCACGTTCTCGAGCGCGCTCGTCTCGTCGAAGAGATTCATGATCTGGAACGAGCGGGCGATGCCGCGGCGCGCGATCTCGCGCGGGGCGAGCCCGGTGATGTTCTCGCCCGCGAACCAGACCTCGCCGCGGTCGGGCCGGTAGCGCCCGGTGAGACAGTTGAAGCAGGTCGTCTTGCCCGCGCCGTTCGGCCCCATGATCCCGGCGAGGCGGCCGGGCGCGAACGCGAGGTTGACGTCCTCCAGCACGACGGCGTCGCCGAAGCGCTTGGAGAGCCTGCGGGCCTCGAAGAGCGGCGTCATCGCCGGCGCGCCACCACGCTCTGCCAGATCCCGGCGATGCCTTCGGGCCTGAAGAGGACCATCGCCATGAAGGCGAGGCCGTACCAGAGGAGCCAGGTCTCGGTGTAGGCGCCGAGGAGGACGCGCGCGAGGATGAAGAACGCGGCGCCGATCACCGGCCCCCAGAAGCTGACGAGGCCGCCGCCGATCAGGACCATCATCACCACGAATCCGGAGCTGTGCAGGCTCATCACGTTGGGGTAGGCTGACTGCTGCGCCATCGCGAAGAGCGCCCCGGCAAGGCCCGCAATCGCCGCCGAGATCACGAACGCGAGCCACTTGTAGAGCCACACGTTGTGGCCGACGAACGCCGCGCGCATCTCGTTCTGCTTCACCGCGTGCAGGATGCGGCCGAACGGCGAATGCACGAGCCGCCACAGCCCGATCACCACCAGCACGAACGCTGCGAACGCGAAGTAGAAGAGCGCCTCGTTGGAGGCGAGGCTGACGCTGGCGAACCCGAAGTCCGCGGGCAGGCGCTTCAGGTTGAGGAGGCCATCCTCCCCGCCGGTGACGCTGTGCCACTTGATCGCCACGAACCAGAACACCTGTCCGAACGCGATCGTGAGGAGGGCGTAGTAGATCCCGCGGCGGTGCGAGATGAACGCGGCGACGATCGCGCCGGCCAGGGCCGCGGCGAGCACCGCGAGGCCGAGGTCGAGCCAGAGGTTCGCCGCGACGTACTTCTGCGCGAGCCCGAACCCGTAGGCGCCGACGCCGAAGTACGCACCGTGGCCGAACGACGGCAGCCCGGCATGGCCGAGGAGCAGGTTGTAGCCGAGCGCGAACAGCATCCAGATCAGGATCTCGAGGGCGAGGTACTGGTAGAGGCCGATCGCGCCGAGCCACAGCGGCGTGCTCGCGAGCAGGACGAAGGTCGCCGCCATCGGCCAGGTGAGGAGCCCGGCCGGCGCGAGGCGCACCGGCGGCGGGGCCGGCGCCCGGACGAACAGCTCTTCCGCGGCGCTCGCCATCCGCGTCTCCTCCTTTGGGCTCCCGCCGCTCTGGACAGACGGCAATATACGTTCTATTCTTGGAACGTGCAAGAACGTTTGTTCTAGTTTTTCGGGAGCCATGCGGATGGCCGCGCGGCCGGCGACCTACGACGAGCTGAAGGACGCGATCTCGCGCGAGTACCCGCGGCTCTCGAAGCAGCTGCAGGCGATCGCCCGGTACGCCCTCGAGCGGCCGCACGACCTCGCGCTCAGCACCGTCGCGGCGATCGCCGAGTCCCTCGACGTGCAGCCGTCCAGCCTGATCCGGTTCGCGAACGCGATCGGCTTCGCCGGCTTCTCGGAGATGCAGCGGCTCTTCCGCTCGCACCTGGTGGCGCGCTCGGGCGCCTCGTATCGCGAGCGGATCGCCAGCCTCCGGGCGCGTGGCAAGGGCGGCGGGACGACGCCGCCGGAGGTGCTCCACGGCTTCGTCGCGGACTCGATCCACGGGCTCGAGCGGCTCGAGGAGGGGGTGAGCGCGGCCGACATGCGCTCGGCGGTCAGGCTGCTCGCCGGCGCCCAGACCACCCACGTCATCGGCCTCAGGCGGTCGTTCCCGGTGGCCGCGTACCTCGCCTACGCGCTCGGGCAGCTCGAAGTGCGCACGCAGCTCCTCGACGGCGCCGGCGGGATGAACCGCGAGTTCGCGCGCATGGCCGGCCGCAAGGATCTCCTGATCGCGGTGAGCTTCCGCAACTACACGCCCGAGACGGTCGACATCGCGCAGGCGTGCCACGACCGCGGCGTCCCGGTGATGGCGATCACCGACACGGCGCTGTCGCCGCTCGTGCGCTCCGCCACCGTGGCGTTCGAGCTCGGCGACGACTCGAGCCGGCCGTTCCGCTCGCTCGTCGAACCGCTGTGCCTCGCGCAGGCGCTCGTCGTCAGCGTCGGCCATCACCTCGCCGAACGGAACGGCGCCGCCCGGAGGGCCGCGTGAGCGGCGCGCGCACCTTCGACGTGATCTGCGTCGGCCGCGCCGCGGTGGATCTCTACGGCGAGCAGACCGGCGGCCGCCTGGAGGACATGCTGAGCTTCGCCAAGTACCTCGGCGGCTCGCCGGCCAACACCTCGGTCGGCTGCGCGCGGCTCGGCCTCAGGGCGGCGATGCTCACCCGCGTCGGCGACGAGCACAACGGCCGCTTCGTGCGCGAGACGCTCGCCGCCGAGGGCGTCGACGTCGGCCACGTGGTCACCGATCCCCGGCGTCTCACCGCGCTCGTCTTTCTGGGCATCCGCGACAGGGACACGTTCCCGCTCGTCTTCTATCGCGAGAACTGCGCGGACATGGCGATCTCGCCGGCGGACTTCGACGGGGCGTTCATCGCCTCCGCGAAGGCGCTCCTCGTCTCCGGGACGCACCTCTCGACGCAGCAGACCTACGACACCTGCCGCACCGCGATGCGCTTCGCGCGCGCAGCGGGAACGCGCGTCGTGCTCGACATCGACTACCGCCCGGTGCTGTGGGGTCTCACCGGGCCCGGCCTCGGGGAGCAGCGGTTCGTCGCGTCGGACCGCGTGAGTGCGCATCTGCAGACGGTTGCTGCCGACTGCGACCTCATCGTCGGCACCGAGGAGGAGATCCGTATCGCCGGCGGCGCGACCGACACGCTCGCCGCCCTGCGCGGCCTGCGCGCGCTGACGCCGGCGACCCTGGTCGTGAAGCGCGGCCCGATGGGCTGCGTCGTCTTTCCCGGTGCGATCCCGGATTCACTCGACAGGGGCGTCGTCGGCCCCGGCTTCCCGGTCGAGGTCTACAACATCCTCGGCGCCGGCGACGCTTTCATGGCGGGCTTTCTCCGCGGCTGGCTGCGGGACGAGCCCCTCGATCGGTGCGCGGCCTATGCGAACGCGTGCGGCGCCCTCGTCGTGTCGCGGCACGGCTGCGCGCCCGCCATCCCGAGCCGGGAGGAGCTCGAGCATTTCCTCGCGCACGGCAGCCGGACGACCCGCCTCCGCGAGGACGCCGGGCTCGAGCGCCTGCACCGCGTCACGACGCGGACGAAGCGCTGGCCGTCGCTCGCGGTGCTCGCGTTCGACCACCGGGCGCAGCTCGAGGCGATCGCGGACGAGCACGGCGCGCCACGCGAGCGGATCCGCGGCTTCAAGCGTCTGGTCGCCGAGGGCGCCGTCCGCGGGGCCGGGGACACCGCCGGCGCCGGCGTGATCCTCGACGACCGCTACGGCGAGGAGGTGCTGCCCGCGCTCACCGGGCGGGGGCTCTGGATCGCGCGACCGGTCGAGGTGCCGGGCTCGCGGCCGCTCGCGTTCGAAGCGGGCGACAACGTCTCGCTCGCGCTGCGTGCCTGGCCGGGCGAGCACGTGGCGAAGTGCCTGGTGTACTACCACCCGGACGACGCGCCCGAGCTGCGCTGCGCGCAGGCCGCCAGGCTGCTCGCCCTCCAGGCCGCCTGCGCCGCGACGTTCCGCGAGCTCCTCGTCGAGGTGCTGCCGCCGCGCGAGCTCGCCGCGGACGCCGCCACGACCGGCCGGTCGCTCGCGCAACTCTACGAGGCTGGCATCTATCCCGACTGGTGGAAGCTGCCGCCGGCGGCGGACGTCCGCGCCTGGTCGGAGGCGGCCGCGGTGATCGAGCGCCACGACCGTCACTGCCGCGGCGTCGTGATGCTCGGGCTGGAAGCGGACGAGGCAACGCTGGAGGCGAGCTTCGAGGTCGCGGCGCAGTTCGGGATCTGCAAGGGCTTCGCGGTCGGCCGGTCGATCTTCGCCGCGCCCGCGCGGGCGTGGTTCGCGGGCAAGACCTCCGACGGCGAGGTCGTCGACGAGGTCGCGGGGCGCTATGCGCGCCTCATCGGAATGTGGCAGCGGGCGCGCTCGGGCGCGCGCGGCGCGAGAGCTCACCCGGCAACGGAGACGACATGAAAGAGCGGATCGGCTTTGTCGGCATCGGCCTCATGGGACACGGCATGGCGAAGAACCTGGTGGCGAAGGGCCACCCGCTCGCGTTCCTCGTGCACCGGAACCGGTCGAACATTCGGGACCTGCTCGACGCGGGCGCGAAGGAAGCCGCTTCGATCAAGGCGCTCGCCGAGGGCGCAGACATCGTGTTCCTCTGCGTCACCGGAACGCCGCAGGTCGAGGCGAACGTGTACGGCGAAGGCGGGCTGCTGGCCGCGTGCCGCAGCGGGACGACGGTCGTGGACTGCTCGACGGCGGAGCCCGACTCGACGCTGCGGATCCGCGCGGACTTCGCCACGAAGGGGATCGAGTTCGTCGACGCGCCGCTCGCGCGCACGCCGCGCGAGGCGGAGGCCGGCAAGCTGAACACGATGGTCGGCGCGACTCCGGAGGCGTTCGCGAAGCTGAAGCCGGTGCTCGAGTGCTTCGCCGAGAACGTCATCCACGCCGGTCCGCCCGGGGCCGGCCACAAGATCAAGCTCGTCAACAACTTCCTCGCGCTCGGCAACGCGTGCCTGATCGCCGAGGCGCTCGCCGTGTCGGCCCGCGTCGGCATCGACCTCGCGGTGCTCTACCAGCTCATCTCGGCCGGGGGCGCGAACTCGAACATGTTCCAGATGCTGGTGCCGAAGGCGCTCGCGGGCGATTTCACCGGGCTCCTCTTCGCCATCGACAACGCGCGCAAGGATTTCCGCTACTTCACCCACATGACCGAAACCGCGCCGGTCGCGACACCGATCGCCGACGCGATGCACGGCACCTTCCTCGCCGCGGTCGGCCTCGGCCTCGGCGCGAAATACGTACCTTCGCTGATCGAGGCGCACGAGAAGCTGAACGGGTTCCAGATCATCAAGCGCTAGACGCACTCACCCCAAGGAGGAGACCATGAACGATCGAACCAAGCGGGACCAACCGAACCAGGCCCGGCGGAGGGTCCTCAAGGCCTCGGCGATGGCCGCGGCCACCGCCGGCGCGTGGGGCGCGGCCCCGTTCTTCGGGCCGTGGAAGCACAACCACGTCTGGTCGCAGGCGGCGCAGAAGAAGCCGCTCGTGATCGGGCTCACGATGGACGCGAGCGGCCAGTACGGCGCCTCGGGCGGGATGGAGCGTCTCGGGGCGATGATGGCGATCCGGGAGTTCAACGCGAAGGGCGGGGTGCTCGGACGGCAGATCGAGGCGGTCCACATCGACACCGAGACCACGCCGGCCACCGGCTCGCGAGTCGCCGAGCGCCTGATCACGCGCAACGAGGCGGCGTTCCTCATCGGCGGGGTGCACTCCGGTGTCGCGAACGCGATCAGCCAGGTGGCGCAGAAGTACGGCTGCGTCTACTTCAACACCAACTCGTCCTCGCCGACCGAGTCGGGCAAGGACTGCCACCGCGTGAAGTTCGTGTGGGACGGCAACGGCACCAACTTCGCGCACGCGATCGTCAAGAACGCGATGAAGGTGAGCGGCAACCGCTGGGTGCTGCTCACCAACGACTACGTCTGGGGCCACAACACTTCCAAGGCGATGCGCTCGCTGGTCGAGGCGAACGGCGGCAAGATCGTCGACGAGCTGCTCGTCCCGCAGAACACGCGCGACTTCGCCTCCTACCTGCTCAAGGTCCAGCAGATCAGGCCCGACGTCGTCGGCACCGCGGTCGGCGGCGACGACATCAAGGCGCTGCGCCAGCAGGTCGTGCAGCTCAAGATGAACCAGAAGCCGGCGTGGATCAACAACCAGCAGGACTGGCCGGACGTCTACGGGCTCGGGCCGGACGCGATCTTCGGCGTGTTCGGGACGACCTGGTACTACCGGCTCGACCTGCCGGGCGTGAACGAGTTCGTTGCCGCCTACCAGAAGGTCTACCACGGGATGGCGATCCGCGTGCCCGGGAACGTCTACTACAACGGCTACGTCGCGACCCGCGAGCTGCTGCGCTGCGTGGAGGAGGCGGGCTCGACCGGCAATATCGCCGTAATCAAGAAGCTCGAGGGCCGCAAGATGGCGGCGCGCGACCGCATGCAGCAGTTCGACGCGTGGATCAATCCGGCCACGCACCAGGTCCAGCAGACGATCTACATGGCGAGCTACAACGACAAGCCCGCGGAGAAGGACGACATCTTCCGGATCCTCGCCAGCGTGCCGCCGCAGGAGGTCGAGGACCAGGCCGCGCCGGGCGCGTGCAAGCTCGAGTCCTACGAGGCGACGCCCACTTACGAGCAGTAGCCAGAGGAAGGTAAGGCCACAGAGTACGCAGAGGACACAGAGACTTTCTGTGTGCGCTCTGTGACCTCTGTGGCCGGGGTTTGACGTGGACTTGCTGCTCAACCTGCTGCCGCACCTCGTCAACGGGGTGACGCTCGGGCTCCTGTTCGCGCTCATCGCGCTCGGCTTCATGCTGATCGTCGGCGTGATGGAGACGATCAACCTCGCCCACGGGTCGCTGTTCGCGCTCGGGATGTACTTCGCGCTGTTCTTCGTCACGCCGAAGCTCGGGCTGTTCCCGGATCTGCAGGCCTGGTATCTCGCGCTGCCGGTCGGCACCCGCTATCTCGTGGCGCTCTTCCTCGCGCCCGTCTTCGTCGGGCTGTTCGGCATGCTCCTCGAGCTCTGCATGCGCCGCACCTACGGGCGGGACCCGCTCTACGGGCTGCTGCTCACGTTCGGCGCCGCGCTGGTGATCGAGGAGGTGATCCGGCTCGTCTGGGGCTCGACCGAGAAGCAGCTCCCGCTGCCGGAGGCGATCTCCGGCGCGTTCCTGCTCGGCGACCTGGCGTACTCGAAGTACCGGTTCTACGCGGGCGCTTTCGCGGTGATCGCGATCCTCGCGCTCTGGCTCTTCATCGAGAAGACGCCCTACGGCGCGATGATCAAGGCCGGCGCGCACGACAGCGAGATGGTGCGCGCGCTCGGCATCAACCTCTCGCGGCTGCGGCTCTTCGTCTTCAGCCTCGGCACCGCGCTCGCCGCGATCGCCGGGGTGATCATGGCGCCGATCTGGGGCATCCGGCCGCACGTCGGCGTGGACGCCGTCGTGCCGGCGTTCCTGATCATCGTGCTCGGGGGCGTCGGCAGCCTCTGGGGCGCAGTCGTCGCGGGGCTCGCGGTGGGGCTGGTCGTCGGGCTCACCGGCGCCTATGCTTCGGAATGGTCGCTGATGTCGATGTATCTTCTCTTCATCGCCGTGGTCACGTTCCGCGCGCGGGGGCTGTTCGGGAAGAAAAGCGTGCTGGACGCGTAGGGAGCGCGAGTTGAAACCGCTGCAGGGCAAGGTCGCGCTCGTCACCGGCGCCGCGGGGACGATGGGTCTCGCGACGGTGAAGGTCCTCCTCGAGGACGGCTGCCGCGTCGCGATGGTCGACGTGAACGCGCCGGCGAACGATGCGCGCGCCCGCGAGCTCGGCAGCGACGCCTTGCCGGTCGCCTTCGACATCGGCGACCCGGCGGCGGCGCGCGCGGGCCACGCGCGCATCGTCGAGCGGCTCGGCCCGGTCGACATCCTGGTGAACAACGCCGGCATCCTCTCCAACAACAAGGTCGAGGCGACCGACGACGCCGAGTGGCGACGCGTGCTGACGGCGAACCTCGACGGCGCGTTCTACCTCGCGCGCGCGGTGGTGCCCGGGATGAAGCGCCGGCGCTGGGGGCGGATCATCACCACCTGCTCGCTCGCCGCCAAGACCGGCGGGCTGACGGCGGGGACCACCTACTCGGTCTCGAAGGGCGCGCTGACCTCGCTCACGTTCTCGCTCGCGCGGGAGCTCGCGCCGCACGGCGTGACGGCGAACGGCATCTCGCCGGCGTACGTCAACACGCCGATGGTCAGCGAGCAGCTCACCGAAGCGCAGCGGCAGGCGCTGCTCGCGCAGGTTCCCGTCGGACGGTTCTGCGAGCCGGAGGAGTTCGCACACGTCGTCCGCTTCCTCGCCCACCCGCTCGCGGGCTTCATCACCGGCGAGATCGTCGACCTCAACGGCGGCCTGGTGATGGATTGAGATGGGCGAGGCTGCCGACCTCTTCGACCTGAGCGGCCAGGTCGCTTTCCTTCCGGGCGGCTACGGCGGCATCGGCGAGGCGATCGCCCGCACGCTCGCGCACCACGGCGCGGCCGTCGCGTTCGCCGGCCGCAGCCGCGACAGGGCGGAGAGCGCCGCGGCCCGGCTCCGCGAGGCCGGCCACCGCGCCTCCGCCGCCGCGTTCGACGCGCACTCGGTCGCGAGCATCCGCGCCGCGGTCGACGCGGTCGCCGCCGAGCACGGTCGCCTCGACATCCTCGTCAACTGCGTCGGCCTCAACCGCGAGCAGCCGCTAGCCGAGGTGACCGAAGACGCGTTCGACGAGGTGTTCGCGATCAACGTCAGGGCCGCGATGTTCCTCGGCCAGGCAGTCGCGCGCCACCAGGTGGCCGGCGGCCGCGGCGGCCGCCAGGTCCACTTCGGGTCGGTGCGCTCTGCGCTCGGCATCCGCGGGCGCGGCTACTCGGCCTACTGCGCGGCGAAGGGCGGGCTCGCGCTGCTTGTCAAGCAGCACGCGATGGAGCTCGCGCCGCACGCGATCACCGTCAACTGCATTGCACCGACCTACGTCCGCACCGAGATGATCGCGCACCACCTGGCGCGGCCGGACTTCCTCGCCACGACGCTGCCGCGCATCCCGCTCGGCCGGCTCGGCGAGCCGCGCGACTGCGCCGGCGCGGCGCTGCTCTTCTGCTCGCCGGCGGGCGCGTTCATCACCGGGCAGACGCTGTACGTCGACGGCGGGATCACCGCGAGCCAGTAGCCGCGCTGGCGTCCGCCGCGCCGTTTGAGCGACAATCCGGCCGCTGGCCGGACGCCCGAAGGAGATTCCGATGAACAAGCCCGTCGACGCAGCCCTCACCGTTCCCCTCTGGATCGGCGGGAAACCGTCGGGCTCCGCCTCGAGCCGCGCGGGCGAGGTGACCAACCCTGCGACCGGAGCAGTCACGAAGCGCGTCCCGTTGTGCGACGCCGCCGACATCGACGCCGCGGTGAAGGCGGCGCAGGCCGCCTATCCCGAATGGCGCGACGCCCCGCCGCTGCGGCGTGCGCGGGTCATGCAGCGCTTCCTCCAGCTCCTGCAGCAGGAGCAGAAGGCGCTCGCCCGCATCGTCACCGAGGAGCACGGCAAGACCCTTCCGGACGCGATGGGCTCGGTGCAGCGCGGGATCGAGGTGGTCGAGTTCGCCTGCGGCATCCCGCAGCTCCTCAAGGGCGAGCACTCCGAGAACGTCGGCAGCGGCGTGGACACCCACACCGTGCGCCAGCCGGTCGGGGTGTGCGCCGGGATCACGCCGTTCAACTTTCCGGTGATGGTGCCGCTCTGGATGTTCCCGGTGGCGATCGCCTGCGGCAACACCTTCGTGCTGAAGCCGTCCGAGAAGGTGCCGTCCGCTTCGATCCGGATGGCCGAGCTCTTCAGGGAAGCGGGGCTGCCCGACGGCGTCTTCAACGTCGTGCACGGCGACAAGGAGGCGGTCGACGCGATCCTCGCCCATCCCGGCATCAACGCGGTCTCCTTCGTGGGCTCCACACCGATCGCGAAGTACATCTACGAGACCTGCGCGCGGCACGGCAAGCGCGTGCAGGCGCTCGGGGGCGCGAAGAACCACGCCGTGGTGCTGCCCGATGCCGACCTCGAGTTCGCCGCCGACGCGCTGATCGGCGCGGCGTACGGCTCGGCCGGGGAGCGCTGCATGGCGATCTCCGCAGTCGTCGCCGTCGGCGCGGCGGCCGACCCGCTCGTCGGATTGCTCAAGGAGAAGGCTGCCGCGATCAAGGTCGGACCGGGCGAGCGCGACGGCGTCGACATGGGGCCGCTCGTCACGAAGGCGCACCGGGACAAGGTGAAGGGCTACGTCGACCTCGGTGCGAAGGAGGGCGCGAAGCTCGTCGTCGACGGCCGCGGCCTCGCCGTCGAGGGCCACGAGGACGGGTTCTTCCTCGGCACGACGCTCTTCGACGACGTCACGCCGCGGATGAGGATCTACCAGGACGAGATCTTCGGGCCGGTGCTGATCGTGCTGCGGGTGCAGACGCTCGAGGAGGCGATCGCGCTGGTGAACGCGAACCCGTACGCGAACGGCACCGCGATCTTCACCGAGTCGGGCGGCGCGGCGCGCCGCTTCGAGAACGAAATCCAGGTCGGCATGGTGGGCATCAACGTGCCGATCCCGGTGCCGGTTGCGTTCTACTCGTTCGGCGGCTGGAAAGGCTCGCTCTTCGGCGACCTCCACGTCCACGGCGTGGAGGGCGTCAAGTTCTACACCCGCACCAAGGCGGTCACCGTCCGGTGGCCGCACCAGGACACGCCGGCGCCCGGCCTAAATATGCCGACGCTCGGCTGAACCACTCGAAGGGAGACAGAAGATGAAATCGAATCGACGCATTGCCGCGCTTGCCGCCGCCGCGCTCCTCGCGGCCTGCGCGCCCGACTCTTTCAAGCCGGCGCCGGGCTACGACGGCTTCCTCGACATGGTCGGGCAGGTGTGCTATCCGGACACGATCGGGCCGACGCTCGTGCGGGAATGGGCGCGGGGCAACGCGGTGAGCCCAGGTGCGTCGGAGGGTTTCCTCGACGCGACCTCGAAGCTGTACTACGGAAGGATGACCCCGTTCGCGTACCGGCAGTTCATCACCGCGTTCACGGACAACGGCGCCGCCACGAACAAGGCGATCGACTGCATCATCGGGCACCTGCCCGCCAAGCCCGCCGGCACCGGCGTGCCTGCCGGGCGCGACGGGGTCCCGCCGCCGCCGCCCTCGCGCTGAGCCAGGGGTCGATGAGGATCAACCGGCCGCTCGCCGCGCTCGCCGCAGCGCTGCTGCTCGCGGCGTCCGAGGCCGGCGCGTCCCGTCCCTCGCCCGGCTTCGACGCCTTTCTCGACCGGATCGGCCAGGTCTGCTATCCGGACACGATCGGGCCGACGCTCGTGCGGGAATGGGCGCAGGGCCGCGGGCCGGGCGGCGGTTCCGCCGGCTCCGGCTTTCTCGATGCGACCTCGAAGCTCTACTCCGGGAGGATGGATCGGGTGACCTACCGCAAGTTCGTCACCGCGTTCACCGACAACGGCAAGGCGACCAACAAGGCGATCGACTGCATCATCGGGGAGCTGCCCGCCAGGCCGCCAACCGGCGTTCCCGCCGGCCGCGATGGCGTGCCGCCCCCGCCGCCTTCGCGCTGAGTCAGCCGGCCGAATCCCCGGGGGCTGCCCCGTCGCCCAGCCACGCCGCGAGCGCGCGCCGCAGACCGTCCGACTCGCCCGACACGCCGGCGAGGACGCGCAGCCGCGGCGCGATCGAAGCGGTGAACGCCGCGAGCGGCACCTCGAGCGCCGCGGTCTCTGCGCGGATGGACCGCGGCCGTCGGGCGCGGAGCACGAACGGCGTGACGAGCGTCTCGCGCTGGAGCGCGAGCGCGCCCGCGG